>Ga0247837_1000594_pt1 | contig 77172 bp, 48 predicted proteins | sample LaCtaG_2_FD_187115 | JGI IMG/M metagenome (GOLD analysis project Ga0247837, IMG submission 187115) | Freshwater microbial communities from meromictic Lake La Cruz, Castile-La Mancha, Spain - LaCruzMarch2015_14.5m | ecosystem: Environmental > Aquatic > Freshwater > Lake | place: Spain: Castile-La... | reverse complement strand
TCCTCATTATTGCACACTAAGTCACAGGCGTTATCTCCGATGTCCTCAGGAGTGCAAACTCGGTCGCAAACGACTCCGTTCCTGACATATCCATAGTCGCACACCAAGCAGTCTCCTGCATCGTAGTTGAACTCGGAAGTGTTGCAGAGGTCATCGCAGGTGTTGTCTCCAATCTGGTTTGGCTGGCATACTGGCACGCAGGTTAGACCCACTTTCTTTGTGTCTGCGGGACAAACTACGCAATCACCCATATCCATAGCGAAGTTTTCAACGTTGCATTCAGTGTTGCAGACATTATTGCCCACTTCTTCAGGCATGCAGATATCCACGCACACTCCGCCGACCTTCACAAACCCAGTGCCGCAGATTAGACAGTCTCCTCCGTCTAGATTGAACTCTGAAGTGTTGCAGATTTCCTGACAAGTGCCGTCTCCAACGAGCTCAGCGGTGCACACAGGCACGCACGTTCCCGACTGCATCTTAGTTCCTGCCTCGCACACCACACAGTCAGTCCCATCAAAGCCGAACTCCTCCGTATTGCATACACCCTGGCAAGTCTTGTCGTTGATCATGGATTCCAGACAGGTAGGCACACACTCTCCATCGGGGTTCAGCATCCAGCCTGCCTCACAGCAGTCACCTCCGTCTTTCGAGTATGCCGCTTGGTTGCAGGCTTCGTCACAGACACCGTCGCCCAAGAGGCTTGGGAGACAGATCTTCACACACACTCCTGACTGGTTTTCAGTGCCGCTTGGACACACCAAGCAGTCACCAGCTTCTCCGGGGTAAGCGTCGGTGTTGCATTCTGACTGGCAGAGTCCGTCTCCAATGTTTGCAGGGGAGCAGAACTTTTGGCAGTCGCTTCCCACCTTCTCATATCCCGCTGGACAGATTTTGCAGTCGCCGCCATCGTAACGGAACTCTGCAGTGTCGCACTGAGGGTCGCAGGCTCCGTCTCCTATGTCCTTAGGCAGACATACAGGCACACACTCAACGCCTTCCTTCATAGTGCCTGCCGGACAGATTAAACAGTCGCCCTGGTCGAAGGCGGAGTCTGCATTGTTGCATTCTTCGTCGCACGTGCCATTTCCCAACTCTTCAGGCTGGCACACTTTAACGCACTGCAAGTTGAACTTGACAAAGCCAGGGTCGCACACCAAGCAGTCCCCAGCGTCGAAATTGTTAGCAGCATTGTCACATTCTTCGTTGCAAATCCCGTCTCCAATAGTATTCGGCTGGCAGAACTTCACACATGTGCCGTCGGCCATCTTCTCTGTTCCCACTGGACATGCTGTGCAATCTTGAGTGTCTAACCCGATAGCTGGGTCGATGCAAGGCCCATCACAAGCTCCGTCGTTTATATCCTCATGTTCGCACAGGCGAATGCACATGTAATTGTGCTTCATATATCCACTGGGGCACACCACGCAGTCCCCATTATCGAAGTTGTAATTGGCCGAATCGCACTCAGGGTCGCAGACATCATTGCCCAGACTAGCAGGAGAGCACTGCTTGATGCAGTTGAAGCCTCTGTGGAGATAGCCTTCCGGACACACTACACAGTCGCCCATGTCCTGTTGGAAGAAGTCCAGTAGGCACTCAGGGTTGCACTCGCCGTCACCCACTGTTTCGGGGTCACACACCTTGATGCACTTGTCTCCTTCCTTGACGAAGAAGGCACCGCAATCTATGCAATCGTTTCCATCGAACCCGAAGTCCTCAGTGTTGCAGATTTCGTCACACACGCCATTGCCCACCAAGTCTAGTGGACAGAAAGGCACGCAGCCCTCTGCTGTCATTTCAGTGCCTGCAGGGCAACCCGCACAATCTCCTCCATCGTAGTTGTGAATTTCTACGTTGCACTCAGGATCGCAGGCTCCATCGCCCACGTTTAAGTCCTCACAAGTCTTCACACAAGCTCCCTGCCACTTCATGAAGCCAGCAGGACAAATCAAGCAGTCTCCTGCATCGAATTCGAACTCCGCGGTGTTGCACTCAGGGTTGCAGATATTGTCTCCAATGTCGGATGGCACGCAGATATCCACGCAGGAATTCCCATCGCGCATTGTTCCGTAGGGACAGGACAAGCAGTCTCCGTTATCGAACTGATGGGCTAGCTTGTTGCACTCGGGGTTGCAGATATTGTCTCCAATCGAGAGGGGAGAGCAGGACTTGACGCATTCTTCTCCTTCAAACATAAAGCCTTCTGGACAGAGGCTGCAGTCTCCGTTATCGAAGTTGTGCTCAGCGACGTTGCACTCAGGTTGGCAGGTTTTGTCTCCGAGTTCACTGGGCAAACACAAGTCGATGCACTCCTCACCGTTCTTCATAGTGCCTGCAGGACAGGTCAAGCAGTCTCCTCCGTCGTTAGACGCTAGCGCATTATTGCACTCAGGGTTGCACACTCCGTTGCCTATCATGGCCGGCACGCACACAGGCACGCATTCGTTTCCTGAAGCCACTGTGTTCGTAGGACACACATGACAGTCTCCACCGTCGTAGTTGAACTGCGCAGTGTCGCATATAGCGTCGCAATTGCCATTTCCAATCATGCTGCTTTCGCAGAATGGTTCACAAGCGCGATCTACCATTCGGAAGCCGCTAGGACAAATCACACAGTCTCCGCCGTCATAGTCAAACTCTGGGACGTTGCAGGCAGTGTCGCACTCTCCATCCCCTTTCAGCGCCTGACACCGCGGCACGCAGACCAGTCCTTGTCTCTGAGTCTCAGGCGGACACACCAAACAATCACCTCCGTCATTGTTGTGCTCCGCATTGTTACAGCCTGAATCGCAGTTTCCATCTCCCACCATATCAGACGTGCAATCGGGAATGCACTGGAAGCCTGAGCGAGTGGTGCCCACTGGACACACCGTGCAGTCTCCTCCGTCAAAGCTCCCTGCTTCATTCAAGCACTCTGGGTTGCAGACGTTGTCAGCGATGATTTCAGGTATGCAGATCTTGATGCACTCGGTGCCTTCCCGCATGAAGCCATGTCCACATACCAAGCAGTCGCCTTGGTCAAGGTTGAACTCCGAGCCTGAGCACACTGCGTCACAGACTCCGTTGCCGAGGGAAGCTGAGTCGCAGAAACGCTCACATTCGCCAGCGGCGTTCTTTTGGTAGCCGGGCTCGCAGACTGTGCAGTCGCCCAGGTCGAAATCATGTTCCGCCACATTGCATTCTTCATCGCAAGCGCCATTTCCGATTTGCGAGGCTTCGCAAACGTTCACACAGACGGACCCTTGCTTCTCAAAGCCTGGCAAACACTTTACGCAGTCTCCGCTATCGAAATTGAATTCTGAAGTGTTGCAGAGCTCGTCACATACGTCATTTCCCAAAGATGAAAGGACGCAGACTGGATTGCAGGTCTCGCCTTGCTTCATAGTGCCGAAAGGACATATAAGGCAATCGCCTCTATCGTTTCTGAATTCTGCGGTGTTGCACTCTGGGTCGCACACGCCATTGCCCACTGACTCGGGCTGGCAGAAGGGCACACATTGATTGCCTTCCACCATTAAGCCTGCCGGACAAGTTTTGCAGTCTCCTCCGTCATATTCGAACTCCGCGAAGTTGCATTCGCTTTCACATTGTCCATTGCCTTTTTGCGCAGGCTGGCAAGGAGTCACTTCGCAGTTCTGTCCCACCTTTGTTGTGTCTGGAGGGCAGGTTATGCAGTCCCAACCGTCGAAGCCGGATTCGAGGTTGTCGCAGATTTGATTACAAACGCCGTTTCCCACCATCTCCGGAAGACAGACAGGAACGCAATCCAAGCCGGACTTTATCTGGCCATGAGGACAAGTTAGACAGTCCCCTGCGTCAAAGTTGAAGCTGGCGGTATTACATTCAGCGTCGCAGTTCCCATCGCCCACTTGGTTAGCAGCGCAGTACTTCACACATTGGTCTCCGACCTTCGTGGACCCGGCATCACACACCAGACAGTCTCCATTATCGAAGTTGTTTGCTTGGTTGTCGCAGAACAAGTCACATGAGTTGTCTCCAATGTCCTCAGGAGTGCATATGCGGATGCATTCGAAGCCAGACTTCATGAAGCCGTACGGACATGTGACACAGTCCGCCCCGTCGAAGTTGTAGGCAGCCAAGTTGCACACCTGGTCGCACACATTGTTGGCGATGTTCGCGGGGTCGCAGACCTCCACGCACTGGTTGCCTTCCTTCATAAAGCCAGCGGCGCATATGAGGCAGTCGCCATTGTCGAAGTTGTATTCCGAGAAGTTGCACTCGGGGTTGCAGTTTCCATCGCCGATATTAATGATGTTGCAAGCGCACAGGTAGTTGTCATCTCCAGGCGCAGGAGCTGAGAAAGTTTCGTTGAGCATGCCCGTCTGAGCGGACAGAGTCGCGGCAAACACGCAAGCAAGTAGACTGAGAACGATCGCGGATCGCATAATTATTAGCCTCCACATCGCTCGCCATATATACCCTATTATGCGTTTAAACGACTAATGACCATTTTCACTGACTTTCGATAACTCGAGATCTCTGCGGGCCTTTGGGTGGGAACTGTGTCTGGCCTTGCAGCGGCCCAGCCAGAGCTAGAGCCAATCTCCAGCCTCAATTTTCCTTCGAAAACTACCTATTTCTTCCAATTGTTGGAATTCGAGGTTTGGGAAACTGCCTGAAGGCAAGGACTAGAGCAGGAAGCGACTGGGTGGAAGTCGAAATCAGGCCTGCGAAGCTTCGGGGCAGGGATAGTGCAAGAATTCCAGGAATTTGCCTGGAATAAGGAAAAGTACGCAAGCGGCTTTTCCTTATAGAACCACGCCTCCTTCAAGCCGCCAAGACGCCTTTGTCCCGCTACGAGCGATTCACTGTAGTTCGCTGGAAATCGCCCAATTCAGTGATGTGGGTAGAGATGCCAACTACGAGTCAGACTGGCGCCTCGAAGGAAGGCTGCTACGACCACTGAGCCAGCTCAAGACTTGCCTGGAGCAGCTACAGCTCATTGGAAGCAGGAGTTCCTGTTCCGGCTGATCGAGGAGTCAGCGGCCAGGGAGTGCGGCTAGCGTAGACTGATAAAACGACTACTTCCCCAGGCTTTGAACTGCTTTTTCCACGATAACTGTCCCTCAGCCACCGCAAATGTTAGCTTTTCCCACTAATCTCAGTTTCCCTTGGCTACCCTAACTACTAGTCCTTCCCCGCTACCTTCACAGAGAACTTGTGGCTTCCGCATGCTGGGCGGCCTGGGAAGCGCCTTCCTAGCAGTTGAGACTGGAGTACTGGGTGGTGTAGCTGCGGCGGACTTAAGTTGGTCTGCAAAGTATGGGAATTGGCTTCTCAATGGTGCGACTTTCCAGCCTTTACAGGGCGATAGATGAAATTTCGCCTGGAGAAGGGGCAATCCTGCTTAAAGACTACCAAACATAGGCTTGTGGAGTTGCATATTTTGGGTATAGGGGAACCCTGCACTTACGCCTGAATGCAGTTCTTCATACACTAGTTAGACCTTCAACAGGGAGCTACGCCCAAGGCCGGGAATTGACTTCCTGAGGGTTCATGCACATGCCCACTTGGCGAGCAGAGGTAGGAGCCACCTGCTGGCTTATACAGTAGAAAGTCTGCGCAGTCCCCGCTCCAACACAAATACTCGAAGACTGCTTCCATTTCAGGCATTGTTAGCACGCTATCAACTGATAGGTCGTGCAAGTGTAGCATCATTGCTTGGCCGGGATGTCTGCACTCTAGGGATCTCCGACTTGTATGAAATTTCTAGCCTTCGGCTCGTCTCTCCGTCCGATTCTTTAGTTTGTGTTTGATGCGCTTTCGTAAAGTGCTTTCTAGTCGTCAGGCTGCGAAAGGAAAACTGTCACTTGGTGAGTGCGGAAAGGCAGAGTGAGTTATGCACCTGCCCAAACTACTGTAAACATTGCACTATTACCTGCATTTTGTCTCTGCTCAGGCAGGTCGTCAAGCAGTCTCGAGCCGTATTTCCCAAAAGGCGCCTATGAATGTGCGGCGGTCCAGCCAACTACTGTGACTACCTCAGCAATCCTCGTTAGTGGCCTTAGTTCCTGTGTGACTAAGAGGTTGGTCCCTTCAGTTTGGCTATGAGCGCTTGTAAATAGTGGACTGAGATGCAAGGCGAACTAAGAAAAACTGCGCAGTGAGTTGATCGTTGGAACCTGGGAACTGTGCAGGTAGGGAGCTGCCTGCTGGCTTATACAGTAGAAAGCCTGCGCAGTCCCCGCTCAACACAAAGACTCGAAGACTGCTTCCACATCAGGCATTGTTAGCACGCTATCAACTGCTAGGTCGTGCCAGTGTAGCATCATTGCTTGACCGGGATGTCTGCACTCTAGGGATCTCCGACTTGTATGAAATTCCTAGCCTTCGGCTCGTCTCTCCGTCCGATTCTTTAGTCTGTGTCTGATGCGCGTTCGTAGAAGTGCTTTCTTTTCGTCAGAGTGCGGAAAGGCAGAGTGAGTTGGCGCTTCTTTTAGCTTTGGGCGCTCAGTTCCGTGCAATTGACCCTAATCAATGCGGCAGTATAAGGACATACACTGAAGCGATTGGGGAAAGGAAACTATGCACCTGCCCAAACCACTAGTAGACATTGTCCTATTACTTGCTTTCGTCTCTGCTCAGCTAGGTCGCCAAGGACCCTCCAGCGTATTTCTAAAAGGCAGTTAGGAATGTGCCTCGGCCGAACCAACTACTGATCCTCCTGACTACCTCATCAATCCTCGTTAGTGGCCTTAGTTCCTGGGTGACTAGGGGGTTGTCTCTTCAGTCTGGCTAGGAGCGCTTGTAAATCTCGACTATTCCCAGGGACTGATACGCAATGCGAACTAACAGCATTGACTTTGGGTACTGTACCATAGAGAGGAATGAGCATTCTCTGATAGGGGATATTTCTGCGGAAAGGTTCACAGGCTCCCAGACTAGGACCCACCAAACAGCCCAGAAGTCAAAGGGTCGCAACAACTCCAGGTAACTGGTGCAGATGTAGTTGTGTCACACTGTAAGACTTGTACTAGGTGTTAGAGTCAGCAGTGGCTAGCGCTGGACAGTGCCTTTGTTGGATGGGTGATTGTTGGGAGAGCGGGGTTTCCCTGTACGCCACAGATGTGAATAGGTGTCTAGGAGCGTACAAATCCTGAGCAATTCACAAGGCCCACCCAAGTAGTGTAGCTTTAAAGGCGCTTGATGGGATGGAGCAAGTTGGTACTTTTTCGTCCGAAAGGCTTCCATCGCTTCACGTGTTTCTATACGGACAAAAGGCGCAGGCGAGCAAGTTGCCCCGGCAGCCATTTTTTGCTCGTTTTACATTCGTTTTGCCGTTCTTAAGCGTGCCGCAACGGACGGATATAATGATAAGAAGTCTGGTACTAAGCGCTTGCATCTGCCTGGCTGTGGGAGCCCACCTGAAAACTTCCCAAGGCTGTCCAGCGGAATGGGTCGGTGATGCGTACTGTGACGAGACCTGCAACACTGAAGAGTTTCACTTTGATGGAGGTGATTGTGATGCGTGTCCGCCTCATTGGATCGGAGATGCATACTGCGATCAGGCTTGCAACAATACTGAGCACCAGTTCGATGCAGGGGACTGTGATGCGTGTCCGCCTCATTGGATAGGCGATAATTGGTGCGACGACGTTTGTAACAATGCCGAACACGATTTCGACGCAGGAGACTGTTCGCAGTGTCCGCCTGTTTGGATAGGCGATGGGTGGTGCGATCAGACTTGCAACGATGCTGAGCACCAGTTCGATGCAGGGGACTGTGCGCAGTGTCCGCCTGTTTGGATAGGCGATGGGTGGTGCGATGACGTTTGTAACAATCCTGAACACGATTTCGACGCAGGGGACTGCAATAATCCATGTCCGTCTTATTGGATTGGCGATGGGTGGTGCGATGTCGCATGCAACACGGCTGAAAACAACTTTGACGCAGGGGATTGTGAAGCTGCTGCGTGTCCAGAGTCTTGGGTAGGCGACGCATGGTGCGATAACGTATGCAACACTGCTGAATTCAACTTTGATGGAGGAGATTGCGATAATGCATGTCCACCGTATTGGATAGGCGATGGGTGGTGCGATGAAGCCTGCTACACAGAGGAATTCTCATGGGACGGCGGAGACTGTGAGGCGACCTCTGGCGATTGGGATGAGCAAGACGACGCCTAGAATGTAGTCTTGGTAACGAATTTGATAAAGCATGGACTCTTCCCTGGCTAATTTGGCCTAGTGCCTTCCTTCTCATCAACCTTTCTTCCCTGAAGTATATGTGGGAGTGAATTGAGCCAAGTGCACGGAAACAACGGAAGTTGCTGACTCCTTAATTCCGCTTTGAAGTAGCTGCTCAAACTTTCCATAGTCATATCGGTTCCAGTAAGACTTATGCATTCCTTGGTCAGTCTCATACCAGGGTTTTAGCACGGAACAGCTTACTAGCCTGAGGATGGGAATGCACGTTGTCGCGGTTAGCACTAGCTTTGAGAGAAATGTGAGACATGCTTTCTTAGTCGTTGAATCCTTTCACCATTCGGAGGCTGCATAGCATGATAAGCAACATAGTGTCTGTGGGAGCCATCCAAAGCAATGAATAGGCGATCAATTGAGCAATGAGACTGGCGGAGACTGCGTGAGGTTAGATGTGAGGATGAGAGGAATAGTGTAGTTCTACCTTCTCTATTAGCTACGCAAATCCAAAGCCTTCCTTGCCTTCACTAATGGCCAGCTTGAGTCTGGTCCTCAGCACGTCCTTGGTAGGGTACTCGGGCAGGTCCAGTTGGTTCATGCAGGTGTGTGCTGTGGGCAGTCGGTTAGGTGAAGTGAAGCTCTTGTGGATTTGGAACTTCTGCACCCCTCCGATACCTTGTAAGGCCTTGAACCCGTCCAGTGGCACTTTGCTGCTGCCAGTCACAAACTGGATGAACTCCGCGCGCTCTTCCTGCGCAAAGTCGGCCAAAGTTTCCCAAAACCAAAGAATGATGGGAGACTCGGGAGTGTAGTTGTGGTACTCTGTGTTGTTCCGCAGGTCGAATAGGTCCACTTCCGGTAGTCCCGCTATGAGCAGTTCCAGTTCCTTCGCATCAAAGATAGACACCAGTTTCTGCGGAATGATTTCATGGAAGCCCTCCAGAAACGCAGCCAGCTGCACCTGAATACTCGCCGTCATCTTCATATCACACAGCAACTGGATATACTCCATCTTATTAGCCTCAGTCACCCGCACATCCTTCCCGCCAGGAACCAGCTCCTGCTGAGTCATCGCCCCGAACCGCTCCTCCGTATACACGAAATAGTACTCCTGCAGGTCGCTTTCGTCGAGGTTAATGCTGGTGAGACTGCGGTAGAAGTCGGGGTCGCTGTCTTCCATGTCCTGTGGAGCGATTTCCTGCCCTAGGATGTGCTTGTAGAAACTGCGAGTGAAGTACACATCCAGCGTCACTCCGTCAAACAGCGACTTCCCAATGACTCTCCCCACGAACTTGAAGTACTGGAGGTGCTCTGCATTGATAGCAGACAGAGGATTCGGCTGGAAGGAAACTCCGTTAGAAGCCGCGGGGATAAACAGCGCATAGTTAGGATTAAACATCTCTTTTGCCAGCAAAGAATACCACTCGCGAGCCACTCCGCCTGCATCAATCCCCTCTTCGCCCATAAACTGCACTCGCAGTTTGCCCAGCAGTTCCTGAGCAGACCTGTTTTTGAGCTGGTGGAAACTGTCCTCGAAAACGTCAGTCCTGCGCACATGCAAGCGGATAGTCTCAAAGGACCGGTCTGGCCGCTGACTTCTCAACTCAGTTTTGAAGTAACTGCGTTTGTTCTCGAAATCGAGCAAGTAGTGGAATCGGGTGATGAGGGAGTTGAGGGTGTCTTCGAGCAGAGCGGGGTTTTGCCGGACTACTAGGTTCAGCACTTTTCGGTTTTTGTCGCAAAACAGCCGGAAAATCTCGTCGGTCGTCTTGTGTTCGTGGGCGATAAAGAAGGTTTCGATGACAGGGAGTAGCTTGCTGAGTAGGGGACTGGCAGTGCTGGCCAGGTCGCTTTCCGTCTGTGTGAGGGAGTTGAGGGCGGAGGATAGGGGCGGCCACAGAGGGTGCAGAGGAGTGAAATCACACACCGGATTCACCGACTGCAGCACCTTACACAACTTCAGCAGCTGCACCTCCATCACTCCACTGCTTTCCGAACTATTGTGCAGCACCGCAGCCACACTGCACGCAGTCTCCCTGATCCTCACCATCAGAATTCGCTCCAACTTCCCCTTGTTCTCCTCCTGCTCACATAACAGACTCACAAGGTCCTGTGCAACCTTCGTCCCCATGTCAGACAGGCTGTCGTAGGTCACACTTTCAGTGATTTGCAGCAGTAGTTCCTCTGGGAAGGCAGGAATCGTCCCTTTCGCCTTCTCCAAAGCCTCTTGTAGCAGCGATAGGAGCGGATTCAGGTGACTGGGACTGGTTTTGAACAGTTGCAGGCGCAGGAGGTGGACTAAGTTGGGGAAGTGGGCGGAGGAAAAGAGCTGGGCGCTGACTTTGGGGTTGTTTTTAGTGAGGAATTGCAGTAAGTCCAGCACTCGGTTGGTCACTATGGCGAACAACTGCTGGGGAGTCTCCAAGTACGTGTCACTGCCGAACAAATGAGCGGGCAGGAACTCATACCCAGGCGCAGGACTCAACAAAGCCACTAGCGAATCCAGCAATTCCTTGCGATTTTCCGCATTCGCAGATATATTAAGCAGCAAAGACGCCAGTATTTCCCTATTCACAGGCGTCAGTAGATATATCGCCTTCAACAACAGCTTCCAAAAGTCCTCATCCAGTCTCGACAACGACCCTGCCGACTTATCATCCAACTCCGCAATTTCCCCCTCACTTTCCGTCCTTCTCGGCGGCTCCACCGCATGCGGAACCACTCTATGCACCGGCCTGTCCTGGTAAGTCCTGGCTTCCGCCACTAGTTCCGGGGGCAGGGAGTTGAGGAACTCTTCAGGACAGTTGGCTAGGACGTCTCTGCGGAGGTCGGGAGTGAGGGAGGCTACGAAGGAGGCGTTGTCCATTTCGTGACTGCGGTGGGACTCGAGGTCGGGGGAGAGGGTGTGTTGCACTTCTCGGCGGACGTCTTCGGGCAGGGCTTCGAGGAAAGTGGGGTCGATGTTTGGGAGAGGGGGAGGCTCGGGAGTCATGCGAGAGACCGTTTCCACCCCTTCCGTCAGTTCCTCCAACAACGACTCAATTTCGTCATCTGCAGGCTTGGGCGGGTTCTTCGCAGGCTGTTCCTTCCGAGACCGAGAAAAAAGGACATGAATAAAATCATCACCTGGGCCTTCCACCTCTCCCCGGAACATAGGCACCTGCTCAATTTCCATTAGTTGCCGTCTGTCAATGCTGCGGTGGTTGACAATTATAGGCTGTTGGTGCATGTCTGGGTCGAATTCGCCGATCGGCTGGTCCACTAGCTGCCGTTCCTGTGCTAAGCTGGGCTCCCAGGCAGGCCGCAGGTTCCGAGTCCACGGCTCCCTGCCGAACTCTGTGAGTTCCTCGTCTTGGTCCACGTCTGCCCAGAAAGGCTCAGTGTTCCGGGACTCCACCACTACTAAGTCAGTGCCGATTTCGTCCTCGGAGATTTCCTCCTCAATTTCTTCTCCGGAACTCCCTTCGTTTTCCTCGTCATCGACTTGGGACTCTTCGAGACTCGACTGGTCATCTACACTCATTTCCTCACCCCCCTCCTCCCCTTCCTCATCATCCTCACTCACCGACGCACTCAACTGCTGCGAACTTTCACTCCCACTCAAGTCGTACTTCCCCAAGTCCAACACTTCCACCTCCTCCTCCATCGGCTCGACCTCGCAAGTGTGCTGCTTCGAGGTGTGCAGAAGGAAGCTGATTGCGTAGCGGGTGAGGATCTCTAAAGGGGCGAATAGGAGGTTGAGGACGGAGGCTGCGCGGCGGAAGTGGAGGTCTACGCCGGTCGCTGCAGTGGTTAAGTGCTTCATGATTGCGAATTTGTCGGAAAGGAGGCCTTTGGCGAGTTCGGCGGGGTTGCTGGTCGTGAAAGGAGCCTTTGGTGTCTCTCTTAGCAGCTGCATTACCACAATAGCGCAAGACCGAACGACACTCACAGCCTTGGGGTCTTGGAACCACCCCGGCCTGCTGCTTTCCTGCAGCGCCTTATTCAGTTCCTTCATCATTTGCTTCCTCGCCTTCAAAATCGGGTGATTGGCCTTCGCATGCGCCTCACTAGGCTGCGTCTGCGCATGCTTAAAAGTGAGTACTTTGAGCAGCTTCAGTGCAGCCTTCACCCAGGCTTGGTAGCTTTGCGGAGTGACGGAGGTCTGTGTGCCTGGGTAGGTGAACAGGACCTTCCCAGCGTCCAGTTTCAAGTGGTACTTGAAAGGGATCAGGTCTCTGATAAGGAAGCACAGGAAGCCTGCCTTCAACAGATGGTGCACTGCCATGGGGTAGTTCTGCAGCACCTCGGAAAGCAGCGTCACTAAGTGGTCTGTGAGCAGACAGCGGTCTGTTTCCCCGGCCTGCTCGCGGCTGTGCTGGGAACGCAGGGACTGGGCGAGGGTGGAAACCACTTCCCAGTCCTCGGTGGGTATTTCCTCCTTTTCCTTCCGTTCCTCCACCTCTGTTTCTCCCTTGTCAGTCCGAGTCACCTTGCAAATACTCACGAAGACTGCCTTGAATAGCCCTCGACTGCGCTTTATCTGCGGACTGAACTTCTCCAGTAGGACTTTTAGGCTTTGTTTCCCTTCAGACAGCCACTGCGCTAGAGCCAGTTCGATAGTCGTTTTGAACAGCTGAGGACTTTCCGAAAGTTGCAAAAGCAAAGGCAGAAACTGCGTCTTGTTACTGCGACTTTCGCATTTGACTGCAAGAAGCTGGGCAAGTCGGCCTGAACACACGAACTCTTTGGCGAGTTCCAAAGGTTCAGTAAGGGCTAGTAGCAGTTGCAACAGGGCGCTAAGTGCGTCTTCGCACAGACTAATATCTTCAGATAAGAAGGCGAATAAGGCCTGCAGGACCTCTTCTTTAGGGAAGTTGGCATATCGAACCTGAGCGTCCAATATGGTAAAAGCCGAGGTCAGCCAGGTGTTCGCAGCCCTCAACTCCCCTGGCAGTTGGTGGAAGTGGTAGAGGGGAATCAGCAGTTCCCTGGGAAAGGCCGTTGTGCCAAGGTGCAAAACCGCCTCCTGACAGCGCGATGTGAGTATCGCTACCGGCTGCAGTACCGCCCCCAGCAGTTCACACTCTCGCACACTTTCTACATTCGTTTTCACCTGTGCTATCAGCATATCCATCATTTCAGGTATGAACTGGCCTGATTTCTGTCCCAGTTTGTATATCAACTCCGCCATCGACCCTGCCAAAGCCGTCACATGACCTATCGACCCCGCTACCAGCAGGTGCAAACCCTCCAGCTTGGCCAGCACTTCCCTGCACTCCTCCTCGTCCTCTGTAGTGGCTTCGCCTCTTTTCAGCAGGAAGTCAGTGGCGGAGTGCAGACTGGCCCTGCTGCCCAGCATCTGCAAAGTGTCCTTTATGTTCTTGGTGGGGAAGCCCATGTCTTGCAGCTTTTGAGCGACAGTGCACTCCGACTCCACCCGTAACATGTCAATTCCGAAGCGGAAAATCTCTATTACGCTCCGAGCGAAGGCGAGGGAGACTAGGCCGCATTTGAAGTTTTCCAGCCTTTGGAGGGTTGTGAGGACCAGAGACTGCATAAAGCGCTGCACTTCGCGCTGGTCCTTTAGGCCGAATTTGGAAAAGACACCGGGAGGGTCGCGAGCGGCGGAGATTTTGTTCTGAAACATGCTTTCGAGCAGTTTCCCACCCAAACTCCATAGGATTTGCAGGCAATTGACCAGGTCGAACTGCAGACTGGACTGAGCTGTAAGGCGGAAAGACAGGTCTTTAAGGTCCACTAGGAAGTCTAGCACTCGCTGTAGACCCTCACAGCGGTAAAAGGCCAACATCACTACTCCGGGGCCTTGGTCGTTGGCAAGCACTTTCACCACATCTGACAGCAGCAAACTGTAATAATACGCCTGATTCCCTTCCAGTCGATTCAGGTCCAGCTCATTTACTAGTCTGCTCAGAACGGACCCCATGGCCGCAGCCAGTATTTCCGCAGTTTCTTCAGTGTAGGCCTGGCGGCTTCTAATCTGACCCAAGCGTGTGATTCCGCGCAGTAATTTCCTTATGGAAAGTTGACAAGTAAAGTAGAAGTTTTCATCGAAGGACTTGACTTCCGGGTTTTCGATGTCTTTGATGTCTATTGGCATGTTGAATTCCGAAGTCTGTTTGTCGGGGTTGGGCACGGCTGCCAATCGTGCTTGCTCGCAGATCAAAATGCGCACTAGTTCCCCTAGGCGGTGCAGGATGTTCGCGAGTCCGGGGGCAGAGTCACCCAGCACGCCTGCCAGGCAGATCAGTTGCCGGGCCATTTCCACCAGTGAGTCGACTCTCGTGAGCACCACTATCAGCTGGTCGTGCTCACTCATACTTTGCAGCTGTGCACAGCCCTGCACCCTACTCAAGTCCCTAGTCTGACCCAGCGGCCCCACCATAGTCTCCAGCAGCTGTAACTGGTCCTCTATCGAGGTCAGCACTCGAGTGAGGATGGGGGAACTTTGGCTGCTGCCTTGCAGACTTTTGAAGAGGTGTAAGACGCCGTGGAACTCGTTGTTGAACGTTTGTGGCAGTATGGGCAGCATCAAAATCGACAAAAAGCTTTCAAATCCGTCTTTTTCGATGAACAGTCTGAATAAATCCGCTGAAAAGCTGAATAAAACGGCCAAAAGTCTGCAAATATTGGTCAATTGAGTGAAGAACTTCTCCTGGGAAGGGTGCGGCGCCCTGTAAAAAGTTGCCAACATCGCCAAACTGCCCTCCACTGCCTTTTCCTTGAAGCTGGAAACACGACTCAGCACATCTTGCAGGCTTTCCGCAATGTCCACAGCCAGGTCATTGGTCAAACTCAGCCCTTCCAGACTGCCCAGACCCTGCAACAGCTTGGAAACGGTGTTAAAGCCTTCCAACAGCTTCGCGCCCTCCGCATGCAGGGAAATCGCACATAGAACTCTCGCAATTGCAGCCATCAGCTTGGGGTTGGTCGGGGTGATAGTGTCCAAAGCCTGCAGCAAAGCGGGTAGTGTGCCTCTCGCGACTAAGTCAGGCACTATGGAGGCCTGCTCATTGATGAGGGAAGTGAGCAGCTGTATCGACTGTTCGAATATATCCGCATTCCTGCTCTCATACACCACTCTAATGCTATCCATCAGTGGACTCCCCACCACCCTCTTCACCTCCGAAGTGGCCAGGCCAGGCAAAGCGTCCCACTTGCTCAGTGCCACTTTTATCAGCCTCAACAGGCCTCGGACGAAGTAGGAGCGGTCGTGGGTGTTTGGGGACTTGCCGATGTCTGTGGAGTAGGGGATTTGGAGGTCGTTGGCGAGTTGCTCCATTTCGAAGCTGGCGACTTGGAGGATCCGCTGCATGCCTTGGGCTTCTTTGAACATGTCGATGGACTGGGAGACGAGCACGCAGAGGACGCGCACGGCCTTGGAGAGGGCGGAAAAGCGGAAGGGATAGAAGCCGCCAGGCTCCTCCAACATGCGCAGCAGCGACACAGTCATCCCCGGAATATGCGCAGTCTCACTCCGAGACTTATAGTCCGCACACACACTACTCAAGTAAAGCACCGCCTTCACAAACTCCGGACAATGCGTAGAGGCTGCCGGCACAGCAGAGGGGGCTTTACTAGTCAAGTCCCTCAGCAAGCTTTGCAGCAGACCATGCTGTTGCCACAGCGCCAGTAGTCCGTAAGTACTGCTGATCACCTGGTTCTGCGAGCTTTCATTCCGTAGGAGCTGTCCTTCGTTCATGACTAGTATTGCAGTCAGGACGTCCACTAGGGAGGCGTGCAGCAGTGGGGAAAGCTGCATTTGCAGTAGCTGTGGGACTGCGGGGAGCAGCCAGAGGTCTGGCAAAGTCCTGCAGAAGTCCTGGAGAGTACTGGGCTCTGGAGTACTTTGCAGCAACACACTCAAGGCTTGCAGCTGGCAGGTCAGTACTAACTCCCTTCGGGACTTGGAGTCGTTCCAGTGCGCCATTCTTTGTCGATTCAGCAGGAAATAGCGGTATTTCTCGGACACTTGGGCATTTTCCAGGCGAAAAGCCTTGGTTTCTCCCTCTTCCCGCAGGGATATCAGCGATAAGTCCATCGGACCTTCGCATAGCTCCACTAAAGACACGGACACGGCGGAGTTGAGCTGCGCCCCGAGTCCAATTACGTACAGCTTGGCACACAAAGCAGGGTTCTTGTGGGCCTTTGTGAGTTTTATGTTCTGAGTGACGCGCACTACTAAGGTCTGCAGGATAGCCAGCACCTTGCTGAGCACTCTGCAGTCCTCATGGTCCAACAAGCCCACCAGCCGCTCCACCGACCCATACAGTCCCTTCGAAGTCGAGTGCTTCAGCACCAACAGTGACCGATCTAGCAGCAAATCGAGAGTTTCCGGGGCAGTTTGCAGGTCCAACAGTGAGTCCAGAGTGTCGAATAGCGGCTGTGCAGGGTCTAGGTCGTCTAGGCGAGCCCACTCCCAGCTGTCCCAGGCCTGCAGTGCTTGCAGGAAGGGCGCGTGTTCGAGGGACTGGAGGTGGCTGACCCAGGCGCTGAAAGAGTCAAAGCGAGCGGGACTGGACGCCATTTTTATAAGGTAGAAAGCACTATCGATTGGGAACAGGGAAGATGGAGGATCCAGCCTACTGATAAGGTCTGTTCCCAAGGCTATTCGCAAATTCACATAGGTGACTGCTGAATTGGGTCTAGAAGGCGAAAAGCGGCTAGATGGCCATAGAGGCCTTTTCCTCACAAGCCTGGTAATTTCAGATATAAGCGTAGGCTGTATTGAGCCATGCACTCAGCATTTGAGCCTGGGAATCGCTGTGAAAGTACACCTTAGTACCCTGCTATCTAGTCTGAAGCTAGTTCAGTAAGTAAGAAGTCGGAAATTCGCGTTTCCAGCGAAGTCTTCTCTCTCAAACATCTCTATCAGTGCTCTAAACCCCCCTAGGCTGTCTATTGATACAGCTGGGCAATATGCCGGGACAGGACACGGCTCAGGTCCAGTTTTGTCTCCACGCGGAAACCAGCCTAGGCGAGTCTATCTACGTGCTGGGCAGTGCTAAGGAACTGGGCAATTGGCGCCTAGCGGGTGCCCTGGCTCTTACCACCTATGCTCAAACCTACCCTATTTGGACCTCCATAGCCACAGCCTTCCCTGTCATGCCTGTGGAGTACAAGTACGTGAAAGTGAGGGATGGGAGACTGATACAGTGGGAACAGTTCGAGGGCAATAGGCGGATAGAGCTGCACTCTTCCTTGAGTTCCGTCCTGCTGACTGCGGATGTGTGGGGAGTCAAGAGCGCGCCGATGGTAGCGGCTGCAGTGGAAGTGGCGGAAACTCCTGTGGAAGTGATGCAAACGGAGGATGCATTAATAGGGGAACTGGCGAGTTTGAATGCGACGCATGTGTCTTGGCGCCGGAAACTGGAGGTAGTGCATAGTCTGCTTTCTACTACTGCTTTGGACGACTCGGCGGTCGGGGTGCTCGCAGGGTACTGCCACTTCCTGCGCTCAGGCCTTATCCCATGTGAGGAAGACGGCAGTCACCACCGTCCCAGCACCCACGCTGCTCTCAGCCGAGACATCACCCAGGCCCTCACCTCCCTCCAAACCCCTCAAAACAGCCTGCAAATCCGCCAAATCCTCGCCACTCTCCCTTCCTACCAGCCTGCCTTCACCGCCTCCGTGCCTCTCACCCGCATCCGCGACATCGCACATCGCAACGACATTCCCTCAGACTTCAAAAGGGAAATAAAGACTACACTGCAGAATAAGCTGCATAGGTGTGCGGGGCCGGAAGACCTGGTGACATGCGAAAATGTACTCAGCAGGGCCGAAACTATGGCGCTCAGTGAGGATTTTATGAGGGAACTGAGGCTGTTTTATGCGGAATTGAAGGAGTTCTTTAATGCTACGGAGTTGCGGAAGCGGCTGCAGCTGCTAGCCAGGCAAATGCCGGGTTTGCAGGCTAATATAGAGCGGTTTTTGAGCGAAAAGGAACGTAGATCGCCCCAAAGGGAGGAATTCCTCACCTCCCTCCGCAGACAAATCGCAACTTTGCAGGGTTTGGAGCCGCACGAAGCTCAAAGTCTGCTGATGGCCGACATCGAACTGACCTCTTTCGCCTTTTCCTGCTTCTCCGAGCGAATCAACGCCCTCGGAGACGTCCTTCGCCCCGAGAACTACCCCTCCAGCGCCTATTTAATCGACCAACTGCTGGAAAACTTGGTTTTAAGTCAATACGAACCCCAGGAAAGTGATATCCTCAGGCGAGAACTAGCCCTTCACAGGGCTTTTCCAACCTCTGGAATGCCGCTTTTACGTCTGAAAGCGACCTGCGAACGAGCACTTCGCATGACTTCTGAGTACTCGGACCAAGCTTCTGCCATCCAGCCGCGGGTCAATGAGCTAGGGAGAGTGCTGAAAGTGGACAGGAGAGCTGTAGCAGTGTTCAGTGAAGGACTGATCCGCTCACAATTGCCCTTCCAACTCTCCAAACTGATCTCTATGATGCTCCGTCTGGTCAAAGCCACAGGCGGCTTCAGTCCCTGGCTGCCCATTTACCCAGGCAAGTGCCAAGGAGCGGTCGTTTTAGCCAGAGATTTCGCACAAATCCCTACCAGAGAACATGCAATAGTGATTCTGCAGCGAGCGGAAGGGGACGAGGAAGTGCCTCCCAATGTAGTGGGACTGGTAGTGGCCCACGACCTGCCGCAGTTGTCCCATTTGGCTGTAAGACTGCGCCAGGGCAAGGTGGTGAGCGCTGCTTGTGAGTCTGCGGAGGACATCGCTTCCCTACGAAGAGTAACAGGCTACGGAGAACTGACAGTAGCGGGCGGGGAAGTGCAGCTCACAGAGGCTATCAAGAGGGAAAGGAAAGGTGAGGAGCCGCCTAACCAAGTGGTCGTGTCCACCGCTGATATCTCCCTATCCAAAGTAGTGGCAGCCGCTAGGGCTGAGCAGCCTGCTTGCGGCGGCAAAGCCTACATGTCCGGCCGTCTAGAAGCCCTCACACATACCATCCCAGACTACCACACGCCTAAAAGCATCTGCATTCCCTTCGGAATCTACCACAAGTTCCTGCCCAGCCTTCCCCAGTCCTCCCGTCCTGCAGCTCTGGAGTACATGGACAAACAGCTAGCAGTCTGCAAAGGCGACCTAGAGGCCTTGAGTCAGTCCGTAGTGCAGCTCTTCCAGGGCTGCAGTGGGCCGCTGATCTTCAGGTCTAGTGCGAATGTGGAGGACACTGCGAGTGTGTCGGGGGCGGGACTGTATGACTCGATTGCGAATGTGCCGGCGGGTGATGTGCAGAGAGTAGCGCAGGCTATAGGAGCGGTTTGGAAGTCTATTGCAACTGAAAGAGCGTGGAAAAGCAGGGAATACCATCGCTTGCCGCATGCTTCTGCCCTAATGGCAGTGTTGGTCCAAGAGCTAGTAACGCCGAAATACGCATTTGTCGTGCACACGCAGAATCCCTTCGGAAGCGCTGAAGAAGCCTACATCGAACTGGCCGCAGGACTCGGCGAAACGTTGGCCAGCGGCGACCAACGCGGGTCTCCATACCGTCTGACCTTCCACAAAGCCTCCGAGTCTCTATCCCTCCTCTCCCTCTCTTCCTACAGCTACGCCTTGATCCCCACTCCCGCAGGAGTGGAAAGAGTGCGGAACGACTACTCGACCGAGGACCTGGGAGAGGTGCAAGCGCTGGGAGTGCGCATTGGCAGAGTGAGTGCGGCACTAGAGAGAGAACTACAGTGTGCGCAAGACATAGAGGGCGTCGTGGCTGAGGAGCAGCTGTGGATCGTTCAGTCTCGTCCCCAGATGTAGGCTAACAGGGACGACCTGATGGTCAATAGTGAAATGTTCGCCCGGCTTGCACTGGCGACTCGCAGCCTGTCCCGCAGCTACGTGGCCCTCGACCAAATCGCCATCTGGAAGCTCGACCGCTTCCACTTCATCGTGCCCACCCTAATCGACTGCAAGGCGCACCGCGACTTCCTGGTGAGCAACGAGACCCAGCTGCCTCCCAGCATCCTCAGCTACTCCCTAGACTGCATGGTCCTGATGAACCTCCTGCTCGACAGCCACTGGCCGGACATATGTGTGCTGGTCAAGCGCCAGTTGAAGACTTATGACAGACATGTGGCCCCACATGTGTATAATGTGGCGGCTGCGATGGCGCGGTTGGGGGAGAAGAACCAGGAGCTGTGGGAGATTATCGAGGCGAAGCTGCTGAAGGAAGGACTCGTGCGGTACTTGACGGAGGGCCAATGTGCGCGGCTGTTGCAGGCGCTGGCAGTCTCCGGCCAGGGCAGTGACCAGCTGCACGCCCGGCTGCTGGACGAGGTGAAGCTGCACTACCAGGAACTGAACGAGTTGGAGCTCAAACTAGCGCTGCAGGCGCTGGAAATCACGGGCAAGGCAGACGCACTCACACTGCAGACTCTAGCAGAGGGACTCAAGAACGCAGCGGTGCCTGCCTAGTAATCGCGTAGGCTACAGCCAAGTGGCAATTAGGCGCTAGTGTCTAGGGGGAGAGGTGTGTATAGCAGATTGCCTATTGGAGTAGAGAGGGACATATGCGAATAAGTTACAATTATCGGAAGCGGATATATGCCTACTATGGAAAGTTCCCCCGAAAATCCACGAAATCGCGATAAACCTATCTTTTCCCTCCATACTTGTAACTAAAATAGTAGGCTTCTAGAAACACCTAATTGCTGTCAACCCTGTCCACAGTCCTCGCTCGCTCCTCAGCTTTCTCGGCCATTTGAAAGGCGCTAAAGTACATTTCTTCGTGCAAAACCACGTCGAAGGGGGTTAAGCCTTCGTAAAACTGCCGCTTGCACAGCTTTCTACGCAGTTCTTCGGTTGTACTGCGCAGGTCTCGGCCGTACCCTCGCATTTGAGACTTCGCGAAGCCTGCTTTACCGTGGGAAATAGGGTGGAAGTTGTGGTGCAGCAGGCCTCTCCCGACAATCCTAGCCTCCATATACCTCAATTGCTCCGTTTCTTCAGGGCTCACCTGTCCAAATCGAGGTCTTTGGACCAAGTCTCCGAGGGAAAAACAGTCCAAAGTGGCTGAAATGTCGTCAATTTCATCCATATAATCGATGAAATTCTCGTGCAGCATATGGACGAATAGGCCTATATCGGAGTCTACGGCAGTTAGCACCTGTTCTGGACTAAAGTACAGCTTGGGTCGGGTGCTGACAGGTTGCAGTAGGTCTGCGGTCATCATTAGGGGCTCTCCGTTGGGGCCGATTCCTGTATGGGACGTACTTTTGTGAATTAGGAACTTCCCGAGGGCGTGGAACAGGTCCAGAACCTGGTCTTTCCCGTCTGAACGTCCCTTAGTAGTCTCCTGCTTCGGTTTTTTGCAGGCCTGAGGAGGCGACTGAGCGGCAGAAAGCAGCAATAAGGCATTCTGAGCGGCTCTGAGGTCCCCCTGGCTCTGCACTCTCAACATTTGCAAGTCCTCTTTGGACTGAGAGAGGGACAGCAGGCCTGCCAAGCGACTAATAGCCTTGTCAAGCAGCGTAGGAGCGATTTCATTGAACTGAATCACCTGAATAGCCGCCGGGAAAGCCGACTCCACTGCAAAGTGCTCATCATGAGACAGCGTAATCAGCACTAGTTTCCGCAGTTGATAGGAAATGACAGTCGCTAGTGCATTCCCAAGCCTGATTTTGTCCTCAGGCCCGCTAATAGTGGGCAAATGCCGCACCAGTATGACCTGCGCTGCAGGTTTCGCCTTATTTCCTAAGCGAATCTTAGGCACTCCGCATTCCATTTTCAGATACTGCGCGAATTCATCGACTCCCTTGAGCATCACCATCTCGTCCCTCCTTTCCACCTCACTAGCGACCTCCACACTGCGCCACACTGCCACAGCCAAGCCCTGCACTGCTGCTATCACCTGGATAGCAGTGGCTTTCCCACTACCCGACGGCCCTACCACCAACACCACTTTCCCGCTGCCGCTGCTGGTGAAGTCGGAGAAGAGGTCATTGAGGTCTTTCTTCTTCTTGGGGTGGAGGGCGAGTTCGTCCTGGGTAGAGGGTACGAGGGACTGGGGAGGCAGGAGGGGGTGGAGAGTGGAGATAGGGGCAGGGGGCGAGGGATTTCGCTTGCGCTTGTAAGAGTTGGGTCGCTTTGATTTCTGGGCGGACATTTCCCGCTCTTTGGAAGGATAATTAGCTAAGGACTGGGAAGACCACATCGAGCCTGGCAGGAACTCACTTCACAGTGGCCTATTGAAGCACGTAAAGGCTGTATGGCGAAATATGAAAGTCTCTCCAGCTCAACCAGCTCTGATAAGCCCACACGTACCTTTCCCGTGGCCTTATGAAGCCCAACAGCGCTGAGTCGATATTCCCTGCGCAAACTACCCAATCCCAGTCTCTACATCTCTCATTTGCCGACATCAGCAGGCAATTCCCCACTGCACCCAATCTCTCAGAGTCGTGCTTATCTAGACCTATAGTCCTCCACTGTGCTTAGCCCAAAGCCATAAGGATTTTAGTTGGCACTAATGTGACTGCTGGTGAGTTAATAATGGTCTCCAGACTCGCTTGGTTGATTGTGGCTGCTGCGGCCCTCAACTGTCTGAACAACGACGGAGAAGCTGTGGACTGGTACGTGGCCTTGAAACTGCCCGAGTCCGCTGAAGGTCCTTTCTCAGGCAAAACCTTCGCTGTGAGCCCTACCTAGTACTTCGACTCCGAGCACCTCACCAGCGAAACCCAGACCCGGTCCATCAATGACACGACCTTTATGACCTACACCCTGGGCCAGCTCAATACAGGCGAGGTCTCCTATGTGCTCTACAAGTAAGCGCTATGCAGTGATGAGGCTCCAGGCGAGGCGACCTATAACTTCACCTTTGGACACTCGAAGGGCATTTTGGCCTATACCGCCACTGAGGCCATTTACCTGGCGCACTCCATCCCAGGCTTCCCTATGGTCAACGGCGACCAAATTGTACTGGACGTCCCCGACTCTGGTACGCTCTACGGCCAAAGCTTCATGTGCGTGGAAATCACCCCCTCTCAGCTCTACGACATCGCCGGAATGATGAAGATCAACTTCCCCAACGTCTACGCCTCAGTCGTCAAGAGCAATAACCTGAACGTGAGTTCCCTCGTGAGTGAGGAATGGAGCAACGGCAAGACTCTGGCTCTGTCCTTAGGCAATGGACTGACTTACTTGTGCAAGAGTGAAGCCGCTAACATTGAACTGTGGGAGGATTTGGTGTGTCCGTACTATGGACTGGGCTTCAATGTGCAGAGTTGGGGAAGGCCGTATATGGATTCGTACTGCACGCCTGACTACACCTATGACGCGCTCAATGTGGCGGAGGAGAAGGTGGGAAGCCTTTGGTGGACCGGGTACTATGACCACTCCAAGTGGGGCGTCTCGAGCACAGGCTCCATCACCTGTGTCGGCGACATCAACCGCATGACCTCCCAAGCCCAAAGAGGCGGCGGAGTGCTCTGCTTCGAGAACGAAGACCTGCACACCCTCTTCTCAGGCATCGTCAGTAAGACGCAGGAGTGCGGCACTAGCTCCTAAGCTATCTAGATGGTAGCAATAATATGCTTGGCAGACTTAGTCGGTGGATGACTACTGCGCAGAATCCGATGATGCTCTTCTATCGCCAGTCACAAGTGAAGGGATTTAACGCGGAAAAGACCTTGAAAGAAGTATGTGAATTGCTGCGAAAGGGACAAGTCTCACACATCGACTACCAGTCCCTACTCAAAGGCCTCAATAACTACGCACATAAGGCCAGCGATACGCCTGAAGTCTGGAACTCCCTCAAGTCGCACTACTTGCAGTGCAATAGTCACTTCGACGAACATACCTATGCTCTTTTCCTCAATATCCTATATAGGAAAAGGTACGAAGACCAAGCTTTCATCCAAGAAGTACTGAAGACTTTAGACGGCCGACTAGTCCATATGGACGCTGTGGGGCTCGGCTGGACTGCTGAAGCCCTAGCTCCATACCGGCACTTTGTCACACAGACCCAACTAGACCTTTTCCAGGACAGATTCAAGCAACTTGAGGCCGATATTAAGCCCAAAACCCTGCAAAAGCTGACTTCGTCTCTATACATTTTACAGAGAGAATTCGAAATTGACGAGGAAATTTACCGCGTTTGTGCTCGTTTACTGCTAAAATGGTACCAAGATCTCCCTTTATTTCAGCTCGCGCAGTGCATGAATTTCCTCGGACAGCGGGATTTAACCCACGATTGCGACGTGTATAACGTCGTGCAGCGGTACATAGCGAAGGAAGTCGGGGAAGGCAGGGTAAATCCGAGGGAATTGGTGATTTTCATGAATGCGTTTTGCTCAATTTACCCGGCTGCGAACTTCTACGCGCTGTTTGATAGATTTGAGGAGGTGGTTCTGCAGTGTCCGGAGGACTACCTATCGAAAGGGATGGATTTCTGCACAGTAGTGCACTCCTTCAGTCGCATGAAGCGGGGACAGCACCTATTCGCCCAGCTGCCCCGCTTTTCCGCCACTCTCCAAGCCTTAGAAGCCGACCCCAAGTCGTTGGGAGTCACCCTGTCTGCTATCCTACGTGCAGTGCCTGAGGCAGCCTACCGGGACTCAGTGTTGAAGCCGTTGTTACTGCGCAATGCTGCCAGGGTGCCTGTTTGGCACTTCAAGAAATGTGTGTTGTTCCTGCTCAAGCAGAGTGCGGGGGATGTGCAGTTCTGGGAGCAGGTGAAGGCGCTGGGACTGCTGGTGTTGGATGAGCGGGACAGACTGCACTTTGCGCCCGTGGCAACTCAGCTAAAGTCAGTAATAGGCCTGGACCTGTCCCAGCCCTAGGCTAATAATGAGTCTGTTTGTGGGGAACATTCCGCTGTCAGTGTCAAGTGCGGAGCTGCAGCAGCTCTTCGGCAAGCTGGGCAGCTGCAGAGTGGACCTGCAGACAGGCAAAAAGCCCGTGCAATTCGCAGTGATCACCTACCCTTCCGAGAAAGAAGCAATCGCAGCAGTGGAGGCGTTGAATGAGACTACGCTGCAGGGGAACGTCATTAGGGTCAAGTTCTCAGGGGGGAGACCAGCGCCGCAGCAGGGGGAAAGGTCGAGGTCGCCGGATCGAGCGGGGAAAACGATTGTCCAGCTGGCGCCAACGCATGTAGTTGCGGCCAAAGTAGTCAACCTGCAGGTGGGGAAGCAGGCGGTTCCCACTGTGGTGCAGCTCAGTGCGCCCAAACTGCCTGCGGACGGCAAACTGGGAGTGGGGGTCGTCAATCTGGTCAAGCCGCTGACAGCCAATCCCGCGCTGCCTGTCCAGGCTGTGGCCCCAGAGGCAGTCCAGTCAGTCCCAGCTCCTCGACTCGAGCCCCCGAAGTCCGCGGAAACGGTGAAGCCACAGGAGTCCGCACCTCCCAAACAGGCCCCAGTTCCTGCTGCTGCAGCAGTCCCCCAGCCTCAGGCCAAGCCCCAATCTACCCCGACTCCCCCGAAGCCTGTAAGCCAGCCCACAGTCCAGCACACTCCCCCGGCCCAGCCCGCTTCCACTGCCTCTACTCCCAAGCCTCCCACCAAGCCCGAAGAAGTCAAAGCGGAGGAGGAGCCCGACCCTGACGGCTTCGTCTCAGTGCCTGACAAGCCGGAAGACTTGAAGTGCCTACCTTGTGGGAAAGTGCTGAAGAGAGCGGCTCGCAAGGCGCATGCCAGTTCCAAAGTTCACATCAAGAACAAGGAAGGCGCTAAGGCGTAGGTCTTTCCTCTAGGTAGGTAGAAGGAAGCGCAATTTGGGCTTTGAGGCAAAAGCCTTGGAATTAGGCTGAAAAGTCACTAATTTAAGGCAGTGGGTAAGATAAATTACTATGAAGTGGTCTTATTTGCCTTATATTACTGTTCTTGTTGCACTACTTTCGACGCGCGGCCGTGCAACTTTGTATCACTCCTACAGCTGTCCACCTAGCAGTCCTTATCATACTATAGAGCTGCATGCCTGGAAGGATGCGAAACATACAGATAGCATAGTAACTAACTAGGACTCAACCTTCATGATTTGTGTGCTGCTGGCTCATGCAGCTCTGCTGGGAGTCAACTGCTTTGCATGATATATGCTCGCCGCCTCAAAAGCTCCAAACTAGAGTTCAGGTAGGACTCCTCAGTCCAGCAGCCTAGAAAGTTTTCCGGCTGCGGTGAGTTTGATGCTCTACCGCTGCGAAAGAGACTGGCGGAGCACTTGGGCGGACGCTCAAAGACTACCCTAGCTTCATAGGAAGTGACTGAGGCCCAACTCTTCCGCACTGTAAACTAAGGATCGAAAAGAAGGACTTGCGGTGCTAAGAATCGGCTGGAAGTGAGTTTCGCTGAGGACTTGTGTAGGCAGCGACTCTGTCCACCTTATACGGAGTCCTTTTGAACAACTAGTCTATACGTTTCAAAAAGTATGCACATTTTGTTGTTCAAAAGGCCAGCCAATTCGGCCTAGATAGTATGAAAAGCGTGCTGCTGTGTGTGAGCTTCTACTTGGCCTTGAGCGGCCAACTGCGAATCGACTCCGACTGCGACCCTTCGCAGCAAGGCAATTGCTCTTGCAACCCAGACTGCAGTTCCCCCAGAAAACAATTTCGATGGGGGCGATTGTATGCCGCCCTGCCACCGCACTGGGTCGGAGACGGCTCGTGCGATCCTGCCTGCAACGTTGAAGAAACTCAGTTTGACAGAGGCGACTGCAGGCCAGTCTGCCAGCCGGACCAAAACGGAGATGAATGCAAGCCAATATGTCTTGCGCCTTAGATTGAAAACGATTATTGTGATACGCCATGCAACAATGCGGAGAACCAGTGGGATGGAGGGGATTGTAAACCGCGGTGCCTGCACTTTTGGCTTTAAAATGGCGTTTGTGATCAAGCGTGCAACACTGCAGAGTTGCAATGGGACGGAGGCGACTGTGTAGGGACTTGCATGCCGAGTTGGATAGGAGACGGAAACTGTGACTGGACTTGCAACTCTGCGGAGAACCAGTGGGATGGAGGCGACTGTGCAGTGGAGTGCGATCCAGCGTTGTAAGGAAACCTTGTTTGTGACTGGGAGTGAATGAGCAGAATGGTTGGGACGGATGGGACTGCATGCCTCGTTGCGAGGAGAGTTCGATTGGAGACGGCAACTGCGACTTCCTATGCAACGATGCGGAACACCAGTGGGACGGGGATGACTGCAATCCGTGTCCGGCACATTGGATTGGAGATGGTGTCTGTCAATACTCCTGCTTTGAAGCGATATACTTCTACGACAAAGGTGACTGCTGCAAGGAGGAATGGACGGGAGATGGTAATTGCGACCCTCAGTGCAACTTTGAGAAGCTCAACTTTGACCAAGGCGATTGCGATTACTTAAATAATCCTTAGGTCGACGGAGAGAGTGTCTGTGCATTTGTACCCTTCCCTTGCAAGGCTGCCTTCACAAATTGGATGAATTCCGCTCCTTCTTCCTGTGCAAAGTCGGCGATATCGAAATCCGCCAGTGCTCCCTTCTCCGCAATGGCTACGTTCCAATGACTAAAGCAAATAGCACCCCGCCGCTCAGTAGAATCAGCCTAACCTCCTTGTTTCCTACCTGCTTAAGCTCAGGTCATTTACAATAGCGCCTTATACCAGCGTAACAAGGCTGAATTCCTAGCTATGCCTTAGTCTTCTCTCCTTCACTAGGGTTCTTCTCCTGCCGTTGGTGATGGTTCGATCGATTGCAGTGCTTCACCATCTCTGACGTTCTCGCTTATTCATCAAGACCGGGATTTTCCTAAAGCTTTGGCCTGGGTGTTTAGTGGAGTGCTAAGGTATACCCGATAGACCAGCAATTCCATTAGATGAATATTTCCTCCTAACCTTGATATCCTATAATACGCCCTATAAGGGAACTGGGGAATTAGAACTTAGAATTCCCGATCCTCTACCGTGCTCATCCTGCACATGGAGGGGGATTGGGCGACCGAGCTGGAGGGCTGGTCAGCCGCACGACTCTTAAATAGGCTAACCCTTTCCCCCTCTATAAGTCTTAATCTGTCTAAGGAAGTCTCCAGTGCAAGCCACCCAGTCCTATAGTGGATAAATGTCCATCGAATTGGTTTATAGATTTTACGTCCCTCGCTGCAGCGTGTGTTCCTACCCCCCCAGTCCCCCGTCCATGTGGCTCCTCTCCCTCGAGTGCGGCCACTTGTACTGCAACTACTGCATCCAAGAACTCCACAGTAGTGCAACTCAGTACCAATGTCTCCACGAGGACAGCCACTTCCAGACCTGCACTCCCGCTGACAGAGTGGTGGGGAGAGTGGAGGACTTCGGGAAGTGCGGGGATATCGCGGAACTGCAAGAGTTGGTGGCGTTTTTCACTTCGAATGTGAACTATAGAGGGTTGGGATGCAGGAATCCGGACTGTCCGAGGCAGACTGAGTGGTGCAGGTGTCCCTATGACCATAGTGCGGAGTGGAAGTTGCCGGTTCTGTGTGGACTATATCCGGCCTGTTGGAGGGAACAGTGGTGTCCGTTCAGGCATGAATTGCCCCCTTCCCCTCCCTCCGTCCCCACTTCCCCCCACACCCTCCCAATACAGTCCCGCGGTGCACTCCACTTCCTCCTCAAAGACCAATGCAAAGCCCTCAACAGCCTCTTCCTCTCCTCCTTCCAAGCAATTCCCAACTTCCTTATACACGCCTACACCCGCCAGCCCCTCTCCACCCCTCGCTGGGTCTACCGCTCTGCAAACGCTATCATCGATTTCGACCTTTCAGACTCCGATCGACTGGAAAAGGAGTGGAAAGGCAGGGTGAAAAGTTGCAACTTGGACGATGGGTCTGAGGTGTTTCTCAGTAAAATGATACAAATTCGGCAGGAAAGCCCTGCAGATGTCATTGCTATTGCGAGAGTGGGCCGTTTGGCTTCCTTAGAACCTATAGGAGAGATTGAGTTTCAATGCACGGAGGACCAATTTCAAGCGCTGCTCACTGGTTATCAGCACATTGAAGAGTCGCGGTCCTTCGAATACCTGCTTCCAGCCGTTATGTGCCTGCAGCTAATCCGGGAAGAAGGCGTCAGCTTCCGAAACGACCAAGTTTTCGGCACGAATTCAGCACTAGACGTGGTTTTCGCCCATACTCTAGACCCTTTCGACCTCTACGGCTTCCCAGAAGTCTTCAGTCAAGAGCTACCCAGGGCGGACAGTCAGGTAGTCAAGCAATTGGCGGATGAAGCAGGGGTAATTTGCTCTGTGGGGTACGTATATGGGCCTATGGAGAGCCTTTTCCCCCTGTTGGAGCAGTTAAAGCGCTATGAACACTGGGTGGATATGCCTGCAGACCAAAGTCGGGTCCAGCAGTTGACTAGAGACTATGGACTTATTGGGAAGTTCGGCAGACTGTATGGGCCGAAAGACGTAATTAGTGGGGTAAAGGAGCAGTTGAGTACTGTGGAGACAGACCTGCCGCCTGGTATCACCGCCAGTGATATAGAGGAGTTGAGGGACTTTTACCCTAGTTTGCAGGCTGAGGAGGAAAAAGTGAGGGGGAATAAGGAGGACATTGCTGGCGTATTGGCGCACTTGGCAGATTTAAGGGCGAAGGAGAGGTTCCCTACCAATCTGTCCTATGACACGATACAGGAAGTCGCTCGGAAACACGGAGTTCAGATCACAGGCGAGAATTTATCCGGCCCTAAAGCCAAAGTAGGACAGGCCCTAGCCGAACTCAGAGCAATGCGTGTAGCCGCCATTCAAGTCCCCTCCTCCGCCTTCACCTTCCACAAGCCCGCAGACTGGTACCTCGCCCAGACCCAAGAGGAGTTCCTCGCAATCCCCCTCAACTCCACCTCCCCCGAGTACCGCGAAGTGGAGAAATCCTTCACAGCCACGCAGAAAAGCCCGATAATCCGCATCGAAAAGATACAGAATCGAAGAATGTATACGAATTTCGCCTATAAGCATGAGGCTTTTTCCCGAGTAGAAGGCCATTCATTGGAACTAATGCTGCTGTTCCACGGTACCAGTGGCACTGACCCTATGCTGATCGCTAGGAGTGATGAGGGTTTGGACCCGAGAATTGGCCATGGGATGTGGGGAACTGGGTCGTACTACGCTCTCAAAGCGGCTTATTCGCATAGTTATTGCTACAAGACGCAGGACGGCCTGGCGCAAATGTTCCTATGCGAGGTAATGGTGGGCAAATTCATCGAACTCGGCTCGCAAGACCTAAAAAAGCCGCCCAAAAGACGAGACAAGGACGGGAACTACCATAGTGTGAAGGGCAAAACGGCAGGTTCCTACATATGGATTACCTACGAAGCCGGTATGTCCTACCCGTCTTTCCTGATTACGTACCAGCCTTAGCCTAGTTCTGCAGTCTAATACGAACGGAGAGAGCGGCTAAGCCGGGCTTGACTGGAAATGGGGTTTCCCTTTCCTCGAACCACCTCTAATCTCCCATACTACTTCAGCTGTATGAAGTACGCGATCCCTTTGAAGTTCTCCACCTCTCCTGCCTGGAGTCTCGCCCCTCGCCACCCAGCCCAGCGCCCTTCAGACCTGCCAGGGCCTGGCGCCTATGAACCCAAGCTCAAGGGCACTACGGCTGCTAAGCTGGGCACTGAGACGCGCACCGCCCGCACCAATAGGGAGGAAGTGCCCGGCCCAGGCAGTTACAACCCAGGACTGAAGAAGTCCGGCTCCGCCCCAAGGTAAGCACCACTCAGCTTCGGCTCAGGGATGAGAACTGCACTCAGTCCAAGAAGTGAAGCGCCAGGACCAGGGGCTTACGATGTAACTGGAGGAGGGAACGGACCTAAGTACGCGATGAAGGGAAGACATCCGGGGAATGTGGAAAGCGATGTGCCGGGACCAGGGCAGTACACCCAGCAGTTGAGTCCCTATGTAGTGGACCAGACGCCTCTGTGGAGCTTTGGGAAGGAGGGCAGAGGCAAAAAGAAGGCGAAGGACGGGCCTGGACCTGGCAATTACGACCCCAAATTAGCGAAAACTGCGCGGAATGGTCGATTCGGCGCAGAGAAAAGGACGAAAAGTGCGAGATCGGACGTGCCAGGGCCAGGAGCTTACGAGGCGCCCAGTGGTTTGGACAAAGTGGCCTTCTCCCTTTCCGCCCGCCACTACATCCCAGAAAAGGAAGAAAAGCCTGGGCCTGGAGCCTACGACCCTGCAGCCATGCAGGGCAACACTGGCTTTCGACTGGGAACCGCCACTCGAGTAGGCACTCAAGGCAATGAGCCGATCCCCGGCCCAGGCTCCTACGACCCTCGACTGCAGAAAAACGCCTCAGCCTATGGCTTCGGCTCAGGGAAAAGACCGCCTTTGACCCGAGTCAGCAGCGTGCCTGGGCCTGGCACGTACAGAGCAGACCAGAAAGCCAGTGGACCGATGTACGCCATTAAGGGAAGACATCCGGGGAATATGGAAAGCGATATGCCGGGACCAGGGCAGTACACCCAGCAGTTGAGTCCCTATGTAGTGGACCAGACGCCTTTGTGGAGCTTTGGGAAGGAGGGCAGAGGCAAAAAGAAGGCGAAGGACGGGCCTGGACCTGGCAATTACGACCCCATGTTAGCTGGAACTGCACCTAACGGTCGATTTGGCTCTGAGAAAAGGACGAAAAGTGCAAGGTCGGACATGCCAGGACCAGGGACTTACGAAGCGCCCAGTGGTTTGGACAAAGTGGCCTTCTCCCTTTCTTCTCGGCATTACATCCCGGATAAGGAAGAAAAGCCGGGACCTGGAGCCTACGACCCTGCAGCAATGCAGGGCAATGCAGGGTTTCGACTAGGCACAGCTGCAAGGACGTCTGGCAGACCTGAGGATTTACCTGGACCAGGCGCCTATGATCCCAGGCTAGGGAAGGAAGCTGCGGCCTTTGGGTAAGTGTCTACGCAGGTTTGGCTCGGGAGAGAGACCTCCACTCACCAGTATCAACTCTGCACCTGGACCAGGCGCCTACGATCCTAACTTGGGTCCTGGAGGCCCTCAATATGCTATGAAGGGGAGACATCCTGCCTCAGTGGACGGAGATATGCCTGGACCTGGTCAGTACAACCCTCCGCAATTCCCTGAAGAACCGCCGAACTGGACTTTTGGAAAGGATAAAAGAGACCTGCGGTTAGAGAGTAGAGGAGTGCCTGGGCCTGGCAACTATGACCCAAAGTTGGCTCAAACTGCTCCTTTAGGTAGTTTCGGAAACGAGTCTCGTGCAAAGACTACTCGAGTTGATGTTCCTGGGCCAGGCACCTATGAGGCTCCTAGTGGCTTGGACAAAGTGGCTTACTCGCTGTCCTCCCGCCACTACGTCCCAGACAAGGAAGAAAGACCTGGTCCTGGTGCCTACGACCCAGAAGCAGTGCCAGGCAATGCAGGATTTCGACTCGGCACAGCTGCAAGAACTGGAGACCAGGGAGGTCCAGAAATGCCTGGTCCTGGAGCCTACGACCCACGTCTTGGCAGAGATGCAGCGGCATACGGGTAAGCACTATGCAGATTTGGCTCAGGAGAACGACCACCATTAACTTCTGTTAACTCCGCACCCGGTCCAGGCGCCTATGATCCCAGCTTGGGGCCTGGGGGACCTCAGTATGCAATGAAGGGGAGACATCCTGCCTCAGTGGACGGAGATATGCCTGGACCCGGCCAGTACAACCCTCCACAATTCCCTGAAGAACCGCCGAACTGGACTTTTGGAAAGGATAAAAGAGACCTGCGGTTGGAGAGCAGAGGAGTGCCTGGGCCTGGCAACTATGACCCGAAGTTGGCTCAGACTGCTCCTTTAGGTAGTTTCGGAAACGAGTCTCGTGCAAAGACTACTCGAGTTGATGTTCCTGGGCCAGGCGCCTATGAGGCTCCTAGTGGCTTGGACAAAGTGGCTTACTCGCTGTCCTCCCGCCACTACGTCTCAGACAAGGAAGAAAGACCTGGTCCTGGTGCCTACGACCCAGAAGCAGTTCCAGGCAATGCAGGGTTTCGGCTGGGGACAGCTGCTAGAACAGCTGATAGGCCTGAGGATTTACCTGGACCAGGAGCCTATGATCCCAGGCTAGGAAAGGAAGCTGCAGCCTTTGGGTAAGTGTCTACGTAGGTTTGGCTCGGGAGAGAGACCTCCACTCACCAGTATCAACTCTGCACCTGGACCAGGCGCCTACGATCCTAACTTGGGTCCTGCAGGCCCTCAATATGCTATGAAGGGAAGACATCCTGCCTCAGTGGACGGAGATATGCCTGGACCAGGTCAGTACAACCCTCCGCAATTCCCTGAAGAACCGCCGAACTGGACTTTTGGGAAGGATAAAAGAGACCTGCGGTTGGAGAGCAGAGGAGTGCCTGGGCCTGGCAACTATGACCCGAAATTGGCTCAAACTGCTCCTTTAGGTAGTTTCGGAAATGAGTCTCGTTCGAAGACTACTCGTATTGATGTACCCGGTCCAGGTGCATATGAGGCTCGTAGTGGTTTGGACAAAGTGGCTTACTCGCTGTCATCCCGCCACTATGTCCCAGACAAGGAAGAAAGACCTGGTCCTGGTGCCTACGACCCAGAAGCAGTGCCAGGCAATGCAGGGTTTCGACTCGGCACAGCTGCAAGAACTGGAGACCAGGGAGGTCCAGAAATGCCTGGTCCTGGAGCTTATGACCCGAAATTAGGGAAAGATGCAGCAGCATATGGGTAAATATTATGCAGATTCGGATCAGGAGAGAGGCCTCCGCTGACATCTATCAACTCCGCACCCGGTCCAGGCGCCTATGACCCAAACTTAGGTCCTGGAGGACCTCAATTTGCTATGAAGGGCCGACATCCTGCTTCAGTGGACGGAGATATGCCTGGACCCGGCCAGTACAACCCTCCGCAATTCCCTGAAGAACCGCCGAACTGGACTTTTGGAAAGGATAAAAGAGACCTTCGGTTGGAGAGTAGAGGAGTGCCTGGGCCTGGCAATTATGACCCGAAATTGGCTCAAACTGCACCTTTAGGTAGTTTCGGAAACGAGTCTCGTGCAAAGACTACTCGAGTTGATGTTCCTGGGCCAGGCACCTATGAGGCTCCCAGTGGTTTAGACAAAGTGGCTTACTCGCTGTCCTCCCGCCACTATGTCCCAGACAAGGAAGAAAGACCTGGTCCTGGCGCCTACGACCCAGAAGCAGTTCCAGGCAATGCAGGGTTTCGACTCGGCACAGCTGCAAGAACTGGAGACCAGGGAGGTCCAGAAATGCCTGGTCCTGGAGCTTATGATCCGAAATTAGGGAAAGATGCAGCAGCCTATGGGTAATTATCTACGCAGGTTTGGCTCGGGAGAGAGACCTCCACTCACCAGTATCAACTCTGCACCAGGTCCAGGCGCCTATGATCCCAGCTTGGGGCCTGGGGGACCTCAGTATGCAATGAAGGGGAGACATCCTGCCTCAGTGGACGGAGATATGCCTGGACCCGGCCAGTACAACCCTCCGCAATTCCCTGAAGAACCGCCGAACTGGACTTTTGGAAAGGATAAAAGAGACCTGCGGTTGGAGAGTAGAGGAGTGCCTGGGCCTGGCAATTATGACCCGAAATTGGCTCAAACTGCTCCTTTAGGTAGTTTCGGAAACGAGTCTCGTGCAAAGACTACTCGAGTTGATGTTCCTGGGCCAGGCGCATATGAGGCTCCCAGTGGTTTAGACAAAGTGGCTTACTCGCTGTCCTCCCGTCACTACGTCCCAGACAAGGAAGAAAGACCTGGTCCTGGCGCCTACGACCCAGCCCTATATAACACCGCTCCGCAGTTCTCTCTAGGCTCTGCCCCTCGCTCCCAAGCTATCCAGCCCTCTTCTTCCCCCGGTCCCGGCCAATACGACAGCCACCCTCAAACCGCGCCCAGTTCCAAGTGATTTCCACCTAGATTCGGCTCCGGCATACGAGTCTCTCTCCAGCCCAACATCGAGACCCCAGGCCCTGGAGCTTACCAGCACTTGCCGAAAACAGCGGGTCCGCAGTTCACCTTTAAAGGGAGGTATTACAACTCGGTGGGAGAGGAGGTGCCGGGACCTGGACATTACAACCAGGAAATTCCGAGACAGGTGGCGGAGCCAAGTCCTGCTTATAACTTTGGTACTGAGAGGAGAGACAGGGCAGTAGTAGACAGCAAGAAGCTGGCAGAGGGAGTCGGGCCAGGGATGTACCATACTGAGCTCCGCAAGGCGCCGCCGTACTGGAGCTTTGGAGGCCAGAAACGGACCAAAGGGGCGAAGTTGGGCCCGCCTGGACCTGGGCAGTATGATGTACCGGATACAATTGCAGTGGTGCCGCCCTACTCAGTGCCCTACCTAGAGCCTCGCTAGATACTTATTAGGACACTATGGCGGATAGCGAAGTCAATGAAGCACCATCTGCCTTTGCAAGCACTCGTCGCCCTCTCATTTCAGAGTCTACCCGGCTTCAGCGGGAAGTGGAGCGCTTCACTGGCAAGTTGGAAACCGAGCGCCGGCTCTCTCTCCTCCTCGACGAGGACATCCGCTCCGCAAAGCAGACCTTCACCGCCCGGCAGTTAGCTCTAAAAGCCACCTACAAGCAGCAGAAGACCAACACTCGAGACCAAGACCGTCTCCACGAACTTGAAACTCTGCTTGACCTGGCGAAGTGCCACACTAATGACCTGGTAACTAGCAATGCACGACTTAGAGACCGGGTGGACAGTCTGCGCAAGGGCAATTTGGACACTGTGACTTATGCTCGGACGGTCAATCAGGAGATAGAGAGTCTGCATAGCTCGGTGGAGCGCGTGCACACTGACTCCTCCAAAGCTCGTCGAACCGACTCCGTCTTCCAAACTCGCATTTACCGTCTCCAAGACCAGTACGACTCCGACCGAGTCAACGCCAGTCTGCGCGTCGACTCCCTGGAGCACGAAATCCGGGAAGACCGTAAGCGGAAAAAGGAAATCATGCGCCGCCTCAACCTGTCCATCGCCCAAACTCATACAGAGTTATCGGAATCAGGACAAGTCGCTCAGCATTTGCATACGAAATGGCTGCAAAAAACACGCGATAAGAGGAGAGAATTCGGACAATATGTGGGATTTATCGACGATTTGAGACGGGGATTAGGGCAAATGAAGGATATTTCAGGCCAAGACGACTATACTCAAGTAGTGAAAACCTTACTGAATGCGATGGAAAGACAGCGGGAAATTCAAAATCACCTCATAAAACTCACGGAACAGATAGAAAACATCAAGGGGGAACTGAAGAAGTCGCAGAGTTATATATCTTCGGACCGTCAGAAGGAGGAAAGAGTCAGAGGGGATAAGGAGGAAAGGCTGAATAAAGCGAATTCCCAGCTTAGAAGTGTGGAAAGCAGTATGGAAAAGGGGAAGGAAACGCTGAAAGAGGTAAAAGAGGCGATTTCGACTCTGGCGGAGCCTGTAAAGCTTCTCAAGGAGATGTGCATAGAAGTGGGAGTTACACCTGAAATAACCCCCGGAGGTCTGAGTAATTCCGATGAATTCACTCTGGACACAGCAGGCCTGCACCTGCTAGCCCTGGAAGAGGCTCTATTCAAACTAGCAGCGCTGCTGCGTGTTTCGCGTGCATCCACTTCTGAAGACTCTGGCATGTTCTTCCTCACGGAAAAGCGATTCGACAGGAGTATTAATATTGCCTCGCTGCTGAAAGACGAGTCTCTACTCACTGGAGAAGAGGAAAACCACGCTTTGAATCCCTCCGAATTCCGACAGCGAGCAGAGCGCGCTTTAGGCCCTAACCTGCCTATTTAGTATGAACCTCGCTTTCTAGCCTGCCCAGCAGCGCTTTCACCTTATTTACAGGCTGCTTCTCAGCTATGGCTGCTAGCAGTTGAGACAGCAAGGATAGGTCGTTTTCATACTTCTGCTCGATTTCCTGCGACTTGGAGGTCAGTTTCTGCACTGTATTGGCCATTTTTACGAGCAATTTGCCGCCTCTGTCCATGTCTTCTAGGGCCTTTAGAGTCGAGGCGCTGATTGGGTTAGTGGCTCGATCAAGCAGGCTTTGGAGGTCTTCCTGCTCTCCAGGCTTTAGCGACACATTATCCAGTGTCAAGCGCACTTTCAGCTCCTGAAGTGTGTCCGTGGAGTCGTCCAGCTCATCAAACCTGCCTAGCGCTTACACAGGGATGTAGTCCTCGTCCGGCGCTTCCTGCTGGATCATCAACTGGAAGTACTTCCTGCGCAAATAGGCCCTGCGAGTGACAGTCTTGTTGGCCATAGGGAACAGGCCTAAAAGTCGTAGCAAGTCGTCCTTTCGGATGCAGTACAGCGCTGCTCCTTTCGGCCCGGCTCTAAGTGGGCCTTACACTAGGGAGGCCGGGGGAGCCTCGTTGAACAGCAAATAGTCCTCCCCGAAGTAGCTCCTTGTAGGCAGTTTCAGCACTGGAATACCTCTGCACACCAAACGTACGTCTCCATTGTCTATGAAGTAGAACTCGTCCGAGCTGATTCCGGCCTCTAGCACTGTGCAGTCCGCTGCAAAACGCCGAGGGAACATATGTGCGACTACGCGGTATTGGAAATGTATCTCCGTGTCCTTCATGAACACCTCGAATTTCTCCACTTCGTCAGTAAAGAAGGTCTTTCCGAGGGCGATTCTGAGTCTTTCCGGCAGTCTGAAGAAGTAATCACTATGCATAATTAGTGCAGAATGGTCCTTTTTCCAGCGGTATGTCAGAGAATTCCGTATCGCCAAATAAAGTTCATTGCTCAGACGCTTGTGTGGCCGCGAGCGTTCTAAGGCTTCCAGCCACTTGTCCAGGTCGTTTTCCTGCTGAGTAAAGATCGCGTCGCACATGTTCATATTGCTGACGATGGAGGTGATGTTGCCTACTAACAGAGCGAAAATAAGGATGCCCAGCAGCTCTACTGCCATGGAGTAGGCGAACTCAGGGTTGGTTTTGGCAGTGACATCTCCATACCCCACAGTCGCCAGAGTCACAATTGTCCAGTACAGTGCTGCCACATAGGCTTGGGACAAGTTGGAAGGCACATCCCCTGTCCACGTCTTCTCCATCACTTCCTCCTCAGTAACTGCAATGTAGTACCAAACGCACGCAATGATATGGCAAGCCAGACATAGGTACAGCATCAGTCTCACAATGTTGCGGATGTGTCTCCGAGTGTGCCAGTCTATGCGGTCCAGACAGGACTTGTGCAGGCTTTGCTGGCTGCCGATCAGTAAATCGGTGATACGGTTGATGTGCAGCAGGCGGAATATCTTCAGCCACATTAGGTCTCCGCGGATGATATAGAAGGGAATCACCGAAACCAGGTCGAACAGAAAGGTCCGCTGGAAATAGCGCAGGGCGATAAGTCGGAAGGAGTGAACTATTTCGAAGTTATGAATGAAGGCGGTGAAAAAGGTGGAAATGATGTCTAGGAGCAGGACAGCGTCGAATACTAATTCGTAGGTTATGGGGTCGCTTTCGCGGCTCAGGAAGCCGGCTCGAAAAGGCGTAGCAAAGCAGAAATAGAGTACAATCACGGAACTCATGACATCCAGCACCTTCCTAGCCGGGCTCCACGGATACAGCACCAAAGCCCGCTCTTCCTGCATCACCGACTCCCCTTTGTCCAGTTCCCGGCCTTTGTACTGCTGCTTTTCATGGTTATCTGCTTCTTGTCTCAGGCCGGAAAGCACGTACCGCAGAGTTGCGACTCGCTTCCACCTGCCAATTGCATTTTCCCTGCGCTGGGCTAAGGACAGGCCTTTGCGCTTCTTGCAGCACAGGCAGCCGCTGTAGTAACTGCCCTTGCGAGTGGGAGAGTCTTCTGCGTCGAGGTTGTCGAGCTCCATTTAAGTACTAACTGCGGTTAGTAGGCTACTTCCGGCCTAAGCGGCCCTTTAGGAGGCCTCCAAAGAGCCTGACAGAGCTTTCTGAAATCTGGTTTTCGGTGCTTTTGATCATGGCTTCAGTACTCGGTCCAGTGATGATGACGGTCATAAAGCCTCCAAGGCCCACTCCGCTGATGGACAGGCCCAGCACAGAGTCCAGCAGAGTGGGCGTGTAGATGTCGTTAGTAGTCTGGAAGCCGAGCTTTTGGCCGGAATTGGAGCCCCACATGTAGAGTTCGCCGTGGGTGGTGATGAGGGCGGAGTGGGTCTCTCCACAGAAGATGAAGCGGGCTCTTGCTGTGACTTCCCCGAACAGACCTTGCGTTTGGATAGGGAGTGGGGTGTTGGAGCGACTGGGCTCGAAGCCACACTGTCCTCTGGAGTTGTCCCCGAAGCCGTAGATTTCCCCTGTGTCTGAGAGCAGCAGAGAGTGTCTCGACCCAGCGGTAATGTCGATAAAGTGCTTGTAGGTCTTGGGAGCGCCGGGGCCGGCCGCCGACTCCACCTGTATCAACTGCGGCGTCAGACTGCGGTTCTCGTGGCCAAGGCCCAACTCCCCGTAGGTGTTGTGGCCTATGGAAAAGACCTGATTCGCTGCTAAATAGCCCTTACAAGTCATCATAACCGCATGCCGCCTGCCGAACTCGACCTTCGTGACTTTTTCCCCAGCCGCCAAGGGCGGGTTGAAGTTGACTTCGAAGGGCTGAGAGGACAAAACACGCTCAATACTGAACAGTTCTCCCCACATGAAGAGCCGTCCAGAGGCTGTGTAGGCAGTACTAGTGACGCAGGCGGAGTTGTTGCAGGCTGCGAACACGTCTTCGACCTGGTCTGCAGGGTCGAGACTGGGCAGGAGCACTGGCTTGGGTACGTTGGAACTTAGCTTTTCGGCGAAGCCGCAGCCAAGGTAGTTGCCGAAAGCGAGCATGCGGGTAGCGGTGGAGTTGTTTTTCTTGACTAGCAGTAGGGTGTGGTAAGACCCCGCAGCCACCGCCTTGCAGCGAGCGCCCGAGAACTCAATCTGGCGCAGCTCTTCATACTGCACCGTTGGGTTGATGTCCACTCCGCACTGGCCGTACTTGTTGTTGCCCGCAGTGTAAAGACGCCCGTCCTTCGACAAGATCAGTACATGGTCCTGTCCACACACAATAGTCTCCACGCCTCCATTGATCATGCTTTCGTCCATCCTGCGGAAATTGAGCTTTTCTGGGATGACTCCCCACGCCCGGACGACCGAGTGCTTCTCTGTATTGAGCACATCCGTCAAGTTCCTGCCTAGCGCCTACTTCCCCGCTGCTGGCAGGATCTCCACCCCGCCCTCGTCCTTGTCCCCAGTGGCTGGCCTTCCACAGCAGAGCATTATGGCAGCCAACAGGACCAAGTCGAGTGCGGCTGTGAGAGCGGTGTCCACGGATAGGAGTTTCCAGTCGAGTTTGAGAGTATATGAGCCGCAGAGTGCGGGAGTGGACACAGGGAAGGTGTTTGAGGCATTGGAGGGAGAGGTGTTGAGGCTGCAGGTGGGCATTGACAGGATGCAGAATGTGGTCAAGCAGAGGAAGGACTTGGCTGTATATAGAGGAAGACTCGCCAGCAAGCGGAATCTGCACCCAATTTCCCGGCTCCTCTCCTCTCTGAGTGGCGAAACCAGCCCCAACCTCCCCCAAATGCGCTCTTTCTGCCTCTCCGAGTCCCTCGCCCCGCTCATTTCCACCACCCTCAGCCCGCAATACACCAAATCCTCCCTGGAGTCCCTACTTCGCCTGGCAATTTTAAAGGCGCAATTGCTGGAATTGGTGCTAAAGAAGGCGGGGGAACTGGCTTTGCTGTACTTGTGGATGCGTTGGGACGAGGAAGCTATTGGCAGACTCAGTGGCAGTGTGGAGATATGGGTGAAGTGCTTGGAAGTGCTGGGGGCTGAGGAGGGGAACGGCCAAGTTGCGCTGGAAACTGCAAATGAGAAGGATTTACTGCTAAGTAGGGCGGAGGAACAGGTCAGAAGCCAGGCAAAGGTGATGGAAGGTCTGAGGAAAGAGGTGGAAAGTGCACAAAGGGACAGCAAACAGCAGCAAATAGCATATGAAAGTAGGCTGAAAGCGCTAAAAGAAGCGCTTTCCCGGGCAGAAGAAGCAGTTTTGAAGGCCAAAGCAGAGACTAAGCAGGAGCCTATTCGTCGTTCCCAGTCCATTCAGACAGAAAACGACCCTGCCACTGAGACTAAGCGACTGAAAGAGACTATATTAGCCTTACAGCAGGAAAAAGACGCAATACTAAGGAAAAGCAGGGAGTGGGAGCAGAGTGCAAAGCAGGCGGAAGCAGAAATAGCAGCGCTGCAGCAAGGCAGCCGGACCGAAAGCCAAGAAACCCTGCAGAAGCTCAAATCTGCGCAGAACGAAGTGCTGGAAAAGACAGGCGAAGTCGACAGACTCAGGGAGGAAAGGCTGAATTCGGAGCTTGCAGCTGCAAATCAAGCCGCTCAGTATCAGCGTCTGTTGCGGGAGTGTGAAGAAGCAGGAAAGCAAGCAGAAGCCTGGCGCAGTCGACTGGACCAGCAGAGTGCCTCTGCAAAGCAGGCGGAGGCCTGTCTAGCGCTCCAACTGGCTCAGGAAGTCCAGCAATCTGCCCAATTCCGAGCCTTGCTGGACTCGAAAGACCTGGAAATCGCCGCTTTAACAGAAACCAAGGTCCAACTAAAGGCGGAAATCGAAGAAAATAAAGGCACAATCGACCGTTTGCAGCGGTCTTTATCCCAACTTATCAACATGGACGAAGACACCTTCGAAGCAGTGATGAAGAACGAAATGGACATGATGAGGAATGCGTACGAACAGCGGCTCAAAGACCTGCGCTGTTCCTACGACAGTTTAAAGCGTGAAAAGACCACTGAGACGAGGGCTTTGAAGGAGGCGCTGGCTGAGAAGGAAAGAGTGCTGGAGCTGATTAGTAGCAAACTGGTGTAGGGGAAGTAGCTTTTCTTGTATGGGTTGGTAGACGCTAATATCCTGTGGATTGGCTCAATGTAGGGTTAGTGTGCATTTAACTTCTGCATTGATGTATTGGGAATGGACTATGAGGTGCGGGATCAGGCTGTGCTTCGCACCATTTTAGCTCCCTAGTTCCTCGGCCTGCACCTTGAAGTTTGTGTTCAAACTCAACGTTCCTTACCCTAAGGCACTTCCAGCTATATGTGAGCTCCGTTGATACCGTATCTAGCAGCCAGGATCATGGAGAAGGAAGCTAAAAATGATCTGCGAAACTATGTACATGCCTGTATCTGTGCTCTACGCACTGTTCGCTGGCACTTCCTTGATGTCAGGCGTGACCCTATTCGTGCTATTCAGTCTCTACCGAGAGCTACGCAAAGGGCCAGGCCAGCTGATCCTCGGCCAGTGCTTCGCTCAAATCCTGCTTGACTGCCACTGGTTTACCTACTTCTTTTGCCCAGTGCCTCTTACGCTCTGCAAAGTGCTGGGCGGAGTGTCCTTTTTCGCCTACTCACTGGCATTCGCTTATGCAGTGATGGTATGCTGGGTCGTCTCCAAACACTTCTACGAACCTTACATCCCGAACACCTACAACTGCATGTACCACGGAGTCTGTGTGTTCAGTGCAGGCGTGATTACTCTAATTGTGGGTACAACTGACGGCTTAGGACCCTCAGTCATGGGTACTTGCTTTACACGTTCAGGCAGGTCTGGAGAGTGAGATGCATGTAGATTGGCGACTTTGATAGTGCTAGTGGTAGCCACTGCACTTAGTCTACTGGCTGCCTCGCAGTACATCGTCAAATATCGCCTCAATCAGCGCTTTTCTCTAAATCCGGTCTATGTCGTGCTGATCTTCGCGATGACTTGGCTCCTCCCGGCTATCATTCACTTCCTCTCCTATGAAACAATCGACAAATCCCCCAATCGAGCCACACAATGTGTAAAGCTAATATAGGCAGGCTCACTACTAGGAGCTCTTTCAGGTGTACTAACCGCAGCTGCACGTCTCTCCCACAAGCCAATTCGAGCAGGCTTCCTCCAGAGCAGACTTGACAAAGACGTCCCTGAAAGCTTCCTCTAATAATGGCTGACTCCCGCTCTGCACTCGAGGCAGAAGTGGCCCGGCTGTCTGCAGCCCTGGCTAACGCTCTCAGCCAACTCTCTCACAGTCAAGAGGAAACCCGCAGACTTCGCAGGCTGCTTATTCCCCAAGACTCTGTAGTGCGCAAAAGAACCCGGGAAGACTCACTTTCACACTCAGCTGCCAAGCGCTTGCGGCCTATGTTGGACTCTGCATCCACTATGCCGCTCTATGAAAGCGCTGTCAGGAGTCGTGACTCGAAGAAGTCCCGCTCGAGCTCGAGTCGAGAGACCTTCGAGCGGCGGGCTGAGAGCCGGAGAAAGGTGATGACCGCTCTAGTCCGCGACTTCTCTGAGAACTGTAGACCTGACTATCAACGACACCTGGAGAGAGAGCGCGACCAGCACTTCCGCAATGTGGACTCTGGTGGTAAACGCTATAGGTTACTGCGCTAGTTACAAAGTCCTGCGCACGTTCGCCCGCACTTGGTCTATGTCTCTCAGTTTCTTCTGCACAGTTGAAAGCTTGCGGTTCCACAGGCTGGAAGCCGCGGGCCGTAGCCTGACAAAGGAGGGCTGGTCGGTAATAGTAGAAGAAAGGTCTACAGAGGCATTCACATGCCGAGGCAAGCGACGGAGGATGGAGTGGTCCAAAGCCTCGTCTCCCATGCTTCTATAAGGGAGTTTGGTCACTGTTGAGGCTGTAGGAGCGGCTACTAGCTCTGGAAGTGAGCATTTCCGGGTCAAGCCAGGCCGGAGAGACCGCCGGATTTCCTCCTTCTTCTCGAGATACCGCTTCTGTGTGAGCTTTCGGGGCTGAATCCCAGGGAAACAGGCGGAAAGGAGCAGGTACTTTCTGTCCAAGTCAGAAGGCATAGAAGCGGCCATAAAAGTATTTTTCCAATCACGGGAAATGGCGAATTTTCGCCCTTGGCTCTAATAGCCAAAGAAGGCGAATTGCGATACAGGTCTAGGGATAAGCTTATATATGGGTAACTGTCTGAGTGACTTGTACGCTGCAAGGGTCAAGCAAAGGAGCGTACTTTGTACATAGAATGTGACAGGCTTGGTCAGTGAAAAGGTCGCGGCCCTGTGCTACCGCTGGAAAAAGCTGGGCCAGCCGGAAACCCTCACTCCCAACGAATTCCAAAAGGCACTGGTGCAGAGCGACGACATCAACCTGGACTACTCCCCTTTCTACGAGTCGGGCTGCGAAATTGACGTGTCGGAGTTCTTGACGGGCCTGCTGGCTGCCTGCACCGGCAATTTGACTGATAAACTGAAGAGTAAGAGCCAGACAGGTCTTTACGAACTCTATAGGTCGGAGGAGGAGTTGATGACTCCTGAGCAGTTCTACCTCTGTCTCACCAAAAGCTTCAAAGCCGCATGCGAAACGGGCGAAGTGCAAATGCCAGCAATCGACCACGACGCTATCGAGGCTCTAGTGAGCAAAGTAACGCACGGCAACGCCCTGGACTTCCCAGCCTTCCGCAAGGCCATGACCTCCGAGTGTGAACTGCTGGCAGGCATTCTTCAAGAAACTGCACTCTACGCGAGGAATCTGTCCACCATGGTGGTTGAGAACCCCTTCCCAGTACTGCCCTTCTTACAGAAAGGACAGCTGTTCCTGGGGAAGTACGAGATTCTGAAGAAGCCGGAAATGATAGATGACATCTCCTCACACTATAAGCGCCGCTACAAACATGCGATTCTCGAAGTCAAAGAAATGCTGGGAGAGCGGCGCTTCTCCTTCCGCCTGATTTACCTCTCCAACATCAAAGGCGACCGCAACTTTCGCCAGAACTTCTTCCGCGAAATCGTGCTAAAGAACAAGCTGCAGCAGGACCAAGTCACCGAATTCGGGGAACTCCCCGGAGGCATACTCTACAAAAGCGTGAATGACCCGGAACACAGGCAAAACATCCTCGCAGACTACCTAGACAGTCACAAAAAGCCTGACAAGACAGGCAGGAAACTAGTCTGTCTCAGCGAAATCGAAGCCATTCAGCTGGGTTTGAACCTACTCGGTCAGTTGGAAATCCTGCACTCCATGCAAGTGATCCACTCCAACATCAGTCCGACCTCAGTGTACACCCTGGACGACAACATCGAGCAGCTCAAGCTGTTGGACCTGGAGCTGTCGATCTGGGAGCCTGTGAAGCTGCTGGATGTGGACAGTGAGTACTTTGCGCAGTACAAGGAGGATGTGTTCGACGTTACTTACCGGATGGAGAGTTTCCTCAGTCCTGAGCACAAGGAACTGGCTGAGGAGTACAGAAAGACGGGGAAGATTCCGAAGCATTCGATTAGTATGCTTGCGGATATATACGGTGTGGGTGCATTGATCTATTTCGCATTGACCGGGGAAGCCCCTCAGTCCTTTTGTGATAAAACCGCTGGAATCAAGCCTCGAGACTCCCTGGGCAACTACCACTGTCCCCCTCCTTTGGACCAGTTGCTGATTTCCAACCACTGCTGCGACCTGCTGATCAAGGTGCTGAGCAAAGACTTGGCCCAGAGATACCAGACTATCGCTGAAATGCGTGCAGGACTACTGGACTTGAAGGGGAAGTTGGAGACTTTGCCCCCGGCCCTGCTCTCAAGCCTGGAAATGATCCCTAGCTCAGTGGATATGTTTGAGGAGAATTACACGCTGGATCTGCGGTCGAATGACATTAATGGGTTCGTGCTGGACTATTTGTATAAATTTGTAGCGGACTCGAGAGTGCCGAATATCAGTTTGTTCAGTGAACCGCTGCCGATACGCGCTTTGAAGACGAATGGGTTGCTGGAACTGGACCTATCCAGCTGTGATGTCCACTCTGAAGACCTGAAGCTGCTATCCTTCTTCCTAAAAAGCAACAGCTCCCTCAGGACCCTCAACCTCTCCCGCAACCCTCTACTCACCCGCAAACAGGTCTCCTCCCCTGCGGAAATCGACTCCATCGGCTTCACTTTCTTCGTGGAAGCCCTAGAAGGCCACACCGCCCTGGAGAAGTTCCAGCTCGCAGGGGTAAAGCTGTCCCCTCACTTTTGCGACTCTCTCTGCAAGCCGTTAGGCAAAAACACACAAATCGCCTTTTTGGACTTTTCCGCCTGCGAGTTAGGTGCAGAGGGGATGAGGCTGGTGTGCCAAATGAGCCGGAACTTCCCTGCGCTGGAAGTCCTGAATCTGCGTGAAAACAGCTGCAGCAACGAGGGGGCGAACTACCTGTCTCGGCTTCTAGCGACTTCCAGCCTGAAGGACCTGGATATATCAAAGAACGGGATAATGAGTGCAGGCGCCGAAGCCCTAGGCAGAGCCATTTCCCTCAACTTCAAACTTCAAACGCTCAATATATCCGACAACCAGCTGACTGAAGCAGAGGTGAAACTAGTGCTGGACACAGTCTTTTTCAACACTGAGTATGTGAAGTTGAAGACGATCAATGAGAAGTACGGGGAGTACGGGTATAACTTGCTGGCGGAAAGCATACGGAAAAAGGCGAAACACTCGAAATTCGTGTATGAAAAGCTGAGGGCGAAGCTGAGCAATTGTGAGGACGAAACGGATAGGAAGCTGGCGGAAATGCTGCTGGATGTGGACGGGAATATTCGTCTGGAGACGATTCCGCAGTTCTACACCTACAACCCGGGCGACGGCACCGTCCACTTCTTCAATAAGAAATAGGGAAATAGGCGGGGATGTGGAAGTTAATGCAGGTTCGAGGGAACTAGTACATAGCATCGAACTAGGATAAGCTGTCCTGAGCCTGCATCCTGCTCCAATCTTCCTCTCCTATATCGTTCCCTTCCAACAGCACCTTGAGCTGTGGTCGTTTCTTGGAGGCCTTGAGCAGCTGCACACAGCCACGGTACGTGATCGCATTATAGCGCACGGAGAGCTGAGTGAGGGCAGACAGGGCAGTGATGCAGCGACGGAGAGCCACACAGCCCTCGTCCCCGATTTCGTTTTCGTCCAGTGAAATCTCGCTGAGAGATGTGAGAGTCTCTAGGCTGCCTGAGAGGGACTCGATGTGTTCGGAACGGAGACAATTGACAGTGAGGGAAAGGTGAGTCAGGGAAGTTAGCGACCTCAGTGCTTCCGCCAGTGTCTGCACATTGTGGTACCCCAGACCCACATCTCCTATCGCCAAGTGCCGCAGGACACACAGTGAAGGCAAGTAGCTGCAGAGCTGGCTGAACCCTTTCGAAGTCAGTGAAAGCTTCCAAAAGAACAGCTTGGAAACAAGCCGGCTGCAGGATATCAGACGAGAGAAATGGGTCCAGTCAACTTCACGCATACGACACATCTTGAGTTTGACTGTAGCCAGCCCTTGTTCCGGCGACTCAACCGCCACTTGGAACATTCGCAGTACTGACTTATTCATATATGCTTTGTTCTCTTCCAGATACGACTGCAGTTCCAAGCGAATTTGTTCGATTGGGAAGCAGGGGTCCACTGTGGTCACAAGTATGGTGGGAGGTTTCTGCTTCACTGCATCCGCGGCTTGGCTCTGTAATGAGTTCAGCCTGTGCGAGCAAGCGCAGCCAATCCCCATTTAGACTGCTAGGCCACATACTTGTAGTACCTATGGTCTTCCCCGTCTCTCTCCAAGTACTCCCGCTCAATCAGCGCCTCCACTCTCGTCTTAATGGCCTTGGGGTTGGGTGTAAAGCGCACAGCCAGCTGCCTGATGACCTCCGCTACCAACTCATTATGGTCCACCTTCCTTCTGGCCTTCATAATTCGCACAATTGAGGCCTCGATCATATGTCTGCGGTCGTCCTCCACGACTTCAGGAGGCTCCTCCCCTGTGACTTCCAGGGAGGAGTCCTTTTTGGAGATGAGTGGCACCTTTATGCGATATAGCTTGGACTGGAAGTCGGGGTTGACGCTGAATTCCGCCTCGGGCTCGACTTTCTTGGAAGCACTGGACTTCACGAGTACCTTACAAGCCACTAAACCCAGCAAGTGCTTCTCCAGTTCCTCATCCTGAGCACCCAGGATGTCCCAAATATCCCGACCCGACAGCTTCGCATAGGTGTTGAACAGCATCAGGACGCACATTTGGTAGGTGGAAACGATGAGTTCGTGCTTGGTTCTGGAGTCTGGCAGGTAGGCACGGAGCTCAGCAGTGCCGAGGGAGGCTTTCCAGGTGAGGCGGCGGCCTGTGTGCTTGGTCAGGTAGTACTGGCGGTAGTGCTCTGCTAAAAGTGCGATGTCTTCCGGAAGATTGATGGAGCCGCATTTATCCGAGGGCCAAAAACTGATAGTCAGTACACGCACAGAGAGCTCTGGGTAGTTGCCCTGTGGACGGGTGTACTGCTCTGAGCCCTGCTTGGACAGCTTCATGTCGTTGAACATGCCTTCCAGCTTGACTGTGAACTGGTACCCGCACTCAGTTTTTAGCTTGGTGATCATCAGGCGCTCTGCGTCGTCGCTGAGGGACTTTTCGTGCAGTAAGCGCTTCGCTAGTGCGTTCTTGTACAGAGTTTCAAAGACGTCTTTATCGCGGATATAGCGGAAAACGTCAATCACACTATCGAGCCGGGAGTCGATTTCCGGCTCTGATAAGCCTTTGATGTCCTTGCGAAAGAGGCGGTCCACATACTGGCTGAGAAAAGTGGCAGTTCTGCAGTTAGTATTGAGGACGTCTTCAAAGGCCTGTTTCATGACGGCTTCCAGTACTATATCCCTTCGAAAACTCGCAGTCACAATTTCCACCATCTGATTGCGCAGTCGCAGCAGCGCTGTGATGAATAACTCGGGACTGGCTTTGCTTTGCGGGTCTTGCAGGATGTCCCCTGCCTGCTTGTGGATGTAGACGGCTAGACAGTCGGAAATCTGCCTTAAACAGACGCTGTACGGCTTGAATAGTCGATATAAGCGACTAAGGTCCTCCAACTCACTGTGATGCAACATTTGAATGCACCCCGACTCCATATCCAGCAAGTACTTCGAGTTCTGCACGATGAAGCAGTCCTCCACCAGGGACATCAACGGCTTTTCAGTGGCGGGGTCCAGGTAGCGCTGCGCCTTGTCCCGCTCCTGCTTTAGCCTCTCCTCTGCATGCTGTAAGTAGCCGGAACACGTCTCTTTGTCTTGCAGGGCGGTGGCTTCGTTGCTGTAGTAAGTCTTCGTTACCTGCAGAAAGGCTGTTTCGAAGACGTCTTGGTACACCCGCTTGGTGCCGATACCCAACTCTACAAGCATATTTAGCACAGACTTGATAGTGTCGCGCTCAATCAGGTCTCCGCCTCTCTCTTTCAGTATGAGATCCAACAGAAGTCGCTGCAGTCGGGCAGCCATATCCCCCTTCGATATCACAGCCGCAGCAAAGACCGCCAGTCCCATGCTGTACACATTCATCAGTTGATTCTGTGCGACAAACGACTTGTCCAGGTACATGAGAATGTCCTTTATCATGCTGAAGTAGGTCTTGTGCTCAGTCCAGCGCATGGAAACTGCAGCTAAGAGTGCCTGGTCTGCAGTGGCAGTGAGTGCAGTGCCTATGGCAGTGATCTTTTCAGTGACGATGGACTTGATGCCTTCGTAGAGCATTTTGCCTTGCTTCTGGATTACGAGGTTGTAGGCATTGCGGTAGAGCTCTTCGAAGCTGAGTTGACTGGCTTCAGAGCGATATATGCGATCAATAGCGTTTCTAAGCAGCTCCAAAGCCTCGTGTGCCTGCTCCAAAGACAAAGTCATCTTGATCGCGTAGGGAGTGATGGACTTCTTCTTGTCACCCATCATTCAAATATTGCAGCACGCCTGTCTCTGCTGCTCTCGCCTAGCTTATATATGTGGCTGCGTGCGCTTCGAGTGCTGCGCAGTCCGCTGCTCCCGCGCTGTCGAGCCTTCTCCACGCTGACCAGTGAGGCCACTCTGCTGCAGGCGCTAGAAAGCCACCGCCAACAGCACCCCTACGACCTATCTGGTCTCACTACCTTGTCCATGGAACTCGCCAAGATCTATATCCGGAAGTGGGACTTGCCCAGGGCCAAAAGCACCTTAACCGCCCTCGAAACTACCCTGAAAGGCCAAGCGAGTGAAGCAGCTGCACTGGGCGAGTGCCTCTTCGAACTCGGCGAAGTGCACTACAACCTGCAAGACAGCGCCCAAGCAATGCAGTACTACACAGCCGCTCTCGAGACCTTTCAGTCCCACGCCCAGCCGAGTGCTCTGAGCATCGCCAAGGCCTACTACGGCCTAGGCAACACGTATCAATCTGTTGGCAATTTCCCTGCTGCGATGTCGGCTTTCCAGCAAGCGGAGCAGAGAGCGGATTCGGCCGGTTCTGGGAAATCCGGCCTTTTGTCGTTGATTTCCCAGGCCTATTCCGCTATCTATCGAGCTCAAGGCAAGGTGGACTTGGCCTTCCAAGCAGCCAATAAGTCCATTGAACTGGTCGCGGACAAGACTGATCGGGGCAGTTCGCAGATTTTGGCAGACGCATGTGAGAGTCTCGGAGATGTGCATATGGCTAGGAAGGAGCTACAGCCGGCTATTGAGACGTATGAGCGAGCTTTAAGTCTCAAGAAGGTCCTGTACCCTTCTAATCACCCTGAAATTGGGAAGTCGATAGGGAAACTGGGGATTGGACTAGTGGCGAGCAATAAGCTGGAAGAGGCGTTGCAACTATTCCAGGAGAAGTTAGCAATTGATAAGGTGGCGCTCGGGGAAGGACATCTGACAGTGGCCGATGACTACCACGACGTAGCCTTCGCTAGTGTCAGGCTGAACAAGATAGACGATGCTGAAGTCGCCTACGAAGCTGAACTAAAGATACTAGCCAGTACTGTGCAGAGAGACGCTAAGCGACTTGCGAACGCCCACTTGAACCTACTGAGTGTGAAATTCAATAAAAAGAAGATCGAGGAAGGGCTGGAGCACGGACACGCTGGAGTGGAGTTGCTGAAGACACTGGGACAGAACCGGGAACAACTCGCATTCGCATTGGGACAAGTCGCAGAACTGCACTTGCAGAAGAAAGACCTGCCTCAGGCCAGAGCCTTGGCCCAGGAGTCGCACCAAATTCGGACCGAATTGTACCCCGCGGACCACCCGGAAGTGGGGAAGTCCCTGGTGAGTCTGGGGCAAATCACGGGCATGACGAAAGACCCTCAAACTGCTGAGAAGCTGATTTCCCAAGGAGTGGACATTCTTCGTCTCAAGCTGAAACGCGAGGATATGGGGCTGGGAGTAGCACTAGCCAAGCTGGGCACTGCCTACGCCAGCAACCGCAAGCTCGAGCCTGCCATCGCCAGCTTCAAAGAAGCAGTCTACATCTTTCGAAAGGCGCTGCCTTTGGCCTCTGGGTCCACTGTGACCGCCAGTATGCACCTTATCTCCCTCTACATGGCCTGCAAAAAGCCCTTCGACGCTGAAAACGTCTACCGAAGAGTCATCGCCGACATCGAACAAGCAGACAAGCGGAAAGACTTCGACTTCGCGAGACTCGTGAAATCTCTTCACATGGTGCTAAAGACGCAGGAAAAGGAGCGAGAAGCCGCTGAATTGGAGCGCAAGTACGAGGACCTGTTTAGGCAAAGTTCTTAGGTAATATGAAGTTGAACGTGCCGAGGCCCAGTACAGTGCAGCCCACCTGCTTGATCACAGAGTCAGACCGGTCTCCTGGGTACTTGAAGAAGATGTCGCGCAGTGATATCACTACGTCCACTTTCCAGCCGCAAAGTGTGTCAGAAGCGCTCTTCCAAAGCGTAATTTTTCACCGTGCCAATTCCTTCTCTGTGTCCAGGGCCAGCTTGCGAGAAACCAGTTGGATCGAACACCCTGGAGACAGTGGAGTGTCGCTGTTCCCTGTGCTGTCCGTGGGAAAATCCTGTGCCATTTGCGGAGGAATGCTACTGGAGCAGATGAAAGTGCTGGTGCAGCCGTGTGAGCACCTTTACTGTAAGACTTGCTTTGTTGCTTACCTAGAGCAAAGAGTCAGTGATGGGCAGGTGCGTCGGATTCCCTGTCCTACTTTCGAATGTGCCACTTTGATATCCGAAGAACAGCTGCGGTCCCACCTAGCTCCTGAGCTCTACGAGCGGTACTGCCAATACCGACTCAACCTGGACGTCGAGTCCAACCCCTGGATTCGCCACTGTCCCAAGCCCGACTGTCCCGGCTACGCTGAAGGCAGTCTGGGCAAGTCCAAGCTCCGCTGCAGTTTCTGCAACTTCCTCTTCTGCTTCTACTGCTTGTCGCCCTGGCATGAGTCCACGCCCTGTGCCCAGGATCAAGATCGACAGCTAGACCGCTGGGCGAAGGCGAACGACGTCCGCTTTTGCCCTAACTGCCGCAGACGAGTTGAACGAGCCTCCGGCTGCGAGCACATGACCTGTCTGAAATGTCGCTACGACTGGTGCTGGGAGTGCGGGGAGGAGTACACCTCCAGTCACGCGGATAAGTGCGAAGTCAGGAAGAACTGGCGAAGGAACCCGCCGCTGCTAGTGACTCTGGGACTGCTGCTAGCGCCAGTACTGCTTCCCTTTGTGTTTATCATTGCGGGTTTGTACTATGTGGAAGCACTGAGAAGGGATGCTGTACACAGAGAGGACGGCGGAGTAGTAGCGTGCATAAAGAGCAGATGGAAGGCCTACCCTATTCTCATACTGGTGACCTTAGTCCTGACTCCATTCGCCTTTCTCCTCTTTTTCCTCCTGGCTGGCGGCCTGCTCATCCTGGAATCTCGTCACTTGCTGCGCAACAAGGAACTGGGAGTGGACAAACAGCGGCAGAGCTGGCTCCTGACAGCCCTTTGTGTAGGACTGCTGCTGTGCCCGGTCACAGTGCTGGCGACTCTAGTGGGCGTGGGCGTGCTGCATGTCGCAGGAGTGCTGTTTCTGCTGAAAAAGGGGTATATTTGGCTGCGGAGACGCTGTGATCAGACTTACGGCCTGCCGAAAGGCGCTCCTGGCTATCTGCATTAGATGTATTACTACTATAGCCTGGGAACACAGCATTAGTCCATAGTACAGTTCCTTCATATACTATGAAGCTAGGTGTTACTATCCAGCCTCGCTATTTCCGCCTTTACTTCTTTATAGCGGCGATACTCCCCCTCCACAGGCGCAATATCGCGGTGGTACCTGATTCTTCTATGGTTCTGCAGGTAGAACTCGTGTTGGTATCTGTGCAGCCGCTCCCTCAGACTGTTGCGCTCTCGCGTGAGCTGGGCGAGGGAAGCTTCCACTGAGGTGCTGGTCACTGAAGGCCCGGCTGCCTGCCTTTCCTGCTGCTTCCGTGATATCGCCTGCTTCAGTTTCTTGTAAAACATGTAGAGCGGCCGCATGGGTTCTTTTTCTTCCCGGCTAGGTGCGCGCCCGAACTGAGTCATGAAGCCTTGGTCGTAGCTCTTCAGCTCCCGCTTCACCTTGCGCTTTTCCTGCAGCAAGTCCTCTAGGACCTTGGCTGGCAGTTCCCTGCCCTGGGTGGAGGCGAGGTCCATGCGGAGCCGCATGAGAGACTCTTGTAGCTTGCGAGGTCCCTCGGCCCCCACCCAACTGCCGTTGTCGCTGGCTTCAGCGGGCTTGCGTCCAGGGTTGAAGAGCTGGCCTACTGTCGCAGTGATGATCTCGTTGAGTACGTCGTACTCCATATATATAGGGATGGAAGCCAGGCTGCTGCAGGAAGGCTACGACATGACTACCTTCCTAAGTGAGTTGCTGCGAGAGCCTGCTCATCTGCCAGCCTTCATCTGGGAACTGGAGAAGATTAGTGCTGCCTGCAGTCAGCGCATTGCTCGGCTGTCCAAGCAGACCAATGCCCTCATGCTGGACAAACTCACTGCTGTGTCGAGTCTCAAAACTGAGCTCGCCCAGCGCTTGAGGCAGTTGGAGCGCTTGCAAAGCCGCATCTCGAAACTGCAAGCGAGGGTCTGCAAGCCTTTCACTGAGATAGAGGAAGGAGCAGCGCAGTATGCGAGACTCGTGGAGGTGGGCGAGCGACTGAGAGACCTGCAGACCTGCTTAGCCAAAGCCAGACGAGGAGACCGGCCTGCCGTGGAAGAACTCGCCCAAAGCTTGCCTGGAGTGGATATCGTCCAACTTGAATCCGCCCGCCTCGCCAGCTCCCTGCCCAGGTCCCAGTCTAGCTAACTCCTTATGTCAGATACCAGCCCTAGGCTAATAATGAGCAACGAGCAAGATAGGCCCGAGGCTCCCCCCAAACCAATAACCATCACGAGAGCAGAGGCAGATGTGGACATCTCCTCGCCACTAGGGTCCTTCTTGGTGGAGAAGAAGCGGAAGAGAGGCAATTCCTACTGTCCAGATGGAGACTTTTTCAGAGAAGTGGGGAAGGAGCAGCAGGGAGAGCAGCAGGAGAAGTAGGTGAAGCACATAAGAAGTAGTGATAGCCTGCTGACTTGAAGTAGGACTGGCGGCTGTTGGAGAAAGTGGGGAAACTAAAGGGGCTGGAGAGAGAAGCAGTGCTAAGGGAGCTGTGCGCAGATAGGCGCATAGGCGAAATATGAGGAGGAAAAATGAGACTCTTACAGACATTTCGGCAGTTTCATTGTATACGCAGACAACTACAGCACTGCTAGGGCTGTCCTAGTGCCTGCTATCTTCCCATTTGCTGGATGCAGTCAATCGCCTGAGCAAATCAGTAAGGCTGGATTCTTCAGGAAAGAGGAGTAGGGACTGTCAGTTAAGGAGTTATTGCGTTTTTTTTACTCTTAGCTTCTGCTTATTTCTGCTGTTTCAATGCACCACTCGCTATGCTTTAATGTCAGATACTGTCACTTTTCCCTACTCCGCTAATCCTGTGGGATCAGGGAGTATAGCCACCTGATTGAATGCCCTCCACAAGCCATATCCATAGCCACTAGGCTTATTCGTGTCCACAACGCCCAACTAGCCTAGCAATAAGGAAAGTCTAGTGCTGTGTGTGTGCTGAGTATCAACTTTAGAGGAATTCGCTACTGCGACCCAAAGTGCATGAACAGAGCGGATGAATGCAATTGTAGTTGTATCAATCCTTACTGCCCTAGCCTAGAAAGCAACTGAGACAACTGTTCGAGGGTAAATACAGCTAGAGAGGAGCATGGGATGTTCATTTCATAATCACAGTTTGCTGGCATTACCATAGTTGTCTCGGATCAGTGTCCCATTCCTGTGCTGGAACTACACTTCCAGTAGTAAATCTCCGATACCGCCTCTGAGACTGGCAGTAGGCCCAATTACCTGAAATGCCTAAAGCAACTCTCGTATTGGAACAGGAAAAGGGAATTTAGCTGGGTTGAAGAACACATCTGCCAGTTGGAACCAAATCAACGCACACAAGTTCCCCTCAGTCTTCAAATAACTTCCTAGCTGTTTCAGTGAAATGGAAACATCCATTGATTTCTTCTCTCTTTGGCTCATGCTTAAGTCTGAATTACCCTGGAAGTCCTTAACTGCTCCTTCCAATTCTAATCCTCCTTTGCACTTTATCTCTCCAAGGTGATTTTACCGCTTTGCAATTCCTTTCTATCCTTTCGCCTATGCTAATATGCAGAGTGGACGCTTTGAGATGAGTGTAGCAGTGCAGGACTGCTACTTCCCCACTGTTTCTGATACCTCTGTGCTTCGTTTCCAGGTCGCAGTCGCTTCGCACACACAAGAACTTCGTCTTCCTGGGGTTCCTTTGCTGTTTTCTCAGCTCTCTCTGCATCCCAATGACTCCGTCCAACTACAGGTTCTTAGTCCTACTCAAGACCTTGGCCACATCGAAATCGTCCTCCGCGAGCAGTTTCCAGTCCAACTCTCAGGCGAGTTCGACATGTGGTTCAAGCTAACCGACCCGTTAGCCTACAGTAGCCCTGAGCGCCCTCCGGAATCCTCCCCCTCACGCCGTATCGGCCGCGTACGCCTCAAAGTCACTCTCTCAGAATCACTTTTCGAGTCAGTCCCCGACCCTCCAGACTTACCAGAAGGTCTAGAGAACTGTCCTCGGTGCAGCTACTTGGAGAGAGTTCTGGCAGCGCTGGAGCTGGAGATGGAGGGGAGAGTGGAGGTGCTGCGGTGGCAGGAGGACACAGAGGGCGGGAGACTGGAAGTGACGGAGGAAACAGTGGGCGACACTCCCACCCTCTCTCCCAAGATGATGTCTGCAGAGGAGGTGGAAATTGAGCACTTGAGGATGGTCATTGTGGCGCTCAATCAGAAACTGTCCTCCTTACAAGCTGACCGCTCTGACTTCGAAGACCTCCGCACTCAGCTTTCCGAAGCCCTTCAGTCCAAATCCACCCTGCAGAAAGCCTCCGAAGAGGCCATTTCTCAGTTCAAAGCCCAACTCGACTCCCTCAGAGACGCACTCCGACAAGCCCAAGACGAGGCCACCAACAGCCGCTCCGCCTCCCAAAGCCTCATTTCCGAGCTACGAGACCTGCAGCTCAGGAACAACCAACTAGTTGGCCAAGCGTTAGTGCTGAGTGGACAGCTGGAGGGGCACAAAGCCAGAGGCCAGAGTTTCGCTTCTTTACTGGCTCAGAATGAGGAATTGCGGAAAAGACTGGCGCAGGAAGAGCTGGAAAGTGAGTCCCTGAGACTGAATTTGCAGCGGATATCGCAGGATTGTCAGGGAAAGGCTACGGAGTGGATGAAGGAAGTGGAGGCCAGAGGAGCGGAACTGACCAGACTTAGGGGGGAAAACGAAGAACTGCGACACACTATTCACGTCCTGAAAGGAGAACTGGACAGACTTAAGGCAGACAACTTGGCTTTAAAGACACGTGTAGAGGTTGTCTTGTCAGAGCGAGACTCTCTGTCTTCCCAGCTCGCTGCTGTGTCTAGAGACAGAGAGGACCCTGCAACCGCCCGCCAAGCAACTGCTGATTTCCAGGCGAAAATGGCCAAAATTAGCGAAACGTACCAAGCCAAGTTGGACGAATTCGCCAAAGCCACAGTGAAAATGCAGCAAGAAGCCTCCAAAGCCAGGTCCCTTTTAGGCGACTCCGAAGCCGCACTGAAGAAACTGCACGCCGCCAACGAGTCCCTAATGCGAGAAAACAGCTCTTTAAAGGTCCAATCTGCAGAGCAAAGGCAGACCCTAGTCCAGCTCCACGACGAGAAAAACACCTGGAAAGCCTCCTCAACCCGCACTCGCGAAAGCCGAGAATCCGTATCTCGTCTCCGACACGACATTGACTACCTTGCAGAGTCTCTGCTAAGAGCTGGAGAGCGTTCTTTTGAGGCCAATCGACTACTTCCCAGGCTAAAAGGCCAGTTGGAGGAAAGAGATGCGGAGGTGGAAGTGCTCAGAGGCATGGTCAGTGACTACCAGCGGGGCAAGCCGGAGTATGTGCCTGTGAAGGACGACCCGGTGGATGCGGCTGTGGCGTCTTTTGTGAATGAAAGCGGGCATTTGCCGGTTAGTTTCTGCAGGCAGGATGAAGGGCTGTATCTGTTTGGGACCAAGAGAGTCTTCATCAAGCTGGAAAACGGGAATATCGTCATTAGGGTGGGAGGCGGGTATATGCGAGTGGAGGAGTTCGTGCAGATATACACGCCTTTAGAACTCGGCAAACTGGCAGTAACCCACGAAAAACAGCGCCTTCTGCGCTCCGGCCTGCTCACTCGCCTCGCCAGCAGTTCCCACCTCGAGCGCCGCGAAGGCCGCCTGGAAATCTCCCCTCAGCGAGCTTCCAAACTGCTGAAAGAGTTCCTAGAGCGGGGCGGAGACAAGTTCTCCACTTGCTTCGCAGTGCAGCGCAGGTCTCCCTCCCCCACAAAGTCGCTGAAGCACTTGAGTGGCTTCCCTGAGACTAGGAACAGTGCTGTTAGTGACTAAACATGGCGGGTTGCATACTTTATGGACTACTCGGTGAGACCTGTGGACACTGCTGCGCTGGCTACGCCTACATCTGGTGTGTCCTGGGTGCTTTGCCGGGCAGACTATATCAAGGGCGTCTTTATCCCCCTGGCTCCCCTGCCTCCTCTACCCATCAAAAAGGAGCGTTCAGATTCCGCCCTCAAGTCCGAGGCCTGCGCCCCTCACCATAACCCCGCCCTGGTCCTTTCCGTCTCTGCCAAGCCTGCCCCCGAGCAGAGCGAAGGCCTCGTCATCGACTCCGACGTAGTGGAGTGGACCCCTAAGGATGACAAGAAGCTGAAGGAACTCGTGAACAAGCAGGGCAAGGACTGGAAAAAGGTCGCAAACCTGATGAACAAAGCGCTCTTTAAGGACCAGGAAGTGCGGTCTGCCTCTGAGTGCGCAGAGCGGTGGGCGACTTTCGGGACTAAGAGGACTGTGCGGGAAGCTGGGAGGCGCTGGACTGACGCTGAGGAAGTGAAGATGATGGAGCTGTGGCTGAACTATGATGGGAAGTGGGACCTGATCTGCGAGTCGATGGAGAGGACCGCTGCTGCCTGCAAATCCCGACTCAAGAAGATCGTATCCGACACCCGCAAGGAACTGAACCTCCTCTCCGCCCCCCAAGAGACTGTGATCCGCCGAGCTCAAGCGCTGTACTCCTCTCACTAGCTCTAACTGCCTCTCTACCATATAGAATGCACAATGGCCTTTCACTCACCCCGAGTCTGCCTGCCCTGTCCCCCAAACGACTCAATGAGGAGGCACTGACGATGCACCAAAGCTACCATAGTCTGAGTGTGACTAAGTCCAAACTCGCACTGATTTCGCAAGTCATGACCAATGTCAATCAAGAGAAAAAGGCACTGCAGGAAGTCACCTCTCGACTGAGGAAAAAGAAGGGCGAAATCATCAGTGACTGTGCAGATGTTAAGAAGAACCACGAGCACTTGCACAACGAAACACTCAAACTCACAAAAGCCACCAGTCGGTTCCTTTCCGACCGTGTAGGGATGGAAAAGGAACTCGAGTCGCTCGAGACAGACTGCGGGTCTCTGGACACTTCCATCAACGTGGCAAGGCTGGAACTGGGCAGTCTGCAATCGACTGCGGAGAAGGACAAGTCGTCAATTGCGAAGTTGGAGGAAATGGTGGGGAGACTGAGGAAGGAACTGGCAGTGCAGGTGCGGGAGAGGGAAAGTGTGAGGGCGAGTACTGTCAGCAAGGGTAGACAGGTGGAGCAGTTGAAGGACAAAATCTCGAGACTGCACTTCGCCAATCAGATCTTTATGAAGCAGATCAGGGCGTCGGCGGAGGAGCTGGGAGCCAGCAGAGCCTAATTAGTATATGCAGTGCTGTCTACTCACTTGGCGAAGGACACTAACGACCGAATTTAAATGTTAGTCAGACCCAGGGTCTTCCCGGAAGACTTCTTCCCTGGACTGGAGGGCCCCCGCAAAGCTCCAGTCACCTACGCTCGCAGAAAGCGACTGAGAAGAGACGGAAACACACCTCGATGGGCCGGCACTGAGGACTGTCTCCGGCAGTTCTGTCACACAGCGGAGCCGTCCCTGCTTCCAGACCTGCCTTCCAGGCAGTTCACTCGCTTGCCTGCCCTGCCGCAGTCGAAATCGAGACTTCGGACGACTAGTCACTCCCGCAAGAGTCAGTCGCAGTGTGATATTCGACCGAGTCAGCCCACTGCAGACCTTTCAGTGCTGTTAATTACATTCAGAACTGCATTCGATATGCGCCCACCCTCAGCCCTGCGGCCCTCTCTCCGTCGTCTGGCTCTTTAGCTAACTTGTATCAGGGAATTAGAATGGAATGGCTGCACACGGAACCCACCACTAGCGTTCTGCTGCAAACTCCTCAAGGCAAAACTACCAAATTTCTGCACAAACTGCAAAAAGCCCTCCTCGCCTGCGCTACTGTGAGACAACGAAAGTCCGTCAGTTACCAGAAAGACGTAGGAGTGAGCTTGGCACTAGCAGGAGTGGGCACACTCCAAGGACTTTCACTGGTCTTTCGAGTGCAAGATGAAATACAGGGCTACTCCGACTTCCAAGCGTTCTTCAGCCTTCTGAATTACTTCCGATTTGACGTGGTTGCCGTGAGATATCAGTGGGCTACTCCTTTCCTGGGAGTGATGCTAGTGGCTGTTTACCTACCTGTGGTCCTACTCACTGCTAATGTCACTATGGGGATTAGCTGCAAGCGGAAGCCTTTGGACTGGTCTATACGACTGATGATCAGTCTACTGACTGCACTGAAGGAAGTCCTGTTAATCCCTTCCCTCGTCCTTATGGTGAGCTACTTGAAATACACCTTCTTCCTGTCCGATGCATCCACTATGACCGAATACTTCTCCTCTGCTGCCCCGCTGTGCTCCCTGCCCCAGGCCACTCTCTGCCTCTTCGCTCTGCCCACTCTCTTGGCAGAGCTGCATCTCAGCACTTCGTTCCTCTATGAAAATGTATTTGCCAAGCGACTTCTTCGAATCCACGCAATGAGCAACTCCCTCCTACCGCGACTTCACCTCCTCTGCACCTTCCTAATGGTCCTCTGCTACAGCCTCCTCTCCGAACTGCGGGAGCACTGGTACCGTCTAGCCATTGCACTGCTTTCCTTGTGTCTCTACACTCTCAACCTGTACCAACTGCCCTATTACAACTCGGTCCTGAACGTCCGATTCGCAGCTTCCCAGGCGATTTTAGTGTGGGGAGTAGTGGCTTTTTATATAGGCTATTGGGCTGATTCCGCAGGCGCAATTATAGCGTTGCTGGTCTTTGTCTGCCCTGCAATCGTCTCCCTTGCCTACACTCACACCCAACTCAGCACTGAAAAGGGCAGATTTCGGCTGATTCGAGAGATTAAGAGCGAGTTGCAGCTGGATTTTAAGCTGAGAGGACTGTTGGAGCAGTTGGAAGGGACTGCGAAGGAACACAGGGAGGAGATTCACGCACATGTGCGCGATTTGTTTGTGTATGGGGTGCTCAATATGAGGAAATCGCCTATGTTGCCTATCTGGGAAGCCAATTACTACTTTTACGCAAGGAAAGACGCATTTTTAGCTACTTTGAAGCTTAGCAAAGTTCATGTGACTGTCCAAACCCTCGAAACAGCCTTCTTTACCCTCAAATCTTCCGCCAAATTTTGCTCCAATGAAGACTCTCCAGCCCGATTTTACCTGAAATACCAAATCTTGCTGAGCCAGGCTAGGCAGCTTGATGAGAACTTCTGCGTTTCAATGCTGAGTCTGTGCTCAGAGCTGCTCAGAACTCACCCAGACGCAAAGAAGTGCGAAAAACTCGTAGAGAAAGTCGCACTCCTCCGCCAGAAGACGGTAAACAAGTACCTGAAGCTCCTTAAAACGGACCCTGAAAACCCGGCAGTGCTGAGACTGCTGGGCAGCTTCCTGTTAGACCTGCTAAAGGAAGAGACTGGGAGAAATTACCTACTCAGGGCGCAAATGAGACGGGGCAGTGACTATTCCCACAGTTCCGCCCTCTTCTATGACCTCTCAGGCACCCTGGTCCTCTCCTGCTCTCTGCCCTCTCCAGCCTGTGTGGCCTTCGCAGACTCCAAAGCCTGCAAAGCACTGCGACTGTCTGCGGGCGAGTTAGTGGGGAAGGACCTAGGGTCTCTGCTGCCACAGGAAGCAGCCAGAGCAAGGGTAGGGACAGTGGGGAAGTTAGTGCTGCTGAGTTACGATTTGGAGCCTGTGCGGACACTACTGAAGGTGCTGCTGGACTCGGAGGGACTGATTGCCCCTGTGTCTGTGTCTGTCCAAGTCACTACGTGGGTGAATGCCCCCTACCTGCTGCTGTCCCTGAAAGAGTGGAGCAGTCCTCAGGTGCGGCTTCTGCTGGATGCGAATTGGTTTATACTGCACCACTCCTCGCTTGCTATGCTTTTCACTGATATTCGCACACCTCAGTTTCGCTATTTGCACATTCACAGTCTGCTTCCAGAGTTCCTGCAGCAGTGTGAGGACAGCGGGGAAGTGCTGTATGTGGACCCTGGAGGACTGAGGTGGAATATCACTGTGGAAGTAATGACTATAGAGAAGGTGGAACTGAAGCTAATGACCATTACGAAAGGAGACATGATATCGATATACAGCAGTATGGGAAGTAAAAGACACATGGAAGACTTTGAAAAGAAGGCTGTCCGCTTTGGAGGCAGAGCCCACAGCAACGGGTCTACTATTCCCAGTGACGCTGCTCTCTTCTCTAAGTCCCAACTAAAGCGCCAACTCACCCTCGCCAGCTCCATCCAAAGCAGTGTGCAGGGCAGCAAACTGCAAGAAGTGGACGACTCGATCAGTCTGCACAGACTCACGAAGCGCTTGTCTGTGCTACTGCTACTCTGCTTTGCTATCACCATCGCAGACGTCACTGGCAGTTTGACCTACACTACAAAGCTGCTCTCGTCGCTCGAAACCACCGACACTCTGAGTGCCTATGTAAGGCGAAATGAACTGCTGGTCGAACTGGCTTATGAAGCGAGGAGTCTGCTGCTGGCGGATGACCCGGCCTACGAATACGACTCTGTTGTAATCTCTGCGAGCATCAAAGCGAAAACCGTGGAGTTGAAAACGATAATTGACACAATGAAGCAGCGCGTAGAAGCAGACCCAGTAGAGGTGCGAGCCAAGGCCACCGAGCTTAAAATCCCCTCTTGGCAGCTTATCGCCGGGCACATAGTCTACGAACAGACCTCACTACTTGCTGGACTCATGCGGATTGCCTCCGCTGCTTTGCGACTTGCGAGCAGTCGGCCGCCCTATTTGAACTCCACCGAGGGATTCTATATAGTCAGAAATGCGGTAGGAGAAACGCTGGAAGAGCTGAATAAAACGCTGACTGTGTTGACGAAAAAGGACCAGGAAGGCAGAGAGGAGAATCTGACTATTATCAGTCTACTTGTCATCATTTGCTTTATCATCCTCGTTATTCCATTGATAGTCCTAGTGGCGCCCCAGATCTATCGTCTGGAGCATCTTCAACAGCGTTTTTGGATGCGTCTATACGTCCTTCCCACTGAGACTCTAGTGACTATGCGGACTGCAGTCCAAGAAAGACTGCAAGACACCTTCGACATCGAGGACTTCCCCAGCGAGTCAGTGAGCACAGGAGTCAGACAGGGCTCCAAGCCCAGTGCAGTGTGGACTGGCTTGGGGAGGAAACTGACGCTGTATGTTGCCTGCACGTTGGTGTTGCTGTTTGTGGTGCAGTTTTCCTTTGCGAGTGCTTTGTTGGAAGTGGCGGTCACTATTCCCAACTATGCGTATTGGGCTGGGCTGCGGCCGTTCTGGATACAGCATGGTAGCTTTTGGACCCGCGAGCAGCAGCTGCTTTCCCAGCCGCTCAGCTACTCCTCCCTAGTCTCCACAGGCTCCTACTGGCCCAGACCTTTGTCTCGCATTGCCAACAGCACTGCTGGAGTGGACTTCACATCCCGGATTCTCGACCTGGGCTCCACCCGATACGGCATTATCACCACCAAAAAGAGCAGTCGATATAACGACTACCTGTTTAGTTCTGCGTGTGGAGCGCTACTGCAGGCTGGATGTACTGAGCAGGCTTCGAAATATGGATCTCGGTTCATGGTGAAAGAGTGGCGTGCCACAGTGCTGGCAAGCACTCGTGAGGCTGTTTCCAAAGGGGGAATGGCGGAATGGCTGCGAAAGCTGGAGATGCAAACCTATTGGGCGAGGAATGGAGCCTTCACTGCCCTTGAGTTCTACCGGGCTGACTCTTTGGAACAGCTAGATGCTCTGACTTTCGAAATGGTGTTAGTGTGCATCGTATACATACTCTGCACTCTTCTCCTATATGTCCTTGTCTATCTGCCTTCCATCCACGCTATCCACAGGCGCTCTCTCCAAAGCATATTCATCCACAAGGCCTTCTCCTGCGACTGTAAGTAGTCTGCATAAGTCACTTCTTGGCTCTTAGCCCGCCATAATGGACATTCAGCTGGAACGCGTCCAAAGCATGTTCGCCTCTGAGTCGCTGGCGGAGCTGGAAGCTGCAGTGCGCACTGGCAAGCGAGAGAACTACCGCGGCTTTTACCGTCTGCAGCGCTTCGCCCGGCTCAACACCCTAGCACAGGACAACATCCCCCTCATCGACCCTCCCAGCAGTGACGAAGACAGTGATTCCGACCGCTCCGGACCTACCGTCCAAACTGTCACTGAGGCAATTCTCGACTCGCAAATGACCAAAATCAGCGTAATTCCCACCCAGGACGACCTCGTGCCCTGCGAATACCAGTGCCCCGCACTCATCTTCTTCCATTTGGACAGCCACATGACTACCAAGAACCTCGCGGGTGTGTTCAGGAAGTACCAAGTGCCGCAGGTGCAGATGGTGGACTTCGCAGGGGAGTCTGGTTTCAGTCACTGCGGAATTGTCTACTTCCGTAGTGCAGAAGAGGCCTGTGCTCTGTACACAAGGCTAAAAAGCGAGGAAAACAGTGGCACCTTGGGCTCGAGGTTGCACGGGATAGCGGGTGCACAGCGAATGGTGAACGTCAAGTGGATCCGAAACGAAGCGTTAAACACGCAATTGGACTGGTCTGCTGTCGTTATCCGCAATTTGCCGCCAAATCTGACGGTGGAGGCCGTGCTGGCGCTGTTCAACACGAGGACGGAAAGGCCAGTGCTGCGCATGGAGCCGCCCAGGACGATTCAGGGCAAGTACTGCACAATTGCAGTCACCAGGTCCACTGAGGAGGCGGTGAAAGTGGCAAAGCGACTGAATAAGTTGAAAGTGGGGACTGAAACTATCAAAGTGAACGTGCACCCGGCCTCTAACAAGGGACAGTGTCTCCTTGCAGACCCGCCTAGACGCAGCAAGTCGCAGCAACTCCTGCTACAAAAGCTCTTTTCCTACTTTCCCCAGGAAAACGGGTCGAAAGTGGCAGGTCCTGTGTTCGAACCAGGTGAAATTCCCGATGTGAACCACCAGGCCTATGTGCCGCCCGCCCCTGTGAGCAAGTTCTATACGCTGTTTGAGTTCCCGGGCGTGTCGTATGGTAGGACTGGAGTGCGTGTGCATTCTGGCATGCAGGTAATGACGACTCATGCGAACGACGAGGCGGATAGTGCGGGTAACGAGGAACGACTTGCCTAGAATAGGCTGTACCATAGGTCACAGGAAAGCGCTTGGCGGCTTTCGCTTGGGCATAATCGAGCGGGAAGATGGAGGCTGAAGTCACTGCGGGGGAGCTGGAGCACAGGGCGGAGTCTACACTCGTGCAGATTCTTCCGAACTTCGACATGAATCAACTGGAACTCATTTCCGTAAAGCTTACGCAGGGCACATTCGGGCCTTTCGAGGCCAATATTCCAGTGGCAGTGCCGCTCTGGCTCGCGGTTTTTCTCAAGAAGCGTCACAAGTGCAGAGTCATTCCGCCAGAGTGGATGGACCTGGGAGCCCTCAGATTGCAGTTAGAGGAGGAACGGACCATCGATACTCTGACCGTAGTTCCCTTCCACTATCTCGAAATTTCCTCCCTCCTCCTTGCAGTTGCTAAAGACGACATTCGCCAGCGACAGCTAGTGATGAACACCATGGAAGACCTGTTTACTCTGCGCGTGACGAAGCTGAGACAGCGGCTGAAGTCCATCCTCCCCGACACTCGAGTGTTGGACCTGACCAACGTTGCAGCGATGGAGTTGCAGACTTTCAGAAGGATGCTGGATGACCTTTTCGCTGGCTTTGTGCTGCTGCGAGGGGCGTGACTACACAGACTTGTACCTAACTAATAGGCCGGTCTATTTCAGAAGAGGCGTGCTCCAGGGGTAGTGGGTCTTCAGAGCTAGGACGAACACGACGCCAATAGCGGAAGTGCCTCCGAGGATGTAGAAAGCCAGGGAGAAGCCAAATGGCTGCGTGGAAAGTACCTTAACGACCCATTGAACGAGGGGAATAATAGCGAATTCTGCGAGAATTGCACCTTGGGAGACGATGGAATAGACCTTAGAACCCACCCTGTCTAGTTTCTACGTCTGTCCAAAGATCTCTCCACACACAATAGTGACTGGAGTGAAGATGGCAGCATAGCAAATGAAGGCGAGGCAAGTCCAGATCAGGTACATGTAGGGCCAGTGCACTACCCAGGGCAGTGTGCAGCTCACTGCGGCCTGCAGCGCTAGCATTGCAGCTCCCAGCCACTTGAATGGAATATAGTCCGTTAGTACTGATATGAAAAACCTCGCAACTGTGCACAGACCAAAAGCCGCAGACCCTATTCCCGCCAAGAACTGGTCGTCTCTCGTCACTGTCATGGCGTAGTTCTTGTACTGCACAAGCATGAACAGAGCGAAGTTGTAGGCACAGAAGACATAGAAGAACAACAGCCACACTGCAGAAGTGCGCACTGCCATGCTCAGTGAAGGACAGGCGGGAGCTGTGGGGTCTGAGTGGCGACTAATGCTGCTTTTTATCACTGATTTCCGCTCTTCTTGGGAGGTTTCCTTGCAGCGGACTAGCAGTAGAGCCAGGCCGCCTGCAATTGCCATAGCGCCTGCGATTATCCTTAGAGCCATAGGAAGTCTCCTAGCGATTTCTGGACTGAACAGGTACTCAGTCTGGTTGCCGGAAGTGACTTTGAGGTCCGGAGTTTGATTGGAAGGGTTGATCAGGAAGGTGAAAGCGAGAGTGAGGAGAGAGGTACCGCCCCCATAACCCAGCATGAGGAAGCCTGTGACTAGGCCTTTACGTGTCGGGTACCAAGTCCAAACTACCCACATCGAGTTGATGACCAGGAAGCACGGACCGACTGCCATCACGCAGCTGAGGAACAGGGCTGTGAAGAAGTACAAGTCTGTGAGGAAGGAACAGACTAGTGCCCCTGCAACCAGTGCGCCCACGCCTATAGCTAGAGTCACTCTCCCCCCGTACTTCGTGTACACCCACGCTCCCGCCACTTCCTAGTCCATACCGAGACCCAGAGACCACGCGGCTCCCTCGAGAGGGTAGGCCATTGTCATGTTGCTAAGGTTGGCGAGGGGACTGTAGATGTGTAGGTACGAGGCCACGTAAAGCACAATGTTGCCCCAGGTGTTGGTCATGCCGGCCAGCTACTTGAAGGGTACGACGTTTAGAAGGATGAGGCCGAGGAGGGTTCTGAAGCCTGCAGAGTCCATATTTGCAAAGGTCCAAAGCACTGCTATTAGGCATGTACCGACTAGGCAGGGTTGTGCGTTGCAGATAAATAGTGCAAAATACAGATAGTTGCTTTGCTGGTTTGGCTGCAACAAAAAAGCAGTTGATTCCGCACTTAGTGAATTGATACACATTTGCCTGCTGAAAAGACTTCTTTAGGGAGAACGAAGATTAGACGTATCTAACAGCGATATCGGACTGGAACTATATGAAGGAAGTACGGCCATAGTGGAAAGATGATAGTCAGAAGGGCACTCAGTTCCAAGCTGGCAGCACTCAAGTACGGAGGGATGAGGTTCGACTTCAAGTCCATGGAAGCCAACCTGCCCTACCTCAAGCAAAACGCCCTCAACCGGCAGTCCGACACAGACCCTTCCAAGGTCCAATCTCTCTGGCAGCGCTACAAGAAGCAGCTCTTCGAAGTCGAGCAAATGCGCAAACGCAAGAACCAGCACGCCAGCACCCTGCCTCCCACTGCCTCTGCTAAGGAACAGCACAGGGAACAGGGCAAGTACCTGAAAACTGACTTAGAGAAGATGGAGCAAGGCTTGACAGCCCTTGAAAGCGAACTGATGCAGACTGCTCTGACTCTGCCAAACCTCACCCACCCAGACGTGCCCCTAACCGAGCCCAAATTGATAGAACTACGCAACCAAAGAAAGCCGGAAAACTGGTTTTTAGACCACTTGGAGCTGGGAAAAATCCACGACTTGTTCGATTTCGATACCGCAAGCGACATCACAGGGTCGAAATTCGTAATATATAAGAACCAAGCAGTACTGCTTGAACAAGCACTGATAAACTGGGCCTTACAGCACATTGCTACTAAGGGGTATCGACTCCTGGCACCTCCTGATATATGTAGACAGGAAATCCTGGCTGGTTGTGGGTTCAGGCCTAGGGATCCCGCTGGTCAAATATATAATCTGGAAGGAGGGAAATTGAGTTTAATCGGAACTGCGGAAATTCCCTTAGCGGGTTTATATGCGAATAGCAGCTTAGAAAGGGACAAACTGCCGTTGAGACTGGGAGGACTGAGTCACTGCTTTAGGATGGAGGCCGGGAAGGGCGGACTATCGAAGGGCCTTTACCGTCTGCACCAGTTCACGAAAGTGGAAATGTTCACCTACTGCTTGCCTGACCACAGTGAACAGGAGCACCAGGCAATGTTGGCTATACAGCAGGAACTGCTGGATCAGCTCAACCTGCCTTACCGAGTCTTGGACATGCCCTGTAATGACTTAGGTGCTTCCGCCTACCGCAAGTACGATATAGAGGTCTTTATGCCGTCGAGGAAGGACTACGGGGAGGTCACGTCGACTTCCAATTGCACAGACTACCAATCTGTTCGGTTGAACACCATGCTGAGTGGTCCTGACAAAACGCCGGTGCATACAGTAAACGGCACTGCCTGTGCTGTGCCTCGCATTATGCTGTCGCTGCTAGAGTGGTACCAGCAGCCTGACCACTCTATTCAAGTGCCAGAGTGTCTGCGACGCTTTCTGCCATTCGCAACTATCAGTAGGTAATCTATGGCGGGAGTGGATGCTTGTTGTGGGCTTTATCTGTGTTGCCTGTGATTCCGCAATTGTCACTGTAATTCTGCCTAAAAGCCATTATAGGCTAAGATCTGTAGGGAAAATCAGCTCCAACGACATCTTTCCCCTATTTAGTGGGAGTCAAATTACAGAAATTTGGGTAATAAATATGAGAAAATGGCTACTTTTGCCTATTACCCAGTCTTGTATCTGGGCAAAACACTGACTTTACAGGCCTACAGAGGAGAAATATACTAAGTATAATGAAAAGCAGGACTAACTAGTTCCTTTCTGCGAGGAATCACTCATAATCAAGCGATTTGCCAGCTTCAACAATCCCTGCAAGTCCTCAATTTTCGGCTTCTGCAAGAGCGCCACAGCCTGCGCAAAGTCACAGCCCAGCAATTTCTCCCTCATCCACACCAAAAGCGCCAAACACACATAATAGAAGTACCGAAATCGCATCGGATCCGCCAGAATCGAGTCCCAGAGACGGTAAAGCTGGGGGAGTTCGAAGTCCTGGGTGAGGAGGAGCATGATCCAGCGCAGACCGTAGTGCTGGACTTTGACGCTGAGCCGTTCGAGGTGGTTCCAGAGCTGGGAATCGTGGCTTTCCAGCAGGGCGTTCAGATGGTCTAATTGGGTGCGGATGCCCCCAGGCTTCCCGTCCATGGATCTATTGAACATTCCCTTCATTTCCTCCATCAGTCCTTCAAAGCAGAAGTACGCATCCGCCTCCGCCTCCTCCCTAAAGCCAGGACTCGCATCCCCCTCAAAGAGGTAGAACACCGGGGCCAGCAAGTCATTCATGCCCTGCACATACCCCAACTCCGGGTGCCTTCGTGCGTATATGAACAGTATTCGAACCAGCGACTCAGAGCTTTGGCACTGGTTGAGACGCATTTCTCGCAGGACTTCTGGGCGGGTCCTGCGGACGTCATTGAGGATTTCACGTCTGAGACGGAGGTCAGAGGCGTAGGATTTCCAGCGGGAATGAGGCTCTAAGGACAGGGGATGGTCACTCAAATCGCCTATCAGCAGGGGCCATTCCGCTACATGGACAGCTTTGAGGTCTGCGTAAAGTCGTCTTTTGGAGTCCAGTATCAGACTCCAGTCCCTAGGGTCGCAGGTCAAGTAGCCCAGCAGGACCTTCCATATGAGAGCTCGGAGGCCGGGCAAGACTGTAGAAAGGCCGGAAAAGGCCCAGGTCTGGATGAGCCGCTTGTTGGCTCCTCCAGGGGCTGCTAGGGCTGTGAGGTAGCGCAAGGCTTTGTCGTGGGTCTTGGGGGAGTAGGCTGGCAGGGCGGAGAGTTGCTGGAAGTACCAACGCAGGTGAGGGTTAGGGTCCATTATAGAGGGAAAAGAGGCTTTAGCTGTAGGGAAAGGCATACCAATGGGGAATCTCTATATTGCGGCAGTATGCAGGGTTGTATATAAGCTGGTTTTACCTAGTCGCTGTGGACTGTTTAGGACCTGTACATATATAGAAGCTAGTCTTCGAGGAGAAAGCCTTCGGAGAGACGGACGATGGGGTCGTCCCACACCGACTGCAGCTTCATTTCCTTCTCACGGCGGAGCAGTTCGCGTTCCCTGGCCAACAGCTCTCGGTTCAAAGCCACGAGTTGCTGTTGCTTTCTCTGCACCTTTTGTCCCTCTTCCTCCAGCTCCTTTATAAGCGCCTGCATCCTGTTCTGGTCCTCCTCCACCGCCTTCCTATCCTGCAGCACCTTCTCCCTGGCTTTATTGATTTCCCCCTGAACAGCCTCCAAAACAGCCTGCGAAGTATCACTACTCGCCCTCTTCCGCTCGCTTTCCAGCCTCTCCTCCCTCTGCTTCCCACTCACTTCCATCGCTTGCAGTTTGCTTTGCTCAGCTACTACCGCCGTTTTCAGCCTTTCCAAGGCTTCAGTCCTCTGCTCGATTTCCATTTCTTTCCCACGTAAAGTCTCTTCTCGAGCGTTTAAGGCCTTTTCCTTGGCTTCTACAGTCCGCTGGAGCGTTTGCAAGGCTACGAATTGAGTGCGGAGGTCGGACTCCTGCAGGGCCAAGTCTTGCTCGCGAAGGCTGATTTCGCCTAGTTGTTGGCGATTTGCAGACTCTGTGAGTTGCGAAGCAGTGCGGAAAGCTGTGTTTTCGCTGGAAAGCCGGTCACACAGACTGCGAAGTTCCTTGACTTCCAGTGCTTTCCAGTCTAGCACTGGCTCTCTCCGGCTTAAGTCGCCTATAGCGGCTTGGAGACGGGCTTCCTGCTCAGCAATAGCGGTGGATCTGCGCTCGAGGGAGGCTTTGTATTGGGAAGTTGCTCGGATGTCGCTGGCGAGTTTGGAGCAGTGCGCTTCCGCTTCCTCGTATTTGGCTTTTAGGCGGGTTTCTTGCTGCTGCAGGGCTAGTTCTCGCACTCGAACTGCTGCTTCTCGCTGTGCCTGGCTGCTGGCCTGGGTCTCTTGCAGCCGGGCGAGACTGGCTTTGGCCTCGGAGAGACGCTGACTGAGTGCATGGAGAGCCGAGCAGTCCGAGTCGTGCTGAATTCGCAGAGAGTGGAGTTGGTCTCGCTCCGTGGCCGATTTGCGCATTTCAGTTTCAAGGATTTGGAGGCGCTCCGTGACTTCTTCCTCACGCTGAATTACATCCTTTTCCCTCCTCTCCACTCTCCTAATTCTCTCCACCAGCACTTGCTCCCTCCTCTGCGCCCCGTCCTCCAGCAGTTCCCTCTCCCTCGCTACAGTGGCCAGTTCCGCCTGCACAGCACAGCTCAGTTCCTCAGCCTCCGCCCTCGTCTTTTCGAGCGCCGTTCGTTCCCCTGCCAAGGCCTGGATGGCTCTTTCTACCTCTTTCCGGACTGAGTCAAGTCGCTTTCCTTCGTCTTCCACGTGGTTCTGAACTGCACGTTCTCTGCTCTGCAGCTGTGTCCAGTGGAGTTGGTGCTGGAGGGCGGCTTGCATGTGGAGGAAGAGGGAGTCGAGGAGTTTGGGCAGGTCGCTGAGTCGACTGCAGGGGTGGAAGGCTGGCTGCTCTGGGAGTATGGCGGAGAGACGTGTGAGACAGTCACGCTGTAGTGCCACGAGGTTGAGTCTGCGTTGAGTGATTTGCTGCTCGGTGAGAGCGCAGTCCATCTCTTTGGCTGCCAGGAGGTCTGAGTACTCGCTTTCTGTGGGCAGCGGGGAAGCCACAGGGGACTGCTGGGGAGAGGTTAGAGGCGAGGAAAGACCTGAGTCCAGAGACACCGGCATTCGCCTGGGTTTTCTGCGCAAATCTCCCTTTCTCATCATTAATCCATATGGGCGCTGGCGCCCCGAACCCCAAAATCCAGCCCTTCGGCGAGATCTCCACCTACAACAAAGAGCCCGAAGTGCTCCGCTGCAGCTCAGTCACAGGGTACCTTCTACGCACTGTGCAGTGCATCCAAGTCTCTGTCTCTCTCGAAGAACTCGAGTGTGAGCTGTTTGCGCTGTGCAGGGACCACTGTGAGACGCTGGAAAGTGCTCCGATCTCGCTGGATAGTGTGGAGATGGTGCATCACCTGGCCCAGCTGCAAGACGTGATTCCCGAGCTCTCCACAGACGAAGCAGAGCGTCTGTGGGCAGACTGGCAAAGACTCGTAGAGACCAGACCTATCGTGCTGGCTGAGTACCGCTGGATGGAAAGGGCCGTGGCCCTGCTAAATCGCCTAATGGTGAAGTGGGAACTAGTGGATGTGAACCTGTACAAGTATAGAAATGGCCTGCCTACGCCTGTGGGGAGGATACAGGAGCAGGAGAGCTGCAGGCGACAGACTTGTATATTATGTGTGGATACGATATGGTTCGCCTGCGCCTGCACACACCCTCCTATGTCCCTGCTCATCCCTCCTTCCCTGCCTAGACTCGCTGCAATACTCCAGGCTCGCCTCATTTCCCTGTTAGAAGCTCTCGTTGCAGTCAATTCCAATGTCAATTTCACGCTTTACCCAGGAATTGAGGAGGCTTTGGGACTCGCAGGAGAGGCTTCTCCGTGGCTGCGCGGGCCGGAATGTGGACTGAAGGCTTCACACCAGCGCTCCTGGTCTCTCCACATAGCCAAGCGCAAACACAAGGCCTGGAAGTCCATCGGCTTCCACCTGCTGGACCTGAACTCCCCACTGTGCCGCTGCTTTGAACGCGCCTACCACCGTACTAACGTGGAACTAAGGAACCGACTCACTCAGTTCGAGCAACTTTACCGCTTCTTCGAAATAGAAATGCTGGAAGCCGTAGAAACGCTCAAATCCGCAGGCGCCAAAGTGACCCTCCAAAGCTCAATGAGTCAAGAGTCAGAATACCCTCAACTGACCTAATGTAGTTTAGTACAGCCGGGCACGTGTGTAGGCAGACGAGCACCACAGTTCCTCAAAGGGCAGTGTCTTGGGTGCGAAATCGCTCCACTGCAGTCTGCGAATTGCATATCTGGTCCGCTTGGCGGTCCCTGGCTCTGCCAGTTCATCTTCGTTTTCCACTACCAGGCGGTAGCCGCCCGAAGCCTCGAACTCAGCTGCAAAGGCGCCGACTTCCTTAGCCTCACATACGATTTTCTGGATGTAGGTATCCACGACCACGGAAATAGCTGCGGAAAGGCAAATTGGACACCGCCAGCGGTGGCTTTTGCCGGCTTCCTGCAGGACTATGTAGGCGGAAAGGTCGAAGCACTGGACGTGACTGCAGCGAGTCCCTCTCACTGGTATGTCCGGCAGCACCCGAGTCAAGGGACAGCGCAAGACTTGGCAAAAAGTGTCTGTATACACATCGTCACATATAGGCATGTGAGTGGATAAGAAGGCTTTCCCAGCCTCAACAGTCATCTGCGACTTCGACATTAACGCATATAACGACTCAGCGGTAATGGTATCCACTAGAAACAGCGCAAACGCATACAGCTCCGGGTCACGTTTCGTCACCACTGCAATTTGGTTCTCAGCGTCTTGGTGCAGTCCCTTCACTGTCACTGGGTTTTCCTTGCCGCGCTTGGTGATTTCCCCTTGTTGCTGGGTCATGTCTTCCAGTATTTTGTTGTTGAGTACAATTACGCCGTCTTTCGGCCAGCGCTGGCGGAAGCCAGTTTCTTCGAGTTGAATGCAGCGAAGTTGCAAGCGGAAATCCGAGTTCTCCCGGTCGTTTCCGGTATATCGAAAGGAAATCCGGCTGTTGGCAGTGCACAGAGACGCTGGCAAGATAGTGGTAACGATTGGATTCAAAGGCTCCAAAGCCTGCAACTGACACTGAGGACAGTGGTACTGCCGCATGTTGCTGGCCTTCCCAATGCACACTCTGTGCTGCGAAGTCCCGCACTGCACACAAGTCACCAACTCCTGCTTGTCACTGCTGTCCCCAGTCGTGCACAGACAAATCAGCCTCACTCCCGCAGGCAGCGCCATTTCCAGCTTATCCCTCGGCACCGGTATATTCAAAATAGAGGCAACTTTCCGCACTATCTGCGAACTGCCCTGTCTGAATACCTGCGCCCTGCCACTCGCTGTGTTCATCACTCCCATAATCCTGCGCTGCATGTCTTCCTTCCTACTGGCTTGGTGCACTCCCAGCTCCGTGCAGACTTTGCGCCACTCCAAGGTCGTTATCATCTGCAGCTGCGCATTCATCATGTAGGCGGAGTGCATATTATAGAGCAGGCTAGGGATAACCAATGCTACCTAGGCATATTTGAAGTTGCGGGAGCGGTAGAGGTCCAGACGGTAGTTGTCGATGTCGTCTAAGATGGAGCCCGAGACTAGGTCTTCCTCCCACTCGTCTAGGTCCAGCCGCTTCCACCACTTTTTCCCACTCAAAATGCGAGTTTCGTGCATTTTGTGGGCTCTGGCTAGCTCTCCTGTCGTGGGGTCGGGGATGTGGTAGTGGAGCGGGTCCACTAAAGTGCGTTTTTCCACTAGAGCGTGCACGATTTTGCGACTTTGGTCCAAGTGCGCGACTCTCTGCTGCCTCAGCGCCTCCCAGGCTATCTGTTTCCTCAGAAACTGGCTGTATTCGTCCATGTACCGCTCATGGTCGCCGGCCCCGTGCATTCGGGTGGCAATTCGGTCCCACAACACCTTCATTCTTGCCAAATCGACGGGGCCGTAGAAGGAGTCCAGAGGGGGTTTGTGGGCGTGAACTCGGTATGCGCGCTGGATCCTGACCGCCGCATTGGCCTGGTCCGACTCTTCTTTCAACTGCTGGAACTGCTTGCGCACCTTGTACCCTCTCCACAAGGCTTGAAACTTAGTAGCTGCCTGTTCCTGCTTCTTTAATGCGAGGCGCAGCACAGCATCTCCAGGGAGTTTTTGAAGGAAGAGGAATTCTCGCTCTTTGGCTTCGAGTTGGTGGCGGTGGCGGGCACGCAGGGTGGTGTACTCGGCAGCTCGCATGGCGGGGTCGACCCTGCGAGCACGACGAGCTCGGAGAGCGCGTTGAATGACGATGGCGGCTTGCTCCACTGTGAGTCGATGTGCGCGGTCCATGTGAGAAGGAACTGTTATTAGGATGAACGCTCTGCACAAAGACGTAACGTCTCACAAAACACTCTGGGCGCCAAAGACTTGTCCTTGAGTTCTAACTGAGCCACCGCCAGCACCAGCTCATCCAGTGCTTCCTGCGTATCCGGGGAAATTTCAATAGTACTGACAACCGTTTCCAGTACTATATAAGGACTTACAGGTAAGAAAGGACTGGTCAGTGCGGAAGTTGTCGAAAGAGGGCTTGGAGCCGGTGCGGCGGACTGTGCCGTCTGTGTCCATGCGAGACTCTTCGGCTACAGGAGTGCTGGGCTCTTCTTCAGTTTCAGGCAGACCGACGAACGTTTTGCAGCTGTTGGAGGTGGAGTTGGAGCGAGAACTGCGACTCGAGCCTGACCGAGAGGAAGTCACTAGGGAGTTTATCTTGCGGTGCAGAGCCGCACCCTTCAGTCCATTCGAGTGCGCAGCTTCCCCAGAGCTGCGGGAGTGCCGATGCACAGTGTCTGGCTCAGCCGCCAAAATGGTGTTAATCACCGCTGTGCTGGAAACCGACCGCATGTGATTCAGTGCAGTCGAGCCGTCCAGCAAATCAGTCAAAAAGCAGGTTTTCTTCGCAGTTGCGATAAACTTGTGTCGGAGTAAGCCGTCAGCATCCGGGCGCTCTGCAGGGTCTCGAGCCAAGCAGAGACGGACGAAGTCTTGGAAGACAGGACTGAAGGTGCTGTCTAGCTGGGGAGGGGGAGAGGACTGGATGAGGAAAAGAGCCTTCATGGGAGGGTGGGAGCAGTGAGGAGGATCGCCGCGGGCGAGTTCGATGGCTGTGATGCCGATTGACCAGATGTCTGCCTTGTGGTCGTAGTCGGATTGGGTAATTACCTCCGGTGCCATCCAATAGGGCGTCCCCACGAAGGAATGTCTCTTACTGACCGAAGCTGTAATCTGCGCACTGACTCCAAAGTCCGCCAACTTCACCTCTCCTTCCCTCGACAACAGTACATTCGCAGCCTTGATATCCCTGTGAATCTGTCCCTGTGAGTGCAGAAACTGCAGCGCTAGCAGCAACTCTCGCATCACAATTGCAATGTAGAGTTCTTGCAGACACCCGCGGACTTTGAGGATGTCTTTGAGGGAGCCGCCTGCGACGTATTCCATCACGATGAAGAGTTGGCTGCTGCACACGAAGCTTTCGTAGAATTGGGTGATGCGGGGGTTTTGGCATTCCCGCAGGACTGTGATTTCGCGGTGTAGTTCGTCAAGTAGGTCCTCACTTTCCTAACTATTCCTCACAGTCAAATCCACCACTTTGATGGCCACTATTTCCCCAGTCTCCTTCGCAAAGCCTTTGTACACCTCGCCAAAGGAGCCCTTTCCAATCTTCTCTAGCAGCTCATACTGACTGATCCTCTCCATTTATTCCTAAAGCGACTTGTACTCCTGAGACTGCCGCTTCAAACGCTGAGTGTAGACGTAGACCCCAACCACCCCAAAGCCACAGACAAGGTACAGAGACTGGTAGAGTGGGAAGGAAGGACTAGGAAGGGAGGTTGGTGCGAGACAGAAACGACGTGTGCAGGCAGCAAAGCACTTGGAAAAGGAGTCTTCCGAGTCTTCTTGGCAGTCTGCAGTGCACTGGTCTGCACAGGCAGCACTAGTCAGCAAGCCGCCTGTATGCAGCGCCTGTGTCCGCGCTCGCTCTCTGACCGCTTGGTCGTTCTTGGGTCTGAGCAGGTCTGAGCAGGAGCAAAGGCCGAAGCAGGAGACGAGTTCCTGGCCTTGGGAGATAGCGAAGCAGGAAGTGGCGCAGGTGATGTCGCAGCCGTAGTACTTCTCCATCCAGTCGTACTCTGTGTACGTCAAGGCTTGCACCTCGTACTTCGCACCCGATTCCGTTTTGAAGGACTGACCGAAGGGCAGACCGCGGATTGGCGAGTTGCAGGTGCAGTGAGCGAAGCAGGATGGGTCCACGTCTTCCTCCTGCAGACACTCACGGATACACTCTTCATCACAGGCTGTGCACAGGACATGGAGAAGAAGGAAGATGGGCAGTGGCCTCCACATTACCACACTTGCACAGAGAGGAAATGGGCGGAAAGTGTTAGCGATAGAATTGGGGTTAGGTTGGAAAGAATTTGCAGTAGTGCTGTATCTGCGGAGTCGTATCCAACTTCATCATTGTATTTAACA
>Ga0247837_1000591_pt1 | contig 77335 bp, 76 predicted proteins | sample LaCtaG_2_FD_187115 | JGI IMG/M metagenome (GOLD analysis project Ga0247837, IMG submission 187115) | Freshwater microbial communities from meromictic Lake La Cruz, Castile-La Mancha, Spain - LaCruzMarch2015_14.5m | ecosystem: Environmental > Aquatic > Freshwater > Lake | place: Spain: Castile-La... | reverse complement strand
CATCTCCGGCTCCAGTCGCCCTCCGGGCTCCTTACGCCGGAGATGGACAAAACCAAACCCACAACGTAAGTAATAACGAAGTCTCAGACTAACTCTCTATCTGGCTCGAAAAGGTGCGTCCGCTCAGCTCAATTGCGCCGTTCGCGTGCCGGTCGGCTCGAGGGTAGATGCCCCTTCCGTTGCGTTGCCGCCGTTGACCGTGAGACTTGCCGAGTGGGTGAGTGTCACATTTGGTCCGGCTCCATTGCTGAGCGCAAACCCGAAGACATCCACTCCCGCAAGCCCGATCGTGTCGCCAAACGCACCCTGCGCGGCTACCGCTTGATTCACCGTCACGCTGTTCGTCAGGTCAAATGTGATGTCTCCTGTGTTCGAGTAAACATAGATCGCAGATACTGCGTCGATTGTGTCGGTCAGCGTGATTGGAGCGCCCACCATGCCGACGCTAATCGGGTAAATCGTCCCATCGCCAGTCTGTCGGAGAAATCCCGCCAACATCGGGTTGCCATCGGCACCGGCGAGGGTCACGGAATAGGCGTTTGAGCCATCCGGGCCGGTGATGAATACCTCCCCCGACTGGTTTATGAAAGGTTGCGCGTGAAGCTGTCCTCAGAGAAGAGCCATCATCCCTGCCGCCACGACACCAGTAATCCTCCTTTTCGCGGTCACTCCCCAATTTTAGCGCAGTATCACTCCGTTGAACACCGGATAGTGTCGAATCCAAAACAAACTGAAGTTTCCGATTAAAACCCACTCCCACTTGTTTGCAAATAGTGCCGTCGTTAAAATCGTAGAAAATCAGATGGGGAGTGCTTTGATGTCAATGCGGGCAAAATAGGATGGGGCACCTGCCCCACGTATTGTCGCATGATTGATTTGTTTTCCCCAGCAGTCTCTATAGCGTCTGCGGAACTTAGGAGTTCGACTTCACGACGATTTGTGCAATCTCCATTGTCGTTTGGCTACTGATCTGTCGTGCGAGGCACCTATGAGTTACTACCGGATTATGTCCGAAGTTTCTGAAGTCGCGAATGATGAGCTCGGACAAGGTCCAGAACTCAAAACAACTCGTGTCCCAGGACACTCATGCAGTAGATCGCGGCGGTCTCGGTGCGTAGGATGATTGGGCCGAGCGTGATTGGTTGGCAGCCGTGGCTACGCGATAGCGCGAGCTCGGCGGGGGTAAAATCCCCTTCGGGTCCGACCAGCACGGTCACCTCTGTCGGTAGGTCGCGCCCACCCTCGGTGGCTTCCGCCATCACGGATTTGATCGGCAACGAACCGGCCTGCAATGATGCGATGAGTCGCAATCCTTTCGGTGCGTGCTGCTCGAAAAACACCTTGGGTGAAACCGGCGCATGCACGCGCGGCAAATAGTTTTGGCCGCACTGCTTGCAGGCTTCCAATGCCACGGCCTGCCATTTCGATTGTTTGTCGAGGAGTTCGGTTTCGCTGAGTTGCACGATGGTGCGCTCGGACAGAATCGGAAAAATCGCGGCGGCCCCGAGTTCGACGGCCTTCTGCACGATGAGGTCCATGTTTTTTCCTTTCGGGACTGCCTGTGCGAGGGAAAGTTTGCAGCGCATAGGCTTCGATTTCGCGCGGTGAAGGATTTTTAGGGACGCGGTGGATTTGGTCGCGGACTCGATCACTGCCGTGGCTTCATTGCCCAATCCGTCGAAGACAACGACTTTGTCTCCGGCGTCATGCCGTAAAACATTTAGGCAGTGGTGGGCTTCCTCGTCAGAAAGCGTCGGGGTGTTATCGAGGAGAAGTTCGGGTGCGAGAAAAAATCGATGCATTCCTGCATTCTATCATCGTCAGAACCGGATATGGCAAGCGATCCAATCAGGATAATTTCGGGGCACCGTGGCATTGCACAATCTTCCCCGTTGTGAGATCACTTCAAAAAATGTTGCATCTGATCGGTAGGCAGACCCTATCCATTATTTCCGGGCTTGGTGATTTTGCCCTTTTCACGGGGAAGGCATTTGGCTCGGTTGCGCATTCCAAGCGGCTGCCGCGGCGGATCATCCGGGCCGTTTATGAACAGGGGGCGCTGTGTTTGCCTGTCATTCTGATCGTCGGGACATTCACCGGCCTCGTGCTGGGGTTGCAGGGGTATTATGTCCTGAACCGGTTTGGCTCGGAAAGTTTGCTCGGTGCATTGGTGTCGCTCAGCCTCGTGCGGGAAATGGCACCGGTCCTTGCCGCGCTGATGCTGGTTGGACAGGCGGGCTCGGCTTTGGCGGCGGAACTCGGCATTCAGCGGAACTCGGAGCAAATCGTGGCCTTGGAAACCATGGGCGTGAGCAGTCATGGCTATCTGGTCACGCCGCGTCTGCTTGCAGCGCTTATTGTTTTTCCCGTTCAAACTGCGTTGTTTGTGGCGGTTGGGCTTTGGGGTGGAAGCCTTTCGGGGTCGCTGCTCCTTGGCGTGGAACCGGGTGTTTATTGGTCGTCGGTCGAACGCGCAGTCGGCGCATCGGACGTGCGCGAGTGCTTCATCAAGGCGGCCACCTTCGGAATTCTAACGATCAGCATTTGTGCTTACCACGGATTTAATGCCCACCGATGCCGGTCTGCCACCGGGGCGCGAGCGGTCAGCGCGGCGACGACACAGGCGGTGGTGCAATCCAGCATCATCGTGCTCGCGGCGGACTACGTCATCACTTCGTTTCTTGTTTAAGCCATGGCTGCCGATCAACCGGAATTCCTGCTTCAAGTCGAGGGACTGCACAAACGGTTTGGCGACCGTGAGGTCTTGTCCGGTGTCGGGTTGGATGTTCCGCGAGGTAGTCTTTTCACGGTGCTCGGACCCAGCGGAGCGGGAAAGTCCGTGTTTTTAAAATGCCTCGCGAATGTTGAATCGCCGGATGCCGGGAAGATCCACTTCGATGGTCGCCGCTTGCACTCTAAGGACCCTGCGGCCCGGGCGGATTTTCGGCGCCGGTGCAGTTTTCTTTTTCAAAGCAACGCGCTGTTCGATTCGCTGACGGCGCTCGAAAACGTGGCGCTTCCGCTTGAGCAAACCACCGATCTCACCGATCACCAAATCCGGGAGCGCTGTCTGGAGGCGCTCACACAACTCGAGCTTCACCACCACGGCGACCACTACCCGAGCATGCTCTCCGGAGGAATGCAAAAACGCCTCGCCCTCGCGCGCGCTATCGTGACGCGTCCGGAACTCGTGTTTTTTGATGAACCCACCGCAGGACTCGACCCACTGCGACGAAATGCGGTGTTCACCATGATCGCAAAATACCAACGCCAGTTTGGATTTACGGCTCTCATCGTGACGCATGATGTCGTCGAGGCGTTGGTTGCCAGCGACCGGGTTGCGCTTCTCGACCGTGGGCGGATCTGTTTTGAGGGCACGCCATCCGAGTTTATTCAATGTGAGCACGAGGTAGTCCGTGCGTTTCGCGATAGTGCCGCTACACTTGGCATCGCCCTTGCTGCCATACGCGAGGGAGCTATGATCCCATCCGACGACTTATGAAACACACCAAACTGGAACTTCTCGTCGGGCTCTTCGTGATTCTCGGGGTGGCTGCGATCGCCTACCTCACCATGAAACTCGGCACAGGCTCGATGATTGGTGGCGATACCTATGTCATCGAAGCGCGATTTACCAATGCCGGCGGACTGAACAATGGGAGCAGCGTTATGCTTGCCGGGGTATTTGTTGGGCGCGTGGAAGAGGTGGAGTTTGACCCTGCCGATTACTCCGCCATCGCCACGCTCCGCATCATTTCAACGCTTCAGTTGCCTACCGATACAATGGCTTCCATCAAAACGACCGGACTGATTGGAGACAAACATATCGCGCTTGCCCCCGGAGCAGATGAGACATATCTAGAGCCAGGAGCAAGGATCACTATGACGGAATCTGCTGTCGATCTCGAGGCTTTGATCGGCAAAATGGCTTTCGGATCGGTAGACGAGAAAACGGAAAACCCACCCGCGCAATGATGAATCTCCACTCCCTTTTGCTGTTCACCTGCATCGTCTGTCTGCCCGGAACGCTTCTGGCATCGGTCAATGATGCCGAAAAGCTTCTGCGGACCGCAATCGATGAAGTTCTGGCTGTTGCGAATAGCTCATCCGGCGGGGATGTGCTGGCGGAGAATTTACGCCCGGTCCTCAAAAGGCACCTGAGTTTTGATGCTATGACCCGCCGCGCAGTCGGTCCAGGTTGGCGCCAATTGAGTGGCGCTCAGCAGGACAAGGCCACCGACCTGTTTACCACCCTGATCATTCGCACCTATAGCAACAAGCTCACTCCGGGCGAGCAGCCAAATATCAAGTTCAAACCCGCCTCGGAACCCGCAACCGGCCGCGTCGATATCCCCACCACGCTCCTTTATCAGGGGAGTGATTACGAGGTGACATATAGGATGGAGCAGGCTGAAGGTTGGCGGATCACTGACGTCGTGATCGAAGGAGTCAGCCTAGTCGCCAACTACCGAGCCCAGCTCGACGCTCAATTTAAAAAAGGTGGCTCGGAAGCGGTCATCAGCTCGCTAATCCAATCCGTTGACCACCCAAAATGAAAATTCACACCAACTTCCTGCCGCTCCTCCTGATATCACTGGTCCCACTCGTCACCAGTTGTTCATCCACCCGCAAATCACCCGCATCGGTCGAGCCAGCAGTCACCGGGAAATCCGTTCAAACTGATGGGAAATCGGTTCAAACCGCGGACGATCTGGACGAGTATGCCGCCGTCGAAGTCTCAGATCCTCTTGAGCCGCTGAATCGCGTCACGTTCACGCTGAATCACGGCATCTACACGTTCCTACTCAAGCCGGTTTCCAAAGTTTACGAGACCATCATCCCGAAATTCGTGCGCACCGGCGTGCACAACGCCTATGAGAACGTGAAGTTCCCGGTTCGCTTCGTGAACCATACACTTCAGGGGAATTTCAAGCGGTCGGGGCAGGAAACCGGCAAGTTCCTCGTAAACAGTGTGGCTGGCATTGGCGGACTCATGCAGCCGGCAGAAAAGATCCCGGCGCTTGCCAATGTGCCCGCTGCCGATACCGGCCAGACATTTGCCAAATGGGGAATCGGCCACGGACCCTACATCGTCCTGCCGATCCTCGGCCCCACGACCACAAGGGACGTGGTTGGTCTCGCTGGGGACTATGCACTCAACCCGGTCAGTTGGGTCACCATCATTTATGGAGAATACGTGTGGACGATAGCCGTTCCGGCCGCAAATACCATGCGTTCGCTGCCCAGCCAGCTCGCTCAATACGACGCTGCCGTCGAAAATGCGGTCGACCCCTACCTTTCAACCCGAACCGCCTACATCCAATACCGCGCCGAAGTCGCGAAAAAATAGCCTCAATTTCGCGAATACTTGGATTTTCGGGAAATCTTAGAAAAATGTTCTTGCGGACTCGCCTGACATAGCCCATTCTCCCCGGTTCTCAACCAGAGGCAAATTTATGGCATACGCAATTGTAAAAACCGGCGGCAAACAATACCGCGTCGCAGAGGGCGATGTGATCGACGTGGAAAAACTCGACGTCGAAGCAGGCTCGGACACCCAACTCGAAGTATTGATGGTTTCGAACGGATCATCCCTCCTTGTTGGCGCGCCCACACTGACCGGCGCAACCGTCACAGCAGAAGTCGTCGATCAGCACAAAGGTGACAAAGTTATCGCATTCAAATACAAGCGCCGCAAAGGTTACCACCGCACCGTCGGTCATCGCCGCCAGCTCACACGCTTGAAAATCAAAACAATCTCCGCTTAATCCAAAGTCATGGCACATAAAAAAGGACAAGGCAGCGTCAAAAATGGACGCGACAGCGTCAGCAAACGACTCGGCGTCAAGAAATTCGGCGGCGAAAAAGTCATCGCTGGTAATATCATCATCCGCCAACGCGGAACAAAATTCACCCCCGGCCAAAATGTCGGACTCGGACGTGACTACACGATCTGGGCGCTGGTGGACGGTCGCGTGAAGTTTGACCGTCAGGGCCGCCGTGTAAACGTCGAGCCAGAGGTCGCTTCGGCGAATTAATCACTTTCTTAAACCACGCTGGCCTACACCAAGGCCAGAGTTGTTTTTGTTCTGAAAAGCACGGGGCGATCACCCCGTGCTTTTTCTTTTTCTGGATTCGTGGATACTCGGTCGATGCATGTTTCGGATTTGATCGAGCGGAAACGCGATGGGGATGAGCTGACTCACGACGAGATCGCCGGGTTGATTCGCGGATTCACATCGGGTGAGATTCCGGATTACCAGATGAGCGCATGGGCGATGGCTGTCTTTTTTAGCGGATTGTCGGATTCTGAAACTGGCGCGTTGACGTCCGCGATGCGGGATAGTGGCAGCGTGTTCAGATATCCGAAAGGCAGTCCTCCGAAGGTCGATAAACACTCGACCGGGGGAATCGGCGACAAAGTTTCCCTCGTGCTCGCACCGCTCTTGGCCTGCGAGAATGTGTGGGTGCCGATGGTGTCCGGGCGCGGGTTGGGCATCACCGGCGGCACGCTCGATAAACTGGAATCGATTCCCGGATTTCAGGTGGTGCTGAGCGAATCCGATGCGATTGCGCAGTTGGAAAAAATTGGTGTTTTCATGGCGGGCCAGACAATCGATTTTTGCCCCGCGGGTCGTAAACTTTACGCTCTGCGAGACGTTACGGGCACCGTGCCGTCGCAACCGCTCATCGTCGCAAGTATCATGTCGAAAAAACTGGCCGAGTCATTAGATCGTCTCGTCTTGGATGTGAAATTCGGATCCGGCGCGTTCATGAAGTCGCGTGCAGAAGCGGAGGACTTGGCCCGCCGTCTGTGCGCAGCTGGCGAAGCAAATGGCGTGAAGACCCAGTTCCTGCTATCCGCCATGGATGAACCGCTCGGCGCCGCCGTAGGGAATGCGCTCGAAGTGGCAGAGGCCCTGGATGCCCTCCAAGGAAATGGCCCACGCGATCTCATGGATTTGACGCTTGATCTTGCCGCATGCCTCACCACCTGCGGTCGCGACGCGCTCGAAGCACACATCCAATCCGGACGAGCGTGGCAGAAGTTTATCCAGCTCACCGAGGCCCAGCACGGCGACGCCTCGGCACTGGAGCATCTTACGTCGGTTCACAAGGCGGACGTCGTTCGTCCGGTGCTTGCTCCGTGCGATGGCCGGATTGCCCGCTACGACGCGGGGATCATCGGGCGTGCAGCGGTAGTGCTAGGCGCAGGGCGCAAGGTCACCACCGATTCCGTCGATTTTGCGGTGGGATTTTCAAAGGTGCTCAAAACCGGCGCGGTTGTCACCCAAGGTGAGCCATTATGCTGGGTGCATGCGCGGACGGAATCCGCTGCCGCAGTAGCTGCTCACGATGTCCTGCGCGCCGTTCGGATCGAACCATGAGAGTGTTTGCCGCGCTGCTTGCGCTCCTGATTTCCTGCGCAAACGCGGAGGACCCGACCGGTGGAGACGATTCCTTGCGGGTTTCGCGAGTGCTCGACGCCGCGCGCAGTTTAGAAATGGTGCCACTTTCGGTGGTGGTCGAGTCTGCAACCGGGCACCGTGTCATCCCGGTGGATCGGGAAAAGCACCGAGCCACGCTGGCCACATTGACCGTGGTGATCGAGCAAGTCATTCAAAAGCTCAGTGACCCGAAGCACCCGATCCATGCCGTCGGCCGCATCAACGAAGCCAGCCGGTTCATCGAGGACGAGCTACTCGCGGCCATGAACAAGGTGCCAAACTGGAAGTGCAGCATCCCGAAAACCTCGGACGGTGATGCCCAGCGATCAGGCTACCCGGATTTATTTCTTCAAACCCCCGACCGGAATTTTTATTTAGACCCCAAGCTCTACTCCGAAGAATCCGAGTCCAGCTCGCTCCGGACATTTTATTACGAACCCCGCCGTGAGACGAATAAAATCCAATCCGACGCCTCCCACCTGTTGGTCGGAATCATGCACAACGGATGGATCAACGGGAAAATCACCTTTGTGCGCTGGAGTCTCGTTGACGTTGCGACCATACCACTGCGCCTCAAGGCGGAGTTTCAAGCGAGCAATCGCGAAATCTACTCGTCCGGTCAAACGCTCGCGACGTCGGAATCAGACCAGAGCGACTGAATGCGCCGCGCTGGCGCAGCAACGCGGAAAAAATGCCGAGGCGGTGCAGGCTAAGCATCCCGCTCAGGAAGATACTGTCCCAAATTGAGAACAGCCGCGCGGTCATACTCGCGAGTGGGCTCATCGAGTGAATCGTAATCCACCAGATTCGGGTGGTGTTTGACCCGGTCGTCGCGTTCCTGCCCGTATACCCAGCCTGTCATCCAGCAATAGGCGGCCCAGCGGGCGTGTTCGACACGGGCGAGGCCTTCGACCTGCTCGGTGGAAAGGGTGGCCCACTGGCTACGATCTGCGCTCGCCGGATCCAGCCCCGCCGCTCGGATCTTAAAAGCGATGTGGTCGGCTTGGGAACGGCTGGCCCCTTTTTGCTCCTCGCTGAGCCGGCTCCACGGTCGGAATGTCGCTTTGGCCTCGTGAGCCTGGGCAAGTTCCTCATTTCCCGAAGCCCGAGCCTCGACAATTTGGCGCCGGGTTTCCTGAAGCCAGTTTTCGTGGATCTTGCGAGCCGTCGCGTCGAGAGATTCAGCAATCACAGCCTCATACCCGCAGGCCTCTTCCGGGGTGGGCAGCACGCCGAGCGTCGAGCGCAGCGAAGGATTTCGCTTCACCAACTCGGGTATTGGGGATTCGGCGGCCGCAGGAAGTAGGATCCGAAGCCCGGTGCGCCCACGGGTCAGATCGAGCAGTTCCAAGGCCCGCCCAAATGCGAGGTTGGTGTCTGTCAACGATGGGAAAATCGTAAAATCGCCAGGGGTTTTCCTCACAAAATCCGCTACTTGGGAGGAAAACATTTCCGACGACAAAACCGGCATGCAGGTGAGATCCACGCACTGAATGATTCCAGGAAACCGGGCTACGAGCACGTCACGATCAGCCTCCGATTGGTGGCTCGCAAGAACGAGTCGGACACGTTTATCGCACGGAAACTGTCCCATGAGAGCATATTCTACGGCGAGCGCCAACGCATGGTCCCCGAGTTCCGGTAGGATGACATGCACATCCCCGTTGGCTGGCACGCGTGGAAATGCAGCGAGCGTCTGCCGGGCAAGATTGCGGAAAGCATTGAAAATCCGGACCTCCCCGGAGTCCGGCTCCTGCGACGTCAAAGCACTATGTCGCTGGTAAAGATCACTCAGAGCGGAGTTGCCACTGTGGGCGATCACAGAAACAGCTCCGGCTTGGGCTGCCGCCATGGCGATGGCCAGATTGTCATGATCATCATCACTGGTAGCAATCACGATGCGGGCCTCGCGAGCGGCGCATCCGCGGAGGACATCGTCCCGACTTGCATCACCGCAGACGGACAGAAATCCATCGGCGGAGAGCTCTTCGGCCCGACGGGAATCTCGTTCAATCAAAACCACCTGCCAGCCGCGCTTGATGAGATCACGAGCCAGTGTGGAGCCTTTCTCTCCCGCCCCGCAGATGAGGGCATGGCCACTTTTGCGACTTGCCCGGAACGAGTCCCAATGCCTGTGGAATAGTGACAAGGCGACACGAAAGATCGCACCCAGGGTTGCCACTGGGGCGAGCCAGCGTGCGATTTCAAGCATCTAGGGAAGCGTTGCTTCGGTGGTCGTGTTCCACGGGAAGTAGTTCCAGTAAAACAACTGCACCGAGCGGTAGATTGCCGTCGAAAGCGACGTGGCTGGGTCGATGCGCAGGAAGCCAAAGATCCCTAGCGTGAGAGATACCACGGCTAGGGCTACCAGAAGTTTTCCGAAATGGCGGCGCAGCATTGGCGCACGCTACCAAAGCCGGACTAGTGATCAAGACACATGCTCAAGGTAGTCATTTGCGCATGTCTCAATCGGACACGCCGGTGGCAGAGCACGCAGGCATTTATGGAGAGCTCCTCGTCGACAGATCGAGCTACCCCACGGTCACTCTGACGCGGCAATCATTCAGCAAGACATTGCGCGATCCGGTCGAAATAGGTATCACGCTCAATATGCCAAAAGCTTCGTCGCCCGATCGCTCCCGATGGAGCTTGAAAATTGGTCATCCTCTGATCTCCGGTGCGTATCCGGTTCCGGGCGGAGTGAACTTTTCGATCTATTCATCCTCCGCAACCGAATGCACGTTGGTTCTACAAAAGCTTGGAACCCGGGAACTGATAGCCGAGTTGCCATTCCCTCCGCAGTTTCGGATCGGGCATATGTTTGCCATGGTGGTCGAGGGGCTTGAGCCCGGGACCTTTGAGTATGGATTTCGATTTGACGGCCCCTCAAACGCCAAGGAGCCGCATTACTTCGACCTCTCGAAAATCCTGATCGACCCGTATGCTCGTGGACTGACGGGTCGCAACGTATGGCGGGCTTGCGAGGACGAGATGCAGGGAATCATGGGCCGTATGGAGCCGCTGCTTTTCGACTGGGACGGTGACACCTGCGTACGTGTCGCAAAAGAAGACCTGGTCATTTACGAGATGCATGTGCGCGGGTTCACCAAACACCCGAGTTCCGGAGCAAAGCATGCCGGCACCTACGCTGGCGTGTGTGAGAAGATCCCGTATTTGCAATCGATTGGCGTTAACTGCGTCGAACTACTACCGGTTTTCGAATTTGACGAATGCGAGAATACGCGGACCAATCCGCTTACCGGCGAGCAACTTTGTAATTACTGGGGCTATAGCACAACCGGGTTTTTTGCACCCAAGGCCGGCTATGCGGCCGACGGCGCGAAATTCGGCGAAGCCGTCGAATTCAAACGCATGGTCAAAGCGCTGCACGCAGCAGGAATCGCAGTCGTCCTCGACGTCGTTTATAACCACACCGCGGAAGGCGGCAAAGATGGACCGCTCCTCTCATTCCGGGGCATCGACAACCAAACGTATTACATTCACACACCGGATGGTGAATACGCCAACTACTCCGGATGCGGAAACTCGGTGAATGCAAACCATCCCGTCGTTCGCACGTTTATCCGGGACAGCCTGCGCTATTGGGCGTCAGAATTCCATATCGATGGATTTCGCTTCGACCTTGCATCCGCACTCACGCGTGATGTCACCGGCGCGCCCCTGCCTTCACCGCCATTGATTGAGGAACTTGCAGCCGACCCGGTCCTTGCCAATTGTATCCTCATCGCCGAGGCGTGGGACGCGGGCGGGTTGTATCAAGTGGGACATTTTCCGGATTACGGACGCTGGCTGGAATGGAACGGAAAGTTCCGGGACGCAGCCCGCCGGTTCATTAAGGGCGATCCCGGCATGAGCGGGGAAATCGTGCAACGGATCATGGGGTCACCCGACCTTTACAAAAAGGTGGGCCGATCCCCTGCTGCTTCGGTTAACTTCATCAATTGCCACGACGGCTTCACACTCAGAGACCTCTATTCCTACAACGAAAAGCACAACCTCGAGAATGGTGAGAGCAATCGTGACGGCTCGAACGACAACTGGAGTTGGAACTGCGGCGCGGAGGGCGAAACTACCGACCTCGAAATCCTCGCCCTGCGAGACCGCATGCAAAAGAATGCACTCGCCCTGCTTTTTCTAAGCCAAGGGATCCCCATGATTAATATGGGGGACGAGTGCGGCCGGACGCTGCACGGGAACAATAATGCGTATTGCCACGACGAGGATTGGAATTGGCTCGACTGGTCCCTGCCGCAATCATTCACAGGCCTGCACCGGTTTTTCAAACTGCTTGCTTCCTTTCGTGCGCAGCATCCGGTGCTCCGCCAATCGACATTCCTCACGGGCACCGATCTGCTCGGAAGCGGATACGCGGACATCAGCTGGCACGGAGTGGAAGCGTGGAACCCGGACTGGTCGTTTGCAAGCCGGACGGTCGCGTTTTTGCTTTGCGGCCGGCATTCGCGGGCGATTGGTGGAGAGCCGTGGTTTTTTTACGTGTGCTTTAACATGTTCCACGAACCGCTCGAATTCGAGCTCCCCACTCTACCAAAAAAATTGCGGTGGCATGAATTTCTCGACACCGGCAAGCCATCGCCGCTCGACATCCAAGAACCTGGATCGGAAATTCCGCTGATTAATCAAAAAACAATCCATCCGATCGCGCGCTCGGTGATCGTGCTGGTGGGTAAATAATCGTTTCAGCCCGCACACGGTTCGTTTCGGTCAGGGTTTTAGGCGGGCTCTTTGCGTGAAGCGTATCCCACTCTGCACCAAATTATAGTATTGACACTCAAGCGGCGCGCAATCCACGCTTCCAATATTGGCGACATTGGACTCACGCAAAAGGGTATGCGGGCGGAGGCTGATCCTCCAATGACATTACAAAAAACAAACAAATGAAAAAAATAATCCTGTCAGCATTGTGTGGCATTGTCCTCGTCTCCGGCGCCTATGCCGGCACTCCTTCCAAGGAATTCAAAGAAATCACTGTCGAAGAGCCGCTTTGCCGGTTCCGTGACACGGAATTCCAAATCGATGCGTTCTACTCCGGCATCATCGGATCGAAAGGGTCAAAAGTTGGCTCCGGTTCCGGTGGCGGTGTGGGTCTGAACTTCTTCTTCGCCAAATATTTTGGTGTCGGATACGAAGCATTCTGGACCGGCAGCGGCCAAGGAGAGCATTTCCCAGCCGGTGGTAACTTGTTCTTCCGTTATCCGATCTGCTCATTGAACCTCGCTCCTTACGCGATGGTCGGTGGCGGCGCTGCATTCAATGGCCATGCCAAAGGATACGGCAACGTCGGTGGTGGTCTCGAATACCGCGTCACAGACAATATCGGCCTCTTCGTTGATGGTCGTTATTTCTACGGCGGTGTGGGCAACCTCGCGAATGTTCGTAGCGGATTGCGCTTCGCATTCTAATAAGCCGGATTTACATCCAAAACGAAAACGCCGCCCGGCTCCCGGGCGGCGTTTTTATTTCCTTCTCTCGTGAGTAGTTGTGCTGATTAGTCAGTGGAATTAACGCTTGAAATAGTGCTAACCAGTCCGTAGCTTACGCCGCATGAGACGTCTTCTCCTAGTGACCTTCATGATTTGCACCGCTTTGACCGGGTGCAAAAAATCGGACACTAACCTCCCTGCCAATGAGATAGTCATTGGAGAGTTTGCGTCTCTCACGGGAGGGACGGCAAGCTTTGGTCAATCCTCCCATAAGGGTACGCTGATGGCGGTGGATGAAATCAACGCTGCGGGAGGGCTGCTCGGGAAAAAAGTGAAACTTGTCACAGAGGATGATCAGTCCAAGGCGGGGGAGCCCTCAACGGTGGTCCGTAAGATGATCTCCCGCGACCGGATCGTCGCGCTTTTGGGCGAGGTGGCTTCGTCCCGCTCACTCGAGGCAGCGCCGATTGCACAGCAAAACAAGATCCCGATGATATCGCCCGCTTCGACAAATCCCAAAGTCACCGAGGTCGGGGACTACATTTTTCGAGTCTGCTTTATTGACCCATTTCAGGGCACTGTGCTGGCGAAGTTCGCGTTGGCCCGAGGCTGGAAAAATGTCGCAATTCTTACCGATGTGAAACAGGACTATGCGGTTGGCCTCAGTGATTTTTTCAAAAAGTACTTCACTGCGAATGAAGGGTCTATCGTGAGCGAGCAAAGCTACAGCTCTGGAGACAAAGACTTTAAAGCACAGCTCACTTCGATCTCTGCATCGAACCCGGATGCGATTCTGGTTTCCGGGTATTATAACGAAGCGGGGCTTATTGCCAGTCAGGCGCGTGAGCTTGACGTCGATGTTCCGCTTCTCGGTGGCGACGGGTGGGACTCTCCCTCGCTCATTGAAGTCGGCGGTGCTGCGATGGAGGGTAACTTTTTCTCAAATCACTTCTCAGCGGAGGACAAGTCTGAGGTGATTCAAGATTTCATACGCAAGTTCAGGGCGAAGTATAACGAGGAGCCAGACGCCATGGCTGCGCTTGGCTACGATTCCGCAATGATCCTTGCCGACGCCATCAAGCGCGCGGGCACTACCGACTCAGAGCCTCTGCGTGACGCCATTGCAGCCACGAAAAACTACCCGGCGGTCACAGGAATGATCACCTTGGACGCGCAGCGCAATGCCAACAAACCGGCGGTCATTCTCGAAATCAAGGACGGCAAATTCCGATACGTCGAAACCGTTTCGCCATAGCCGACTGTGAACTGGGAAAATCTGGGGCAGCAACTCATCAATGGACTGTCCCTCGGCTCCATCTATGCACTGATCGCCCTCGGCTACACCATGGTCTATGGGGTGCTGCGATTCATCAACTTCGCGCATGGCGATGTGTTTATGATCGGTGCCTTTTCCGGGCTTTATTTTTATCGCTGGCTCATGCCATTGATGGATGGGTTGCCCGAGATCGTGAGCGCGCTGATCATCTTAATCTGCGCAATGACAGTCTGCGGTCTTCTTGGCGTTGTCATCGAGAAGCTCGCATACAAGCCACTCAGACAACAACCCCGGCTGATTGTTCTCATCACCGCAATTGGGGTTTCTCTTTTTCTGGAATATAGCGCGCAGCTCATTTTTGGGGCCGCGCCGCGAGGCTTCCCAACCCTTGTCCCAAACCAAACGTTTGGAGGTGATGGTGTGCCATCGGTCACTCTGAAGCAGCTCATCGTGCTCGGCGTGACCATTATGCTGCTCGTTTTGCTACGGTTGATCGTAATGAAAACCCGCATGGGCCTCGCAATGCGTGCACTTTCACTCAACCCCACCGCGGCGGCACTAATGGGAGTGAATACCAGTGTTACGATCTCGTTCACATTTGCACTCGGATCCGCGCTCGCGGGGGCTGCTGGAATTTTTTATTCGATGCTCTATCAGGCAATCGATCCTTTCATGGGCGTGATGCCCGGCATCAAGGCTTTTGTCGCAGCGGTGCTGGGTGGTATCGGTAATATTCCCGGAGCGGCACTCGGCGGCATGCTCATCGGAGTCATAGAAACCTTGGTTGTAGGCTACAGCAGCAATATCGGTATCCCGCCGGGCTACCGCGATGCGGTCGCGTTTGTCATCCTCATCCTGATCCTCCTGATCAAACCGTCCGGGCTACTCGGCAAGGTCGAACGGGAAAAAGTTTAGTCTGTGATGAAAAAATGGCCACGCTCCGCCCTGCTTCTCGCCATCATCGCGAGCCTGATAGTTTCTCTTTTTTCGAATCAGATTGATGACTACGTCCTGAACATTCTCATTCTGACTGGGATCAATATCATCCTGGCAGTCAGCTTGAACCTGGTGAATGGGCACACCGGTCAGTTTTCGCTCGGGCACGCAGGATTTATGGCGGTGGGCGCTTACGCTTCAAGCGCGATCACGATGTTTGCGGCGCCGGCCATTCTCAATATCAATACGTCGGATGCGGGCACGCTAGGCGCTTCGCTCGTATTCCCCATAGCGCTAGGTATCGGCGGTATTGCGGCGGCATTTATTGGCCTGATGGTTGGCGTGCCGTCGCTTCGACTGCGGGGCGATTACCTTGCCATTGTCACATTGGGATTTGGTGAAATCATTCGCGTTGTCATTCAGAACACCGATGCCGTAGGGGGGCCGCGCGGCGTCGGGGGCATCCCACCCTACACCAACTTTTTTTGGACTTATGCCCTGGCAGCAGTGACGATCTACGTCATCGCAAACCTTGTGGACTCGACCTACGGACGTGGATTCTTAGCCGTGCGTGACGACGAGGTCGCCGCAGAGGCAATGGGAATCAATACGACAAAGTACAAAGTGAATGCCTTTGTCATTGGCGCATTTTTTGCAGGCGTCGCAGGGGGGCTCTACGCCCATTTCATCACCTTCATCACACCCGAGGGATTTAATTTCCTCAAGTCCGTCGATATTGTCGTAATGGTCATTCTCGGCGGAATGGGCAGCACGGTGGGCGTCGCGTTCGCTGCAATTCTTCTCACGGTGCTCAATGAACTTCTCCGTCAATTTGAGGAGTATCGAATGATCATCTTCGCGCTCATTCTGATTATTATGATGATCTTGCGTCCACAGGGTCTGCTGGGGAGTTTCCGTGGTTTTCGTCGTAAACGTCCCGCATCACGCACATGAGCGACCTTCTCAGACTCGACCAAGTGACAATTCAGTTCGGGGGCCTAAAGGCGCTTACAGAGCTTGATTTTTGCATTCGGGAAGGAGAACTGGTGGGCCTGATCGGACCGAACGGCGCCGGTAAAACCACCGTTTTCAACTTAATCACCGGAGTCTATAAACCGACTCAGGGAAGCATCGTGTTCCGCGGTCGGTCGATTGCCGGGTGTTCACCTTCTCGGATCACATCGTTTGGCATTGGACGTACGTTTCAGAATATTCGCCTTTTTGGGTCCCTAAGCGTTTTTGATAACGTGCGCACGGCCATGAATATGCGGTTGCGTCACGGCATCGCACATGCGCTTGTCCGCGGAGGCGGATTTTTGAGCGAGGAAAACGAAATCCGATCCGCTGTTATGGAGCTACTCGAAATGTTTGGACTCGAAGGACTCGAGCAGGAGTTTGCAACAAGCCTGCCATATGGCGACCAGCGCCGCCTTGAAATCGTGCGTGCACTTGCCACGCAACCCAAGCTCCTTCTGCTAGACGAGCCTGCGGCGGGTATGAATCCGACCGAAAAAATCGAACTCATGGCGCTGATTCGTCTTATTCAGCAGAAGTTTTGCATCACAGTGCTTCTTGTGGAACATGACATGAAAGTGGTCATGGGCATCTGCCAGCGGATCGTCGTCCTCGACCATGGAGTCAAAATTGCCGAAGGCACCCCTGCGGAGGTCAAATCGGACGCGAAAGTCATCGAAGCTTATCTTGGAAAGGAACCAGAGCATGCTTGAAATCAAGGATTTGCGTGTTTGCTACGGCGCGATCACCGCACTCCACGGAATCTCGCTGCGGGTTCCAGCCGGGAAAATTGTCACTCTCATCGGCGCAAATGGCGCGGGAAAGTCCACCACGCTGCGCGCCATCTCAGGACTAATCAGCGCACAATCCGGATCTATCACTTTCGATGGTGAACCGATTACCAACCTTCCACCACACCAGATCGTCGCACGGGGAATCGCTCAGTCTCCCGAGGGACGCATGATTTTTGCCAATCTTACCGTGCAAGAAAATTTGCGAATGGGCGCTTATCTTCGGAAAGATAAACACAATTTCGCAAAGGACTTTGACTATCTGTTCGGCATTTTTCCCCGATTGAAGGAACGCCTTAAACAGGCCGCCGGCACATTGAGCGGCGGCGAACAACAGATGCTCGCCATCGCTCGCGCACTCATGAGCAAGCCAAAGTGCCTCATGCTCGACGAGCCATCGCTCGGCATCGCTCCAATCCTGGTCCAGACGATCTTTGATCGAATTGTCGCAATCAACCGGGAGACCGGACTTACCATTCTTCTGGTTGAACAAAAGGCAAACCTCGCCCTGGAAGTCTCCGACTACGGATATGTGTTGGAAACTGGAAACCTAGTGCTTCAGGACGATGCGGCCTCACTGCGTGCGAACGATGAAATCAAAAAGGCCTACCTCGGCGTAGTTTAAGGCGCTTCTCAAAGTCATTCGCGAGAACCCTACAATACGCTTGTTTTCGGGAGAACATGTGGGGTCGGCCAGTGCCGCTGGAATTTGGCTCAAACGAGGCGCTTGATGCAGTGCGGATTTTCCGTAACCATGCCTGCATGACTGGTGGATGCCTCTGCGGAAACGTGCGATACGAAGTGCCAGACAACCCGCATGGCACCTCGCTCTGCCATTGTGAGGATTGTCGCCGGGCCAGTGGCGCCCCGGCCGTCGCGTGGACGTTTTTCCCCGCTGGATCGCTTCGATGGATCCGGGGTGAGGCGAAGACAATTACTTGGGCGGAGCGGTTTCGGACTTTTTGTCCCGATTGCGGAACGCCGCTGAGTTTTTACGATCCGGCCCTGCCCGACCAATACGAAGTGACGACCTGCTCGCTGGATGAACCCGGGAAATGTCCGCCGGGCGATCACAACTGGATTGCAGACCGTCTCGAGTGGTTTGAAACGGCAGACGATCTCCCCCGGTTCCCCCACAATACGCCGCTCTGAGGCCTGCGACCGACTCGCTGCCTCAGCGACGTTTTTTTTGCTTTGAGCCCGCTTAGGCGATGCTCACATCGGGGCAAAGATAGACGTCTTGAATCGCATGCAGGAGGCTTATTCCCTCGTCCATCGGGCGCTGGAATGCCTTGCGACCTGAGATCAGCCCGGTTCCGCCCGCACGTTTGTTGACGACAGCCGTGAAGACCGCATCCGCAAAATCATTGGAGCCACTCGCACCGCCGCTGTTGATGAGGCCGGCCCGCCCCATGTAGCCGTTGGCGACTTGGTAGCGGCAGAGGTCGATCGGGTGGTCCGACGTGAGCTCGGTGTAGATCCGCTCGTCGAGCTTGCCATAGCTGGATGAGCCGGTATTCAACGCCTTGAATCCGCCGTTATTCTCCGGGAGCTTTTGCTTCAGGATATCTGCTTGAATCGTTGCGCCGAGGTGATTGGCCTGGCCTGTAAGATCCGCTGCAACGTGGTAATCTTTGTCTTTTTTGAAAGCGGGATTGCGCAGGTAGCACCACAACACCGTTGCCATACCTAGCTCGTGTGCGTGGGCAAACGCCTCGGCCACTTCCACGATTTCGCGTCCGGAATCCTCGGAGCCGAAATACACCGTCGCCCCGACCGCCGCAGCGCCCATGTCGTAGGCCTGATCAATTGTCCCAAAAAGGATTTCCTTCGACTGGTTCGGATATGTCAAAAGCTCGTTGTGGTTGATTTTTACCAGGAACGGAATCTTGTGCGCATACTTCCGGGCCATGATGCCGAGGACTCCGAATGTCGAGCATACCGCATTGCAGCCGCCCTCGATCGCGAGTTTGATGATGTTTTCCGGATCGAAGTAAATTGGGTTTTTGGCAAAGCTTGCGCCTGCTGAGTGTTCGACGCCCTGATCGACAGGCAGGATGGAATAATATCCTGTTCCGCCCAAGCGCCCGTGTTTGTGCATGCGCTCGAGGTTTGCGATCACGCGTTGGTTTCGGTCGCTGGATAGAAAAATCCGATCTACGAAGTCCGGGCCTGGGAGATGCAACAGATCGGCGGATATCGTCTTGGATTTGTGACTCAGCAGGTAGTCTGCGTGATCACCGAGTAGGGATGTGATGTGGTCGATCATGGGTTATTGCGGGTTTGAGTTATCCACGGTTTTCGTGGTCGGGCGGGACGAGTCTTACTACGATCTTGTTTAGTCGCTTTGAGGTGGAATGTCTAGGGCGCGGTGTGTTAGTAATTCGCCACACATGAATCGCCTCCCCCTCCTCGCTGCCGCCATTCTCTCGCTTTCGCTGACCGGTTGCATGACCGCCACCAACTCGTCTGCGGGCGGGATCGCCGCGACGACTGTCACGAACACGAACCTTGGTGCAATCACCGACGCCGCGAACGCGGTGTTCGCCGACTCCGGCTACTCGGTCGGCCCGGTGAACTATCCAGACTCGATTTCTTTCGACAAACCGGCCGGAGGGTTCGGTCAAGCGATGTGGGGCGGATACAATCAGACGACCACCTATCGGGCAAAACTCCGTATGATTCCGCTCTCCGGCAATGATTTCCGTCTCGCCGTGTCTGTGTCGGTGGTGAACGACGCCGGTCAAGCCGGGTTTGAAGACGCGCGGCCGGTCCTCGGATTATGGTCTGCGGAGTTCATTCCCTTGCTGAATAAAATCAAGGCGCAGGCGTCCAATGCGGGGTCTGGATACTGATGGGTTCGCCGTCAGCGTTGTTTTTGTGGATGATCCGGCGTTCATTTTGCCCGGGCCGGGAGCTGACCCTTTGACGAGCGAATGAGCGGTACACGACTCACGTTTTTTCTCCGCCTGACTAGCACGATCGGATTGTGGGCGTTGATTCTCGCCACGATTTTTTCGGGGAACGAGGTGGCATTTTTTGTCGTGATCTCGGGTATGGCGCTGGTTGCGCTGTGGGAGTATTTCAAAATGCTCGAGCACGATAAAATCCCTTGCTTTAAGGTAACCGGGATGGTCTGCGCCGCGGTCTTCATGACCGGGAGTTTTTATTACTTCAGCGCGTATGGGCCGGGCCGGGCGCTCGATTTTGAGCTCGTGATCATGGTGCTCTTTTTGATGGTCATGTTCGGGCGGCAGATGTTTGCGTCGATGCGCGACCGCGAGCCGCTCCAGACGATGGCATACACGCTGTTCGGTCTGCTTTACATCCCGTGGCTTTTCAACTTCGTGGCAAAAATTCTTTTCCTGATGCCAAGGTCCGAGGACAGTAGCCCGACCGGTCAATATTACGTCTTATTTTTGGTGCTCGTGACAAAGTTCAGCGACATGGGGGCCTATATTTTTGGCAGTGTTTTTGGAAAGCACCCGCTCGTCCCGCACATCAGCCCCAAAAAAACATGGGAAGGCCTCGCGGGAGCACTTGCTTGTGCGATGCTCGGAAGCTTCTGGCTCGCGTTTCTAATGCCCAACAGACTCAAGGTGTTTGATCTCGTGGATTTTTCCGTGCTCGGGTTTGTGCTCGGGCTCGCTGCGATTATTGGTGACCTTGCAGAATCGATCGTCAAACGCAGCGCACACAGCAAGGACAGCAGCAGCGTGCTCCCCGGCATTGGCGGCACGCTGGACTTGATTGACAGCCTCCTCTTCACTGCGCCGATCTTATACTTTTACATGCGCCTCGTATTGGGGATCTTCTGATGAAAAAGCGGATCGTCATTCTCGGCGTGACAGGCTCGATCGGCGTGAGCGCGCAAAAAGTCGCCCGGGCATTGCCCGATGCCATGCAAATCGTCGGCATCTCAGCCCACGGAAATTCCGACGGTCTGGCGGCCGCCGCGCGCGAATTTGGAGTCAGCGCAGCGTGTCTCACGAACCCTTCGGCATCACCCGGATGGTGCAGCGACCTACCACCCGGCTGTCGTGCCGTAGAGGGAACTGATGGTCTCATCGATCTCGTGACAGCATCCGATGCGGACATGGTGCTCATTGCGATTGTGGGAACTGCGGGCCTCAAGCCCGCGCTGGCCGCCATCCGCGCGGGAAAAGACATCGCTGTCGCAAGCAAGGAAATCCTTGTGATGGCGGGGGAAATCGTGATGGCTGAGGCCAAAAAGTTCGGGGTGCGCGTTTTGCCTGTGGATAGCGAACACAATGCGATTTTCCAATGCCTCGAAGGGCGCCCGACGCATTCCGTTCAGCGCCTCATCCTCACGTGTTCCGGCGGGCCTTGTCGGCACACTCCGACCGCGCAGCTTGCCGACGTTCAGCCCGCCCAAGCACTCCGCCACCCGACGTGGAACATGGGCCAAAAAATCAGCATCGACTCAGCAACCCTCTTCAACAAGGGGTTGGAAATGATAGAAGCCCGGTGGTTGTTTGACCTGCCGATGGACCGGATCGATGTCATTGTGCACCCGCAGAGCATCGTCCATTCGCTCGTTGAGTTCGTCGACGGATCGCTGCTCGCCCAGCTTAGTTGTTCGGATATGGCGTTTCCGATTCAGTATGCAGTGACGTGGCCCGAGCGCGTCGAGGGTTCCCTCAAACGGCTCGACCTCGCGGCGATCCGCGCGCTGGAGTTTGAGGCGCCGCGCGTGGACGACTTTCCGGCACTCCGCCTTGCACGCGAAGCAGGCACCCGCGGCGGGACACTGCCGGCCGTGCTTAATGCCGCCAATGAGTCTGCGGTGGCTGCCTTCCTCGCAGGAGACATCCGGTTTCCGCAGATTTGGTTGCTGGTGGAGCGTGCCATGCTCAATCATGCGACGCAGGACCACCCGGCTTTGGATGATTTGTTTGCCGCCGACGCCTGGGCGCGTGATTTCGTGGCAGGCGCAGTTTACGGGACTTGAAAATCCCTGTTCACGAGCCACATCCGGTGGTCATACGTCTCCTCAGTCAGAAATTTTGCCGACCCATCCGCGAATAAAAAGGTCGACCCATCGCCGTACGCCGTCAGGTTTAATACCTCGCGGTGATTGCCCCTGCCCTCCAGCATGTCCATGTAAAAGTGGGACGAGCTTGCATGGGGCGTTCCCAACAGGATCACACTCCCCGGACGATCGACAGCATTGATTCGGACGACAACGGTTTCATCGTCCAGCGTGCCGATATCATTGTAGCCGTTCATGATGTAGCTCGTCTCATTGCTGGCATTGCTCAATGGGTTGGCGCCCCGCTGGATGAAGTTTTCGGTATCCCCCGGCGCAGCATAAACCTTGGTGTCTTGGAGGTATTCGTGGACCAACGCGGGCCACTTTTGGCCGCTCGTGACACGCCCGGGCAATTCAAAATCGTGTTCTCCAGCATACAAAAATACCCCTGCGCCGATCTGCCGCAGGTTATTCAACGAGGCTGACATGTGCGCGCGGTTTTGCATCTGTGGAAGCAACAAAAAAACGAAGCTCGCCAAAACCGCGAGGATCGCAACCGTCACCAATAGCTCGATCAGAGTAAATGCCGACCTCGCCGCGGGTTTTGAACCTTTAATTCTCACGATCACCATCTCGCCGACATAGTTGCTCCCGCTTCCTCCGCTGTCAACCTCGCTTGCTCTAATCTTCTTGCCGATTTTACCGATTTGCGGCAACTTCCCAGTGAAACCAAACACCGAAAGGCACACCATGTCCGATACAACCGTTGAACCGTCCAAACTAGCTGAAACGAAACTGGAAAGCAGCACCGCGCACGCCAAGGCAGCGCTCGACGCCACCACCACCGCAGCAAAGGAAGTCATCGAAACCGGACGCAAGCACGCCGGCACTGCGATCTCGACAAGCAAAGAACACCTGAGTCTCGCCGCAAAAGACCTCTCCGACGCAGCCACGGCGAAATACAGCGAAATCAAGACCCAGGCGACCACCAAGGCCGAGGAAGTCAAAGGCCGCGCTCAAGAAGCATTCGGTCAGGCATCCACCAAAGCACAGTCGTTTCAGAGCGACGCCGAACAATTTGTCCGCGACAATCCGATGCAATCCATCGGCATCGCCGTGGGAGTGGGATTCATCTTCGGCCTCATCCTTCGCCGCTAGACCGTAGCAAGTCGGGGTGATCTCGCGATCACCCTGGTATCGTCAGGAAATTTCAGGACTATGGCATCTGCGAACGCTGGAGGGCACCAAGCACCTCCGAAGACGGCGGGTATCCTGCCCGACGGGTTACGCTTAGTTGGCTCACTGGTTCGGCACATTCAAGCACTTGGTGCCGTGGCCGGGGCGGAGGGGCGTGACGCCGTTGCGCTTTACGTGCGGCTCGCAGTCATGCTCGTCGCGGCACTTTTGTTCCTCGCGGTGGCCTACTTTTCGATCCTGTTCTTCCTCGCGTTCGCGGTTTCCGCATTGTTCGGCGTATCTTGGATCTGGATCACGCTCGGGCTCGCACTATTTCATCTGCTCATCGCATTTTGGTGTGCCACGCACGTCCGCAGTCATTTTAGAACCCCTGTTTTTTCGGTGACCGGCTCGGAAATCCGAAAGGACCTCGCCGCGCTTAGAAACATGGAGGCCACCCCGGACGCACCGCTATGATCTCAGAAGCACTCATACGGGAGGTCGAAGCCAGCCGCCGGGCAATAAGCCGCGATGTAACGGCGCTCCATTACCAACTCGACCTGCCAGGCCGGGCAATGGACGCAATCGGCAATCATCCGCTCCGATGGCTCGGCGGATCCGCCGCAATCGGATTTGTTTTTGCGTTTCTCAGCCGTCGCTCACGCCCGAAAAAATCAAGTGCCCTGCCTGCGAACGCGGCGTCCAATGCCGCACCGGAACCGTCGAAAGCACTCACGTTTCTCGGAATTCTGGCGGGAATCGTGAGAGTCATTGTTCCATTGGTCCGTCCTGCACTTTCCGCATTTGCAGCTCGCCGCCTTGCGGAAATGGCATCCAAATTATAACCCGTAAGCTCCGATTCCGAACGAATCTCCAAAATTCTCTTGACCCATCGTGTCGGAGAGTGAAAAAAACAACCCCAACGATATGAAGTTTTCAATCCTGTGCTCCCTCCTTGCATTCGGCGTCGCCTCCTCCGCCATGGCTGGCTCATTCGGTGGACCACCACCTTTCACCGACCTTTCACCGCTCCAGAGCGGGATTGACGGCAGCTACCAAGCCACAGCCCGCGGGAAAAACCTTACGGGAATCATCCGATTCGCTTACCAAAATGGCGTCCAATCGCCGATTGCCTCCGCCAATAACTACGTTTTCTTCGTAAACGGAGTGGTCACGTCTGGAAGCACGACGGCATCAATCACGGGCAAAGAACTGGCCGGCGTGTTGGGTGGTGATGACTTTACAGTTCCCACGAATGATGAGGGAACTGTGGAATTACCTGCTGTTTTCGTTGTTCGCGGCAACCGCGCCTCCGGGCAATTTACTGGACGGATGGACTTGGAAGACAGGATGTCTTATTTCAGTGGAAAAGGTGAAATTATTGGTGCGGGAGAGGAAACCATAAATTTCATTGCTATAAGTCAGGCACAAGCCTCTGCCGCAGGGGGAACTGCATCTGGAAATACCGAAATCACAAATGTTGTAGTGAAAATCCCTGGCAGCGAAGGATTGGTCACCCCTGGCACCACCAACTCGGCCTTGGTTCCTGGTTCAACTTTCAAGTTTGAAGGTGTCCGCACGAGCTTGACCGCGCAGGGTGGTTTCTCGGAAACCACCCCACAGACAAACGCCAGCCAGTAGTCTGATTCTAATCAAAACTTTTAGCCAACTCCGCGCCCGGCAACGGTCGCGGAGTTGCCATTTACAGATCATGACCCATTCACGCCCCCGCAGCACCGCATTCACGCTGGTAGAAATCCTCGCTGCGGTGGGGATCATGATCGTGCTCGCAGCGTTGATTATCACCGTGGTCTCAAAACTCCCGGGATCCGCAGATCGGGCGAAGTGTTCCGCGAACCTGCGAAAGCTTTATCTCGCCCTCGACACCTACACGCAGGAGCAAATGAAGTGGCCGCAGCAGCCGGACTTTGGAATCACGCAACAAATCCAGTACGAGGATTGGTGGATGCGCACCTTGGCTCCCTACGGAATGACGGAAAGCACGTGGCAGTGCCCTGCAATTCTTCGCCTTGGGAAAATTCAGGAAAATCGTCACTCCCCACGGGTGCATTATTCGCCGACGATGTTCGATGCGGACCCCCGGACTCCATACCGCTGGTCCACGCAGCCATGGGCGATCGAAATCGCCAACGTACATGGGCGTGGCGCATTGCTGATTTTCCCCGACGGTTCGGTGCGAGATCTCGATGATGTCATGGCGGAAGCGCAAAAAAATAACCCCAGCCAGTAGAAACGGATTGTTGGCCGCTGCGGGGTCTGTGTTCGATGCCACTATGATGCAGTCATTACCAGGATTCCGGGACTTTTTTCCGGAGGATTTTGCAAAGCGCGAGTATATCCTATCGCGTTGGCGTGCTGTGGCCCGCCGCTACGGCTTTCAGGAAATGGACGGTCCGGTCCTCGAATCCATCGAACTCTACGAGAAAAAAAACGAATCCGGCGCGGAAATCCTAACCCAGCTTTACGCGTTCGAAGATCGTGGATCACGCCGGGTTTCCCTGCGTCCGGAAATGACTCCGACGTTGGCGAGGATGGTGATCGCCAAAGAACGGCACTATCGAAAACCGATCAAGTGGTTCAGTATCGCGCCGTATTTCCGGTATGAACGCCAGCAAAAGGGACGGCTGCGCGAGTTCATCCAATTCAATGCAGACATCCTCGGCGAACCCTCTGCAGAGGCCGATGCGGAGCTGATTGCATTGCTCATCGACATGCTGCGGAGCCTTGGGTTTGGCTCGACGGACTTTGTTATCCGACTCAGTGATCGACGGGCATGGGTCGAGTTTTTGAAATCATCCGGTTGCTCGGAAGCATCAATCCCGACCGTGCTAGCCGTGGTTGACAAGCTCGAGCGCGACACGCCCGAAACGCTGGAAACCAAGCTCCAAGGCACAGGAATCGAGCTTCACACGTTGCGCGAGTTTATTTCAGGTCCACCACCAGCGTCATTCACGCCGCTGCTCGACGGACTTGCTGCGCGGGGCCTCCAGGATTTTGTGGAAATCGATTTATCGATCGTGCGTGGACTGGCGTATTACACCGGGCTTGTTTTTGAGGCATTTGATCGTGGTCGCACGAGTCGTGCGCTGGCAGGAGGTGGTCGCTACGATGATCTGATTTCTGACCTCAGCGATGGAACCGTGCGGTTGCCAGCCATCGGATTCGGCATGGGAGATGTGGTCCTATCAAATCTCGTCGAGGAAACGCCGCATGCGCTCGCACTTCGAGACGCCGCGCTCGCAGCCGAGCCCGTGGCCGAAGTCTATTGCGTCATCGCCGATGAAGCCCGGAGATCGGAAGCCGTGGCGCTTGTGCAGCTAGTTCGCGAGGCCGGGCGGAGTTGTGAATTCTCATTCGCCGCAACGAAGATCGGAAAGCAGTTTCAGTCGGCGGAAGGATCCGGTGCGAAGTTTGCCATTCTTGTCGGCGGTGAATGGCCGGAAATAAAAATCAAAAACCTAACCACCCGCGCAGAGCACGCGATCCCGCACACGGAACTTGCCGATTGGCTTCAATCCACGGCATCCTAGCGCCCATTTTCATGAACTACCGATCTCACACCTGTGGCGCATTGCGCGCCGAGCACGCCGGCACGACTGTTACCTTGAGCGGATGGGTCGATTCCCGCCGGGATCATGGAGGCGTGATTTTTATCGACCTGCGCGACCGGGCGGGGATCACGCAGATTGTCTTCCGGCCGGATGAGTTCCCGGCGGTGGCTGATTTGTCTCACGGGTTGCGCAGCGAGGATGTGATCCGCGTCGTCGGCGCGGTGTCTCCACGGCTGGAAGGCACAGAAAATGCCCGCCTCGCGACCGGCGCCATCGAGGTGGTCGCGTCCGAACTGGACGTCCTGAACAAATCCGATGTCCTGCCATTTCCTTTGGACGCCCGCGTCGCAAATGAAGACCTGCGCCTGGAATACCGCTACCTCGACCTCCGGCGTCCCGAAATGGCGGCCAATCTGCGCCTGCGGCATCGCGTGACCAAAACCATCCGCGACGTCATGGACGGTGAGGGGTTTTACGAAATCGAAACGCCGGTGCTGTCGAAAAGCACACCCGAGGGAGCGCGCGACTTTCTTGTTCCGTCCAGGCTTTCGCCCGGCTTGTTTTACGCGCTGCCCCAGGCACCGCAGCAATATAAGCAACTGCTCATGGTCGGCGGAATCGAGCGTTACTTTCAGATTGCCCGGTGTTTTCGCGATGAAGATCTGCGCGCCGACCGGCAGCCCGAGTTTACCCAACTGGACGTGGAGGCATCCTTCACCACGCAAGAGGAAATTTTTGCTCTTGTCGAAAAACTGATGGTAACCATCCTGCGCGAGGCTCGCGGTGTGGACATCCCAACGCCATTCCCGCGAATGACATACGCCGACGCGATGAACCGCTACGGAAGCGACAAGCCAGACACCCGCTTCGCAATGGAAATCACCGACCTAGGAGATGTCTTTGCGGCCTCGGAGTTTAAAGTTTTTCGCGGCGCACTGCACACGGGCGGAGTCGTCAAAGCCATCAATGCAAAAGGGTTTGCGGGCATTACGGCGGGTCAAATCAATGAGCTCACCGAGATGGCAAAACTCTACGGCGCCAAAGGGCTTGCATTCATCAAAGTAGAAAACGGCGAGTGGAAATCCCCCATCGTTAAGTTCTTTTCGGAAGCAGAAAAATCTGCTCTCACCGCCCGCCTTGCGCTCGAAGAGGGCGACCTCGTGCTCTTCGGTGCCGACAAATGGGAGGTTGCCTGCGAGGTGCTCGGGCGCGTTCGTCTCCGTGTGGCAGAAATCCTAAAACTCACAGCCGATTCGACACGGCTCAACTTTTTGTGGGTCACGGATTTTCCCCTCCTTGCTTGGAGCGCCGAGGATCATAAATGGAATGCCGTGCATCATCCATTCACCCGTCCGAAAGCAGAGGATTTTGACGCGTTGGCGGACGGCCGGCTCACTGACGTGCGCGCAGTCGCCTACGATGTCGTCCTCAACGGAGTCGAACTTGGCGGCGGTAGTCTGCGAATCCACGAGTCCGATTTGCAGGCCAAAATGTTCTCGATTCTTGGCATAGGTGAAAACGAGCAAAAATCACTCTTCGGACATATTCTCCGCGCCTTCCAATTTGGTGCCCCTCCGCACGGAGGCATCGCGCTCGGGCTCGACCGCATGATCATGCTCCTCGCCGGTGCTGACTCGATCCGGGATGTCATGGCATTCCCAAAAAACAACCGGGGACAAGAACTCCTGACTGCATCGCCCGCCGAGGTCGATCCTCGACAATTGCGCGACTTGGCAATCCAGTCCACCGCCAAACGCCCGAGTTGAGGTTTTAGCCCGGAACCAGCGAATGAGGAGGATTAGACAGAATCAAAAGAATGGACAAAATGGGTTGCGAGAAATACACGCTGTCTTGGTATTCTCAAGTAATTTTGGTCCAAGGCGCTTCTCGTTAATTCTTTCGATTCTGTAAATTCTGTCAAAAATCGTTTTCGGGTTTTAGCCGAAAAACAATTTGCTTCCCACGCGCGCGGGTCTGGCGTTTTCTTTCGGTCCACCATGGATTTACTCAAGCAACTGATCGATTTTATCCTGCACGCCGAAAACCACCTAGTGTGGTTCATTCAGAATTACGGGGTGTGGATCTATGTGCTCCTGTTCGCGATCATTTTCTGCGAAACAGGCCTCGTGGTGACTCCATTTTTGCCCGGTGACTCTCTACTCTTTGCGGTGGGGGCGCTGACGGCCAGGCCGGAGATGGGTCTGAAGCTTGAACTCATCATACCGCTCTTGCTTGTCGCTGCGATCGTCGGTGATAGCGTGAACTACAGCATCGGCAAGTGGTTCGGACCAAAGGTGTTTCAAACTGAATCCAACCGGTTTTTCAACAAGGACCATCTGATCAAAGCCCACGCCTTCTACGAAAAATACGGCGGGCGTGCGATCATCCTCGCTCGATTCGTCCCGATCGTCCGCACATTCGCCCCGTTCGTTGCTGGCGTCGGCACGATGAACTACGCAAAGTTCATCATCTACAACGTGACCGGCGCAATCCTCTGGGTCGGCTTGTTCATCGGCGCAGGCTACCTATTCGGCAATATGCCTTTCGTTCAAAAAAATATAAAGGTCGTGATTCTGGGTATCATCATCGTTTCAGTCCTTCCCATCGCTTGGGAAATGGGGAAAGCGTGGATGGAAAAGCGCCGCGCTCCGACCTCCTAGCACGGTAAGCGGGAGCCAAACCTTAAGCAGGCGCGCAAACTTCTGCGGGATCGCCCGCGACATTTGAAGGCCCGTTGCGGGTTGGCGCAATCGAGTCTTTTGCTCTGTGTAATGGCCGCAATCTGGCCATTTTCAAAGCATCCCTGACGTCTTGTCGATCGATGTATCTGCGACTTGGCACGCAAACTGCTTTCGAGTGGAGCCGGACGCTTCGCCCGGCGCGAAGTGCACCAAAACAAAAACAAAACCAATCCAACAAGGAAGTTACCCAATGCTTAAACGCCCAAATTATTTGGCCTCTTTGGTCGCCACCGCGCTGCTTGCAGTGTCGGCTGGTTTGCCAGTTGCGCTTCACGCGCAGGAAGCCGTCGTCGTTACGGAGACAGTCGTCGCGGCTGTTGTCGAAGAAGCTCCCGCAGAGGAGGCACCACCTACGCTCGAAGGCCGCATTGCGGGACTTGAAGCTTACATCAACAACCTCGACCCTGTGGGCAGTGGTATCGTCGGCGTCCCAGGACCCGGTCACACAGCATGGATGATGGCAGCCGCCGCTTTGGTGCTGTTCATGACACTCCCTGGTCTCGCCTTGTTCTACGGCGGATTGGTGCGTGCCAAAAATGTCCTGTCGATTCTCGCGATGTGCCTTGGCATCGCAGGTATGGTCTCGATCCTCTGGTGGGCTGTTGGATACAGCCTAGTTTTTGGAACTAACCTCGCCAGCCCGTTCATCGGAGGCACCGAGTTTTTCTTCCTTCAGGGAGTGACCGGCGCACCGAACACGACCTATGCATACTGGATCCCTCAGAGTGTTTTCTGTATCTATCAGTTGACCTTCGCGATCATCACCCCGGCACTCATCTTCGGTGCGACAGCAGAGCGCATGAAGTTCTCCGCTGTGATGCTCTTCACGTTCCTGTGGATGTTCGTTGTGTATTTCCCGCTTGCTCACATGGTCTGGGGCGGCACTGGTCTGATGAACGGTGTTTGGAACTCTGACGCTGCGATTCCGGCAATCGACTTCGCTGGTGGCACTGTGGTTCACATGTCGTCAGGATGGTCCGCGCTTATTCTTTGCATTCTCCTCGGCAAGCGCCTTGGCTTCGGCAAAGAGCCAATGCCACCGCACAGCATGGTTCTCTGTATGGTCGGTACCGGAATCCTTTGGGTCGGCTGGTATGGATTCAATGCAGGAAGTGCTCTCGCTGCTGATAGCATCGCAGCCAACGCGTTCCTCACTACCACCCTCGCGGCCGCTATCGCTGCATTCGTTTGGGGTGCTCTCGAGCTCCTCCTTAAGAAACATTGCAGTGTCCTGGGCCTCTGCTCGGGTGTCGTGGCCGGTTTGGTCGTCATCACCCCCGCTGCGGGATTTGTTGACGCAACGGGTGCTGTGATCATCGGCGTAGCTGCTGGCGTCGTTCCATTCTTTGCTGTCACCTATCTCAAGAAGGCGCTCGGATACGACGACGCTCTGGACACGTTCGGAATCCACGCGGTTGGCGGCACGTTGGGTGCTTTGCTTACAGGCTTCTTGGCAACTCCAACCGTGAACTCGAACCTTGTGAGCGAAGCCTATGCGGTTCCAAACGGGCTGGCGGCTGCAATCACTGGTGGCACTCTCTGGCTCGTTCAACTCCAAGCCATCGGGATAGCCCTCGCTCTCTCGCTTGTCGGAACGCTTGTCATCGCTTTGATCGTGAAGTTCACGATTGGTCTACGGCCATCCGCTGAGGTCGAATCTGGTGGGCTCGACATCGCCGATCACGGCGAAGAAGGCTACATCTACAACAACTAATTGGGTTTCTACTTCTAAACTAATGAAAAAAATCGAAGCCATCATCAAGCCGTTCAAACTGGAAGAAGTCAAAGACGCGCTGGCAGACCTCGGGATCGAGGGAATGACCGTCAGCGAAGTCAAGGGCTTCGGACGGCAAAAGGGACACACAGAAATCTACCGTGGTAGCGAATACACGGTCGACTTTCTGCCGAAGATCAAAATCGAAGTCGTTCTCTCGGACGCACTTCTTGAGAGCGCAACAGCAGCCATCGTGAAGGCAGCCAAAACCGGTAAGATCGGTGATGGTAAAGTCTTCGTCTCCTCGGTCGAAGAAGCGATCCGTATTCGGACCGACGAGACCGGAGAAGAGGCTGTTTAACGACAGCAAATTGCTAGGGTAGTTAGGGGAGCCATGCACGGCGGCGGAGGAAACTCCGCCGCCCTCTGCGTTTTGTGGGGTGGTGCGCGCATTAGGGGACCAGTCCGTATCGAAATCTTGGGCACAGTTAAATTTTTTTCTCCGGTCCGGCTCTCAGGCGGATAGATTGGCCGAAAGATATGCCTGACATTTATTGCTGGATCGCATTGGGACTGGGAATCGCCATGGGTGCGGGAATCGCGTGGTTCGTTCTCGCGTCTCGGTTTGCCCTGCGGTCATCGGAATCGAAAGTAATCATCGCCGCTGAAATCGCGACGCTGCAATCGACAGTGGCAGAGCGCACGGCGCGCTTGGACGCGTTGCAGACCGAGCTTTCGAGTGAGCGATTGAAGTCAGATAGTTTGCAGGCCGAAATTGCTCGCCTCACTGCGGAACAATCCGCCGTATCCACCCGCGCCGCTGCTGACCGCGAAGCGGCTGCCGAGAAACTTGCCTTGCTTGACAAGGCGCAGGTCCAACTCTCGGATGCTTTTAAAGCACTATCCTCCGAGGCGTTGCGGAGTAACAACCAAAGTTTTGTGGAGCTTGCGGGTGAAACGCTCAAGACATTCCATGAGCAGGCACGCGGGGACCTCTCGCAGCGCCAGCAGGCAATCGAAGACATGGTCAAACCTGTGCGTGAGTCGCTGATCAAAGTGGATGAAAAAATCCAACTGATCGAAAAGGCGCGTGTCGGCGCATACGAGGGGCTTTCCGAACAAGTTAGAAACTTGTTGGATACGCAAAACCGCCTCCAGCAAGTGGCAGGGAACCTGGTTCAAGCACTCGGCACGCCCCGGGTGCGCGGACGATGGGGCGAAATCCAGCTGCGCCGGGTGGTGGAGTTGGCTGGGATGCTGGAAAAATGTGATTTTTACCAGCAACAAAATGCGACCACGGACGATGGACGGCTTCGTCCGGACCTCATCGTGCGACTGCCGGGTGGGACCAATATTGTCGTGGATGCGAAGGCCCCGCTATCAGCCGTACTGGAAGCGATGGACGAGCCCGACGAGGGGCGCCGCCGGCACAAGTTGCAGGAACATGCCCGGCTGATTCGGGACCACATGGCCGCACTCAGCCGCAAGTCGTATTGGGAGCAGTTCCATCCGACGCCCGAGTTTGTAGTCCTTTTTTTGCCGAACGAGACGTTCTTCAGCGCAGCGCTGCAGGAGGATCCCTCGCTGATTGAAATCGGCGTGGAACAAAAGGTGATTCTGGCCACGCCGACCACATTGATCACGTTGCTTAAGGCGGTATCCTACGGATGGCGTCAGGAGCAAATGGCAGAAAATGCGCGCAAGATCGCCGATCTTGGACGTGACCTCTACAAGCGGGTCAGCGACCTTGGATCGCACTTTGCCGAAGTCGGGCAGCGCCTCGGCAAGGCCGTGGAAAGCTACAACAAGGCCGTCGGAAGTCTCGAGTCCCGCGTGCTCGTCTCTGCCCGCCGATTTAATGAACTCGGAGTCGGCAAAGATGCGGAAATTTCCGAAGTGCAACCCGCATCAGCATCCCCGCGCATTCTGACATCTGCGGAGTTATTCCTTGAGAGTCCGCCTGCGGTCGATGATGAGCCGAAAGCGTGATCGCAACGTTCTTTCCGACAAGGGTGCTTGTATTGTTCACCAACATTGCGGACTGACGATTTGCGATTGTTGACGTTTGATTGGCGATTGAAAAACATCAAAATTCAACACTCATCAATCGGCAATCGGAGATCGAATGTCTCAACGTGCTTTGCAAGCCGGACCAAACTACCGTGCATGCAGCCTCAGGATGCGCTTCACATGCACGATGATGGCGGCGTGAACGGCGATCGCTGCGGCAACCGCCACGAAGTGCATTGTCCAACTCACTGCCACCTGTGAGCAAACGACGAAGATCCCCAGCGTGGCGCTTGGGATAAATAAAACGACCGCTGTGATGAGGCCCGGATTGTAGCGGCGCAGCAGCAAGGCTTGTCCGACGTGCATCACCGAATTCACTAGCGGGAGATACATCGCGACTAGTCCCCAGCCCGGATTCAGCAGAATCGCGAGGTAAATAGCCGCCAGATCAACACCCCAGACCCCCAACGAGTTAATGATGAACGTTGCTCTCCGCGAGAGCACCTCGGTGCCGCCGCCGATGACCTCATTTGCAAAAGTCCGGAAGCGATCGCCGGCGTGCTCTTCAAGTTGGTGCAGCATGTAAAGCGGGAGCTGAACGAATACCCAAAAGATGGCGGGTCCGAATCCGATCCAAACCACCGGTGAAATCGCGAGCAACGCGACGCCGCAAAATGCCGCAGCTCCCGGCCAATTCCAACGGGTGACGAGCCAGTTCCAAATGGAAACCATGGATCGAAACGTATTTGGTCATTACCCGACCGCCAAGCGGGATTTTGGCCGGATTGTGACGTGCGTTTTCATTTGCGGGTTGGTAGTTTGCGGAACATGAAAATCGTCGTTGCTTATTCCGGCGGACTCGACACGTCCGTGATTTTGAACTGGTTGAAAGAAACCTACTCCGCAGAAGTCATCGCATTTTGTGCGGATATCGGTCAGGAGGAAGAGCTCGATGGACTCGAAGAAAAAGCGCTGAAAACCGGAGCGTCAAAATGTTTTGTCGATGACTTGCAGGACGAATTCGCGAGCGATTTCATTTTTCCGATGTTGCAGGCCGGCGCCATCTATGAAGGCCAGTATTTCCTTGGCACCAGCATCGCGCGACCGCTCATCGCAAAACGGATGGTCGACATTGCAAAAGCGGAGGGCGCTGATGCGATTGCGCACGGCGCGACAGGCAAGGGGAATGACCAAGTGCGATTCGAGCTCACCGCTGCCGCCCTCGCTCCCGACCTTGAGGTGATTGCGCCATGGCGCGAAGAGCGCTTCCGCGAGGCCTTCCCCGGTCGGTCCGAGATGATTGCATACTGCGCAGACAAGGGCATTCGTATTGAAGCCTCCGCAAAAAAGCCATACTCGATGGATCGAAACCTTCTGCACATCAGCTACGAGAGTGGGATTCTCGAAGACCCGTGGTTCGATGCGAGCGACGCGTCGAACAAAGAAATGTTCAAGCTCAGCGTGGCACCGGAGGACGCTCCCGATCAATCGGAGATCGTCGAGTTGTCGTTCGAAGCGGGCAATTGCGTGGCCGTGAATGGAGAAAAACTCACCCCGCTGGGTGTGATGAGAATGCTCAATGCGCTCGGAGGCAAGCACGGAGTGGGTCGCGTGGACATGGTCGAAAATCGATTCGTCGGCATGAAAAGCCGTGGTGTTTACGAGACGCCGGGCGGCACGATTTTATATCATGCGCACCGCCGCATGGAGTCGTTGACGATGGACCGCGAAGTCATGCACCTTCGCGATTCGCTCATTCCGAAATACAGCACGCTCGTTTACAATGGCTTTTGGTTTGCCCCTGAGCGGCTGGCATTGCAGGCCTTGGTTACCGAGTCACAAAAGAATGTATCGGGTGATGTCCGAGTTCGTCTGTTTAAGGGAAATGTCATCGCCGCAGGCGTTCGCAGCCCGGTGAGCCTCTACAACCCGCACATCGCCACGATGGAAGCCGATCCAACCAAGGCATACAATCAGTCGGATGCCACTGGGTTTATCCGATTGAATGCGCTGCGGCTCAAGGTTGCCACCAAAGTGGCAGGCTGATTTGAGGTGTCGACGCGCGATGCGTTACGAGCGGTCAGGTTTGGCGTTTTTCGCGCGTCTAAGCGAAGCGTGGGGATTGAACACCCTTTGCTGCAAATGCACATTCGCCTCTTTCGCGTGAAACGGGATTCTTTTTAGCCACAACCGAAACGCCTCCCAGTGGATCAGTCCGATCACCTTGAGTGTGATGAAGGGATACTTCACGGTGCAGGTGAGCAACCCCGCCGTCGTGAGCTCACGGCGAGATCCCGTAAGCACGCTGATCAATTCTTTCTCATCCCCGCGATAGTCGTCGATCCAGACTCTGAGCCGGTCTGTTGGCTCCTCGTAGCGAAAATCGAATGCCAAATCCAAGTCCGAGAACGGCGAGACGTAGAAGTTTTTTGTCACGCGCGAGTGGAATGCGGACCCATCCTTCGGAACCAAATACGGCTTCAACTCACGAAACGTGTTTCCGACTTCGGTAACGGACGTCATTGCATGGCCCTCGACATCGTAGAGCAGGTAAATCGTGATCGGATTGAACGTGTATCCCAAAAATCGTGGAAGCGTGAGCATGCGGATCGAGCTCACCTCACGCGACTCGCCCTGCGCCCGGACCCATGCCAAGACGTTTTCGCGAATGCTCGCAGCGCCAACCGAGAAGTGGTCTTGGCTGCGGAGGCTGTAGAGGTTGGGTGCCTCCGATGAAAAGATCGGGATTCGCTTTTGAGTTTCTGCAAGCTCATCCAGATCGAGCCAGAACATAAAAACCCGATAGGTAAACTGATGAACCTTCGGTTTCATCCGACGATGCATGACGGTGCATTCGTAGATGCACGAGTTCATGAAGTGGCCAGGTGTTCCCGGATTGTCTTGCTGAGTTCGACTGCTGACCAATACGCGTCCTCATGAAAGCCATGCCGGAAGTAGCTGCCGCAAAAGTAGAGCCGCTGCTTGTTGGAGCGTTGATTGAGCGACGGCAACGCGCTCTGGGTTCCGATCGAATCGAGAGTGAACCCGGGGTGCGTGTAGTCGGTCTCGTAGAGGATGCTTGATGGGTCAACCAATCCGCCCGCATTGATCGAGACAAAATAGTCACGCTTCTGCGACACTTGCTGAAGTGCATTCATCCAGTAATGCGTGGTGGCGCGAATCCTCCCGTCCGCCGCATTTTCCAGGCGATAATTCCACGATGCCCAAGCAATCTTTTTCGTCGGCATGCACGACGCATCCGTGTGAAGCGTGGCGGTGTTGGCTTGGTATTTCCACGGTTTAAGGAGGCGTTCTTGATCGGAGTCGGGGCGGGCGAGCAGCCTGATGGCCTCGTCTGCGTGCGTCGCAACAATCACCCGGTTGAACTCCTCGACCCGCCCATCGGAGGTGCGAATCGTCGCTGCGCTCGCGGTTTCCTCTACCGCCACAACATCCGCGCCGAGACGCGGTTCGACGGTTTCGGCGAGGATTTTTCTCAGATAGCTTTGCGACCCGCGACTGACGGTAAACCAAGGGTGGTGCGTCTTAACGCCGAGGAATCCATGATTGTAAAAAAACCGGATGAGCATCTCGGCTGGGAAATCGAGGATATCATCCGGATGCGTGGACCATACGGCGGAACTCATCGGAACGAGGTAGTAGTGGAGCAGGTCCTGGCCGAAGCCGTGGGCCTCCGCGTATTGTCGAACTGTTCGCCCGCTCGCATCGTTCGAGTTGAGCGATGCATTCGCGACCTTGAAAAACCGGTTGATCTCCCGGAGCAAGTGATAAAATCGCGGCCGCAGCAGGTTTCGCTTTTGCGCGAAAATCTTCGGAAGACTCATGCCGTTGTATTCCAACCCGTCTGGAAGGTGCTGCACGCTGAACGACATTTCGCTGGGTTGAATTCCAACGCCCATCTCGTCGAACAACTGGCACAAGTTCGGATAGGTGACTTTATTAAAAACGATGAACCCTGTGTCGATCGGGATGTCATGGCCGTCCTCTTTGACTACAACGGTATTTGTGTGACCGCCGGGACGCGCCGCTTTTTCAAAAAGTGTCAGCTTTGCATGGTGCCGCAGATTCCATGCGCAACCCACACCGGCCACGCCCGTGCCTACGATGGCGATGTGTTCCACGCTCAGTTCCGTTGGATTTCAGCGGCGGGTTCGTAAGCGGATTTCGGCACGCTCCGCAAATCCCACACGATGCCCATCGCAGCCAAGGCGCGGAGAACGTAGTAAGAAATATCGATCTCCCACCAATAGAACCCCTGCCGGGCGGAGGCTTGGTAATGATGATGGTTGTTATGCCATCCTTCTCCCAAGGTGATCAGCGCCAGAATCAAGCTGTTCCGGCTTTCATCGCCGGTTTTGTAGCGTTTCGATCCGAGCGTGTGGGCGAACGAATTCACCGCACAAGTTCCGTGGAAAACAAAAACAGTGCTGATGAAAAACCCCCAGACCACCAGTTGCCATCCATTCGTGCCGAGATTTGGAGCAAAAGCGGCGAGAAGTTCGCCGGATCCAAAAAGCGCGGCACCCAGCAGCAGCGGCCCGATCAGGTCAAAGCGGTTCAAGAAAACGAGCTCCGGGAATTTGACCAAATCCCGAACGGTCGAGTAATCGGTCGGGAAGTTTTTGCTGCTGGTAAGCCATCCGATATGCGACCAGATAAACCCCTTCATCACCGGCGAATGCGCATCGACCTCTTCGTCCGAATGCCGGTGATGGTGCCGATGCACGGACGCCCACCAGAGCGGGCCCCGCTGGATAGCCGTCAGCCCGAGAATCGCAAAAACAAACTGCACCGGCCGGGATGTCTTAAACGCACGATGGCAAAAGTAGCGGTGATAGAGCCCGGTCACTGCAAACATGCGAATGAAGTAGAGCGCCGCCGCAACCCACACCGCCGTCCAGCTCCAGCCGGTCCAGATCACGCCGAGGCAGCCGAGGTGGAGAATGAGAAATGGAACCGCGCGTGAAAATTCAAAGCGCTCGGGCATGGCGCGCACTTTTTCAGCGCCCTGCGGAAAGTAGTCGGAATCGATGAGATTGATCATCCGGCGCAGGAGGCCGGGTTTCTGCGATTCTGCTACGGGACTATTCGGAGTCGATGCCGATTTCTGAGAGGATTCGTTGTAAGTCGTCGTTTCCATAATACTCGATGGTAATCTGACCTTGTTTGTCAGCATGACGTATTACGACTCGGGTTGCCAGACGGTGTTGTAATAAGTTTTGAACGTGTTGAATCGCTGGAGTCAACTGTTTGGCTTCCGATTTACGGCTTTTGCCAGCGTTTGCGGTTCTGTGTCCTGATTTCTCCTGGTGTTCGGCGACGAGTTTTTCGGCCACCCGCACGGAGGCACCTTGCCGGAGGATGATATCTGCCAGCAGCCGCTGCTCTTCTTTGGTTCGGAGTGAGAGTAGAACTTTCGCATGGCCAACGGAAATCTGGGCTTGGCGCAACATCGTTTGCACGTCGTCATCCAAATCCAGCAAGCGAACTGCGTTAGCGACAGCGGCCCGGCTTTTTCCAACCCGCCTCGAAATGTCTTCCTGCGTGAGCCCAAACTCTTTCGACAACCTCGCATATGCGGACGCCTCTTCAATCGGATTCAGGTCCTCGCGCTGGAGGTTTTCGATGAGGGCCAACTCGAGAACTTCCTGGTCCGACGCCTTCCGGATGATAGCTGGCGCTTCGGTAAGCCCGACCTCCTGAGCCGCTCTCCAGCGACGTTCGCCGGCAATCAGCTCAAATTTTCCGTTCGATGAGCGAACGATCAAAGGCTGGATAATCCCACGCTCCCGGATCGACTCGATCAAATCACTGAGCTGCTCGGGGCGGAATTGCGTGCGCGGTTGAAGCGGGCTCGCAAAAATTTTCTGGAGTCCGATCATTTGGATCCGCTCGCCGTCATCGGTCGAGGGCACGGGGGCAGACACCCGAGGGTTAATCAGTGCGCCTAGTCCTTTGCCGAGTGACGGTTTTGCCATGTAATCGGTCAGTCTAATGGTTTAGCGCCAACGAAATCAAACTGGTTTACAGGAATCTTTGACGAAAACAGCACGCGCTGAAATGCTCAAAAGCCAAATGTCGTGCCCATCACCCACTGAACGCCGCCTTGAGATGCTCCAATTGTGGGCGGACGAAGTGGATCGCAGCGCCGCTGAGCACATGGCATGCGATGAATTGCTGATGGCCTTGGATCGGCCAACACTGCGGTTTTATCGATGGACCTACGACGCGGTGTCAGTCGGAACCATGGCGTCTGCGCGCGAGGCGGCGGCATTTTCCGGCCAGCGCCCGTGGGTGCGGCGATGGACCGGCGGCGGAATGGTGGAGCATGGCAAGGACCTCACGCTTGCGCTTGCTGTGCAACATAGCTTCATTTCTCAAAAAATGAACGCGTCGGAATGGTATCGGTGGATTCACCATGCCGCACTCGACGCGCTGCGGACCAGCTTCCCGTCGGCGCGCCTGGCCTCACCGCCCGACTTTGAATCCGGGTTGCAATGCTTCCAGAGCCCTGTCTGCGCCGATGTCATGCTCGGAGATCACAAAATCCTCGGCGGCGCCCTCCGAAAAACGCGGGACGGCGTGCTCTACCAAGGGAGCTTGCAGAATGTGATTCCGCCCGATGATTTCCCACTCCTTCTCGCGACGGCGCTTGCCGGAGCCCCGGCTGCGTGGTCGCCGGACGATGGATTTTTCGATCGTGTTCGCGATCTCAAAACAACACGATACGAGTCCGAAGATTGGATTTTTCGCCGTCGCTAAGAAATCCCTGCGACTGGTCGGCGACGAACAGGGCGGAGCAAGCTACCTTGACAGAGCCGGTATCACAGATTTAATTAACGACGAAAATGATCGACATTAACCCCAATTTTGCAGCCATCAAACAAGGCCTCATCGAGATTCCGCCTGCGGAAGCACTGAAGCTTGAGAAAGATGGCCTCGACGTCATCCACGATATTTACCGATACGCGAAGCTCGGATTCGGGGCGATCACAGACGGGGATTTCGACCGCATGAAGTGGTATGGTGTTTACCGTCAGAAGCCGAAAGACGGTGGGTATTTCATGATGCGCACCAAGGTGCCCGGCGGTCAGATCACGCCCGAGCAGGCCATCAAGCTGTCCGAGCTGGCGGATCAGTATGGCCACGGATTTTGCGACATCACTACCCGTCAAACGATCCAGTTTCATTGGCTTCGGATCGAGGACATCCCGGACATTTTCGACCAACTCGACAAGGTCGGAATCACGACGAGCGGCGCTTGCGGTGATGACACCCGGAACGTGTGCGGATGCCCGGTGAGCGGGATCAACCCCGACGAGATCATCGATGCCACCCCGCAGCTGATGGAGATTAACAAGAACCTGACCAACAACCGGGATTTCTCCAACCTGCCGCGGAAGTATAAAATTTCGATCAGCGGGTGCCACATCCATTGCTCGCAACCCGACATCAACTGTCTTGGGTTTTTCGGATTGTTGAACAGCGACGGCCAGCCCGGTTACGGGGTCAAAGTGGGGGGTGGACTTTCGTCCGCACCGCACATGGCGCAGACGCTGCCGATCTGGGTTGCTCCCGAGCAAGTCTGGGCGGTAACCAAGGCAATCAGCGAGATCTACCGCGACGAGGGATACCGAAATAAACGGAACCGTGCGCGCTTCAAGTTCCTCGTCGCCGATTGGGGCGCAGAAAAAATGACCGCTGAAGTGGAAGCCATCCTCGGATATACCCTCAGACCGCACACCAACTTCGTTTTCCCGCGCGACCAAGAAACCGACCACATGGGCATCCACGCGCAAAAGCAGGCCGGGTTGTTCTGGGTGGGTGTGTGCTTGCCGGGTGGCCGCATCCGGGATGGTGTGCTCGCCAAGGTGGGCGCCATCGCTGCGAAATACTGCGAAGCCGGAAAGGCAACAATCCGCCTTACCAATAAACAAAATCTGATCATCCCAAATGTCCCGGAGGCCCATCTGCCAGCCATGAAGGCGGAGATGGATGCGCTCGGATTGGTTTACGAGCCAAGCAACTTCCGGAAGGGCTGCGTCTCTTGCACCGGGATTGAGTTTTGTAATTTGGCGGTAGCGGAAACGAAAAACCGGATGATTTCGCTCGTTGAACAACTCGAGCATCGGAGCGGATGGTATAAAGACAAAATCCGCGTGCATTTCAGCGGCTGCCCGTCGTCGTGCGGTCAGCACCAAATCGCAGATATTGGATTCCGCGGGGCCAGAACCAAGGTGGATGGCAAGATGGTCGACGCTTACGATATGTTTGTTGCAGGCCGTCTTGGCGAAAACCGCCGATTTAACGACCTGTTGAAGGGCAAGATCCTTGCCACGGATGTGGATGTCGTAATCGATTCGCTACTGCGCGCCTACACCGACAATAAAACCGGCGACGAGACATTCAGCGAGTATTGCGAGCGGGCTGGAAAAGCTGCGCTGCTCACGATGCTTCCCGAGAGATACCGCTCCTGATCTGCCGCGCGCCCACCGGGCGCGTTAGCATAAAAACCCCAGCCCTTGGCGACGCGAACCTGCACGCCCGGGGCTGGTTTTTTTGATTCGAAGGAAATCCGTCGGATCAGTTCAGGCTCTTGATCGGACGCATGGGCTCGACCTCTTGGTCGTAATCCACCCCGGCGAGGCCGAACCCGAACAACCGATAGAACTCGCTCTGGTATCCGGCAAAATCCGCGACGTCGTCGATGGTTTCGGTCGTAACAGCGTCCCAGACGGCGGTGATTTCTGATTGCACATCGGAGCGCATCTCCCAGTCGTCGATTCGGACGCGGCCGTTCTCATCGAGGGTCGGGCCGTTTGGAGATCCATAATGGTCCGCGAAAAGTCGATAAATCTGCTCGATACAGCCCTCATGCAGGCCTTTTGCTTTCATGACCCTGTAGAGAATCGAGATGTAAAGCGGAACGACGGGAATGGCCGAGCTCGCTTGCGTGACCAATGCTTTGTTAACCGAAACCAACGCGGTTCCTGCACCAAACCGGTGGTTCATTCGTGAGGCGGTGTGTTCCAAGTGAAGCTTTGCGCGACCGATAGTGCCGTCGGTGTAAATCGCCCAGGTAAGTTCAGGTCCGATGTAGGAATACGCGACGGTCTTGAATCCCTCGGCGAGCACACCCGCTTCCGCCATCGCATCGATCCAGAGCTGCCAGTCTTCACCGCCCATCACTTTAACGGTGTGTGCGATTTCTTCGGGACTCGCCGGTTCAATCGTGACGGTGTCGATTTCCTTTTTGTCGGTGTTGAGATTTTTGTTCGTGTAGGTCTCGCCGGTTGGCTTAAGCACGGATCTGTAAATTTCGCCGGTGACCGGGTCCACGCGTCGGGGGGACGCGAGGCTGTAGATAATCATATCGACCTGCCCGAGGTCCGCCTGGATCGCCCCGATGACTTGCTGCTTCATCTCGGTGGAAAAGGCATCGCCGTTAAAGCTTTTCGCGTAAAGGCCCGCGGCGGCGGCGGCTTGCTCGAAAGCGACGGAGTTATACCATCCGGCAGACGCCGTTTTCTTCTCGACGGCTTCCTTTTCAAAAAACACACCAATCGTGGATGCGCCGCCGCCAAATGCAGTCACGATGCGCGACGCGAGGCCGTATCCCGTGGAAGCACCCACGACCAACACCCGCTTCGGTGCAGAGGAAAGTGGTGCCTTGGACTGAACGTAGTCGATCTGTTGCTGCACGTGGGCGGCGCAACCATCGGGATGCGCTGTGGTGCAGATGAAGCCACGAATTTTAGGAGTAATGATCATAAGGGAATATGTGTTCTTGGTTGTGTGGGGGAACTATCAGTCGGCCATCAGCGACCCAATCGTGTCATTCCATGCGCTCGCGAGCGACGCCGGATCCCATTCGTAGGTTTTGCCGTCGGCGCTGATAGTAAGTGGCTCTCCGGCCGGTGTGACATTGCCGAGTCGCGTGGCGGGTGCTCCCCTCCACTCGAGAAGTGCAGCCACAGCGGTCGCATTTTGTCGGGATACGGAAATCAAAATGCGCGACTGCGATTCGTTGAAGAGCGCCACTTCGGGAGCTAGTCCCGTTGTGCCGAGATCGATGGAAGCGCTGAATTGCTGGCTGCCAGAGATGCACGACTCGGCGATTGCGACCGCGAGGCCGCCTTCCGAGCAGTCGTGCGCCGAACTAACCAGCCCCATCCGGATCAAAGCCCGGATCGTGTCGTGCAGCGCGATCTCCTCGTTGTAGTCCAACCGGGGCGGTGAGCCTGCCTTGCGGCCGCCGATCACCTTTAGATAATGCGACGCTCCCATGCCTTGAACCGCAGTTCCTTCGACCAAGTTGCCGAGCAGAAAAATCGCATCACCCGCAGCTTTGAACGCAGAGGTTGTGATGTGTTTTGCATCTGCGATCAGCCCAGCCATCCCGACGGTGGGTGTGGGGTCGATTGCTGCGACCGGGCTTTCGTTATAAAGACTGACGTTGCCGCCGGTCACCGGCGTTCCAAACGCGCGGCAGGCTTCCGCCATGCCCTCTACGGCTTCGCGTAGTTGCAGGAAGTTCTCTGGTTTGTGCGGGTTGCCGAAATTTAGATTGTCGGTGACTGCGACAGGTACTGCGCCCGAACATGCGAGATTGCGAGCCGCTTCCGCAATGGCGATGCGCGCCCCCTCGCGTGGATCCTGACGGCAGTAGATCGCGTTACAATCCGTCGTGGCAGCAAGAATCTTGTTTGCCTCCCGCACGATGAAAACGGCGGCGTCGGAACCCGGCAAAACGGCGCAGCCCAGCCGCACCATGTGGTCATACTGACGCCAAACCCAGTTTTTTGATGCGATGCTGGGATGCGATAGAAGGCGGACGAGCGCATCTTGAATCGAAATCTCAGGCAGTCCGTGAAGGAGTTCATGCGCTGTGGTCGTGGCGACTGCCGGCTTTGCGGCGGCTTCTCGGGAGTAGAGCGGCGCATCGTCCGCGAGTTTCGCCGCGGGGATTTCCACGACTGTTTTTCCGCCGTGGAGAACGCGCATCATGCCGTCGTCTTTCACCTCGCCCACGAGTGCGTAGGGAAGGTCCCACTTCTCGAAAATATCTCGGACTGTTTGCTCGTGCCCTTTTTTGACGATGACCAGCATGCGCTCCTGCGATTCGCTGAGCAGGATCTCGTATGGGGTCATTCCTGTCTCACGCTTCGGAACCAGATCGAGTTCGATCTCGACGCCTGTGCCGCCGCGCGATGCGGTTTCGCAGGTCGAGCACGTGAGCCCTGCAGCGCCCATGTCTTGGATGCCCGCCACGCAGCCGCTTGCGAGGAGCTCCAGGCAGGCTTCGAGGAGAAGTTTTTCGCGGAATGGATCGCCGACTTGGACGGCGGGACGATCTTCCTTCGATTCCTCGGTGAGTTCACGGGATGCGAATGCCGCACCTGCGAGGCCGTCGCGGCCAGTTTCCGCACCCACATAAAATACCGGATTCCCGATGCCGACGGCTCCACCCCGCGCGATCTGCTCGTGCTTGAGGATGCCCAGATTGAATACGTTGACGAGCGGGTTGCCGGAATACGATTCGTCAAAATAGATCTCGCCTCCGACGGTGGGGATACCGATGCAATTCCCGTAGTGCGCAATGCCTGAGACCACTCCAGCAAATAGTCTGCGGTTGTTAGCGGCTTCGGACTCTTGGTCCGGATGATCCGCGTGGATCGGTCCGAAGCGCAACGAGTTCATCGAGAATACAGGGCGCGCGCCCATCGTAAAAATGTCGCGGATGATCCCGCCAACGCCGGTCGCGGCCCCCTGAAACGGCTCCACCGCACTCGGGTGGTTATGGCTCTCCATCTTGAACGCAATCCCCCAGCCATCACCGATATCGATGACACCCGCATTTTCCTCGCCCGCCTTCACAAGCACCTTATCTCCGATGGTCGGGAACTTTTTCAACTCCAGCTTGGAGTTTTTGTAGGAGCAGTGCTCGCTCCACATGACAGAAAAAACGCCGAGTTCTGTGAAATTTGGGTCGCGTCCGAGGATGTCTTGGATGCGGGCGTATTCGTCCGGAGTGATGCCGTGTTTAGCGATGACTTCTGGTGTGATGACGGGATCGGGATGCATGGCGGTGATAGCGGTTACGCGAGCAATGACTCAAAGATGACCAGCCCGTCGGTGCTGCCGAGCAGGGGATCGCAGGCTCGCTCCGGGTGGGGCATCAGCCCGAACACATTGCGGTTTTTGTTACAGATGCCCGCAATGTTGGAGCGAGAGCCATTGGGGTTTGAGGCTTCGGTTGTGCGTCCCTGATCGTCACAATACCGCAGAAGAACTTGCCGGTGAATTGCGAGGTCCAGCAGCGTGGCATCGTCCGCAAAGTAGCAGCCTTCGCCATGCGCGATGGGCAACTTCAGCACCGTGCCAGCCGGCGCCTCGCGCGTGAATCGGGAATCCGGCGTCTCGACGCGAATGTGCCGGTGTTCACAAACAAAGTGGAGATCCCGGTTGCGCACCAATGCGCCCGGCAGCAACCCAGCCTCGCACAGAATCTGAAATCCATTGCAGATCCCAATCACCGTCCCGCCGCCGGCCGCGAAGGTTTTAACCGCCTGCATGATGGGGGAGAAACGCGCAATCGCTCCGCATCGAAGGTAGTCGCCGTAGGAGAATCCGCCCGGTATCACGACCGCATCGCAATCCGGAAGCACCGCATCTTTGTGCCACACCGCATCCGCAGAGGATTTTGGCAGTGCGTTGAGCGCGAGCAAGCAATCCTGATCGCAGTTGGATCCGGGAAACCGGAGGACAGCAAATTTCATGATTTCAAAAAGTTCGAGGGAACGGCAACCGAAGCACTATTCGGAAATCTCCAGCGTGTAGTCTTCGATCACGGGGTTGGAGAGGAGTTCCCGGCACAACGAATGGAGCGCCTTTTCGTCGGCTCCGGCCGGGAGTTCGATCTCGATGCGTTTTCCTACGCGCACCCGGCCGGTGTCGGGTAGTCCATGGTGTTTCATCGCTTGGGCGACAGCGGCACCTTGAGGGTCGAGGACAGAAAGTTTGGGCATGACGTGGACAACGGCCTTCATATTTTTGCGGAGCATGCGGATTTTGACTTCAGGTTTCAAGCAGTCAATCGCCGTGATGTAATGAGATGAATTTGGATCGCGATGAGTGCGGCAAACACGCAGACCACCGAGAAAATCTCACCATGACGCGTATAAAATGTAAGCGCAGGCGTCGTCGGCACATCGATCGTGCCGCTGAGAAATCCCTCGATGAATGTATTGCCGTCCTCGGATTCCAACTGCTCCGTCACCCGCCCAAGGGGATCAATGAATGCCGTGACGCCGGTGTTCGCCGCGCGGACCATTGGGCGCCGGTTCTCCACGCATCGGAAAATGCTATTTGCAAGGTGTTGCCGGGAGCCCGCGCTTTCGCGAAACCATCCGTCGTTCGTCAGCACGACAAGCAAATGGGCACCTCGCACAACAAATTTCCGGGTCAGCTCTCCCAACGTGTCCTCAAAGCAGATCAGCGGCGCGATCCGCAGCGGCACACGACTGAGATCCAGCACCGCAGGCTCGACGCCCGCATCGAAATCCGCAGGCACCTGATCCCCGATGACCCATGCGAACAATGGGAATGAATGTCGGAATGGCACATACTCGCCGAACGGCACGAGGTGGTTTTTGTTGTAAACTTGGGCGCTCGTATTGGGATGAAGCAGGACCGCAGAGTTGTATCCGCCAAACGCATCATAATAGACCGTGCCAAACAAAAAATCGATCTGGCCCGCAGCCGCAATCTCCGTGACCTCGGCGAGCAGTGATTGGTCATTTAGCGCGGGGCGCGGAGTGGCGGCTTCCGGCCAGATGAGCAGGTCAGGTTGAGCGACAAGCGCAACCTCCGTTTGGCGGCGATACGTTTTAAGGATGCGTTCCTCGAACGCAGGATCCCATTTTTCATCCTGCGGAATGTTCGCTTGGATCGCGGCGACTTTTAGCGGAATCGTCGGGCCGACCGGCTTGTAATAATGATGCACGCCGTAACTGAACGCCACGGCGATCAATGCAATCGTGATCGTGAAGTCGTAGTGCGGCCGCACGCGCATGAGCTGGATCTCAATCAAAAATCGTCGCACCGTTATCACAAGGATGAGGTTCGCCATCACGATCAAAAAAGAAATCCCGCCGACGCCGGCGAAGTCTGCGATTTGGATCAGGGCCGTCTGCGTGAACAAACTAATACCGAGTCCATTCCAGCCAAATCCGGTGAAAAGCTCTCCACGGATCCACTCCAGCCCGACCCAAGCGGCTGCACCCGACAGGACCAGGCGTAGATTTGTCCACGAATTCATCCACGGACGCCGGCTTTTCGGCGTTTCGGAGTCAACCGGCCGATCAGGGCAGACCACGGTACCCGCGAACCAGCCCCAAATGCCGAAGTAAATCGCCAAATAAAAACATAGCAAAATCCAGCCGGGCGATGTGACCTCCGTGATCCAAACGAAGACGGTCAGAAAGAAAACGACACCCGTGATGTAGCCGATCAAAAAGTGCCCGAGCGGTGTGCGATTCGGGCGGAACCACAACGCACACGTCAGCGGAGTGAGCGCAATCCAGATCAGCCACTCGAGCTCAAAGGGCGGATACGCAAGCGCCATCAATACGCCACTTGCTACGGCGGCCCCCCACGGCCAAATATTTTTCATGGAGTCACTGGCGCGGTCGCGGCGTCAACCGTGACGAAGCACGGCATTTCCGACTTCGGAGTGTTATCTGAAGGTGGCGTGGTGAGGTCGATTTGGCACCATCCGTCCGCACCCACCTCGGCGATTCTTCCCGACATTTTCTGGTTCGGCAGTTGCGGACTCGTGATCACTGCCGCAGTGCCTGGAGTCAGCTTCACGATTTGTTTTTCGGAAAAGCGGGCGCGTGCGGTCCATCCGCCGTCGGTCGGTTGCAGGACGGCATCCGTGCTCGTGGGGTTGTTTTGATGATATGTCACCCACGACCATGCCACGCTCAGCAACGCAATGACGGTCACCACGAGGACCATCCACTCGCCCCGAAACGGCGACTTCCTTTTTCTTTCGCTCATAATCCTCCAGCGTTAGCCACCGGCGGACGTTCCGTCAATAAACGTGCTAATTGCACTCCGGCAGCGGTCAATGTCGGACGTGTCGCGCTACCCCCTAGCAACCCGCGCGTTGCCCGCGCAATCGGCATGCTATCTGGGGCGGAAACGTCCAACGCATATGCGCTCGCGACGCTGCGTTCCGCCGGCACGGCATGCACGGGGATTCCATTGTCCGAAAATGAGATGATCCAAGCGCCGGCTGCGGACTGCGGATTCGTGTCGCTGAGCCATGGGTAGCGCTGCACCAGATTGAAAGCCGCAGTGTTTGGAACCACGATGCGGAACGTTGTCGGCGCGGATCGTAAATAGGCTCCCAGCCGCAAGGTGCCTGGGCTCTTTCGCGACGCCAAAATCAGTGATGTTGGATCGACGCCGATGAGGTTACGCCCATTGAAATTGCCATGGGGATTTGGGTCGCGCGGAGCGTCCGCAGGAAACCACTCGGCAAAATAGGGGCTGACCATCAACGCAAACTCGAAATGCAAATGCGCGCGTTCCCGGTCCAACCCGACGCCGGTGTATCCCATGACACCTATTTTATCCCCTTGCCGCACCGGCGAACCGACGGCCGCAGAGACGCTGCCGAGGTGCGCATACAGACTGTAATAGCGACTTCCATCGATGAGGTGCTCGATCACGACGTATTTGCCGTAGTTGGATGTGGACGGCTTCTCATTCACATAAACCACCTTGCCGTCCGCTGCGGCGAAAATCGGATCAATCGGGTTGCCCGCTGGATCCCTGTGCAACGGCGCAATATCGATGCCTTCATGATGGTGCAAATACACGATGCCCGCCCCTTGTCGCTCGGCCCCCGCACAAAGCCATACGTGCCACCCTCCCATGGCGTCGACGTTTTCCCCTCGAAATTGCGTGTGACATACATGAAAAACTTCTCGGGTTGCCCGGCGAGCAATGTGCGATTGGGCGTTGGGAAATCAATCAACGGCTTGGTCTGTGCGACCGCTGTGGAACAGCAAATCGACCCAGCGAATACGAAAGACAAAACGCGACGCATCATTCCTTTGGAGCAGGTGTGGCTTTCGGCGTTACACGCTGAGGCTTTTTCCCTTCCTGCCCAATGATCGGGAATTTCTGCTCAATCAAGATAACCTCCTCCGGCGTCAACCCGCGCGGAATGGCAATGATCCCGTCCTGCACCGGGCGATCCACGTATAAATCAATGACTGCCCGCCCATTGATAAACGCGAATAGGAACGTCCCCCGCTGGGAAAGCGTGTGCTGCATCACCAGGTTCGTCCCGTGTGCATCGAGCTTAAAATAAGCACCCAGGCTTCCATCCGCTGCGGGGAAGGTCTGAGCAGAGACCACATCCCGCTCGTTAATCAATGGCATTGTGCCCATGAAAACCTGCTTGCCAGAATGCTGGAGAGTGACAGCGCGGGAGAACTCGCCGCCTTGATTGCCGGTTTGCGGATGAAAGCGCAGCACCAACGGTGTCTGCGGCTTAGCTCCCGCCCACGCCGATGAAACGCATAAAATCGTAACGGCGAACGACGTGGCGCAGCGAAAAATGGATCGGGGTAATTGCATCGGCAGTCATGGTAGCGCTGCGGATAGGATTTGCAACCGCGCCCGCTCTGAGTTAACCCGATGCAGTATGAGATGCGGATTTACTATTCTTTTGTTGGCGCTGTGCCTTGGCTTGCCCCTGTGTGCGCAGGAAAACACATCGCCGGTGCCGCACATTCCCGATGAACAAAGTCCGTTTTTTGTTTTGCGCGAAGAATTTCGTCAAGGGGCTGTCCCCACACAGCGCCGCATCTCGGAGGAATATCCCCGAAGCAAGGGGGCGGATGTAAACGCAGGGAAAATTTTTACCGGTTTCTTCACAGAAATGTTCGCGAGTGTGAAGTTCGGAACCAGTGAAGAGGCGCGCGCTAGCAGCCAACTCACCGTCGAACCCAAAGCATTCTCCCTAGACGACCGACGGGAATTTACAGTGAATTATGTGGTCACCAACAAAACCGACGAGATCATCAAGTTGGACTTCCCCAACGCCCAACGCATCGAAATCACAGTCACCGACCCAACCGGTAAAGTCATCGAACGCTGGTCCGACGACCGCTTTTTCGCGGAGGTAACCGGGGTCGTCATGGTCAATCCGGGTGAGCGAATCGAATACGTCGAGCGGATCCCGACGCGTGAGATGCAGCCAGGGCTTACATACATTGTCGAGGCCACCATCCCGAACTATCCCGATTTCGCACGATCAACTGAGGTGACACCAAAGGGGTCTCCGGTTGCCGCCCCGACTCCAGCGACGGAAGCCCCAGCGGCGGAAGCCCCGACGCCTTCCAATCCCGCGCAGAATGACAGAGATTACTTGTAGTCTGCCGGATGGGTTACTGGGACCACCTGCCTGCGGGACCCCAAGTTATGCGGTTGGCATTTGCTTTTTACTTCGGTAGTCCGCTATTTCTTTGGGCTTGCATGTCGCTGCACAGGATAATCCCCAGACTCATTGGCCGCATCGTTGTGGTCAGCTTGATCACCACCGCGCTCGCGGCCGATGATCCAGCTTCGCAGTTTCTCCAAGCCTACCAGGAGTTCCGCACGGCAGAGCGTCTCGAACAACAGGACCGCCCCAAAGAGGCGTCCGAGAAATACGAAGAAGCGGTCAGAAAACTGGAGGCGATTCGCAGAAAATTTCCGGAATTTGAGCCCGTGGTCATTGAGTTTCGCCTCCGAAAAAGTCGCGAGAACCTCTCCCGTCTTGAAACTGCTGGTGAATTGCCCCTTCCGCAAGCTCCCGCCGGAGAAACGGGCTTGGATGCTTTACCAGAAATGGATGCGCCCGCCATTCCGCCACAGCAGGGTGCGCCAACCCAAGCGCAGCCGCCAGCTGGGTCGAGACCACGAGCCACCTACCGGATCCCAATACCTCCAACCGCCCCCCGACCATACGAACCAGCGCAGCGTTCCCCGTCTTCGCCATCCCTCGAATCTACGGCCATGGAGCGCGAAATCGCCGCGCTTAGATTACGGCTGAGTCAGGCTGAACAGCGCGCTGCCGACATGAACGAGCAGCTGCTGCAAACAATGGCCAGAGAACAAAGCGCATTGCACGAAATCGACCGGACCAAAGTCGTGCTCGTGGATCTGCGCTCACAACTCGCTCAGTCGCGGCAGGCCATCGGTGACTTGAAAGACTCGAATGCCTCATTGCAGTCAAAAACGGAGGTATTCACCGAGCGCCTCGGAGCGTTGGAAGGGGATCTCGAAGCGGCCCGTGCAGACCTGGAAGTGGCCGAAGATTACAACGCAGAGTTGTTTCAAAAGCTGGAGTCCGCAGCCACATACATTGCCTCGTCAGATCAAATCCGAACTGAGCTAATCACGGAACGGGACTCGCTGAATGAACGCTTCAAATCCGGGATGGATGACGAAATGAAGCGCCTCGCGCGGGAAACCGAGAAACTTCAGAAGGACAAAGATCAACTAGCCCAAAAGCTGGATGTCGCCGCCGAAATCGAAAAAGAAAAGCAGCAAATCGAAAAAGATCTCGCCGATGCCCAAAGTGCCCTAGAGACCGCAACTAAAAAAGGTTCCGATCTGGAAAGTAAGGTTTCCAGCATGCGGAAAGAAATCGAATCCCTCGCGACCGAAAAAAATGCTGCGGAAAAATCGTTGGTCGATTTGGCTTCCAACAGCGGAGGCGCATCCGAAGAATTTGAAACACAATCCGAAGCCGCCAAGGCGCTCCAAGCTCGCCTCGATGACCTAACGAAACGGGAAGCGGAGGCTACGAGTCGTGCTGAAAAGCTCGAAACCGAACTGGCTGCAGCGCAGGAAGACGCGCTGCGACTGGCCGAAACGGAGAAAAAATCAAATGACATCTCCACAGCTACCACCCGGCAACTCGATGAAGCGCGCACCGAGGTGGAAGACCTGAAATCAAAACTTGCACAATCCGAGGAAACCCTCGCCGCCGCGCAAAAATCTGTCGAAGAGCAAACCAGCAAGCACTCGCAAGAGATCGAAAAGTTTGAGTCCGAAGTCGAGCAATTGACCGCCTCACGATCTGCTGCTGCGGCTGAACTCGCAACGATGCAGGCCGAACTGGATGCCGCACGCGAAACCAGCAAGGCAATGCCGGATCTCAATGCCAAACTTTCAGAGTTCGAGAAAAAGACGGCTGATGCCGAAAAACGAGAGTCGGAAGCAAGGGCCGCGCTGGTAGAAATTCAGGCCGGACTGACAGCATCGGAGCAAAAGCTCCAAGCCGCTCAAGCCCTCGCGGCCGACGAGAAAACCGCGCAAGCGGCGGAGCTCTCGGCACTGCGCAATGAAATGGAGCAACTCAGCGTGGCCCGCAGCGCGGCGGAGGAGGAAACAAAATCGATCGAGGCAAAGCTCGCAGCCGCGGAGGAAAAAAATGAACTGCTTCCCGCGCTGGAAAAACAACTAGACGAGGCAAAAGCTGCTGCGGAAACCGCGAAGCAGCGCGAATCCGAAGGCCTCGCCAATATCGAATCACTCGTGTCCAAACTGGCGGCAATCGAGGAATCAGCCCTTGCAGCCAGCAGTTCTGCAAACAGAACCATTTCCGGGCAGGCGGAGGAGCTTGATTCTCTCCGTAGCGAGATGGACGCATTGAAGTCCGCCCGCACAACCGCCGAAAGATCCGTCAAGGAAATGGAGACACGCATGGCTGAGGCGCTTCAAAAAAATCAGGTCATTCCTGACATCGAGGCAAACCTGCAACGCGCCGTGGCTGAGGCCGCCGCAGCCAAGCAAAGCGAGGACCAGGCAGTCGCGGCGGTTCAAGCACTCGAGAAACGCATGGCCGATGTCACCAGCCAGAATGCGGCACTCGCCGCGGAGGCGGATGCCGCTAAAAATTTAAACGAGGAGCTGACCGAGTCGAACGAGGAACTCGCCGCGCGCTTCAAGGCACTCGAGGACGAAAGCACCAAGACCGCTGCGCGCCTCACCGATGCAGAAGCGACGCTAAAGGACGCGGTCATGCTCTCGGGTGAGCGGGAGAAGATGCTTTCAGACCTGCGGGCGGAACAGGAAGCATCGACAAAACAGGTGGCCGATATTCAAACCGAACTCGCCAGCGGGCAGGAGCGCATTCTCGAACTAGAAAACCAACTTGAAGAAACCTCCGCCGCCGCAGCCTCAGCGACCAGTGCGATCGCTCAGGAGAATGCACTGCTCCGCGGAATCGTGAACCGCGCCCTGCGAGAGGAGCAAAATCGCCAGGACGCACGTAGGCGGATCGAAACCGAGTTGACGCGCATTCAAGTTCAATCCTCGGAACTCCTCGGTCAGCTGGATGCCATGACGCGCACCCCGACGCTTCTGGATGACCGCGAACAAAAGCTCTTCGACTCACCTCCCCCGACGGGCTCCGGTGCTCCAAGCGGAGCCACATCGATCGAGCTGGTTGCTGAAAAACCTGCGCCAACTCCAGCGGTAGATCAAGACCGCCGACCTGCTCCGGATTTGCCTCCAGCCCTCTTATCCCGGGCCGCCGAAGCCAATGACCAATTCCGAAGCGGAAACTTTGCTCAAGCAATCGAGATCTACCGCGAGATCGCCACCGCCGCTCCGGAAAGCTATCTCGCGGCAGTCAATCTCGGTGTTGCGCAGCTCCGCGCAGCGGATTACTCCGGATCCGTCGAAAGCCTCGGCAAGGCTCTTGTCATAAGGCCGGAGGATGGATTCGCACTCACGCATCTCGGTATCGCCCAGTTCCGGGAAGGCAAGATGGATACGGCCGCATCCACACTCCAGGCAGCATCAAAAGCCGATCCCCGGAACCACCTCGCACCATTCTTTCGCGGGCTCGCTCTCAGCCGCACCGGCGACCGCACCGGTGCAATGCGGGAACTCGAGCGCTCGATAGCGAACAATCCCAATTACGCTCAGGCCCACTTCAATCTCGCACTCCTTCTCGCAACCGCTGAACCAAAAGACGTCGTCAGCGCCCGAGATCACTACCAGAAATCCATCAAACTGGGCGCGGAACCCGACAGTGTGCTCGAGGACCTGTTGAAGTAATCGTCAGGTTAAGCGCCCAAAAAAGCGCCAAAAACCGCCGGAAAATACCCGATATCGAGACGGAATTTCGCGAGGTCACATGATTTTCTCACGAGGAAGAAAACTTTTTTCGAAAAATAAAACGCCCGCAAGCGTTGATTAATACAGCATTTGCGGGTGATGGCGGCAGACTTGCATCGGATGTTTTGAAAAAAGTTTTAAAAATCTGTTGACCCGCCGGTCGATTCTGATATTTATCTAACTCCCGCAAGGCACTGGATTCCAGACCGCCAAGCGAGGCGAAGTTCTCTCGGGCGGAAGCACCGCTCCGACGCTTGAAACTCAGTTCGGGTCTACCGACCCTACGAGTCAAGCTCGGACGCAAAGGCTCCGTCGATGAAGGAGGTTATTTGATAGTCTGAATCTGGTTTTTGCAATCGCGAAAATTCAGAACGCAAACAAGAAACAAGAAGCAAGTTTAGTGAGAACTGAATTGTGCGTTCTTCTGTTGATTTTGATAGTTTAATTATTTGACGACACATTCCCAACCTCGTCTCACACGAGGTTGGATTATGGATAGTCGGAATTTTCCGAGAAATCGGATACAAATTCTTTACGGAGAGTTTGATTCTGGCTCAGAACGAACGCTGGCGGCGTGGATAAGACATGCAAGTCGAACGGGACTTATGAAGTAGCAATACCGATTAAGTCTAGTGGCACACGGGTGCGTAACACGTGAGTAATCTGCCGAAAAGTGGGGGATAGCTTGCCGAAAGGCAAATTAATACCGCATGTGGCTACTGGGGACATCCCTGGGACGCTAAAGCCGTAAGGCGCTTTTCGATGAGCTCGCGGCCTATCAGCTAGTTGGTGAGGTAATGGCTCACCAAGGCTTTGACGGGTAGCTGGTCTGAGAGGACGACCAGCCACACTGGAACTGAGACACGGTCCAGACACCTACGGGTGGCAGCAGTCGAGAATTTTTCACAATGGGGGCAACCCTGATGGAGCGACGCCGCGTGGAGGATGAAGGCGTTTTCGTCGTAAACTCCTGTCAAACGGGAACAAGAAAGTGATAGTACCGTTAGAGGAAGGGACGGCTAACTCTGTGCCAGCAGCCGCGGTAATACAGAGGTCCCAAGCGTTGTTCGGATTCATTGGGCGTAAAGGGTGCGTAGGTGGCCTGGTAAGTTGAAGGTGAAATCTCGGAGCTCAACTCCGAAACTGCCTTCAATACTGCTGAGCTCGAGGACTGTAGAGGAGAATGGAATTCACGGTGTAGCAGTGAAATGCGTAGATATCGTGAGGAAGACCAGTGGCGAAGGCGATTCTCTGGGCAGTTCCTGACACTGAGGCACGAAGGCTAGGGGAGCAAACGGGATTAGATACCCCGGTAGTCCTAGCAGTAAACGGTGCACGTTTGGTGTGGGAGGATTCGACCCCTTCCGTGCCGGAGCTAACGCGTTAAACGTGCCGCCTGGGAAGTACGGTCGCAAGATTAAAACTCAAAGAAATTGACGGGGGCCCGCACAAGCGGTGGAGTATGTGGCTTAATTCGATGCAACGCGAAGAACCTTACCTGGTCTTGACATGCATCTCTAAGTTAATGAAAGTTAGCGAGTCGGTAGCAATATCGATAATTTGCACAGGTGCTGCATGGCTGTCGTCAGCTCGTGTCGTGAGATGTTGGGTTAAGTCCCGCAACGAGCGCAACCCCTGTGTCCTGTTGCCTTCGGGCTCTCTGGACAGACTGCCCTGTGAAACGGGGAGGAAGGTGGGGATGACGTCAAGTCAGTATGGCCCTTACGACCAGGGCTGCACACGTACTACAATGCCCAGTACAGAATGATCCGAATCCGCAAGGTGGAGGAAATCTCAAAAACTGGGCCCAGTTCGGATTGGAGGCTGCAACTCGCCTCCATGAAGCCGGAATCGCTAGTAATGGCGCATCAGCTACGGCGCCGTGAATACGTTCCCGGGCCTTGTACACACCGCCCGTCACATCATGGAAGTCGTTTGTAGCCGAAGTGCGTACGCCAACCGCAAGGAGGCAGCGCCCTACGCTATGAGCGGTAACTGGGATGAAGTCGTAACAAGGTAGCCGTAGGGGAACCTGCGGCTGGATCACCTCCTTTCTAAGGAGAAAGACCTAAACTTCGGTGAGGCGAAAGCCAAAGCGAAATATGGTTAGTCTGATCCCGCGCAAGCGGGATGAAATCCTCGCCGTCGAAAGCCGGTGGGGTCAAAATCTCGGAAGCGCACAATTCAGCAAATGTCATGCTTGTCTATTCTTCGGCATCCCGGCACCAGCCGGTGGACCCGATCCCTTAACGGTCTGCCAATTCTCTGGGGGTATAGCTCAGTTGGTAGAGCGCCAGCTTTGCAAGCTGGATGTCCGGGGTTCGAGTCCCCGTGCCTCCACCAAACTTTAGAGTGACGGTCCAGCAGAGCATAAAATGCCTCTCCTCCCCGTCGATTCGACTTCGAACTCTCTACCGGGCCTGTAGCTCAGTTGGTTAGAGCATGCGCTTGATAAGCGCAGGGTCATAGGTTCGAGTCCTATCAGGCCCACCACCATGTTTGTGCGTTTTGAATTTTTCCGATTCCGGGCCAAAAAGTTCGTTTCGGACCAAGTCCAGCGGCATAGCCGCAGGCACGGTTCTTTGACATCTGCAAATTAGGGAAGAAAAATTACAACTTCCAAATAGTTGACAAGCTGAGTCTGTGCGGACTCCGTGGCTAGCGCCACGCAAGTCCGCCTAGGAGAAATTTCAGTAATATCAAGATGAATAAAAGCTACTAAGAGCACATGATGAATGCCTTGGTGCCAACAGGCGATGAAGGACGTGATAAGCTGCGATAAGCCACGGAAAGCGGCAAATACGCTATAACCCGTGGATGTCCGAATGGGGTAACCCGGCTGGAGTAATATCCAGTCGCCACTGTGTGAATACATAGCACAGTGCGCGCAATACCTGGTGAAGTGAAACATCTCAGTAACCAGAGGAATAGAAAACGAAAGTGATTCCGTAAGTAGTGGCGAGCGAAAGCGGAGAAGCCCAAACCCGGGTGCTTGCACCCGGGGGTTGTAGGAGCCCGATAACGGCAGTTGAGAGGTTAGGTGAAGCGTGTGGAAAAGCGCTCCATAGAGGGTGAGAGGCCCGTAACCGAAAACCAAACAACGCCCAGGGAATTCCTGAGTAATGCGTCACACGTGAAACGACGCATGAATCCACGCCGACCACGGCGTAAGGCTAAATACTAGTTGGCGACCGATAGTGAACAAGTACCGCGAGGGAAAGGTGAAAAGAACCGCTGCGAGCGGAGTGAAATAGTACCTGAAATCATGTGCTTACAAGGTGTCAGAGCCCGCAAGGGTGATGGCGTGCCTTTTGCTTAATGAGTCTGCGAGTTAGTGTTTGTGGCAAGTCCAAGCCCCTCTGGGGCGGAGGCGAAGCGAAAGCGAGTCCGAAATGGGCGACAAGCTGCGGGCACTAGACCCGAAGCCGAGGTGATCTACCTATGGCCAGGTTGAAGCGTCAGTAACATGACGTGAAGGACCGAACCGATGGGCGTTGAAAAGCCCCCGGATGAGCTGTAGGTAGGAGCGAAAGACTAATCAAACCCGGTGATAGCTGGTTCTCCCCGAAATCTATTGAGGTAGAGCCTCGTATGCTGACCTGCGGAGGTAGAGCACTGGATGAACTAGGGCCCATACCCGGGTACCGAATTCAATCAAACTCCGAATGCCGCAGGGTGTAATACGGGAGGCAGAATGCGAGGGATAAGCTTCGTATTCGAGAGGGAAACAACCCAGACCAGCAGCTAAGGTGCCTAAATATTGCTAAGTGGAAAGGATGTGGAGTTACTTAAACAGTGAGGATGTTGGCTTAGAGGCAGCCATCATTTAAACAGTGCGTAATAGCTGACTCATCGAGTGATTCTGCGCCGATAATGATTGGCGATAAGCAATATACCGAAGCTCTGGATGCTAGTTTACTAGCGTGGTAGGGGAGCGTTCCCACCGCATTGAAGCCGTCGGGTAACCGCATGGTGGAGTGGTGGGAAGTGAGGATGCAGACATGAGTAGCGATAAGACAGGTGTAATCCCTGTCCGCCGTAAACCCAAGGTTTCCTGGGGAAGGTTCGTCCTCCCAGGGTTAGTCGGGTCCTAAGTCGAGGCCGATGGGCGTAGACGATGGCCAGCAGGTTTAATATTCCTGCACCGCCGACATTTAAACCGGTGTGACACGGATTCGGAGAAGAGCGGGGTGATGAATGTCCCCGTCGCGCAAGCGGATGTGGAGGCTTCGGCCTAAGCAGATTCTTTAAAGAGTCCGTCAAGAAAAGCACCGGCGTATACTAAGGCGCCCGTACCGTAAACCGACACAGGTGGGTGGGCATAAGTGTGCCAAGGCGCGTGAGTGAAACCTCGTTAAGGAACTCGGCAATCTAGCCCCGTAACTTCGGAAGAAGGGGTGCCCAGAAATGGGTCGCAGTGAAATGGGTCAACCGACTGTTTAACAAAAACACAGCACTCTGCAAAGTTTTATGACGACGTATAGGGTGTGACACGTGACCAATGCGGAAAGATTACGGTAAGAGGTTAGCCGCAAGGCGAAGCTTCGAGCTCAAGTCCCCGTGAATGTCGGCCGTAACTATAACGGTCCTAAGGTAGCGAAATTCCTTGTCGGGTAAGTTCCGACCTGCACGAATCGTGTAACGAGTTGACCGCTGTCTCAACGAGGAGCTCAGCGAAGTTGTAACGGCGGTGAAGATGCCGCCTACCCGCAGTAGGACGGAAAGACCCTATGCACCTTTACTGTACGCTGTCACTGGTTTTTCGATTTTAATGCTTAGCGTAAGTGGAAGACTTTGACCCAGCCCTTGCGGGGGCTGGCGAGTCGCCAATGAAACACCACCCTTTGAAATTGGAAAATCTAACCCCGGGCCGTCATGCGGCCGGGGGACCCTGGCAGCCGGTCAGTTTTACTGGGGCGGTATCCTCCCAAAGAGTAACGGAGGAGTACGAAGGTTGGCTCATCCTGGTTGGTAATCAGGTGACGAGTATATGGATATATGCCAGCTTAACTGCGAGACACACACGTCGAGCAGGTACGAAAGTAGGTCCAAGTGATCCGGTGGTTGAATGTGGAATTGCCATCGCTCAACGGACAAAAGGTACGCTAGGGATAACAGGCTGATCCTGCCCAAGAGCTCATATCGACGGCAGGGTTTGGCACCTCGATGTCGGCTCATCACATCCTGGGGCTGGAGAAGGTCCCAAGGGTCCGGCTGTTCGCCGGTTAAAGTGGTACGCGAGCTGGGTTCAGAACGTCGCGAGACAGTTCGGTCCTTATCCACTGTGGGCGCAGGAGAGTTGAGGGGTTCAATCCTTAGTACGAGAGGACCGGGATTGACAAACCTCTGGTGTTCCAGTTGTTCCGTCAGGAGCATTGCTGGGCAGCTATGTTTGGAAAGGATAAGCGCTGAAAGCATCTAAGCGCCAAGCCTATCCCAAGATGAGCTCTCCCTGAAGAGTCGTGGAAGACTACCACGTTGATAGGTCACGGGTGCAAGCACAGTAATGTGTTCAGCTTAGTGATACTAATACTCGTTCGGCTTTTTATTCTGAGCATTTCTTAGCAAATGTGAAGTTGGCAGTTCTACACCTAATATGCGGTTGTCAGTGAACCTGAATCACTGTGTCGTCAGACCGACGGAGATTTAAAATCTCGAAATTGAGATTTGAAATCTTCGGAGTCTGGTGATCCTTGCACGGTGGAACCACCCGTTCCCATCCCGAACACGGAAGTGAAACGCCGTAGCGCCAATGGTAGTGCATCTCTAGGTTGTGCGAGAGTAGGCCGTTGCCAGTAATACGCCCGATCTGTGGGAAACCACAGGTCGGGCCTTTTTTGTCCCAATGCAATCACGCGGAGTGACCCGCAAATTGACTCTCTTTGATGGTAACCATGTCATCTCGTTTCATTGTAACACTCAAAGTTGGCGCAAGTGCGCCAACGGCTAGTGGAGGAGTTTTCGATTATCTCGCAGGTCGTCAAACACAGTGTGCGTCCCGCATGACAAATGATTGTCGGGATAGTAGAGCTGCTCTGGCAACGCTACCGACAGCACAGAACCACTTCATCTAAAACGCCAAAAGTATTCTTCAAATGCTGGAATTCCATACAAGAGTGGAGCCGAAAGGATTCGCCTCCCAGGCTAAAGTTGCTTAGGCGACGTTTTTGTTGTTTCTTCTTACGCAAGCTGGAATACAAATCTGATTTACGAAAGTAGAAACTACGTCCAACTTTTGCTTGGCGAATGCTGGCGCAACACGGCGTTTTATTATCCACAATGCGAAAAAAATGAGCACCCTCAGAAAAATCAAATCCGTAGGCCGCGCAAAAAAGACTTCCGTGGTTCAAGCGCCTGCGGCCGCGGAGCGAAAACGCCGGATTTCCAAGGAAGTGTCGCTGATGGGTTGGATTGAAGATATCTACGGCAACGTGCTTTTGGTTAAACAAAAGCGAGGCAGAAAGGTGTGGTCACTTCCTGGTGGAAAGATCGAACCGGCTGAGGCGTTGGAGCAGGGGTTGATTCGCGAGGTGAGGGAAGAAACGTCGCTGCGTGTGAAATACTGCGACTTCATCGGAATTCTGGATCGTCCGGAAAAATCCAATTTGACGATTTTGTATCGGGTGATTGTGCATGCCGGCACTCCACCGGTTCCCCAGCGCTCGGAAATTTCCGAGATCGAGTTCCGCTCGACACTTCCAAGAGATTCGACGCCATCGCTTCAGTACTTTTGGCGGTTGATGCGTGTTGGTGCGGGACACTCGCGGTGATAGAGCTTTCCCGCAGCATTTGACAGTATGATTGAAAGAAGCTTTGATCGTCCGTGCATGAGATGGAATCCAGCGACGCTTTTAGTTTGTCTATTTTTGGCCGGTTGTGCCACGCCCGAGCCGCCACCAGTATATTTGGAGCGTGCGAATGTTTTGCCGCTTCAGCTCGACGACCGGTTTGAATTTCGGAAGCAGCAGACGTTTTTTAATGATCCCCGAACTTACGTGATCACGCCGAGTGAGACCGTTCGGATGATCCGCTTGAAGAAGAACTTTGGTGCGGTGACCAACTACGAGATCGATGCGGTAACGGGATTCACCTACTCGTTTTTTTGGCGAACAAGCCAGCAGGCGGACGTTACCGTCCGGTTCGAATACCGGCAGGCGGCGTTGGGGAATTTTGTGATGGCGCAGGAGCGCTATTACCCGGAAGCGCGCGGTTCGTTTCAGTCAGATTTTGCTGTCGTGGGTGATGAGTATCTTGAGAATGGTAAGGTGCTTGCTTGGCGTGTATTGTTAATTGTGGATGGCAGTATTGTGGCATTCCGTCAGTCATACATGTGGAAGTAAAACCGCGAGTTGTTTATCGGTTGACAGGGCCATCCGCCCAAGGGGTAATTCAAGAAATATCGTGACACCAAATTCTACTGTTTACGCGAGCCTGCAGTCCCAGGCGGTGTGGATCCGTGTTCAAGGAAAGGGCACGTTCCAGATCAGTGCGGGTTTGAAGGAATATGCTCGCCGGATGATTCTGCGGGGGAGTCGCAACTTCGTGGTTGATCTTGAAAATTGTGAGATCATGGATTCCACGTTCATGGGGACGCTTGCCGGTATCGCGCTGCGCCTTCGTGAGGTAGGGAGTGGTGGCTTGAGTGTGATCGAGCCGAACATGCGCAACCTTCAATTGCTTGAAAACCTAGGACTCGACCATTTGTTTTCTTTCCATCTGCCGGAGGGTGTTTTAGCCGTCCCTTATGAACGCGGAGCAGGCTCGGTGATTGCCAGCAAATCGGAACCTGCGCTACCCAAGGAGCAACAAAAAACCATGATCGACGCCCATGAGGCATTGGTCAAAGTCTCCGCAGCCAATGAGGAAAAATTCAAAGACGTCATCGAATTGTTGAAGCAGGAATCCTCTTTGGACTCTCAAGACGCGTGAGTGGAAACTGGATAAGTTTGTCTTCGGTCGCACCGCGCGGATGTTTCGTCGCTCGGTCCTCGTAGGTAATTGAACTCATTGCGCTAACAGCATGTGGACCTCAATATTAGCAGCAGCATTGGTTGTCACGCTGGTGGTGTTGCTTGCAGTTCGAGCCCGGTTGGCGCGACGGTTGCGGGATGTTGAGCGAGCGCGAGAGGAGTTAGAAATTGAGGAGACGCGCTTTTTTGAGTTTTTGCACGGACTCGGTGAAGCATTTGCCGACACAATTCGATCGGCGGACCTCCATCGGATTATCGTCGAAAGTTCGTGTCGGATTTTGGACTCGACGGGTGGGGCGTTGTATCTGGCATCGAAGACACACGAGACGATGGTTCCAACGTTTCTTTCAAAAAACTGTCCGCCGGTGATCGATATCCCCGCTGAAGTTCGGGAGCAGGCCGAGAAACTGACGCTCGCAGTCGAAAGCTACGTGCGGCTTCATGCGGTGGTCCGGGGGGAGGGTGTCATCGGTCGGGCTTGGGAACAAAGCGGTGCGATGCTTTTAGCGGGCGAGGACTTTGGTGGGGGTCGCGGGGGCGAGCCCGGAAGTGAGATTACCTCTGCGATCGTAGCGCCGCTGGTGTATAAAGCCAAATACCTCGGAGTGTTGATTGTCGTGAACGCCGATGGGAAACCCAAGCTCACGGAGAAGCATCTCAAGGTGTTCAGCAACATCGCGGAGCAATCGGCCTTTGCGCTCTACAACGAGATTGTTTACCGCGAGGCGACCGAGAAAAAGCGGCTGGATCACGACATTGAGATCGCCCGGGAAATCCAGAGCATCCTGCTGCCATCTGATCCGCCACCCATCCCGGGGTATCAAGTGAGCGGGATCAATATTCCTGCCCGTCAGGTAAGTGGAGACTATTTTGACTATTTGGTGGTAGATGAGCATCATACTGGAGTTGCGATTGCGGATGTTTCCGGCAAGGGAGTGCCAGCGTCGTTGATTATGGCCATGGCGCGAAGTGTGATTCGTAGCCAGGCACCTGATAAGGTCCACCCGGCCGACGTGCTGCACCGTGTCAATCGGCAGCTCTACCCGGATATCAAAGAGGACATGTTCATTAGCATGATTTACCTCGTTTTGGACTCGCGCACTTCGGACGTCACGCTGGCTAGAGCCGGGCATGATCCGCCGTTTCTTTATCGCGCTGCGACCGGTGACATCGAACGAATCAACCCGAAAGGAATGGCTCTCGGCATTGACAGCGGGGAGGTGTTCGATAGAGTTTGCGTCGACTTCCAATTCACTTTGGAGACTGGTGACTGTTTATTGCTTTACACTGATGGTGTGAGTGAGGCCTTGGATCAGGAAGGATTGGAATTCGGGATTGCCCGGCTGGTGCAAGGATTGCAAGCCAGCGCTGGCGGGACTGCCGACGGGGTGGTTTCCAGGATCACCGAAGACATCAAAAACTTTGTCGGCGCGGTGCCCCAGCACGATGACATCACGCTGATCGCAATTAGAAAATTATGACACATTCAGAATCTGAAAAACCAACGGACACGACCGAAACGCCTGGAGCCGAAGAGATCACACCGGTCACCGATCCCATTGAAGCTGCGAACGCAGAGGCTACAAAATTCAAGGATCTCTACCTTCGCAGTCAGGCGGATTTTGATAACTTTCGGAAGCGTGCGGCTCGCGAAAAAGAGGATGCCATTCGGTATTCGAATTCCGCTTTGTTGGAACGGTTGCTTCCGATCATGGATAATTTTGAACTCGGCTTGGAAGCTGCGAAGCAGGCGGCCGATGCCGGTGGAATCATTCAGGGCATGTCCATGGTTCAGCGGCAGATGGGGGATTTCTTGCAAGACCACGGCGTGGAGATATTGAGCGCCGAGGGATCCGTGTTTGACCCGAATCTCCACGAGGCGGTGGGGCAGGAGGCCAGTGATTCGGTTGCAGAGGGCACTGTGCTGCGGCAGCTTCGGCGGGGATTCAAGTTGCGTGACCGACTGTTGCGTCCGGCCACCGTGATTGTTTCCAAGGGAAGCGCGGAGTAACTGGATTTCCGTTTGGATTTTCCGAATCACGCAGTATGACCACGAAACGTGACTATTACGAAATCTTGAGCGTTACCCGTAGCGCATCTGGGGATGAGATTAAACGCTCCTATCGAAAACTGGCCGTCCAGTATCACCCGGATAAAAATCCCGGAAACAATGAGGCGGAAGAGAAATTTAAAGAACTTGGCGCTGCGTATGATGTTCTGATGGACGAGCAGAAGCGTGCGGCTTACGACCGGTATGGGCACGCAGCATTCAGCCAAGGTGGCGGAATGGGCAGTCAAGGCGGTGGGTTTCATGATCCATTTGATCTCTTCCGTGAAGTTTTCAGTGGTGCTGCGGGTGGTGGCGGAGGAGGAATTTTTGATCAGTTTTTTGGCGGTGGCGGCGGGAGTGCCGACGGCCGTCAGCGGGGGTCTGACCTTCGCTACGACTTGCAAATCACATTGGAAGAGGCTGCTTCCGGCTGTGAGAAAGAAATTGAAATCCGCAAACTCGACCATTGCGACGATTGCGAGGGCACTGGTGCCCAAAAAGGTTCGCGCGTTGTGTCCTGCCATGTTTGCAAAGGCCGCGGTCAGGTGATTGCTTCGCGGGGTTTCTTCCAAGTCGCGCAAACATGCCCTAACTGTCAAGGAACCGGCAGTGTTATTGAAAAACCCTGCCGTTCGTGCGGTGGCGAGGGGCGTCTTGAGAAAACGTCCAGAATTAAGCTCAAGATCCCGGTTGGGATTGATCACGGGTCCCGGTTGCGCTCCACTGGGAATGGCGAGGCTGGCGTCCGGTCCGGCGGCCGTGGCGATTTGTATGTGGTCGTGCATGTGCGCGAGCATGAGATTTTTGAACGCGACGGATCGGATTTGCGGTGCAATATCCCGATTCCGTTTACGACAGCTGCACTGGGGGGGGAGATCCGGGTGCCCACGTTGCAGGGTGCCGTGAGTTTGAAAATTCCGGCTGGCACGCAGAGCGGAGCCACTTTCCGAATTCGAAGCCAAGGGATGCCATCGCTCCAATCATCGGCCCGCGGGGATCTCTACGCAGACGTCCAAGTGGAGGTTCCAACCAAATTGAATGCCGAGCAGCGCGCCAAGTTGGAAGAGTTTGCGGATCTGTGCGGCGGCCATAACACGCCGATTCATCAGACGTTTTACGACAAGCTAAAAGATTTTTTCCGATAGTCTGCGTTGATCACTGGGCATCGGCGCGCCAGAGGTCCATGGCGGCTATGTTTCCCAGAGAGTCGTCCCACGACATGCACGGGGTTTCGCGCTGGCCTGACTTCACCATTTTGGCAAATACACTGGCTTCATGGGCCATCGCGGAGAGTGGAGAGATGACCTCGACCGGCGTGATTTCGCCGTTTTTGTGAATTTGTATTTGGGCCGGCTCGTTGGCTGGCGAGCAACTCCATGGCAGCGCAACGCACAGGCGTCCCTCGGTGCCATCAATTTCTAGCGAGTTTCGATCTGCTCCGACTATTCCGCATCGAATCTGCGCGAAAAGACCATCGGAGAAACGCAGGTTGGCGATCGCTTTGATGTCGACTTCCGGGGAGGTGGGAAGACTCTCGATCAGACTTTGGATGAGAATCGGATTTTCGAATGCAGTGCCATGCGCTGCACCGGCCATGAGGCGGACCATCGACATCGGGTAACATCCCACGTCGAGAATCGCACTGGCGCCAAGCGCGGGATCAAAGAGCCTGGATGCGGGATCGAAAGGTGCGCTGACGGAAAACGACGCATGGAGCTGGTGAATCTTGCCGATCACACCACTCCGCACCAGTTCGTAAACCTTGTGGGTTTGGGGGTGAAAGCGGTAGCGGAATGCCTCGGCGAGCGCGCAGTCATTGGCGCGTGCTGCATCGACCATTGCTTGGGTTTCCGCAAGGTTCATCGCCAGCGGCTTCTCGCACAGCACCGGGATTTTTGATTTCAGGGCAGCGGCGGCCCATTCCAAATGAAACGGGTGAGGCGTTGCCACGTAAACCGCGTCGATGTCCTGATCCTCCAGCAGCGCTTCATAGCTGCTGTGGCAACGTATCATCGGGAAGTCGCGTTTGAAAATGTCGGCGGATTCCTGATTTCGGCTTCCGGATGCGACGGCGACTCCGTCGCTGGTTTCGGCGAGTGCTTTGATGAATTGCCGGACGATACGGCCGGTGCCGAGGATACCCCAGCGGATGGGAGAGGATGTCATGAGGCTGCTGGCGGGCTGGGAGGCGGCAGGTTAGATTTGCCGAGTGGGCGGCACGCTGCGACGAGCAGGTTGCATGCTTCGATGCACAAAAGCGGGATTGTGTGGGTTGGCCAAGTCACATCGAGCGGCGTCGTTAGCGGCTGCGGCCGCCCCGGTGCGAGATCCCAGACCAGATTCCGGAGGCAGCCGTTTTCGCTATTGCAGGCGCTGAGGATAAGTTCGTCGGCTTGATCATCACGCGTGAGCTGAGTGATGCGATACATGCCGGTTTGACGACCGAGTGTTTCGCGGAATGGAACTGGAGTGATTTGCCCCCGTAGTGCGGAGAGATACATCCCGAGCGCCGCCGGGTAAATGAAGTCGAGTGCGGCCCGGATGTCTTTGGCGGATTCCAATTTCAAAACCCAGCCGCGACGCAGGTTCGGCGCAGTTTTCAGCGGGCGGTATTTGCCATCGGAGTCGTATTGCGCGATTGCCCGGGCGTCCTCCGGCCATGTCATGACCGAGAGCGTGGCAACGTCATGTGACGTGTCCAAATGGTGGCGCAGCGTGCAGTCTGAGGTCACAACGACCTCTCCAATAGTCCAGTCTCCGTTCGCACCGAGACGCTCGATCAAATCGACAATGCCGGATGGAATATCATTCATCGTTCAGGAATTACGCGTGTCGCCACGGCATGGCTCAACCGGAATACACGGAGCTGTCATCAAAGACCTTGGGTTCGAGGATCGGCAGTGGCTCTCCTTTGGAATTCAATTGCTGAAAAAAGCAGCTTTGATAGCCGGTGTGGCAGGCTCCGCCTGATTGCTCGACCTCGAAAAGCAAAACATCGGCGTCGCAGTCCACAAACCAGCGAACGATGCGCTGCGTGTGGCCGCTGGTCTCGCCCTTCAACCAAAGCTTCTTCCGCGACCGGCTCCAGTAGTGCATCAGGCCTGTCTCTTTGCATTTTTCCAGCGCCTCGGCATTGATCCAGGCGAACATTAGGACGCGTCCGCGCGGAGGTCCCTCGTGGCCGGTCGCCTCTTGAACAATAGCCGGCACCAGTCCGTCCGGCGTAAATTTGATTTCTACACTCACTGGGTGAGTTTTTTCCTGTGCCTGCAATCCATCAAGAGAATTCCGGGGGAAACATCGAAATTGATCTCGCGCGACCGGCCTGATTTTCTGTCAGATACTCCCACAACCCATTACCCTCGAATTTTTCTCTATGAATCCTTCTTACTTTGTAGCTTGTGACCTCGGTGCCGAAAGCGGACGCGTCATGCTTGGCACGCTGGCAGCCGGGAAGTTGCAGTTGGAGGAAGTGCATCGATTTCCGAACCTGCCTGTGCGCCTTGGTGATAGTTTGCGTTGGGACATCCTCGGGACGTTTCGGGAGCTGAAGATCGGATTGAAAAAGGTTGGATCGATGGGGTTGCCGGTGACCAGCTTGAGCGTCGACTCGTGGGGTGTTGACTACGTTTGGACGGGAGCTGGCCAGCCAATGCTCGCGCCGCCGTATGTGTATCGGGATGAGCGGGTGGATGCTGCATTCGAGACGGCTACGGCGCGTGTGTCCAAAGAGGTTATCTTTGAAGCAACGGGGTTGCAGTTTATGCCATTCAACACGCTCTATCAGCTCTGCTCGGACATTGAGCACAGCCCTGCAATGGTAGGAATCGCTGAGCGGTTTTTGTGCATCGCGGATTACTTCAATTTTTTGTTTTCGGGCGTGGGGCGTTTGGAGCAAAGCATGGCGAGCACGACGCAGGTGTATGACCCACGCACACGGGATTGGTCGTCATCGTTGATCGAGGCATTTGGCCTGCCCGCGCGCGTGTTTCCAGAGATCGTTGCGAGCGGCACCACGCTGGGGGCGATCACCCCGGCAATCGCGCTCGAAACCGGACTTGCTCCAACTGTAAACGTGGTCGCAACCTGCTCGCATGATACCGGAGCTGCAGTTGCTGCGGTGCCGTCGAGCGGTGGTGACGATTGGGCCTACCTGAGTTCGGGCACGTGGTCGCTGATCGGCGTGGAGTTACCGGAGCCGCTGATCCGCCCGGAGGTGTATGCGGCAGATTTCACGAACGAAGGCGGGTTTGGCGGGACAACTCGGTTTTTGAAAAATGTCGTCGGGCTGTGGATTCTGCAGGAGTGCCGCCGAACGTGGGAGGCCGAGGGGAATTCATTCGATTACGCAACACTCACCGACCTGGCAAGCGAGGCGGCACCACTCGTCTCGCTCATCAATCCGGCGGATTCCCGATTTGTGAAACCGGGGGAGATGCCGGCAAAAATCGAAGCATTCTGCCGCGAATCCGGTCAGCCCGTGCCCGCGACGACGGGTGCCTACGTGCGGTGCATTTTGGAAAGCCTCGCGCTGATGTATCGTCGCCAACTCGCGCTGATCGAGTCACTGACTGGACGCACGATTCGAAAACTTCACATCGTGGGCGGTGGCAGCCAGAGCGCCCTGCTCAACCAATTTTCCGCCAATGCGACCGGGCGGATGGTAATTGCGGGGCCGGTTGAAGGAACTGCGATCGGGAACATCCTGATCCAGGCGATCGCGTCCGGGCATTTGGATTCGCTGGGAGCCTTGCGTGATTGTGTGGCCCGGTCGTTCCCAGTCGATGAGTTTACCCCCGAAGAGGCCGATTTGTGGGCGGATGCATTTAAGCGATTCGAGACGCTTTGCTGATCGAACTAGTCTCGTGAATCCTCGCAAAATGGGATTTTTCTCTTGCGGATGGGGTTGGTGATCCGCACTATTACTCCCCCGCACGGAAATGTGTCGGAAGAAAGTAGGTGAAATTTTCATGCCAGAAGTAACAGTTAGAAAAGGTGAGCCGATTGATCGCGCTCTCAAACGTCTCAAGTCGAAATTGGATCAGGAAGGAATTCTTGACGAAGTTCGTCGTCTGCGTGCCTTTGAAACTCCAATCCAGCGCACTCGTCGCAAAGCGAAAGCCAACGCGAAGCGTCAAAAGCTGAAGATTCGTTTCAATTTCAACCTCAACTAAATCCGCGAGGGGATCCATCTGATGCCCCGGATTGTTTTTGCTGGCTGCGGCTTCCTTGGTGAGGCCGCAGCTTTGCTTTTTATGAGATCCGGCTGGGATGTCATTGGCGTGACCCATCGGGAGGAGTCCGCCGATGCTCTACGCGAACGGGGCATCGCCTCCGACGTGGCAGATCTTTCCGACGCTGAATCGGTCGAAAACCTTGCCCGTCGCGTGGGCGAAATCGACGTGGTCGTTCATGCGGCGAGTTCTGGCCGGGGGGGCGAGGACGCTTACCGTGTTGTGTATCGCGACGGAATGGCAAACCTTGCGTTGGCATTTCCCCGTTCGTTTTTGATTTTTACCGGAAGCACCTCGGTCTACGGCCAACTCGACGGGGAGGTCGTGACCGAAACATCGGCGGCTGAACCCGATCGTGCGACGGGTCGGATATTGCTCGAAGCCGAACAGCACGCGCTGGCGGCCGGTGGGGCAGTTGCTCGATTGGCCGGGATTTACGGCCCTGGACGATCCGTGTTGCTGCGAAAGTTTCGCGACTCCACCGCGCGCATCGAAGGGGATGGCTCACGAATTGTGAACCAGATCCACCGGGACGATGCGGCCTCCGCATTGCTGGCACTGGCAACTCTGCGTCAGACCGGGATTTTCAACGTCGTCGACGATTCCCCCGCCACGCAGTTGCAAGTTTACCGATGGATTGCGGAGGTGTTGGATCGCCCGCTGCCGCCGCATGGCGAGCCGGATCTAAACCGTAAGCGCGGCTGGACCAGCAAACGAGTGAGTAATTTGCAGCTCCGCTCGCTGGGTTGGGCTCCGGCATTTCGGTCCTACCGGGATGCTTTGCCGACGTTGATTGATTAACCGCGGTGTTTTTCGATTCGGGCAAATGCGTTGTGGCTGTGGATCGATTCGTAGTTTTCCGCCTCCACCGCGTAGTAGGTAATCTCGGGTAGCGCCTCGCATCGCATCGCCACGTTTCGCACCAGGTCCTCCACGAAAACCGGATTTGCGTAAGCCCGCTCGGTGACCACCTTTTCGTCTGGCCGCTTGAGCAGGCTATAAAGTTCCGAGCTGGCGCTTTGTTCGACGAGTTGGATCATGTCCTCAAGCCACATCGGTGGGGTTGAGCGAATCGACAATGTCACCTGTCCGCGTTGATTGTGGGCGCCCGCAGTGCTGATCGCCTTGGAACATGGACAGAGCGTGGTCACACCGACAATGGCCGTAACCACAAAGTCCAGTTGGCCGTGATCGAGAGTCGCAGAGAATCGCGCGTTGTAATCCATGAGTCCCATGGCTCCGGTCGCCGGCGCATTTTTCTCCATAAAAAATGGAAATTCAAAATCCACATGGGCGCAATTCGAGTGAAGGCGCTCCGTGAGCTGATTGAGGATATCGCGAATGTTATTCACGTGCAGCACCGCGCCGTGCGAGTTGAGAACCTCCACAAACCGGCTCATGTGCGTGCCCTTATGCTGATGCGGAAGATCGACGGTGAGCTGCATGGTCGCCACCGTGCTTTGAATGGCATGATTCTTGTCCCGGATCTGGATGGGATATCGCAGGTTCTTCACGCCCACCCGATCAATCGGGATTTGTCGATCATCCTGTTGGCTTTGAGTGTCGGTGAGTGTCATATGGATAGTTCTACGATTGAAGTCGCTGCGACGGCGGTTGCGAAGATGGGAAATGCGTGGCATCCGTTGAGAGATCACACGTCTGATTTTCGCATGCCCCACAAAAAACCCAACCTTCCGACAAAAATCTGTATCGCATGTGGGCGGCCGTTTGCATGGCGGAAAAAGTGGGAGCGTTGCTGGGATGAGGTGCGCTATTGCAGTGAACGGTGCCGTCGCGGCGGTGGTAAACTGACCATCAAGTAAAGCACGCCGGCGACCCTGACCGAGCTACTCGGCGTCCATTCCCAAGAGGATTTTGGCGGCTTGGTTTACGTCTTTGTCACCGCGTCCGCTCAGGTTTGCGATGATGATCTGGTCTTTAGACATGGTCGGAGCGGCTTTGATCACATGGGCAATCGCATGCGCAGATTCGAGCGCGGGGATGATGCCCTCGATTTTTGCGAGGAGCTGAAACGCGGCCAGTGCTTCATCGTCGGTGGCAAAGTCATACTCCGTGCGACCAATCTCCTTCAGCCAGCTGTGCTCGGGTCCGACCGCTGCATAGTCCAATCCGGCGGAAACCGAATGGGTCAGATCGATTTGTCCGTCCGCGTTGGCAAGCAGCCACGTCTTGGCTCCTTGGAGCACACCGAGTTTTCCACCTTGGAAGCGGGCGGCGTGCTCGCCCGGCTTGATGCCTCGCCCGCCAGCCTCGACGCCCACCATGCGCACGTTTTCATCTTTCAAGAAGGCATAAAACAGACCAATTGCATTGCTCCCGCCGCCGACACACGCCGTCAATAAATCCGGAAGCCGTTCCTCGCGTTGTAGGATTTGCCGCCGGGCCTCGTCGCCAATCACCCGATGAAAATCGCGAACGATCATCGGGTATGGATGCGCTCCGTAGGCGGTGCCGAGGATGTAATGGGTGGATCGGACATTCGTAACCCAGTCGCGCATAGCCTCGTTGACAGCTTCCTTGAGCGTCGCTTGGCCCGCCGTGACGGCAACCACCTCGGCCCCGAGGAAGCGCATGCGCGCAACATTCAGCGCCTGCCTTTCCATGTCCACAGCGCCCATGTAAATCACGCATTCACAGCCAAATCGGGCAGCCACTGTAGCTGTCGCAACGCCGTGTTGGCCGGCACCGGTTTCCGCGATGACCCGCTTTTTTCCCATGCGCTTGGCCAACAAAATCTGTCCGACTGCGTTATTGATCTTGTGTGCGCCGGTGTGCAGCAAATCCTCCCGCTTGAGATAGATTTTCGCGCCGCCTAGGTGCTCAGTCATTCGCTCCGCAAAATACAGCGGCGTCGGACGCCCCACAAAATCGCTCAACAATCCGTTCAGCTCCTTGCGAAAAGCCGGATCTTTGCGCGCGCTCTGGTATTCGTCGGCAAGTTCCTGGAGCGCGGTCATTAATGTCTCAGGAACAAACATGCCGCCGTAAGCACCAAAGTGGCCGTGGGCGTCGGGCATGGCGGCGTAGTCGGCTTGAATCATTCCCGAGTGTGCACCAACTTTATCACCTTCGCAACTCTGACTAGCAGGCTGCTAACTCAAAACCTTGAGCATCGCCACGACGGCACGCCGGTGCGGTGCGGGCATGGGCACGGAGTCCAAAACCGCCACGTCGAATGCGCGGAGGCTATCGTCCGGCTGGCGCGGAGCACTAATGACATCGAGCCGAACGCGGTATCGGGTGATTGGATACTCAAGGGTGTGCGCCGGACGTTTCCGGAGATTGGTAGCATCGGGCATGTGCCATAACCCGCGCCATTTCGGCCCCGCCGCTTGGGTTAGAAAAAGTTTGCCGTCGTTGTAGATGAAGGCGACACGTTCGACTCGAAACTCAGTGGCTGCACGAGGAGCCTTCACCGGCAATGCGGCTGGCACGGTCGTCGTGCAGTAGCTTTTGACCGGACACGCGGAGCAATCCGGTTGCCCTGCCCGACAAATCAATGCGCCGAGCTCCATGACTGCCGAGTTAAAAAGCCGCCCGCCGGAGCATCCCTGTTGGATCGCGATGGCGGTTTCGCAGATATGGCTGCGACCTTCGGCAGTGTCGATGCGGTCGCGCCAATCGGTCAATCGCGCCAGCACGCGCGCGATGTTGGCATCCACCACCGGGGCGGTTTCATCCCATGCGAATGCGGCGACCGCCGCTGCGGTGTAATCCCCAATGCCGGGGAGCGTGCGGAGCATCTGCATCGACTGCGGGATCTGGCCGTCGTGCTCGGTCATAATTGCTTGAGCCGCGCGGTGTAGGTTTCTGGCCCGCGAATAATACCCGAGCCCCTGCCACAGCGACAATACCTCCTGCTCCGAAGCCGCCGCCAAAGCAGCAACTGTGGGGAATTGCGCCATCCATCGTTCGTAATACCCGATCACGGTGGTCACCTGGGTTTGTTGCAGCATGAACTCGGAGACCAAGATCGCATAGGGATCGGTCGTGCGCCGCCACGGCAGATCACGCCCGTCACGTAAAAACCACTGCACCAAATCGCGGCGAAAGCGCTCGGCCAAATCCGCGCTCCCGGGCCAACCAGAAATGTTCTCGGCATCTCCCGCGGGGCTGGCATTAAATGATGACGACGTGTCTGACAAACCAGTTACCATTTACACAACGCCGCTAACGACGCAACAGGCGGATGCATTGCGCGCGCTGTTGGATGCGGATGGATTTACTTTTGAAACGAAGCAATACATGCGTTTTTTCGCGAGCAGGCCGCGTCTAAACATCGCTGTATATGAAAAAGGTCCGAAGGCGGTCATTCAGGGAAAAGACACGCAGGAGTTTGTCCAATTCCGACTCGAACCGGAAATTCTCGGCGAGGCCAAACTCGGCTACGATGACGTTCATCATCCGGAAAAATACGAACCGCACTTTGGCATCGACGAAAGCGGCAAGGGGGACTTTTTTGGCCCGCTCGTGATTGCTGGCGTGTTCACTGACAGCCGGCTGGCCCACGAGTTCAAGGACGCCGGGATTCAGGATAGCAAAGCGATTTCATCAGACAAACGCATCCGTGATCTCGCGCAGATGATCCGCCGCTCGAAGGCTGCGCAGACCGTGATCACGATCACGCCGGAGCGTTATAACGCATTGTTCGCCAAGATCGGGAATCTCAACCGCCTGCTCGCATGGGGTCATGCGCGTGCCATCGAAAACCTTTGCGAAATGCGACCTGATTGTCCGCGAGCGCTATCAGATAAATTTGCCGATGTGCGCGTGCTCAATCGTGCGCTCATGGAAAAGGGTCGCAGAATCGTGCTCGACCAGCAAACGAAGGCAGAGTCGGACTTTGCCGTGGCTGCGGCGTCGATTCTGGCGCGGGAAAAGTTCATCGATTGGATGGAATCCACCGGAGAGCGCCTCGGATGCAAGATGCCGAGGGGCGCATCCGCCGCAGTCAAAGCGACGGCGATCGCATTGGTCCGCACGCACGGTCCCGATGTGCTCAAGGAAATCTCGAAGGCACATTTCAAGACCACCGCGGAAGTTCTTTCGGCGGCAGGCTAACCGCGAATTTTTGCAATCGGCCTTGTATCCGCACGGCCTGCACTGTGGAATCTGCCGCATGTCCGTCGAAAATATTCTTGTTGTCCGTCGCAGCCTGTTTGATGAACTTGGGGAGTTCCAAGGTTTTCTGAGTGACGCCGAACTGTATTTGAACGCGTTCTTCCAACCCGGAAATGCGTTTTTTCTGCCCCGCCCGGACGCCGAACAAGACCCGACGCATAAACAGCTCATCCCGTATTGCGTATTCACGCACGCAGGAAAAGTGCTGCGATACACACGCGGCGGCAGCTCCGGCGAAAAACGTCTCGCGGCCAAAATGTCCATCGGGATCGGTGGGCATGTGAATGACATCGACACCGGCGGCGGAGAATTCAACGAAGCCGGATATCTGGCCGCCGTGCACCGCGAAATCTCCGAGGAGCTTTGTATTCAGGGCTCATACACGGCCCGCATCATCGGCCTGATCAATGACGACTCGAATGAAGTCGGCCGCGTGCATCTCGGAGTCGTCCACCTCGTGGAGCTCGACACCGACGACGTAACCCCCGGCGAAGCCGCCATCGCAGACCTCGCGTTCACAGACCGTGGCACCGTTTTGACCGAAGTCGATCGACTGGAAACCTGGTCCCAGATCGTCGCCCTCGCCTTGGATGGAATGAGTTTATAAACCGCTGGAGTCCTCTGCGGTTAAAAATGTCCCAAAGTCTCCCTCCGCATCGTCGGTTTGCGTCGTCTGTCACGCGTGTTTGCCTGCGTGGGATGCGAGCACGGTGCCTTCCAGCAGCGCGCGGCCCTCGGCGGCGGCGGCGATGTTTTCTACGGACACGGACGCGATTTGGGTGAGTGCTTCGACAGTCAAAAATGCCTGGTGCGCCGTGACCAGGACGTTCGGGAATGTGAGCAGATACGCGAGTTGTTCGTTGTCGAGGATGGTGCCCGAGTGGTCCGAGTAAAAGTAGTTGTCCTCCTCTTCATACACATCCAATCCGACCCCGCCGACATGGCCGGAGCGGATATACGCGATGAGGTCCTCGGTTTTGACGAGTTCGCCCCGGCTAGTGTTGATTATCACGACGCCGGGCTTCATTTTTACGAGGGTTTCCGCGCGAATGATGTAACGGGTTTCCGGAGTCAATGGCGCATGCAGGGATATGATATCTGACTCCCGGAGCAGGGTATCCAAATCCGTGAGGGTGACGCCTTTGTTTGCGGCCCAGTGGCTGTCAGCCATGGGATCATACGCGATTACACGTGCTTCAAAGCCGGCGAAAATCTGGGCGGCTTTTTGGCCGATTTTTCCGCATCCGATCAGCCCCACCGTTTTTCCGGCAATGTCGAAGCCCACAAATCCGGAAAGCGAAAAATTGTGATCTCGGATGCGGTTGTATGCGCGGTGTATCCGCCGGATCAGCGTGAGCAAGAGTGCGACTGCGTGCTCGGCAACGGCATTTGGGGAGTAGGCGGGCACGCGGGTGACGATGATACCTAGTTCCGCTGCGGCATCGAGGTCCACTTCGTTGAACCCGGCGCACCGCATCGCGACGATCTTGACTCCTCCCTCGTGCAGAATCTGCAAACACTCGCGATCCAATTGGTCATGTACAAAACAGCACACGGCAAAACATCCATGCGCGACTTGAGCGACCGGGGCATTCAGCGCAAATCGGAAGTATGTGAGCTCCAGTCGCGACCCTCCGATTTTGTCGAAATATTCTTCGTCGTAGGGTTTCGTGTCAAAGAACGCAACGCGTGGCCTGCTCATGGATGCAAAGACTAACCACGAAGGGCCTCCGTTTTCGAGTCAAATTCCCGGTTGACTCTGTGAAGGGTCCGCAAGTATCTTCTCCGATCCGTAAGTAGAGCTTGACCGCCCGCTGTGCGGTTCCATTTATGCAGAGTCCTGCCCAAGAGCTTTCCTACATCCTGATCACCCCGCATTCGATCCGAAAATCCCGGACAGGCGGCATTCTATCGCGTTTGATCTCACGCTCCGGATTGGATTTGGTGGCGGCCCATGTATTCGCGCCATCCGATGCGTTGATCGAAAAATACGCCGACTCGATCGTCAGCGATGACGACGAGCGGCACCGGCACACGCAGCAGTTGGTCAGAGACTACATTCGCAAAAACTTCGGCGTTACTGCAGATGGGACACGACCACGTGTGATGATGCTCGTGCTCCGTGGCGAAGATGCGGTGGCGAAAGTGCGGCGCGTGACGGGTCACCTCGTCCATGACCGTACGGCAGGTGAGACGATCCGCGACACCTACGGCGATTACATTTCGGAAAATGGAGGCGTCGTTTACTTCGAACCGGCAGCGCTGGCTCCCCAGTCGGTGCAGGCTGCCGAAGCGGACCTCAAACTCTGGGCGGCGTATTCGGACTCAGACGGTGGGATTTTGGACCATTTGATCCCCGCTCCGGAATCCGGCACGGCGGAGACCACGCTCGTCCTGCTTAAGCCGGACAACTTCCGGTTTCCGAATGTCAGGCCGGGCGCGCTGATAGAGACATTTTCCCGCACCGGACTTGCAATTGTCGGAGTTAAAGTCCTGCACATGAGCGTGGCCGAGGCGGAGGAGTTTTACCGTCCGGTGCTCGACGCGTTGCTCCACCATTTGGCCGACTCCACCGGCCGCCGCGTCCGGT
>Ga0247837_1000590_pt1 | contig 77385 bp, 53 predicted proteins | sample LaCtaG_2_FD_187115 | JGI IMG/M metagenome (GOLD analysis project Ga0247837, IMG submission 187115) | Freshwater microbial communities from meromictic Lake La Cruz, Castile-La Mancha, Spain - LaCruzMarch2015_14.5m | ecosystem: Environmental > Aquatic > Freshwater > Lake | place: Spain: Castile-La... | reverse complement strand
CTGCTATCAGCCCTGCCAAGTCTCCATTCGGACACAGCTCCAGTAGAAACCCTACCGACCTGGGAGTCTGTATGGCGTGGTACAGCCTCACTACGAAAGGGTGCGCCAAGGACTGTAGCAGTTGTAACTCTTGTATTACATAGGGAACCTGGCCTTGTCGCTTTACAGCGGTCTTTCTCAGTAGTTTCAATGCAAAGGCGAAGTGCGGCTTGGCCTTGAGCCGGGCTTTATAGACTCGGCCGAAGGCCCCGGAGCCGAGTTCCTCCACTATTTGCAGGTCTGAAAAGGTGATATAGGGACTGGGGGAGTAGGCGTCTGGCTCAAACATGCGCAGACTCTCAAGTGCGACGGTCGCCCTGAAGTTCGCTACAGTGGATATAACCGAGTCTCTGACAGCCACTATATTGGTTCTGCTTTGAGTGGGGACTATTAGGGCTTTGATTTGTTTTATCCAGGTCTCCGCTTCTTCCTGTGTCTTTGCGTAGAAGTGGGTTTTCCCGGAAAGGGAAATCAGGGTGAATCCGTACTTGAAGCCATATATAGACTTAGAACTGTGCACATCCAGTAGGGTATTCAGGGCAAAGGAACTGGCCGCAGGCTTCCCAGCCTCATACGCTGCTTTATTGTCATAGCGAGATAATGCTCCCTCCGCTGTACTGAGCACCAAATAGGCCTTTAGCCGTAGTAAGGCCACTGGATGCTGCACAGTCCCTGCGTAATCCTGCGGACTCGAAAGCCAGCGGCCTATCAGGTAGGGCCGAAGTTCAGGCCTGCAAGGGAGGTGAATAGGCTTTCTGCCCTTGGAGTCTAGAGCGTCGGAACTGGCGCCTGCTGCTACTAAGGCTGCACAGAGCTCCACACTGCCTCTTTGCACTGCGATGTGCAGCGCAGATCCTCTGGAAGTGGCAGTATTTACCTCCAGTTCGGATACTCCGAGGAGGAGTCGGACGCATTCGGAGTGGTTTTGGTAGATAGCCAGCATGAGGGCGGTCCAGCCGTCCTTTGTTTGCGCGTTTACGTCAATTCGTAAGGGTAAAAGTAAGCGCAGGAAGTCAGGCAGGCCCAGAAAGCACACATAGTGGAAGCAATTCCAGTCTAATTGGTTCTTTTCCTCGATCACTGCCTTCGCTTCCAGAGGGGAAGCGGGCAGGAACCTGCGGAAGTCCTCCAGCCGGCCCTGTTGGCAGCTCCAAACCAGCTTCTGAGGCAGACTGCAGGTCTGTCCATAGCCAAATGAGCCAGAATCTAGCATAGGGACGCTCCCAACAATGGCCTTCGACCTGCGTCTGCCCTCACTTTGGTCCACACACACCAGTGCTTCCAGCCACACCATTGCTCCGTCCTTCAAGCCGAACTTCTCCAATGGCCAGTCCTCAACTAACAACACTCTAACACCCAGCCGTACAGCCATTAGTCTTTGCAGACTGGGCTGCAGGCGGAACACTCGCTGCACCAAGGTCTTCAGCCCTGCGACTGTTTCGTAGGGACGCAGGGAAAAGGCCACTGTGCGCACTTGACTGCGCAAGAGCAGCTTCATTGTCTGTTTACCAAGTTGGAACAATGGCGATTTGCCTTTGAGCCAGGCTAACGTGGGCGCTAGAGCAGATATCAGTGACTAAAGACTTGGAATATGTGCAAGTCTCGCACTAATATATGTGGCTTTACTGAAACGGCAGTATAGGACTGATTTGCCTTTGCAGATCAACAAACAACTAGTCTACTGAAAGGATTTAAGGCTTTGAAGCCAAATTAGTATCCATTAAAGGTATATGCAACTTGCTGATCCAATCGTCCCCATCATCTCTATCCTGCCCCATCTGCAACATTCAGGGAGTGCAAGTCGAATCGGCTGGTAACGAGTGGGGTTAGAAGGGATAAACCCAGGGTAGGCTAGACCTGCATTCCCCGAGCTAGCAGCAGCCTGCCATCTTGCATCTAGGAAAGTCTATAAATCTTTCAGATATGGTCAGTGTGCAACACACTCTCCCCTTGCCGGCCCTCTCCCAGACCAACGAAGCCTTTACCCGGAACCAAGCCCAAAACATGCGCCAAGCCATCAAGGCCCACCACTTCCCCCTCGTCAACCAGCTCCTCCGTGAGGGCTTCAACCCCGCCCAGCCCATCACTGCCGACCGATGGAACGCCTACCTGCTACTAGTGCTGGAGGGATGTTCGGAACTAGTCAAGCAGCTCGTAGAGGCAGGCGAAGTGGATGTGAACTATAAGGATGAGGACGGCTTCACAGGCCTGATGGTCGCGGCTGACCATGGAGACTTGAAGATGGTGCAGACCTTGGTGTCCCTGGGAGCGGACCTACAGGCTACATACGACGGCAGACACACCGCCAAGTCACTCGCCATTCAAGCCAACAGACAGTCAGTCGCAGTGTATCTCCAGGGTCAAGAGTCTCGCTAAAATGGACTCTACTAGTCAGGTAGTCGCGGGACTCGCTGCGGCTCTGCAGTTCTACCTCAGTCCTGCGAACCTGTGTCATGACAAGGTGGTGGCGAGGTACTTGACCCAGCAAAAGAGAGTGCCGCTGGAGACGTTCCTGACGTTCAACCAAGTGCGAGACCTGTGTCAGGACCATTCCGCCTTAGACCTGCTCAAAGCAGCGGTTCCCTTGGTGCCAGGCGCACGATTGGAAGGAGACAGCATCGCAGTGGAGCCGGAAATCCGCACTCAAGACGTAGACACGTGGAAGAAACAGGCGGAAAGGAGCACTGTCTATGTGGAGCCAGTGCCTGAGACCTGTGATAGGGAGCAGCTGCGCTGTTTGTTCGCACAGTGGGGGGAAGTCGTGTACATCAGTCTGCCCAAGTTCAGCGAAACGCACATAGTGAAGGGGTTTGCCTTTGTGCAGTTTCGGAGTCACTTGGCGGCTCGGGCTGCTGTGGCGCTGTCAGGGTCGGATGCATTTGGGACTGGCAAACTCATACAAGTCTTGCCGAAGGCTGCTTGGAAGGACTATAAGCCTCGGTTCGCAGCGCTTCAGCAGCGAATTCAAGCTTTGCTACACTCTAATCGCTCTAGTTAGGTACAATAGGTCTATTAGTAACCTGCATCCCAATAGACTCATATTGGAATGCTATTTTCATGAATTTTAGGCGAAATCAATTGTCCCCGAAATTTCTATGAATCCTGGGGTCAGTTGATTTATTTCTAATTGATTTGAGGGTTTACTGAGAGATTATAGTCTTAGAAAGAAGCTGCTAGCGCTATAAGGTAGTGAGTAAGCCGCGCATTGCCACTATTAACAATTCAGAGGAAAATCGTCCGAAATCCATTAATAGTACAGATAGATGTGCAATTCTGTGTATTCAGATGAAGTATATTTTATGGGACGATATTATAGTTCTTACTAGCTGGCAATTTGGGTTCCATGCGTATTCTCAGTGCGTCTTTCTTGACTTTCCACAGAAATCGCCTATTTGCTGTCTTCCGTGCCAATTGCTGCACAGAAAAGAGGATTATTTTCCTAGTAAAAATGCATGCCCATTAGCCAAGTTCAAAAGTTGCAACTTCTCAATTTCCCTCACACAGAATAGTAACAGACAGTCTGAATTGCAGAGATAAGGGGGGAAAGTAGTGTGCCTGTGCCATAGTGGCGGTAGAATAGCAGTGGTGACATTGTTGCAAATATGAGGTTCGGACCTCAGTACGAACAGCAGAAGATTCCCGAGTGGGCATCCAAGTACATCCGCTACGTGTACCTGCTAAAGATGCTAAAGCCGCTATACCGGCCTTCTTCTCGAGAGCAAGAATCAGGTGTGCCCCTGCTGCCTATCAACACCAACCCCGACTCCGGAACGCCCACTCTAGACGAATGGGTGCAGACACTCAAAGCTGACTGCGAGAAGGTGCATCACTTCTTCGATCAAAAGTACTCTGAATACACCTCAGAACTGGACGACATCATCGACTTCGTGAATCTGAACTTGGCTGCAGGGACGGATCTGATGCTCACAGACCATCCAGACCCGAGACAGCGGCTTCCTAGTCTGCAACGAGCTATCCAGAACTCGCACAGAGCACTGTGGACGCTGGAAGTGTACGTGGAAGTCAACCAATTAGCACTGCGAAGACTAATAATGAAGCTAAGGAAGGTGGCAATGGAGGATGCTCGCTTAGCAGAAGTCGTAGCCATGCTGTGCGACACACTTTACCCTTTACGGAAACAAACCCATCAAGCCAGAAAGCGAATCTACGAATTCACCGCTGAGCACATCACTCACCGCAGTCTGCGGGCCACGAAGGAGTTCTTCCACCATGCGGAAATCACCTACAAACAGACCGACATCGCTATCATCTGCTTCTGCTCTGGGGTTCTCTTCATCTGCGTGACAGCCGCTATCACCATGATCACGGAACTATCCTCACTTAGTCAGATTGTCCCGAGCTTCTGTATTTACCGCATGATTGCGAGCTTTACGTTTACACTGTGGATGGCGGGGATGATTCTCTTCCTGTTTGAGTACCACTCTATTAACTGGACGTATATCTTTGAGTTGAAGCAGAAGAGTGCGATTTCCTTCATCAAGATCATGAAAACTGCGTCGATTTGGAGTGCGATATGGGGCATGATGTTCCTGGCGCATATTATGTACAGGCTGAGGGATGACACTCCGAAGTCTGACTACATCTCTCTAATGGCGTTTATCGCCTTTCTAGGGGTCTGGTTCATCCCTCTGCACGTCATGTACTTGACCATAAGGAAGGAACTGCTGTTCGTAGTACTGCAAATAGTGGCAGCGCCTTTCGGGAAAGTGGAGTTCGTGCACTTCTACACAGGGGACGTGGTGACTTCCCTGTCCAAGCCTTTGGGAGATTTGTACCGGTCCTTCTGCTTCATTACCTCAGGAGCTTGGGCACATATGGAGAATGGAAACTGCGCAAATCAGAATTACGGCCTTTACTTGATGTCGGTTTTGCCCTATTGGTGGCGCTTTCTGCAGTGTCTAAACCGCTTCTACGTGACTAAGCAGTGGTTTCCTCACCTGGTTAATGCAGGGAAGTACGCTTCCGGCCTCATCGCCATATCCCTGTCCTATTTCCCTGTCTCGTCAGACCCACATACTTCTCTGTTCATATATGTCATAGTCTACGTAGTGGCCACAGTGTACCTATTCACCTGGGATATCCTCATGGACTTTGGGTTTCGACGTTTCTTCAAGCCAGAAGGGAGACGCAAGCGTCTGTTTCCGCGCTGGTACTACTACTATATCTTTATCTCGAATTTGCTGCTGCGATATGCCTGGTTTATCACAGTCATGCCTTCCTCCATGCTCACCAACCCCTATCTGCAGGTGGAACTGATCCTGCTGATTGCTAGTCTGCTGGAAATCTTCCGCAGAGCGCAGTGGACTCTGTTCCGGGTGGAGAACGAAAAGTTCAGCAACATTGAAAAGTACCGACATGTGGACTTCGTGCCCAAGCTGCCCAAAGTAATAATCGACGAGCTCTAACACTTCACTTCTCTTTTCCTTATTAGACAGCATGGAGGTGGACCCTGAGGCCGCGGTCTTTCCCAGACTCAGCGAAGTGCAGTCCTCTGGCAAGCGGGAGTTCAGGAAAATTGCAGTGCCGCCGCATCGCTTGACACCGCTGAGGGAGCATTGGGACCAGATCGTAGGGCCTATAGTGGAACACCTCAAGCTGCAGATCCGCATGAACACCCGGCTGAAGCGAGTGGAACTCCGCTCCTCCGAGTCCACCGAGGACCCGAGCGTCATTCAGAAGGCTGCGGACTTCATTAAGGCCTTCACCTGCGGCTTTTCAGTGGAAGATTCAGTGGCTCTCCTGCGTCTAGAGGACATTTACCTGGAAACCTTCGAAATAAAGGACGTGAAGACCCTACACGGGGACAACCTGTCTCGCTGTATTGGCCGTTTGGCAGGGGAAAAGGGCAAGACTAAGAATGCTATTGAGAACTCCACTAGAACCAGGATCGTTTTGGCTGACTCTCGTATACACATCCTCGGGTCCTACGCCAATATCCAGACCGCCAGGAGAGCCATCTGCGACCTCATATTAGGCAGAACGCCCGGCAGAGTCTACTCCACGCTCAGAAGCATCGCGAAGAGAATGCGAGAAAGAGGCGTTTAGCACTAACCTTAGAAGGCTCTCAGCACTAGCTGCAGCAGGATACTCACCACTACTGCACACAAAGAAGCCACAGCTACCAGCCTACATGTCCCCTGGTCCTGTACCGGGAAAGCAGGCGAATTGGCTGCTGGGACAGGAGAAGTGTCAGGAGATGTTTTGCAGTTGCGGGTAGAGGCGGAAGGCAGCAGGGCTGAGGCTCTTCTCGGCCGCTTCAGGACTTCTTCGAAAGGGAAGATGGCAGGGTCGTTGCGAACTTCCACGGGGTCGAATAGGAGACTGTTGTCCATGGACATAGGAATGCAGTCCCTCAACTTGGCGGATGGGAGGGAAATGTGCACCTTTAAGTGATGTGAAAGGTACTTCTCCACCTTGTCCGCGTCCACATCCAGGCGACAACTCACCAGCTTCCCCACACTCCACCCATTACAGTCTGCTATCACTTCTCCGGAGTTAACTCTCTGTCTCATCCGCTCTAAGTCGAACTGTACCGCCTCCACACTTTCTTCATTACTCAGGCGAATTTCCCTGAACACATTCGCCACTGCAGTTTGAACACTTTTCTCACAATGGTCTAATTTCTTTTGTACGTCCACGAAGGCTGCGAATAGGTCCGTTTCCAATTGGTCAATTCGCTGCATGGACGTCTCCTCTGCCTCAACGACTACTGGCAGGTCGCAGTCTGAGAGGGTGAAGACACTATCAGATTTGTCTAGCGCAGTCATCATATATATGGACGAAGTGAGAGCTGACCGACTGTGGCAAAGGAGAGTTCGGCTGGAGTCTGAGCGAATGGCGAGTGGGTCTCTGGGCGGACAAGAGGACTTAATGCGACTGGAAGAAGGTCTGAATAAGGCTATGTATGCCACCACTAACGACCTGTACTATGGGGAGACGCGACATGGAAAACCTGGGTCTTTGACGGTGAGTCTGGAGAGGGAGTTGGAGACGCTGAGGGAAAGACGTAGAAGAGCGGAGGAGCAGGTGAAGAGGCTGAAGGCGGAGTTGGCAGCCTTGGGGAGTTAGCGTGGCTTGACTAGTAAAGGACAGAGGGGCTTTGACCACTAAATCGCAAGTCTAGAGTGAAGTTATGCAGGAAGCTTGAATCACAGGGTGCAGGTAGACTGAATGAATTGCATGGAAAGTGCTTCGCAGTTGTTAGCTATAAGACACCAGCCTATTCCCTTCAGAGAAAAGCTTCAAAGCCTTGGCAATATGGCCGAGCGACTGAGCTGTATCAGCGTGCCTCTCTCCGAACACATAGTGGCGGCAGAAGTCCCAGAGAAGCAGACTTGCACCGCAGGCAAAATAGCAGTGGAAGAGGCCATTGTGTCCGAGGAGCTTCTGGGCAAGCACGTGACCTATGCAGTGCGTGTAAGCACCAATGCAGGGATATGACTCATTAGGCGGGTTCGAGGCTTTCCGCCGCTATAGCGACTTCTTCGTGCTGAGGGGCTATATGAAGGGCAAGTGGCTGGGACTGTATGTGCCGGGCGTCCCTCCTAAGAAAGTAATTGTGAGTGTTATTCAGGGCGCTATGCAGCCTGCAGCTGTGGAAAGCCGCAGGAAACTCCTCGATTCCTTCTGCCTGGCGATTGCTCAAACTGGCTATCTCTATGCTTCGGAGGAGTTTCAGCTGTTCATTAGGGGCAGAGATACGTTTGAAAAGGAAACCACGAGGCTTCCGATGCCGCACCTGACGCAGACCAGGCAGGTCTACCAAGTCCTTTTCGAGTCCGAGCCCGACAGCACCGAAACCGCTTCCCTTTCCGACTTCGAGCGTCGGCTAATCGACACAATCGCCCAAGCCAAACACCTGAAAGTCAAACTGAAGTCCCTAGTTCAATACCACAAGGGCCTAGAAGCCGCCCACCACCAACTAGCAGAGGGCGTCCGCACCTTCGAAGCCTCCGTCTACTCACAATACGCAGAAACCCCGAATTACAGAGTAGTGAAAACCGCAGTGTCAGAGGCTTCCAGTCCTTTCCAGGTGCTGAGGGACTGGGCGGCTTGGGAATATGTGGAAGTCACCAGTATGTTGGAGGGCATTCAAGCCCGCAATTTGCTTATTTCCCAGAGAGACAGGGCGGACCGTAGGCGCATCGACCTAAAAAAGCATATTTCCAAGCGACAAAAAGGCAAACGGTCTTTTTTCTCCTTCCGCAAGAAACGCACCACTGAGGAACTCGAAGCGGACCTGCAGACAATTGAGAGGGAAATTGCGGATTTAGCAGTGATCTGCACTCTATCAGAGCGCTGGATGCTCCGGCATCAAATCCCGCTGTTTAAAGTGCAGCGGGCTGCGGCCTATCAGAGCGCTGTGAGGGCGTTCGCAGGGGACATGGTGCCTGCCTCCCACTTCCTCCTCCAGTCCTTCGCATCCATGAACCAGCTTGTTTGATTAGAGGTAAGATGGGGCTTTCCGGGTCCTGCTGCGCTGCAAGTGAGGAAAAGACCCCTGCTGACCCCTCCGAGAGCCACTTCTCGCCTAAATACCACCGCAAGCAGTTGAGTGGACTAGAGGCGAATCGACTCCAAGCAGTGCTGCGGGGCTATTTGGAGCGGAGAAGTCTTCGAGACGAGTACCGGACTCGAGTGACTGAGGTAGATTGCCCGAAAGAGAGGGTGAAGACCTCTACAGCGCTGGCAGAACAATTCAACGGGATATTTCTGTATGCGAATTCAGGGTTTGACTATGGCAAAGTGGTTGCCAAGGAGACAGTGCAGGTGGAGGGGGGAGCTAGATATACAGGGGAGTGGAATGAAGCGGGAGAGCGCCATGGCAAGGGAGTGCAAGTCTGGTCAGATGGAGCGAAGTATGAAGGGTACTGGCAGCACGATCAGGCGAGTGGGAAGGGCAGGTTGGTGCATGCAGATGGGGAAGTGTACATAGGGGACTGGGTGCAGGATAAGGCGGAGGGGTCTGGAGTGTATTTGCATACTGATGGTTCGAAATATGAGGGAGGGTGGAAGGAGGACAGGCAGCATGGGTCGGGAGTAGAGACTTGGCCTGACGGCTCTCGGTACGAAGGCGTCTATGTGGATGGGAAGAAGGAAGGCCAGGGCTTCTTCAAGTGGAAGGACGGCAGTGAGTACCTGGGGCAGTTCCAAGAAAACAGCCTGAACGGCTGGGGCCGCTATCTTTGGAGCGACGGACGTATCTACGAAGGCCAGTGGAAGCTCAATAAAATGAACGGAAAAGGAGTCTTCACCTGGCCCGATGGACGCAGATACGAGGGGGAATATGCAGAGGACAAGAAGCAGGGCCAAGGAGTGTTCATTTGGCCTGACGGGAGGCGATACGACGGACCCTGGCTTGACGGCAAGCAGCACGGCTGCGGCATGTACAGAGACTCTGCAGGGGAAGTCAGGAAAAGCGAGTGGAGTCACGGCCGCAAGGTCAGGGACAACAACGACTAGTCTGTCTTAGACTGAGGTAATTTCCCTAATATCAGCCCCTATCTGCCCCTTGCTTATCTAGCGAGAACTACCCACTAACTCCTGAATCTGCGTCGCCTGTTCATCTCTCTTCTTAAACAGCGAGTCCAGACGAGCTCTGCAGTCCACGATTTCGTTCTCAGTCTTGCGCAGGGCTGCAGAGATGTCCGAGTTGAGTTCTTCCCGGGAGTAAAGGAAGTAGGCACGGCCCACAGGCTTGTAAAGGCGGGTGTAGTCCCCAGAGCTCAGTTCGTTTAGAGTCAGTTCTTGTCTTCTGCGTTCTACCTCGAGGGCGTAGACAGTGGATTCGGTGATTTTGACCTGATTCATGGTGTCGGTGAGCTGGGTAGTGAGCTCCATCATCTGCTGCTGGGAGGCCATATATAAGACTACACTAACACCTCGTTTCTGAGGCCCGCAGCGCTGCCGCCAGCATCTGCTCCTCCGTCATTTCAAAGTCCACCCATGTGTCTAGGTCAAAGGCATGTCTGCTGGCCAAGTGGCCTGCCAAGTCCTCCTCCCTGTGCTGTCCGTTCCAAGGCAGCAAGGCACACACAGGACAGGCGGCGGCTACTAGTCCGTGGGACTTCACGTGCTGTCGGAGAGATTCGCGGTTCATTAGGGAAGCGGGGCACACTGGACAGGTGAAGGTCCAGCGGTTCACACCCGTACTTTTGCGTTGAGCGTGCCTATACTCCACTTGTCTCTTGCGCATTTCATACGTGCACACTGCCAAATGAGGCGTGACTTCCGGTCCCTGCAGTATGCGTCCACAGGAGCAGGTCACATTCATATGCACCACCAAGTCCTCCAGCTCTCCATTCCTCCTCAAATCTCCCCTTTCCAGAGGCAAGCGACAGATCGGACATTTGGCCTCCGCTGCGAGTAACTGCCGCAGACAGGAGCCGCAGAAGGAATTGCTGCAGGGTCGGTGCAGCATTGGAACGACCAGGAGGTCTCTGCAGACAGGACAGCACAGCTCTGCGTCGATGTCGGGGAAATAGTCCATACTGCAATTCAAAGGAGTCGAAATGGATGCAATGCAGGTAGGATATTGGAACTAGGCATGCAATTCGCCTACAGACAGGGTTCGTAGAGACATACCACAGTAGGGAAAACTCCCTAGAAAGCGAACTTTGAGTGTTCTACTGAGTTACTTCACCTGGGAATTAGTAATTCGAGCGAAATACATAGAGCTGCGTCTCTCTCTAATCCTAGGAATCCCCTCTTAGTTCCTATACTTCCCTCTACTTCCACCGCTGCGTTAATCGATTAACGCACATAGTTGCTCGCAGTCCCTGAGCCTGCATCTGCTTTTTCGCCACTCTCGACTGCCAAGTCTGCGACCAGCGCAGCAGGTCTCCAGTGCTTCTAGTGGATGGAAGCCGCTGGTAACTCCTTAAGTTGCTGGCGAACACGTCTGGCCCTCTGTAGGTCAAGCAGTGCAGGCCTCCGTCTGATATCTTGATGTAGGAGTCCCGACCTGTGCCGTCGGGAAGGTAGTGGACAGACTTGGTTCCGATGGTAGTGGGAGTGGCAGGACGCAGTTGAAAGCCGGCAGACTTAGGCCGAGACCCGAGCTTCGGGTTGGACTTGAAGTGGCCACCGCTGTCGCAAGCAATGTACAGGTCACGGCCTGTGCCATCGGTCTTGTAGTAGAGGGTTTTGGGGTGAATAGAGGTGGAAACCTGGCGCTGCATTATAGTGGAGCCGAGTTAGGATTAAGACACTGTTAAACTGCTGAATGGAATAACTGAGGCAATCGTAGGATAGGCCGGGAGAGTACTGAACATAGTCCACCATCGGGAATTTTGCAAATCTCGGAATCTGATTGGAGGGAAATTGTCTAAAAGCCAATGGTCCCTATTCGATATAAAACCAAGCATGCAGATATTCGTGAAGACACTCACAGGCAAGACAATCACGTTGGACGTGGAGAGCTCTGACACAATTGAGGCAGTGAAGGCAAAGATCCAGGACAAGGAGGGAATCCCACCTGATCAGCAGAGACTCATCTTCGCAGGCAAGCAGTTGGAAGACGGCCGCACTCTTGCAGACTACAACATCCAGAAGGAGTCCACTCTCCACCTGGTGCTGAGACTCAGAGGCGGCATGCAGATCTTCGTAAAGACCCTGACCGGCAAGACCATTACCTTGGATGTGGACAGTGCTGACACGATAGAGGCAGTGAAGGCAAAGATCCAGGACAAGGAGGGAATCCCACCTGACCAGCAGCGTCTCATCTTCGCAGGCAAGCAGTTGGAAGACGGCCGCACACTTGCAGACTACAACATCCAGAAGGAATCCACTCTCCACCTGGTGCTGAGACTCAGAGGCGGTCTTTAGACTAACCCTTTCGTCTACCCTTCTAGCCTTTGAAGCGTTTAACTAAGGCTCTAAACTCTCTCCGAGGCACTGGTCCCAGTCACCGCTGTTCCCAAGTCCTCCTCAAACTTGATATTCACCTCTCTCCCCAGTCCTCTCATCTCCATCGCACTCTTCACCTCATCTAGCACTTCCGGGATCTCTATGGTCGAGGGAACAGTGTAGGGCTGCTTCTCTGCCATCTTCTTCAGCACGTTGCGCAGTATTTTCCCACTGCGCGTCTTGGGAAGACGCTTCACAATTACTACAGTTTTCAGACTGGCCACAGCACCAATGTCATCACGAACCTTCTTGACTACTTCCTGCTCAATAGTGTCTGATGAAACTCCATTCTTGGGAACGACAATAGCCACAGGCACTTCCCCCTTCACAGCATCCTTCACTCCAATCACTGCACACTCCGCCACATCATCATGGTTCCCCACGATCTCTTCCAACTGCCCAGTGCTCAGGCGGTGCCCTGCTGTATTTATGACGTCATCAATTCGAGCCATAATGTGGTAGTACCCGTCTTCGTCGTAGAACCCTTCGTCGCCGGTCAAGTAGTACCCGGGCATGTCCTTCATGTACTTCTCGACGAAGGCGTTGTCATTGCGCCACAGGGTTGTCATGAAGCCAGGAGGCGTAGGCAGCTTCACGCATATTTTTCCAAGTGTTCTGGGCACGGTTATCAACTTTTTGTCGTCTCCAAGGATCCGGACATCCCAGCCAGGCACAGGCTTGGTCGCACTGCCTGGCTTGACCGCGAACTGCTCCAGTCCTGCGAAGTTCCCCACTATGGGCCAGCCGGATTCCGTTTGCCACCAATGGTCGTTCAGTAGGGTGCCTGGATTGAGGTGGGATTCCAGCCAGTGCAAAGTAGTGGGGTCGCATCGTTCCCCTGCAATGGACATATGTTTGAGACTTGAAATGTCGTACATCTTCATGAGTTTTCCCTTTGGGTCTTCCTTCTTGATTGCGCGGATAGAAGTCGGGGCTCCGAACATACATTTGACTTCGTGAGTGGCGATGACACGCCACCAGGCCCCAGCATCAGGAGTGCCTACAGGCTTGCCTTCATATAGCACTGTAGTAGCGCCTCTCAGCAAAGGACCATAGGTTATGCATGTATGACCCACGACCCAGCCGATGTCGCTGGCTGCCCACATCACATCTTGCTTCCCAATCCCATACAATTGGTCAAAGACAGTGTTCAGCGCCACTGCATAGCCGCCAGTGTCGCGCACTACACCTTTAGGAGCGCCTGTAGTGCCTGAAGTATACAGGATGTACAGAGGGTGATTGGACGTCACAGACGCAACGGAGTCGTGGTTCTTGCAATTTGCCATTTCCCTGTAAAAGTCGAAGTCCAGGTGAGGTCGCATCGTCATAGGCACATTTTGTCCAGGACGATTGTAGACGATGCAGTGAATCTTGTCTGCGTCTTTCAGCCCTGCACTTGCTGAGATCTCCAGCGCTTGGTCCACCAGTGGCTTGTAGGGGATCACACGAGATGGCTCGATGCCGCAACTCGCAGTTACTATGACTTTGGGAGCACAATCGATGATGCGAGAGGCCAATTCCTTAGCTGCAAAGCCTCCAAACACGACCGAGTGCGTGGCTCCCAAGCGTGCACAGGCCAGCATAGCCACCAGCGCTTCCGGCACCATGGGCATGTAAATGATCACTCTGTCTCCCACTTGCACCCCATGTCTAAAGGCCAGCACCCCTGCAAAGCGCTTCACCTCCTCCAGCAGTTCGTCATAGGTATAGTGCACAATGCGGTTAGTGACGGGACTGTCGTAGATTAGTGCCCACTCATCTCCATTACCTGCCAATACATGTCTATCCAGACAGTTGAAGCACATGTTCAGTCTGCCGTCAGGGAACCACCGCAGCAGTGGGGACTTGGAGGAGTCCAGCACTGTGGAGAAAGGGCGGTCCCAGGTGATGTCTGCGGCCTTTTCGGCCCAGTACTCCTCTGGCAAGTTCACAGACCGCGTGAAGGCTGCCTTGTAAGCGGAAAAGCCTCTACGTAGGACTTTCATTATATCCGTCTCCCGTGTGAGCCAAATTGATTGAAACTATGGGGTCGGAATTGAATTACAGCTTCGATATAGCATTTCAGATACCTCTGAGACTAAGGCTGGGATGAGGTTGGGAGGACCACAGGGACGGCTTAGATAGACTTCGGCCCAAAGTGCTGGGCCAAAAATAGGCTTCCGAGCCTCGCTTGTTGAAGGGCAAAAGGGAATGGCGAAAATCGTGGCTTATATATGGCTCGAGCCAGTCTTGCTCTAGGACTTTGCCTGCAGTAGCGAGTTTTCCCTCTCCTTCTCCCAACGAATCCCTCTCTAAGGTCTCTCCCTCCCCACCAAGTCTCCCCTCCACTCCCCCTTTTCTACTTACTACAGTCTATCTGCAGCTTCCTCGCAGTCCGCTAGGAGCGAATCCAAGCCTGGAAGCACTGCCTCTAGCACTCTGTCCTGTTCCCCTTCACTCCTTCTCCCTTTCACTATGGCAGCGGTCTCCTGTTTCCTTTCATTTCCTTGTGGCTGACAGCGACTGAGCAGTTCTCTAAGTGCGGATTTGGCCTTAACCAGGCGATTTCTCTCTTCTGATAGGACTCTTCGTTCCTCTCGCACTTTCCCTTTCTCCCGCTCGACCGTTTCTCTGTCCTTCGCAGCCTTTAGCAGCAAACTGCGCACTCTGTCTTCCTCCTCTCTCACATGTGCAGTCCTGTCCTGGACTTCTTTCCACTGGGTCTCCAGCTCTGCACGCACCCGCTTATCCCCTACTTTCAGTGCTTCGAACTGCCGTGTTTCCTCCATCAGCACTTTCCACTCGTCGTCGATCACTCGCTGGCATTTGAACAACTCGTGTCTCTTTTCGTCGTTTTCCTTCCATAGCTGGTCCACTGCTTGCTTGTGCAGGTCCGTTTTCTTCTCTTGGAGCAGCAGAAGTGTCTCTTTCTCGGTTAGTAGCTTTTCTTTGGATTGCAGTTTTTTCTGTCTTTCGTTGATGAGGGCGATTTTGTCGCTTAGGAGAGTTCGCTTTTGGCGGAAAGCGGCTTTGTCTTCCTCGAGAGAAGCCTGCTGTTGGGCCAAATCGGACCGGAATTTCTCCATTTCTTGGCTTTCGGTGGTCCGAATTGAGAGGTAACTCTGCAAAGTGTGCTTCAATTGCTCCATTTCCTCGCTTTTCCGCAGATAGATCAGCTTTTCTTCCCTCAATTTCGCATTGTCTTCGATGATTTCCTGCATTTTCCTGTCTTTTTCCGCGATTTCAAGCCGCAAAGCCTCAATTTGCTCGTCCTTCAGCTTGACATCAGCCGTGCAGTCCTCTCTCTGCTCAATCCCCGACACAGAGAAGTGGGGCGAGGGGCCTCGAGTGGGCGACCAGGTCCTTCCACTGCCTTCATCCTCTGAAAGTGTGAAAACAGACCCAGTTTCCGCCTCTTCTGAGTCGGCGGACAGGCCTTCGAGGCGGACTTTCACTTGGAAAAGGCGCTTGCGGAAGTCGGGGAGGTGCTCGGGCTCGAGGCCTCTTTCTAGCTCGGTGTAGAGACGGTGGAGCTGCTGGGCTGCTTTCTTGCTGGAGCCCAGGTTGATCCACTGTCCAGATTCCTTGCGCACTACCTTCTGACTGTCAATCAGCTGAGCTTTGTCGGGCTCGCAGTCATCTGTCTGTGTGCTGCCTGGGCAGCTGTCCTTGTGGAGTTCTTGGAAGGCTGCTGCTAGTTCTTGCATTGCAGCTTCGTGGTCCGCCATAAAGCCGTCCCTTTCCCTTTCGAATTCCCTCACCTTCAGCCGCAAATGCTCCCTTTCAAGTGCCAACTTAGTGCTCATTTCCCGCAGTTCGTCCTCTCTCGCCCGGGTTTCTGCGAGCTTCAGCTTGTAATTCTGCGTCACTCTGTCCTCATCCTGCGAGTATTTGCCCTGCTTTAGCCTGGTGATTTGCTGGTTCGCCAGAGTCAACTTGTACATCGCTTCTTCAAGCTTAGTTTCCAACTCTGCAGCCATAGAGTCGCTTTCACTATGGGAACTCGGGTCTTCTCTGCCCTGAATGGTGCTTTGCAGGTCCACAATTCGCTCTTCGAGCTGATGGATGTAGGCCAAAGAGTCGATTGCAGCCCTAGGAGCCTCGCGAACTCGGTCAGTCATTGAGCCTTTACACGCAATTCCCTCAGATACCTTTTGGGAGAGGTTTCTAGGCAGTTCCGGCAGTTCCTGGCTTTCCACCACTATAGTAACTCCCAATTGTCCCAACTGAATGCCGAATTCCTTGCAGCCTCCACTCTGTTCACAGTCCTCTAATATAGTCCCTACGCGTTCTAAGACCTGCTGCAAGTCCTCCGCACTGCAGGTCACTTTCCCTATATCTTGATGCTGGCTGACAAGACTGGACTTGTGCAGAGACAGGGAGGAAATGAGGCTGAGGAGGTTTTTGCAGAAGGCTGGGAGTTCGATGGCCCAGTTGCCGCTGAGGGAGTTGAGGCGTTGGTTGGTGAGGTTTTCGGTGTGGTGCTTTAACTGCCGGAGTTCGTTGATTAGGATGGTCTGGACGGCCTCTTGGGCTTTCAGCTGCTCTTGAGCTTTCGCAAGTGCTGAGGAGGGAACGAAGGGACAATTGAGCCCCAGTGTGTGCGCCTTCCCAACCAATGCTTCGAGTCTGTGGGCCAGTGCTGGGGTCAAATCGTGCTCCGTCTCGCTCACTTCCACTGCCAGTGCGAGTTTCTGCACCACACAGGTCAGTTCCTCTGCTCTTTCCTGGCTTTCCCGCCTGTAGTACTCAGCCACTGCCCACACTTCCTCAAGTCTCATATCCGCTCTTTCCCTTTCTGTCTGTTCCCACGCCTCTCCCAAGGTCAGTTGGCAGGGGGAGCCCCTGCTTTCCCCTGACTCTTTCAAGTTGTCCATCACGCTTTCGATCAGTCCTGTGAGTCGCTCCAACTGTCCTGGTATCTTCTCCATCGCTTCTTGCTTTCCTCTTGATGTGCGGAAGGAAGTCGGCAGTGCGAAGTCCTCCAACTCACTGCGACAGGTAGTGAGTTGTAGCCCTTCCAAGTCAGTGGCCAGGTAGAAGTCTGCAGCAGGGTGAGGTAGTTGGAGGCGAGGAACTGCAGGGCGAGCTGCTTTGTCCATTTTGAATTCTAACTAATCGAAGCTAAACACACTGGTAGGGCCTGGGGACAATGAATTAGAGCTAGAGAAGACCTTGCTTTCTCTGGGCTGCGAGCCAGGCTTCATATCGCTTTAGCTGGTTCACGAATCCGTAGTTGGGACAAATCCATGGTCTGCGAGTTTTCACATGGCTAAAAGCCTGCATGTAACTCATGCCGTGGTAATGCATCAAGTAGGCAATGACGACACTGGAGGACCGGGACACTCCTGCAAAGCAGTGCACAAGCACCACTCCCCCACCCTGTATTGCCTCGTGTATGAACGCACCCGTGTCCTTGAAGTGCACACTCAAGCGAGCACCTGGTTCGTCCATTATTTCAATGACCTTGTAGGTGAACTCATTGGGAAACTTGGGAGGGATGCAGTCGCAGACAGTGAGGATATGCGTGACTTTCCGCGTGGTGAGGGCTGCATAGGTATAGGCAGCGCCTACGGAGCCAAGGAAGAGTCCTTCGACGATCTAGATTTCTATCGAACTCATACCTTGGCAGGTCGGGAGTCACTGCGGAGGTACTGACTGATGTAGGAGTGGAGGAGTCGCTGGGCGTAGTCCAGAGGAGCGGGCCGACAGACCGCCACAGGCGTCTTTCGATGTGCTGCCGAATAGGCGAGAGCCATTATATATTACCACTGGATAGGCAGGACTACATGGGCGGGAGTTTGAGCCTGGGCAAGTACCGCTCTTGTCTCCCCTTGCTCTTGTCCTTGAAAACTGACACACTGCGAAGGCTTTGCTTCTTTCTGAGACGGAGCAGTCGCTCATCCAGCTCCTGGATGGACGCTTCGAGTTGCTGTTCCTTGCGACTGGCTTCCTCTTCGTCGTGCACAGGGAGGTTGCTGAGCTTCAAAGGCAGGGCAGCTTTCAGCCGATACAGTCGACGGGAAGGAGTCCGAGGGAAAGCGTCTTTGGACTCACGAATGGAGGGTAAAGCCTTAGTGCCTGCAGGCTTGAAGTCGCTGCCTTTGTCTTTCCGCCCTACTTTCTTGAGCGTGTCGTTTTTGAGTCTGGGGATGTCGACAGGCGGCTCATAGGAGTACGTCGGAGTGAAGAAGCCACTGGCTGGTACTGTGATTTCCTCCCTCCTCGGTAACAGCGGCAGCGAGTGTTTGGCCACTTCCTCTCCTTCGCTTTCCACCAACAGGCCTAGTTCCTTCTTCAACTCTGACTCGTAGTACTCTGCGTGCTCTTGCACTGCGGCCACTACCTTGGGTCCGAGACTCGGACGCTTGCCAGTCAGGACTGTAGCTGCTGTTTCCACCACAGCGTCTTGCATCCAGAAGTAGTTGTTCAGGGTTGTGTCTTTGAACTCGCCCTGAGCAGGAGTCAAGGTTCGTTCGGAAGGCTTGGTGAGTTCCTTATGCGATAGAGTGTTGTGAGAAACTGGGGACAGCGAACGCACAGGCTTGAGTTCTCGGTGAGGGGAGGGAGAGCCTCGCAAGTCCTTTGCACGCTTCCGGTCTTCTTGGTCACGACTGGGCCTGTGCTTCAGGTAGTCGCGGCCGTAGGCTCCTTGCAGCCCTCTGTCCATCTATGGTCGCAATAGGAAATGGACACCCTGCGAGCCTTTATCAACAGTCCAGTCGGGCCGAAGACTACTCATTTCTGGGGACCTGCCTTCAACTGGGGCTTTGTGCTTGCAGCGATGTTGGACATGGACAAGCCTCCTGAGAAGATTTCTCGCAATATGACCCTCAGTGAGTCCTAGTCAGCGCTGATGATTTACAGCACTCTCTTCATGCGCTTTGCCTGGCGGGTGCAGCCGCGCAACTACTTCCTACTTTCCTGCCACACCACCAACGTGGCTTTCCAGTCTATGCTCTTCTACCGTCGCTGCTCTTACAAGCCAGTTGAGGAGAAAAAGGCTTCGGCTTAGTTCTAATGGGCGCAAGTGCCTATAGAAGGGTGCCCCGGGCGATTGGAAGGAATGCAGAGTTGGAACAGCTCTCGTTGGATAGGGCAGTTGGAAGCAATAGTATCTCTGACCCAGCATCTGCGCTTCTTGTCTCTGTGCTTGAAGCCTCTAAATTCCACTTCTCTCATTTAGTCATAGGTCACTTCAAAACACTAACGAAATTCAGTCGCTAAACTGTATCGAATCAACACTAAAAGACTGAGGACTTATTGAGCTTAGCTCTTTCTCGGGCCTCCATCAGTGTGACAATTTCCTTCTGCTTGCGGATTGCTTTGCTCCAGTGTCTGATAGGCGGCAGTCGCTGTTGCTGCTCCACAGGGAGGGATTGGGACTGGTGAGGGGAACTGGCAGCAGATACGTAGCTGGAAGCCACCAGACGTAGTCGGGAAGGCTTCTTGCGAAGGGGAGACTCCGGGGCATAGCCCAGGTTTTTCACTAGTTTGAAGTTCTTGAGCGATACCAAGTAACTGTCTGGAAGTTACCTAAAGCCTCGCTCGTCCTGCATGAAGTCAGCCTCAAGTGACGCCACTTTGAGTGCAGGCGGAAGGTAGTACTTCTCCAGCAGAGTGATGAGGTACATCACTTTGCTGTCTATCACGTGAGACACGCGCAACTCACTGGCGGTCACTCCATCAGACTTGCTCAGCACTAGGAAAGTCGACCTTTGCTGCTCTCCGGGCATTTCTACTGGCTTCGGTCTCCTTTTCAACGGATCCAGCAGTCGACCCGGCTTGAAGACAGCTGTGGTGTTGGTAAAGACCTGCTTTACTACCTTTTCGCCCTGCCACACTGCTTTGATGAGACTCACATGCGAAGACCCGCCGCCCATAATAAACCTCTGCATGACCTGCGCCCTGCTCTGCGCCACACACCTGTTCCACGCAGCACTGGCTTCCCCAGGCGTGAACAGCGGCTTGCAGGAGTCCTTGCAGTAAGTAGTGGCCGCCAGTTTGTGCACTGCAATGGGCAGCGTGCCTCTCAGCTTCGTCACCTCGTCAAAGAAGCCACAAGCCTCAGTGACCCCCGCTTTGGTGAGGTTCTCCCGGATGTGCAGTTCTCCAGTTTCATAGTCAGTGCAAAGAAGAGTTGGTTGAGGAAAGCCGAAGCCGAAAATAAGAGTTTCTGGTACTGTGAGGAAGATTTTGGTCCTTCTCGCGACCAGTTTCAGCACTTCGAAGAAGCCGAGTTCCAGACGAAACAGCTGGTTGTAGTTTTCGTCTGTTTTCTCACTGACTGTCGTTCCGCTTTCCATTATTGCCCGAAAGTGCTGCTTGTCGGAACGAGGGTTTGTGAGGATATTTAGAATGGGACTGGGCAATCACTGGGAAGTACATATAGATAAATGAGAGATTGGAAAGTCTATATTATCTCCACAGCTGTTATATAGCCATGTATGTAAGCACTTTAGTAACTCTTTCAAAGAAGGCCTTTCTAAGCAGGAAAGGCTTGGAACTCAGTCAAATAGCCTTGGAAAGACTGCTAAAACTCCATTAAAAGGTCGACATCTCGCCCATTTCCCCTATTTCGGTTTCCTAAGTACTCGATGCAGAAACGCTACTAGATCGGCTTTAGCCTTGATTACAGGAATATGGGGATTCTCCTCAAGCACGTTTAAGTTAGAATCTCTCATATATGTGCCTTCTCAGCTCCTTAACAAGCCACTGTCTAGGACATTTCGGTCCATTTCCCTGTAGTGCAGCCTTTCAAGGCTCCAAAGTCTAATAGATATGCGCAACTGGAACCAGCACTTCGCTGTGGCGCCCAGCAAGGACAACCCTCGGTTGCATGACTACTACCGTGAGTACTTCGACAAGCCCAGTGGACGGAAACTCGTGCGAGCGCTGCAGCCCAGACATCAAAAGCTGCTAGACCCTCCAAACCTCAGAGCCTCGCTCGGCTTTGACTTCCAGCGCATGCCTAACAGCACTCGAGCTGTGTCGAGGCAAACCAAGAGCAGAGAAGCCATGTGGAATAACCGCTTCACGGTGATGTGGAGCAAAGACAACCCTCGCTTCCACACTTCTAACCGGGAGTACTTCGACTTGCCGAAGGAACCTGACCTTAGAGACTTCAATGGGTATGAGACGCTGCCTCGCATGTATCGTGCGAGTACCTATCGGTCTCTGAGGAGCAAGGAATCCAATATGGCCAGTACAGCCGGCACCTGGCACTCCGCCAAAGCCACCAGATCTAAATCGTAGTCTCGAGACTAGTCTAGATCTTCAGCTCTTTGAGGAGGAACAGCGCCAGCATGCGCGGCTCTCTGTGTTCCAAGTCCTCCCGCGACACTATCGAGTTGAGCAGCTCCACTGCGCCTTGCTCCTGCCAAGTCACTTCGAAGCAGAGTCCTCGGGCGTCCTTCAGTCCTCTGACAATGCTCTTCACAGAGTCAGCTGGGTAGGCGCCTTCCCGGTTCTGCGGTTTGCGCTTGAGCCGCTTTATGACGGGTGGGTTTTCATTGATTTGCTGAGGAGGGGCCGTTTCAACAGCAGCACTTTTGGTCTTTTCCGGTACCTTTTGTTCCTCCAGCGCAGTCTTCCTCGCGCACTTGTTGGACATTTGGGCGAGTAGTTCGTACTGATGCACCAACTCCATGCAGCCAGCCAAGTTCGCCAGTGGCTCCCAAGTACTTTCCTCGTCTGGCACGCCCAGCCACTTTATCAGATAGAGCGTTTCTCCCGTCAGTGTTTTCTTCCCTGCGATTCGCTCTACTTCCCACATCTCGCCTGCCTCTGTGCTTTGACCGGCTTTCGCCATTATAGAGAAAGAAACAGCGCGGATTCATATGCTTCCCGCCTTGTCTACACAGCCTAGTCTGATTACCTAACAGCACTTCTTCTTCTTAGTCACGTTGCGGGTTAACTCTACCTTCTGTCCCTGAGTAGCTGCAGACACTCTGCTGGCCTTCTTCTCTATCAACATCTGTGTGAACTCTCTGAAGGCCAGCTCAACATTGAGTCCCGACTTAGCAGAAGCTTCCAGTCTGCCTGCCAAGTGCAGTGACTCGACAAGCTGTCCGGCCTGGTCACTGGACACCTCTCGGGTTTCTCTACATGAGCACTACTGCTGGCTTTCCTCCAAGTCCACCTGGTTGCCCACAAGGAAAATCACTGTGTCCGGAGGGGAGTTCTCGCGAATTTCGTTCACCCATTGCGTGCAGTTAGCAAAGGTGTGCCCAGCTGTGACGTCGTACATTAGAAGCACTCCGTCCGCCTTTCTATAGAAGGACCGCGTGATGCTGCGGAAGCTTTCCTGCCCGGCAGTGTCCCAGATCTGCAGCTTGACTACATGTCCGTCTATGTTAAGATGCTTGGCTCCGAACTCCACTCCGATGGTGACATTGTGCTGCTCGCTGAAGCGGTTCTCGGTGAAGCGGAGCAGGAAGCAGCTCTTGCCCACTCCTGTGTCCCCCACTATGATCACTCGGAACAGCAGCTCCGCCTCCGCCATACCAATTACCCACTACTGGAGGCTGCAGGTCAGTCCTTCGCATGCCTCTCTAGAACGGCGCTGATTGCGAGCCTTCAGGTCCAGACTCCGCCACTCTACCACCAGCGCCTTCAACTCCGGACGCACCGGCTTCACATAGGTCTGCTTAGGGACAGGTTTGGGATTGGAAACTGGCTGGGGCACTGGGGAATTTTCGGTTTGAGTGGTGATGCCGTTGCCTTCGTCCTGCCAATAGAGTTCTTGTGCGATGGATTCCAGCACTTCGCTGGAAATGACAGGGTTGATCTGCTGTCCTGTCGCAGGGTTGAATCCGTCCACGAAGGTCATGTGAGTGGAGTAGAGCACGACACAGGCTTCATCCAACACTGCCACATATATGTGCGGCAATCTTCCAGTCCCAGAGGCCAACACCTCCCTTTCCCTCACCTTCTCCGCCCCTACAAACAGCAGGTGCAGCGCCACATCAGGCACTTCCATCTGCGCCAATTGGTCCTGCGTCACACTCTGCTCCAACACAATGAAGGCTTCTTGGAACAAAGCGTCTTTCCCATCCACCAGCGCATTCATCACCTCCGCCAGTTCCGCTGGCAGTGCAGAAATAGCGGCTCTAGCCTCTTCCGCAGGAGTGGTCAGGCGCACTATGTGTTCCAAGTAGGCGAACTTGATAGCGAATTCAGGGTCTTCGAGAGTAATCAGCCTGCCCATGTCGAAGCGCAGGCCTTCTGCGAGCAGTCTGCAGTCGGGGCCTAGGGCGCGCAGTGACTTCCTGGGGGTAATCATTGTACTGGTCAAAGACAATGGCATGTGCTGCAGTGGGCCTTTGTGCAGGGGACAAGCCAGGACTATAGAGGAATGAGAGAGGGATGGGATTGGGTTCTATTGAAAAGTGATGAGTGGCTTTTTTCGCACCACGCTCTGTTCAATAGTGAGAATCGCCTGTGCAGCATAGTAACTAATGGCTTACCGCAGTAGGTCCGGCTTCTCTCTCCGTCCCCTCCCTCCTTTTTCCCCGTACCCCTACACCCTCACAGACTCCCGCTCCCTCCAAACCCGCACTCCCTCCCCTCTCCGACCTGCTCCTTATGCAAGATATGAAGTGCTCCCTGCCCTATCAGTGAGCAAAATCACTTATACGTTCCGTCCTACTGAGCACTCTGCAGTGCAGCAGCTTGCGCCTTTCGCCCGATTCAGAGTGAAGAGGTTTTCGGAGCCTTTGAAGAGACGCAGGAGGAAAGGGAATAGCATAGGGAGGAAAGAGCTCACTTTTCCTCTGATTGTCAACTGATAATAGCGGCTATTAGGAGCATCTATAGCGTTGTGCGCCTAACCAGGAGTGCTGTGGGAGGGGTTAGTCTGTGCCTTTACCATGCAGAAACTTCCTCTTTTGTAGGTTGAGATAGTCGAAACTTCTAACTCTGCATCTGATACGTACACTGTCTACTAGGGAAAAGAGTCCAATTCCTTGTGTATCCAGTCCTTAGCCTGCAGCCAGGACAGCTGGCCAGTCATTATTACCCTACAACATGCTAGCTTTCCTGGTCCTCCCACACATCGCCACCGCGCTTGGTAACCTCCAGCCAGTTCCCCAGCCCGCCCCTGCAGTCTGGAAAGCCTACGACCCTCTGAGTCACGTCCTGCAAGTCCAGTGGCCTGCCGTCTCCGGCACATACCAAGTCACATATACTGCAGCAGGCACAAACTACCCTATGCCCGTCTCATCCAATGCATATGAAAGCATCCCTTGTGCTTCTACTGATGGAAGTACGTTGGAAGTCCAATATACACTTACAGTCGGTAGTGAGATTTCGATCCCGAGTCCGGCAGTTACTTTTATGTGTGCTGCACTGCCTCGAGACCTGCCTAGCGTCACCCTGACTCAGTTGCTTAGTCAAGTCACGGTAGCCTGGCCTGCAGCAGATGAACAGGGAATTGGCACTGCTGTGCTCTTTTACAACCTGTACAAGCATGCTACTGCCTGGGCTCTCCTAGCCCAAATCCCTCCCACCACTCTCTCCTACACAGACTCAGCAGTGCAGTATGGAGTGCAGTACCAGTACAAGGTTTCAGTGCTGAATTGGGTAGGGGAGTCACTCACTCCGCCCAGTGCAAGTGTCACTCCTGTGAGACAGACAGACCCAGCGCAGTCCACTATGATTCGACCGATTAGTGTTCAGACTATGAATGTGTACAGCATTGTGGTGACTGCGAAGGATTCTGCAGGAGTGCTTATTCCTGCGCCCACGGAGCTGCTTTATATGGTAGTGATGGACTTTTGCAAGGTGCCCGCAGGGAACTTCCTCTGTATCAGAGTGTCCTCTACAGACCCTAACTATGTCTCCGACTTCATTGGTCCAAGCAATGTATACACGAAAATGACCAACCACAATGATGGCACCTACTCCGCTTCCTACACTCCACTGCTTCGAGGACCTTACAGCTTTGCTGTGGAGCTATACAGACCTTCAGGACTGTGGGGAGAGGTCTGGGACAACATCTGGCTGACCGGGGTGCCAGACAAGGCAATGGTCGTGGGAGACCTAGACCAAGAGTGGGGAGTATTGGACCTAATTGCTACTTATGCAGGGGACTTTGTAAGTCTGCGGTTAACGGGTTTGCTGCTTTCCCCTGTATCGGAAGAGGTGACTTTCTACTTATATGGCGACGATGGGATCCGCCTATACTGGGGCGGAGTCGTAGTCTTGGACAAATGGGACGTGTGCTGCACCGAAACAACCTACGTAGCCACTCTCACCCAAGGCTCTTACTACCCAATTCGCATAGAGTGGAAGCAGCTGCAAGCCGCAGCATCCTTCTCTGTGAAGTGGGAGTCTTACTCCTTGTCCAAAGCTACGATCCCTAGCCAGTACCTGCTCTACCCTCGCTATGTGGCGGATTCTCCCTGGCTGGTGACAGTGACATCGGGTCTGAGCAGTGCAGAGCTGAGCTATGCCACAGGTCTGGATACAGCCACTGCAGGAGTGCTGAAGACCATTTTTATCTACTCGGTGGATGCGAGGGGGAACTTAGTGGACAACCCCACAGACTCGTTTTCTCTAGTGTTCACTCTTGGTACAGTCGAACTCGCCTTCGCCAGTACTTATGTCTCCAACGGCCAGTCCATAGCCAATGTCCGTCTCACCGCCTCCGGACTCTATTCGGTAACCATAACTCTGTACCGAGTCGCTATCAAAGGCAACCCTTACTCCATCACCGTGAGTGCAGGCGCTGAAAACGCAGCCACCAGTTCCTCTTCCCTGGCCTCCTTCCTGTCCTCCAATAACCCTGTCACCTGTGGACTGTTTTACACGCTTTCCTTCAGTAGAGTGGATGCCTTCCTTAACCCTGTGACTACTGGCTTGGTGGATATGACGCTTGTGTACCAAGACTCAGGAGTGTATGTGTCACCTATTGGAGTGACTTATCCCAGTGATTGGAAATTTACATATGGGACTGATTATCAAGGAACTGTCGCGAATGACGGCATATCTTTGCGATTTACGGTTTACCATGCAGGGAACTACCTAGCGACAGTCCGACTTAACGGGATTGCATTGGGACAAGGGACTTTGCCACTGGCAGCGAAGCCCAATGCCATATTTCCAGAGCGATGCATAGCAGTACTGACAAGTAGTGCGACTATTGCAGGGACAGGTTACACTTTCAAGGTGCAACTCAGGGACGAGTACTACAACTTTTCGAGGGATACGCTGACTTCACTAAGTTCTGCTGTGTGTACTGCTGTGGCTGGAACTACTGTAGTGCAGGGCTCCTTTCAGGACTCGGATCCAGGGGTGTTATTGGTCACTTTGCCTCTGAATGTGGTTGGACAATATGCAGTGACTGTTTCCTTGAACTCAATTACTGTGCTCAACTCCGGCTTTCAAGTAGCAGTGAGGGTATCTGCTCTCAGCGCTTCTAAATCCACTCTTTCCACTTTGGCTCTATCGGTGCTAGCTGGCACACAGATAGTCGCTACAATCTCTGCCCGAGACGACTATTCCAACCTGCGGGCAGGCGTGATAGACTCCTTCACCGTGACAGTCACAGGAGCTGGGAAAGGAGGGTCACTGCCCACCACTGAATCCAACAACAGTGATGGGACTTATAGTGTGCGGTTCCAACCTACTGTAGTGGATGTATATACTGTAGTCTGCACAACTGCAGGGACGGATATTACAGGCAGTGGACAAAGCTTTAGTGTGACTGCGGGAATGGTGGCAGGTCCGAAATCCATCATTCAGGTGCTGCCTACTTACACAGTAGGTAAAGGCTTCCTTACAATCAGCAGCTTTGATGCCTATAACAACCCTGTAGAGGTTCCTGTTAACTCCGCTTTAATGGGCAGCGGAGTGTACTACGGACTGTTTGCTGGGCCTGCGTCTTATATGGTGCCTGCCACTTTCACAGCATTCACTAACTACGAAATCCCTCTCAACACTGTCACAAAGACTGGCACTTACTCCTTCCTGCTTGGACTTCGACAGCAGGGTGGCCTGCAAGCCTTTTACTACGAAGCCAGGGACTTTACAGGTCTCCTCGCTCTTCACAACGCACACAACTTTCCTAACACCGAGCCGCAGTTCTACACCACCGTGGACCCCACGATTTCCTTCAACTGGGCCTACGATGCACCCAGCTGGCTACAAACAGCGGACTACTTTTCTGCGAAATGGAGTGGCTTTGTGCGAGCCATTAACACAGAAGTGCTCACACTGGTGGTCACTGCGGATGAATTGGTGAGAGTCACTTGGGACGGAGTGGTAGTTATTGACTCCTTGACGACGAAAGTGATGACTTTGAAGCAGAGTGCTCAGGTTGCGGTGGTCAGAAACCAGTACTACCCAATTTTGATAGAGTACCTGGAGGATACAGGCACAGCAGTGTTGATGCTGCAGTGGCAAAGTAACTCCCTAGCTCTGGCCACTATACCAAGTGCTCAGCTGTTCAGTTTGCTTTACTCCGAAAGCGGTCCTTTCGCCCTGTCCCTCACTTCTGACCTCACTGACACTTCCAAGTACCTAATAGAAAACGACCCTTCCGAGACACTTGCGACTAAGGTGGCTAATTCCGGTGTGTTGAAGAAACTGCGGTTTCATATATATGACCAATACAGTAACTCACAAAGTTTCTCCGAAACCGTCACTGCCAACTTCGTGACTTCCAATGAACCTGTGACTGTGGCCGAATTGACCCCCGGACTGCACTTGATTTCCTTCACTATGTCAACTGTGGGAGTGTATCAACTATTGGTTTTCACCACTATTAACTCGATCTCGCGACTGATAACGGGCTTTAGCATTACGATAAACCCGGGGCCGGGAAGTGCAGTGATGAGTACAGTGACGGGAGTGACGAGTACTGGGGCTGGGGTGCTGGGGACCTTTACACTGGTTGCGAAGGACAGTTCTGGGAATACTCGCACTAGTGGAGGAGACCAGGTCAACGTTATTATAAAAAACGCTTCGAATTCTGTCATTCCCTCGAATCAAGTCTCTGTCGTTGACAATTCGGACGGCACCTATCTTATCCAGTACCTCCTTTCCCAGCTCGGCACTTACACAGTGCACATCACTATGAACGGAGACTCCACCAATGAACTCACCCAAAGCATCAGCATTGTGTCTGGCAACCCTGCGCCCTTGCAGTCCTCTCTCACTGTGCCGGCCACAATTGAGCTGGGCAACACTCTTTCTATCTTTGTCCAGGCCAATGATGCCTACGGAAACGCAGTCACTTCAGCCGTATCTCTGTATGGCTACTTGGTCCTTGAGGCCAATCCCAACTTCCTGCCCTTGCAGTTGGCCTTTACCACCAAAAGCGCAGCTACAGGTCTGTACACAGGCTCAGTGAAGTACGACTATAAGGCAGCGGATATCTCTGGTCTCTGCAAAGCTACGACTGTTTCTCCTCAGTGTACCTTCGTAGGGTCGCTCCTTGTGTATGTCTATGTCATATATCCAGGCTTGGAAGGACTCTACTTCCCTACATCCACAGCAACAGGCAATCCGAAGATCATTGCCTACAATACAGTGATTGGTGTCGATTGGGTTAATAAGCCGATTCCTGGCCTGACCGCCACAGCCCTCGCAATTCAATGGAATGGCCTGCTGCGCTCCCTCACAGCAGGCAGTTACGCCTTCACTCTCACAGCCACTGACTCTGCCAGTCTTGTCCTCAATAAACAGACCATCGTGGACACTAGTACGGGAGTTACACAAGGAACGGTCACACTGGCAGCTAGCAGTTACTATGCAATCACTATCAATTTTACGTGTAAAAGTGCTTTGCCCAGTCTTACCCTGTTGTGGCTGCCTCCGGCAGCTGCTGAATCCGCTGCGATTCCTGAGACTTCTCTGTACCACAAGGACTACGTGATGATCCAAGGCAACCCTGTGCCGATAACAGGCCAGACTTAGCTATTAAACGAGTGCAATTAGTATTGGAGCAACTGAGATTGCAGTCACTAAGTCTGCCTAAGTAGTTGTTGAAAGACAGCGCACTCTATTTCCTTAGCTTTGGAAGAATGGTGTAGAGCCTCGATTACAACGAATTAACCGCTATGAGACAGTCTGAGGGGTTAATTTCTAAGCAAAGTTAACTCCAAAAGACCTGAAGCAGGTGCAAGGGGGTTGGAGGAGAAATTTGAGCAAATTAGTGTTGCATTTGGCTTGCGCCTCAGCCAGCTTCTGCCACTTCCTCCGTCCACAGCTTATCGTGCTGATAAATATGCCTTTACCCGAGAAGCCAGTGCTGAGTACACTCCGAGCTGCCAGTCAGTCCAGGGACTTGCCTTATGCACACAGCTTTGGAGTGTGCAGCCACCATGCATCTCAACTCCAAGTCATCTGTGCATGGAAGAACTGCATATAGTTGTCAATGTAGCGGGAACTGAGCTGTGAAGGCTCGAGCAGGCTTTACAACGCCTCCGACTCGAACGAAAGCCACTGTGTAGGTGGGCAAGACTGGGAGGGGGTTTGATGGGATAGAGGAGGGATATTGCTTGAGACATCGACTTGGTCCTGTTCTGAGGTTGTGAGTGACGGGCAAGCTGTAACCTGTGCTATGTCTCGAAGGCTGGAAGGAACTTCTGCTGAGTGGATGTTCACACCTGTCTTACGCCAGCCAACACCAGCCACCTGTGCAAGTCTGTGCTTATCCCTACGTCCAACAGTGGCTACACGCCTTCTAAGCCAATTCCCAGACAGTCCTACCCGCCCGACCCCCCTCCCTTCCAAAGGTGTGGCTCATAATTAATAAAGCATGGGCAAGAAAGTCGACCCCAAGCCAAAGGACGACATCAAGCCCATTGCTTTTGTGAAGGGGAAGAAGCAGTTGGAGCCTGAAGAGAGCTCGGAGTCGGACAGCCCTGTGGAAGACAAGCCCAAGGCTGTGCGAAAGGGCTCGGACTCCAAGCCTGCACGCAAGGTGTCGGACACCAAGGCTCCTCGCAAGGCCTCCACTGACTCTGCTAACGGCAAGAAGACAACCAAACTAGCCTCTGGGAAAGTGGTGGAGGACTCAGAGTCCTCGGAGAGTGAGGAAGTGAAGGTTCCGGTCAAGCCCGCCAAGGTCGCAGCCAAGCCAACCAAAAAGCCCCAGAAAGAAGAGTCCAGCAGCGAAGAGGAACTGCCGAAGAAGGCCCCCGCCAAGCCCGCCCAGGCACCTTCCAAGCCTGCTCCAGTTCCCGCCAAGAAGCCCGTGCCAACCAAGAAAGTCCAAGACTCCAGCGAGTCAGAGAGCAGCGAAGAGGAGAAGAAGGCCCCAGTCAAGGCAGTCCCCAAGAAGGCAGTCCCCGCCAAGAAGCCCGAGCCCAAGAAGGCATTGGAATCCGAGTCTGAAAGCAGTGAAGAGGCTCCGAAGAAGCCTGTGAAGGGAAAACCTGCAGCCAAAAAGCCTGCGAAGGTGTCTGATAGCTCGGAGGATGAAGCCGCTCCAGCTGCCGCTCTCAAGCGTGGAGCTGCTTCGAGCGATGACAGTGATGATGAGCCTGCCAAGAAGCCCAAACCTGCAGCGGCAGGTGCAGGCAAGCGCAAGAGATCTGAAGACGCCACTCCCGCGCCTCAGAAAGCTAACAAGACTGAAGGCTCCTCTACCCAGACCGAAGTCTTCGTAGGCGGCTTATCCTACGACGCATCCGAGGACGACATCACTCAGCTTTTCTCCCAGTACGGCGAAGTGAAGAATCTCAAGTGTCTGACCAACCAGGACGGCTCTTTCAAGGGCGCCTGCTTCGTATGCTTCTCCAGCAACGCCGAGGCCATGAAGGCCACTGAACTGAACGGCGGCGAACACATGGGGCGCACTCTCAAAGTCAACCTGGCCAATGAAAAGCCCCCGGCTGCGAGACCTGATGGCGGCTGCAACACTGTGTTTGTGGGGAACATTTCCTTCGAGTCGACTGAGGACACAATTGCCAACTTCTTCAGCAAGTGTGGCACTGTGGCGCAGGTGCGGCTGGCCAGAGGACCGGATGGCGGCGTGAAGGGGTTTGCGCATGTGGAGTTCGAGTCCAATGAGGGGGCAGACAAGGCAGTGACTATGGCAGGACAGAAGCTAGATGGCCGCCCCTTGAGAGTGGACTACGCGCAAGCCAAGGGCGAAGGTCGTCCGAGACGTGGCGGCTTCGGTGATCGTGGTGGCTTCGGTGGTGGACGTCGCGGAGGCTTTGACGACAGAGGCAAGGACAAGATGAAGAAATCCGGAGCAATCCAGCCCTTCCAAGGCCAAAAGATCCAGCTCTAAGCGCTTCCCAGTTAGTAGCTTATGAACTTGCGGAAGTACCGCTTGCCCGCCTGCTGCACGCCTGCCAGCAGCTTCTCGTACTCCTCGCCCTTGCGGAAATAGGCAGAATCGTCCCACGCATGCCAATTCCCCTCCGTCTCCAACTCATGCTTCTTGAACCCCTCCTCTATCAGTGCTTCTTCCAGTTCACAGTCCTGCTTGAAGTCCTGCATTTTGCGTCGATACTTGTCTCGCTGGTAGTTAGTAGTGCGCTGGTTGTTGGCCTTCAGATACAGTGAAAGGTACTTGAGGGCGGACTCTTGGGTGTGGATGGTGGGGTACAGCAGACGCACTGACCCGACTTCCAGCAAAGCTTTGGAAATGGTCAGACCGACGTGTTCCTCCATGTAGCTGATGTAGGTCTTGTAGTCGTCCAAGACGTTTATTTTCGTGGGTTTCGGAGGCATCTTTTTGGGCAATTTGGTGTCTTCGAAGGTCCAAGGCCGCTTGAAGAACTCTATTGCGTCTTTGGGAGTTTTGAAAGTGAAGAATTTCCCTTTGTAGGAAATCACGTGGAAGGAGTTGCCTTTGTCCAGTTTCCCTGTTTTCGCCAATGTGACTACGCAGTGGTTTTCCAGAGCGATGGACTCAGGGCTGATTTCTCCACATTCAGCGGGCGATAGGCGGTACGGCAGGGCCTCCGGCAAGTCTTTGAACAGCGCAAACGGCTCCGTAGTCGCGATAAAGGCCTCCATGTTTTCCTTGGAAGCGAAGTAATAGTATTCGTCTCGATACATAATCACGAAATCGCTATGCGCCACATGCTCCAACTCCCCAGCCAGTCGCCACACCACTGGGTCGAACCGCTTGAACTTGCTCAGTCTCGAGGCAATTTCCTTCCGCGGCAGCCCCACGTGCTTTATCTCTGCAGGAGATTTCTTCACCAGTGCAACTGCGAATTTCCGCTTAGCCTCGAAGACTTTGTTTACTGCCTCCATGGTTGAGTCCTCCAGCCACCATTTCGACCGCTCACTGGTTAGGTAGTGCACACTTCCCCAGGTGTTCTGGTACCAGGCGAGCACTTCCTGCATCTTCGGCTGCAGCTCAAATCGCTTCTTAATGACTCTGAAGTTATTTTTGAAGCAGGTTCGCTTGGCTGCCCGCTCCATCACTTTGGAAGTACTGAGCGTCAGGCAAATCACAGGGTTGGGAATGACTCCGTTCTCAGCCAACATTTGAGCTTCTTTCATATTAGTCGGGAAGTCGCACAGAATGAAGCCTTTTTCCATCGCATCAGCCTTGCGAAGTCTCGCTAGGACCGCCTTCACCTTGTACTCCTCAGCCAGCGGCTGACCCAGCTGCAGCAACTCCCTGATTTCCTGCGCCAACACACTGTCCGTCTCCAGCAAGTCGACAATAGCTTGTTTGGAAGACACCTGCACAGCTCCTACTTTGTCCTGAAGAGCCCCAGCTAAGTAGGACTTCCCACTGGACGGCGGCCCCAGAATACACACCCTTGGAGGGAAGTTCCCATCCCACGGAGGCGTATCAGTCGTATCCGCGTATTTCCTCGGCCGCTTCTTGAACTCCTTCAGCTCTTCCAGGCTTTTGAAGTAGTACAGTCGCTGGCGGTACACAGCCGGGTAGTCATGCAGGATAGGCATCTGATTGGGAGTGATGGGACTCATTTCCTTGAAAGCACTCAGTTGAATCAGGTTCCTGCCCAGCATGTCCGCTGCCTTTTGCGGAGTCAGGGGAGTCACGAGTTCTCTTTCAATGAGGTGCAGTCGGTCGTGCAAGTAGGCTTCCAGCTCGAAGACTGTATTGCGGTTGATGCGTTCTCGCTCTGTGCCGGTGTCGATTAGGACTACGGGCACGCCTTTGTCCTCGAAGGCGCTTTTCCACTCTTCGATTAGGTTCAGGTCTTCGTTTCTGCGGGCGAGGAGTTTCATCTTTTCTTCCTCGAGCATGTCGGCTAGCTTGGGCGCGTCGGGGTCTTCTTCGTCTTCTTCTGGCTCATCAGGCGGCATTTCTTCCCCATCTTCAAGCCTCCGCTTCCGCTCTTCTTCCTTCGCTTTCTCCTTCTCCGCTTTCCGCTGAGCCATTATATCTTCATATTTCTGCTGAATTACCGCCGTATTGAGGTTCCTTTTAACAATGGTTTCCTCATCTGCAGTGTACATAACAACGACTTCAGGTAGTTTCCGACTCGCATGCAGCAAGTCAATATAGGCGGAAGTGACCAAGTCAGCATCCACTTCGAACCAGTTGCCATTCATAAAGACAGGCTGGGGGCCTGGCAGAAGGGCGCGGAGGAGCCTTTGTTCATGCATTGCCTGGTCGAAATCTTCGTCTTCTTCGAGAATTTGAGGGTCGGTTTCCTCAGGGTTGGGAGGAGGCTCGGTGTCATCCTCATCTCTGGGCTCTGGGGCCACAAAGCCTCTGGCAAGGAAGCGCCTGTGTCTCCGTTCTTTCCTCGTCTTCACTGCCCGCTCCACAAACTTCTCCTTGAGTTCCAAGGACTCAATCATGAACTGCTGCTTGATTAAGTCCATCTGAGTGTGCAAGCCTGCCCCCCGCACTCCCAGCAGCATGACATGAGGCGGCGGAAGGGCTAGTTTGCCTCGCACATAGTCCGCTGGGAAGCTTTTGAACTGCTCCAGTTCCTTTTCACTCACGAAGTTGTAGCGGCGGCCCATTACGTAGGCCTCGAAATCAGGACTGCCGGGCATTAGCCAGGCTTCGTGGGTGAGGATTACAGGGTCGTAGTGCCCACCGTCGCCTAATGGTAGAGGCAGGTCTTCTTCTTGTACGTCTGCTTTCACACGAATAGTGGCCTCGTCGTCTGGGAGCAGAAAAAATGGGTCTAGGACTCCACATATACGTCTGTGAATTGCGAGTTCGTCGCCTACACAACTGATTTCCACGAAAATCTCCTCACCGAAGCCGTCTCTGACAAGGCCCACAGTCCTTTCCACCTGCTCCAGCTCCTTATCCAGTTCACAGTCACTCTCTGCGCCTCGCTTCTTCAGCTCTTCGCCTCCTGTGGGGTCTGACAAGTAAATGACCTTGTCCAGTCCTACGAAGGTATCCTTCATTGCTTGCACCTCCTCCTCCAGTCCTGGGTACCCTATGAGTATGAAGCCTCCTGCAGAGGGCATGGAGCCGTCAGGGTTGGGCTTGGGCACGATTTCTGTTAAAGGCAGGTCTTCGTAGACTATGGGCTCCGGAGTGGTGGCCACGGGAGGCTGGTCCTCTTCTGTAGCCTTCAACTCTGCAAGTTTCTCTACTTCGTCGTGTTTGACCGAGCCTTCGCTTTCACTGCTGTCACCTTGCTTATCTTCTGCGGGAGGGTCCTGTTTGGACTCCTCCGGAGGTTGCTCTTCGCCTTCAACAGGTTCTGGAGGAGGCGGGGGTTTCTTGTGAAGCGGCACTTGGAGGTGAGACAGGAACAGTGGCAAAATGGTGTTTCCCGGCACAGCCTCTCCTTTCATCAGTTTCTCGAAATCAGCGCCGAAGAACTGCACCAAGCCGGAGTCCGGATGAGACGGATGCGGCTCAGCTACACTGCTCCGCTGCTTATCAGCGACTTCATACAGCAAGTCATTCATGTCCACAGTCTTCCAGCCGTACTTCGCAGTCAAGTAGGCGGCTTGGGTGTGCTTGCCTGCAGTGCGTCCTCCAAGCAGCAGTACTCTGTGCTGGCCTGGAAGCTTGGGGGGAGTGGAGAGGTAGGGCCTGGGGTTGGCTAGGAACTTGTTCTGGTTCTCTTCACTGTCGAATACAAATACTTTCCCAGCGAACTCCGCCGCTAAATCCGGCTTCCCAATGGCTACCTTGCCCAGAGCTAAAGCCACAGGGTCGACTTGCTTCCACAGTGACCACTGGCGAGGCTCTTTTCCTTCGTCCAGTTCCGAGGTGAGCAGTTCCTTGCTGTCACTCGCAGGCTCGAGTTTCTTCACTATTGGCAGATTTTTGGTCCTGTAGCCTAATTCCGCCTCTACAATGGCTCGCAGTTCTCCTGGGGAGAGTCCTGCGCTGGCAATTGTGATAAGGCCGTTGGGAGGCAAGTCTTTCAGAAAAGGGGCGAGCTGGGGACGGACCTGAGTAGCGTAGGCGCCTGCCTGGCCTAGAAGCGTGGCAGGGGCATCCTCAGCCCTCTGCACAAAGCTGTCCACTGGGAGTTTGGGTGGAGGCTCAATTTCCTCCTCTTCCTCTGCCTCACTTTCGTCCTCGGCTCTAGGAGGCTTGGGCTTGGGCTTCTGCACCTCTGTCCGTTCCCAGCGAGTATACACTTTCGCGGTTTCTGGGTCCTGCAAAATGCCTTCATTTACCCGCAATAGATCCGAGTCGCTCACATCTAACTCTATCACGTGGGAAAAAGTGGTCCCCAGCTGCTCCATTAGAGCCAAATGGTCCTCAGAAGCCAGGGTCACATCCAGCACAAACCCATTTTTCTTACTCAAGTCACTGTGCACCGCAGCCTTGATCAGTTCCAGTTGCTGCGCCAAGGTAACGGCCTTCCCTTCCTTCAGCATATTCACCACTTCCTGCTCTATAGGCGTCAGTTTGGGCGCAGGGTTTTCCTCCTCGTCAAAGCCTTCCTCTGGCGGCTTGAGTTTTGCGAAGATTTGGTCAATGAGGGCCGCGGGTTCGATGTGGTTGACGTGCAGACTGCCCGCCAGCTCCTTAGCCAGTGTAGTTTTTCCGCTTCTCGGCTTGCCGAGGATCAGCATCTGAAGCTGCGGTTTGGCTGCCAGTGTCACTATGTCCTGGTCGCTGTTCACAGGGTCTTCCCGCAGCCAGAACTCTTCTGTGAGGAACTCGGGAGCAATAGACGTAATCGCCCGCTTTGGAGGCAGACGCACAGGGTTAGAAGGAGGAAGCGGCGGGGCCTTTTCCTCCGTGACTTTCGTAGGACCGTACTTCTGCTCCAATAGGGCTTTGCGAATAGAGACAATGGTGGGCAGTTCTTGCACCTTGGTGGGAGACGGAGCCTGCTGAGTGCTTTCGAGACTTTGGGGTTCGGACTGCGGCAGCTCAGGCGGCTTTTTGAGGAAACTGTACATCTGGAACTTGTTTTTCCACACATTCAGTACCTTGGCATTGGTCAAAAAGCTCACCGATATGTCATAAAGGCGTGCAGGCTTGGGCGTGTTCTCCTCCACCATTTCATAGCCACTGGGCGTTTCCACCTGCAGTCCTTTCTTGAGTTTCAAGCTATTGCTCATCAGTCCTTCCATTATCAACTTCCGCATTTCAGGCCTGAGCACTGCAGTTATTTGCTGCTTTCCGCCTGTGTTCAGCTCCACTCGGTCCTCTTCGCCCTTCTTGGCGGGGGTTGTGGCAGAGTGCTTCACGTGGGCGATGTAGGCCTCTACAGCCTTCCCTATAGGCACAATGCTGTCCATATCCGCGAGTTCCAACACGCCCATTTCCTCATCGTCTTCCCAGTCACTTTCCACCACCTCGTCATACAGCATTTCCAGGCCCTTGGACTTCTCCTCCTCTTCCTCTTCCTTCTTGAGTCGCTTCACTCGCTTCTTTTGGCCTGACTGGTCCTCGACTACCTGGTACTCGAAAGCCTCATTGTCACTCTCTTCGCCCACTACTTCCCAGCCCTCTGATTCAGGCTCTTTGGGCTTTTCGGGGAAAACGACCTTAATACTGCGATGCTTGACTTGCACAGAGCCATCCGAGTGAATAATCTTGCGGGCAGTTATTCGTCGAAAGATCTTGATGAGGAAGTCCACGTACTCCTTGACATCCAGCGAGTTCGTCCAAATATCCGCGAGTTGGAAAATAGCTCTGTAGAATAGGAAGTAGTCCAAGGTCTCCGCACCCTGAGAGTCGTTTTCCCAGTCGTCTTCAATTACCTTTTTGCTTTCTTCTTCGCTGAAGCCGGGGAGGATCACCTTGGAAATGCGCAGACAGATCCCAGTGTAGACGGATTTACTCACCCGCCCAGCCTCTGTTTTCGGGGCAATGCTCCAGTAGCGAGTGATTGCGTCTCTGACCGCGGCATCATACATGATCAGCTGCCGACGTGCTTTGGCTGCTTCAGTTTCAAAGCGGGAGTTGCCTTGAAGGTGGTACGGCACTGCTGCGGGTTCTTGCTGCCAGGAAAACAGGGCCTCGGGCGAGGACGGGTCCACGAACACATCGGCGTCGTCCTCACTCATATTTATGACCTTCTAGCTAGGCTGCAGGGAGCACCAAGGCTAGCAACTCTGTTGTGAAGGACTTGCACGGGAAGTGCATTAGAACTACTATTGGAAGTTTGAGTTTAGACCACTAGGAGTCACACATCGTTAGAGTAGGAAATGATAGAGAAACTGACCTAATGTGTTCAAAGCTGACAACTGATTAGCCTCTTTTCTACAGTACAGACTGAGGAAAGAATGCATAGTCCCAGCTCAAACTACCTTTATAGTCCTAAGCCGGTCTGCCTCAACCAGTCTCCTCGCCCACTCCGGCACTTCGTAAGTGCTCAAAAGCACCACAAATCTAAAGTCCGCATGGCAATATAAGGGCTCATCAGGACCAGTCTTCAGCGGGTCTAGAACGAGAGTAGTGAGCAGGTCTCTATTCAGTAGTTCTTCAGGGAAACTTGTAGGGTCAAAAAAGGACATAAGGTCTTGGGAGCCAGCGCCAAGGCTCATAACTAGCGCTTCCCCGGTCTTCACACTGTGCCGGGCTCTGCGGATTTGAGACTCTCTCGTGACTTCGCCGGGTAAATAAGCAATACAAAGACTGCCTTGGTACTTAAAGTACATCTCCGCGCCTTCAGACGGGTCTAGCAGTAGTATCCCTCTAGGGTCCTCCTCCGCCAACACATCCCTCAACTGCTCAAGTCGAACTTGCCCTGCTTCCATCCCTCTCAGCTGAATATATAAATGGACAAACTGGATCGCCCGCTGTACAGCCTTCCAGCCAGCCAAATGGCCGTCCGTCTCCCCCGCGTCATGAACAAAAGTCCCGCCGAAATCCAAATCACCTCTGAACAACTCCTCCGTGAGGCGCAAGCCAACCAGACCGACGACCTCCGTCCTCCCCGCACTCAGATCAATGACGAGGACGAACTCAAGGAATACCTACAAAAGAAACGTGCAGAGTGCGAGAATAACATCCGAAAGCAGAGAAACCATGTCAACCACTACACGAAGTATGCAGCTTTCGAGGAAGGACTGGGGGAGTTCAAGCGAGCCAGGTCGGTGTTTGAACGGGGAATCATTGCTGATTACAGCAGTCCGACGATTTGGCTGAAGTACGCGGAGATGGAAATGAGACACAAGTTTGTCAGCCATGCGAGGAATGTGTGGGAGCGGGCGGTGCACTACTTGCCGAGAGTGGACCAACTTTGGTACAAGTATGCGTACATGGAGGAAATGCTGGGGAATTACAAGGCTGCGAGGGATGTGTTTGAGCGCTGGACGAGCACTTACCCTTCAGACAGCGCTTGGACACTATATGGGAAATTCGAGGAAAGGATGGGAGAAGTGGAAAATGCCAGGAAAGTAATGCAGCGGTTTTTAGCCTCTATGCCCAAATTGCAGACTTTCCTGAAAGTCGCGAAGTTCGAGGAAAAGCACAAAAACCGCCCGACTGCAAGGGGCATCTACGAAGCTGCGGTTTCAGAACTAGGGCCTGACGCAGCCCACGAAAGTCTCTTTCTCGAGTTCATTCACTTCGAAATCCGCTGTGGGGAAGTCGAGCGCGCCCGAGTGCTGTATCGATATGCTGTGGACCACTTGCCCAAGTCCAAGGCTCCTAAGCTGCACCAAGGGTATGTCACGTTTGAGAAGCAGCATGGATCTTGCGACAATATCGAGGCGATTGTCCTCAATAAGCGAAGAGCGCTGTATGAACAGCAAGTCTCGGAAACGCCAATGAACTACGACGCCTGGATGGACTATATCAAGCTCGAGGAGGCTGCAGGCACCAGAGACAAGGTCAGAGACCTATACGAGCGCGCCTTATCCAACCTCCCTCCTGCCACAGAGAAACGGTACTGGAGACGCTATATGTTCTTCTGGTACAGCTATGCTGCCTTCGAGGAAATCGTGGCCCAAGACCTCGGCCGCGCCCAGGCCATCTATGAAAAAGCCTTAGAAACAGTCCCTCACAAGCTCTTTTCCTTCAGCAAACTGTGGAGGTACTATGCACTGTTCGAGGTCCGCAGGCTCAATTTGGATAAAGCGAGGAAGGTACTGGGGACTGCTATTGCGAAATGTGGGAGTCAGAGCATATTTCGCGGTTATATTGACATGGAGTTACAGCTGGGAAATGTGGACCGCGCTAGGAAGCTGTATGAAAAGTTCATAGAAACGAACCCGCAGAACTGCTCAGCGTGGATAAACTATGCGAAACTGGAACAGTCCTTGGAAGAAATGGACCGATGCAGGGGAATATATGAACTCGCCATCAGTCAAAATGTCCTGGATATGCCCGAATTGGTATGGAAAGCTTACATCGACTCCGAAATCGAGCAGGACAACACAGGGAAGGTACGAGAACTATACGACCGACTCCTAATAAAGACCAAACACTTGAAAGTATGGCTTTCCTACGCCCAATTCGAAGTGTCTGCAGGGGCAGTGGGCACTGCCAGAGAGCTGTACGCCAAGGCAGACCAGTACTTCAAGGCAAATGAGGAGAAGGAAGCACGCTTGTTGCTGCTGGAAGCCTGGCTGGAGATGGAGCAAGCGCACGGGGGTGAGACTGAGGTGGAGACTGTGAAGGGGAAAATGCCGCGGAAGGTCAAGCGGCAGCGGCGGATTCGACAAGTGGATGAAGAGGGGGAGAGCACGGAGGGAGGGTGGGAGGAGTACCTGGACTATCAGTTCCCTGATGAGGACGACCACCTAAAGAACTCCAAGTTGCGCCAATTCGCAGAGGCCTGGAAGGCTTCCAATCTGAGCACTAACTAGCAAGATGGTAGTCGTATGCACGGGCTCTCCCTGGGGATACAAGACAAAGCAGTCACGTAGCTCTCACTCAGACTGGCAATGGAGCTGCTCGCTCGACTATTGACCCCAGATAGCGCGATTTTAGCTGGATCCGAGAAGCTGACAAGCGGGGAAATTGAGGCTATTAACGCTGCTTCGAGCCTATTGCAGCCGGGAGACATAATTCTAACTCAAACTCCGGGCAGTGTGTATGAGGTGTTGAGGACATTTGCGGGACATGACTACGACCACGCAGTAATTGATACATAGTCAGTGGTGGTTGAGAAGGGGAAATGCCTGCATATTGGTCCTCCAAGGGTTAGGGTTGTGCCGCTCACTCACTTTTTAGCAGTGAAAAGGAAGCCTGTAGTGCTCAGACCCAAGCTGACAGACCAAGCCAAGGCAGTGTACCTGAGCAACTTGCACCTGTTGGTCGGTAGACCCTACGACTACAAGCGAATGGTGCTCTTCTGGGCCTCCAGAAGCGTATACGAACGCATAGGCACTGCCATTCCCGTCAAAACGAAGCTATCCAACAAGGTAATTTGCTCCGAAGCAATCGTCCACAGTCTGCCAAACGCTCCCTCTCTGCTGAATAAGTACAGAAACGACCTGGACTATGGCCATTTGGACGCTATTAGTATCAGCGACATCCTCACTTTGCATGAAAAGGGCGAATTCGCACTAGTGAAGCTCCCGCTGCCCTACCACTCCTACCCAGTCCTGTCCCCTTCCATGGTTTCTCTGCTCACACGCGTGGCTAGAAGGCAGCTCTTCAACTTAGCACTGCTGCGGGCGGGCTGGAGCGTCGCCTCGATGCTGGAAACAGTGAAGAGAAAGCGGTACAAAGCAGTGATTCTGGCTATTTGGCTGCTGCAGAGCTACGCTTTGATCATGCGAGTGCCCTACTTCTCCACGCTTTCTCCCTTCTTTAGAGGCCTGTATCGAGCCTGGCCCAAGCTTTAGACTAGTCACAAATAGACAATCGCTAGGAACGAGCAAATTTGCCTACTTTAGCTACTAGACAGCATCTTGTCCTTCTGACCGCGCATACAGCTTCACCACTTTCCGCATTTCCTTCATTCTGGGCAGGAAGTTGCACAATCTAGCTACAACTCCCTTCCCCAAGCTTTGAGCTGCTCGATACTTCGCCACAGCTTCCTCAAAAAGCTGCCTAATGATGCGTACTTTCGCAGAATCCGGCATCAAAGTATAACTCCTTCTCGAGACTTTCTTTTTATTCCTCTTCCGTTTGCGGTTTTCCTCCTGTTTCGCGAGAAAATTGCCCAAAACGAAGTCCCAGCGACTGCTAAGAAAGCGCAAATACTGTCTATCAATAGTCTTCGCAAGTCTCCACCTCTTCTGAATTAGTGCAATTCTGTCGACAAATCGGTCCGCTTTGACTGCAATAATGGTCACAAACCTGCTTTCTCGGATAACAATTAGCAGTTTCCGGTGGATGGAAGGGCTGAAGTGATGGTTTGTCACCATTACGAATAGCTTCAAATGGTTCCTGGCCTGCAGTATCTGTCTCTGGCGTATCGGCAAGTTCTTAGAACGCGTCTGTCTGTAGGACTTTTGCATGCGAAAGCAGGCCAAAAACACCTTCGTGTCCTCTACAGACTTCCCCTTATCCCACTCAAACCGCCTATACGCCTCATGCGACGCCCGAGCGAAGTATATAAGTCCCAGCCACATTCGCTCAAATCTAGCTTTCCGCTGCAGCACCGAAGAGATGTACTTGGCCTGCTTCTGCGCTTCTAGCCTGCGTGCATTCCTTTCCGCTTGCTCGAGGATTCTCTCCTTTCTGTGCTGGTAGTTCTCGACTTGTCGAGACTTCACGAGTTTCCGGTGCAGCTTGTCTTGGTCGAAGTTGCGAGTGGCGGGGAGGACTTGCTTGTTGAGTTGGATGTGGTTGACTGAGGAGAGGGAGGGAGCGGTGGAGATTTCATCGAAGAGGTCTTCCAGTGTTTCCAAGCCGAAGGAGCCGGGCAAAGTCTGGTTCATAGCGCCACCTTGTTGTTTCTGTTCGTCCTCCTCACCAGTAGGCGAATCTTCCCCAAAAGTGACGATTATCGCAAAGGTGCAGTCGCTGATTGCGCGTACTCCTATACAGGCGGAAACCTCGCGGAAGTGAGTGAATTTGCCCTCTACTTTGAACTTAGAAGCGCGGAAGCGGTGGTCGTAAATGTCAGGGCCCGGCTTTAGGCTTTTGTATGAGAAGTAGGACTCCACTAGTCCACGAGATTTCTGGATTGCGACGTTCAGAGGGGACGAATTGCCCTTCAAACTGACCGTAAAATACTGCAGCTGCCCTGCTTCCAAAAACCCCACCGTCACTTTCCACGGCTGCAGCGCCACATACTCACTCAAAAACCTCGGCTGCGTCGCTGCATTTTCCAAGTGCTTTATGACCTTCACATACTGCTCCTCCGCTATAGACTGGATCCGAACGCGCTTGAGCTGGTCCAGCTGCGCTGCTCTTTGGCCGAGAGAGACGTAGTGGTTGATTTTATTGAAGGACCGCAGGAAGTCGGAGGGGGAAACAGTGAGAGTGCTGAGGACTGGAAGACTGGGACAGGTCGTAGGACGTAGGGGTCGAGTGCCTGGGCGCCACATAGGGTCCATTTCGCTCTTATGGACACTGTTTCCAAGTGAATCAGTATATCTAGTGATCCTAACTAGCTATAAGCGAGCAGTGGGCAGCACTTCGTCGAACCCTGCTGAGTATTCCCCGTTGTCGACATACAGAGTGATCGAAGCGACTTCATAGCTTTGCAGCCTTGCCAGGCCTAGTCTGCCCACTAGCACACTGGCGAAGTACTGTGCGAGGCTTTCTGGGACTATGTGGTCCACTGGCAGACACACTGCTTCTTCCCTGGGGAGCATCAGCTTCCCCTTGGAAGCCTGCTTCACAAGCAAGAAATCAGGAGAGGTTTCGATTGTGAAGAAGGGAGACAGAGTGGCGATAAGGACTTTGCCAGTGTGTTGCTTGCAGAGGTCCTCCATAGTGCGCTTCACTTCGGTGAAGTCCAACACATAGGGACCGTTCAAAGCTCCTGGACGTCTCGTCACAATGACCTTGAAGCTGATTTCCCTTCCTGTGATTTGCATAGCTCCGCTAGGGGAAAGTTGTACATAGGCGCATTGGAAAGAGAAGTTCTGGCGCTGCAACTCCACTCTGAGCTGCTTTGGTGCCATTATTAAGACTACGGATAGTGCATTAGACTTGGCAATAGGGCTTGCAGACAGAAATACAGAAAAAAACACATTTGCAATTTCTTTACAATAAGAGCATATACCTATCTACTCCCCCAAAGTATATAATCAGCCTTCAATTTAGCCTCAGTGGCTCTCAAATTGCAGTAATTATAGCCCTGTAGCGACTTTCGTAGGGAAAACTCAAACTCTGTGTATGGAGCGAATAGGCGACTATAAGGGTATTGACTAGAGAACAGCTAGAAATACTTATTAGACTGAATAATCATTTATACACATATTATCTATAAGCCTGTGAGAGGTAAAATTGATATGCCGAGGCTCAAAAGACTGCAATAGCAGTCTATTTCAAAAGACCAGATGTGGCCAATATCAATCCTTTACCCACTCATTTTCTTTCTTGGCTTTCCCCCATACAAACAGTTCTCCTCTCTGGCTTTTCAGTCTATCATGTCCTGCTAGGCTTCTCACTGCCTCTATTTAGTAGCCTTGTAACTGGCCCCTCAGTGGCGGTTTTTTCCCCTTTTTCATACATTTGTTGTCTTCGGGATGACTTGGAGAGATAATTCAATATGACAAGGGCTGTTCTGTGCCTTTTGGTCCTGAGCTGTGGTGTCCTTGCCAGTCCCTTAGACCCAGCGAAAGCCTTGCTCGAAGGTTTATACACTGCTTACTCGGGCCAAACCTTCACAGCGCCGAACTGTTTCTCCGACTCCCTGCAGGCTGACCTCGTCCTCACACTGGAAGCCCTGATTTCAGACTTCGAGGCTGAGCACAGCTTTGCCATGTTCTTCGCACATGCAAATGAGCTCTATAAGGACCTATTGGAGGTGCAAAGTTCTTGCGGCTTGACTGCACTCAATCAGCATTTGGCGGATACTGTGGCACAGGAGGGCTGGTCTGTCTTTGTGGGGGTTGTACTGAGGGAGGAGACTATATTGGAAGGGTTTGTATTGCAGTTGATACAGCAATTGCTGCAACATGAGTGGGAAGCAGCGGGAACTACTGTGGGAGAAGCTCTGGCCGTCATCATTCCACCTGAAATCAACTCTGTCTCAGCGCCTATCCCTGACGCCAACTTCTTCCAGAGGTTCGACAACTTCACAGCTGGTCTCTTCTACGGCTTCATCCCCAGTCCAAACCTCAAAAAGCCTGTGGCCTGCCTCACCACCTACAACAGCACTTCCAAGTTCTTCTATCAAGCCTCGAGCACTATCAAGGGCTGCGTGCACCTCTTCATTGCCGACTGCCAGGCTGTCCGTGACCTCGTTCCCGCCGCTATTATCAACCTCCAAGGACTGGTGCTGGCCTGCAAGTTGCCTGACCTCTTGCAGACCATACAGAACTTGGCTGACCCCACCTACTGGAGTCAGGTGGCGGTGGCTTACTACTTCAACACGCAGACTATCAATGCCAAGATCCTGGACGTCAAGCAGTCCTACATGCTACAGAACTGGTATGCTATTGGAGTGGACGCCGGTACTATCATCCGCCTCATCTTCAACTTCAAGCTAACCTAATAGGCCTCTTAGCTCCATTTATACTATGCAAGATACCGTGGATACTGCTGCACTGCGCCTCAGACTCACTGAAATCCTGCACTCTGTCAATAACCCTGCGGCCCCGCAGTTGCTAAACACCCTGATACAGCATTCGGAGACGTTAAAAGCGATATCGAAGGACAAGGAGTGCAGAGACCTACTGGCCCAAATCGCCACCTTCTTCAAAGACGCAGAAGCGCGGTACCTGGCTTTCTGCACCATTCAAACCAGCCTGCAAGGCTTCGGAAGAGACGAAGCCAGGGCCAAATCCGCCACTTCCCTGCACACTGTGAAAGGGAACTTCCTGTGGTGTCAGAAGCGCTGTGCTCGGCTCTTTAACTCCGATATTCACTCATTGAGGGACCAAAACCTGTTCGAATTGATGGATTCCGCAAGTCGAGAGCGTCTGTTTGTGAAGTTCGGCCCTCACTTGCTCAGTTCCGACTGTCTAAACGCAGTGGTGATCAGCTACTCAGTGGGAGATGCGCGGCTTGTGAGCAAGTGCACGCCTGTGTACTACAACAATGGCCGCAGTTCCTCTCGCTTTGGCATTCTCGTGCTCACCCGCGCTTCCCGCAAGTCTAATTTGCATCTTTCTGACTCCTTCCCCGCTGTTTCCACCACCCCAAGCTTCCTCGACTCCGCACTCAAGTCCGAACCTCCGCTAACTCCCTCCTTCCTCACTCTTACAGACAGTGATTTGCTGCAGACGCCGCTTTCTGACCTGCGCAGAGGACTGTTCACCCCTTCACAGTGGAACAAGCCGGAGTGTGAGGAGTTGAGACTCACTGCCTTCAGTATCACGCCGCTGCTGTCGTCTGGAGATGAGCAGGTGGGAGAGAAGCGGCAGAAGATGGTGGACAGTATTAGGGAGTTCATGGCGTAGGCGGGTAAGACAGCCGTTTGGCTCAATTGTATGCTGTTTTAGGGTTGTGGCTGGATGAATAGGGTGTATTGGCATTTTCCACTCATATCAGAGCACAATAACTCCATTCCCCTGTCAATTCCTTCACAGTGCTGCTCCCAGCAGTCCGTTTGAACCATAATAATGATGAAGTGGGCCGTAGCGCTGGCGCTCGCAGGACTAGTGGCGGGCGGCTGTCCCACCCTGTCCTGCACAGATTACCTGGACCCTGGGCTATGCGGCTACCAGGAGGGCGATAAGTACCTGATCAAGTCCTGTGGCCAGGGCTTGGCCTGTCCTCTGCCCAACTCACTCAATGACTCGAGTCTGCTGGTGTGCGGAAGCAGCTTTCAGGAGCCACTTACTTACCTGCACGAGATAGAGCCGCAGGCTGACAACGATGGGTTGATTAGACGCGAAGGAGAGACCTGTGCTGGGTCCGAAGGCTACTGTGTACTCGAGGCAGACCTAGTGTGCGCCTGCACTCCAGACTGCATCTGTGTCAAGGGCGGCCAGCCAGGCGACTCCTGTGACAGCATCGGCTGCGCCTGGGGCAGTTCCTGTCTCTCTGGTAAATGCACCAAGTGGTTTTCCCAGGCCTCTGCTACTGTGGTCAGTGACTGGCGGCTGTGCACTTCGATGGCAGTGGACGATTCCGGGGCCTGTCTCCAGAGCGATACCAATGCACATAACATTTTCGCCCCTTGCGAGACGGACTTGGACTGCACTGGCACTTCGCGTACTCGCGGGCACTGTCAATGTGGAGGCTTGGGGCTGGGTTACTGCGCCCTGAAGTCTGGCGATCAGCCCTATGAACAGCTCAGATCCGCCTACTTCGCTAAGTCCATCAGCGACATTCTCTACTGGCAACTCGTCATTGAACACTGGGCCTTTTTGCAGCGAAATGACGGAGACATTGAGAAGTTTAGAGAATTCCCAGCCTGCGTAGACGTAGTGTGGCCTCAGCTCGCCGTCCAACTCCGAGAACTGCCAGCTCTGGTGGACTTCGAGAGCGCAGGTCTCCTGCTCCTAGGACTGCTCTCCTTCTCCTAAGCCATTAAGCCTAGTAACAGTCCTATGAGTGCTGCAGCGCTCGTCAAAGAACTCCGCAAGTTGACCGGCTCGCCAGTCGTGCACTGCAAATCCGCAATCCAGGAGACAGGCGGGGACATCCCCAAGGCAATTGAGTGGCTGCGAGCCAAAGGCCTTTCCCAGGCCCACAAGAAGCTGAACAAAGACGTGTCCGCAGGACTCGTGGGTCTAATGGAGCAGCGAGGGAAAGTGGTGATGCTCGAGACTCTCTGCGAAACCGACTTCGTGGCCAAGACCGACCAATTCCAAGCCTTCGCAACAGAGACATTGCGGACTCTGTGCAGCAACGGGGAGTGGACTGCAGCAGGACTTGTAGAGCAGGCCAAAAGGATAAGGCTGGAAAAGTCCCTGGACGGGTCGCTTGCTGTGCAGACTATTGAGGAAGCAAGGCTGCACACTATTTCCAAAACTCAGGAAAATGTGGCGATTCGCAGAGTGCTGAGCTGGTCGGCGGGTCCGAGCACGATTGTAGGGAGGTACTTGCATAACACGATTTCCAACCACTTGGGAGCGTCTGGCTGTGTGCTCAAACTGATCTCCCCTTCGCCCTTTCCTACACAGCACCTCCAAGCGTTGCAGGACCTCGCCGACAAACTCTGCATGCAAGTCATCGCCTCCAAGCCTCTCTTCCTCTCCCGCCAGCACGTCACCGACAAGTACCTGGAAACCGAGCGCAGCGCAGTCCTTGAGAAACTCGACGAAAAGCTGAAGCAAAAGCCCAAAGAACTGATTTCGAAAGTAGTGACAGAGCGGGTGAATAAGGCACTGGAGCAGGCAGTGCTGTTGGAGCAGACTTATGTGATATCGGAGGAGCCGGAGGAGAGGAAAGTGAGGGAAGTGCTGCAGTTGGCGGCTACGAACTTGCAGGTGCCGCTGGAGGTGGGGGAGTTCAAGGTCATGTTTTGCGGGGAAGCGTTAGATTAGGAGGTAGGTTCGAAGCATGGGTTGGGCTATTTAAGTGTGTATAAAGGGAGTATGTGGGGTATATTTTATATATACATAGTTCAATATTTAACACTTTTCTATATGAGAAAGCTGATTTTTACTTTCTTTTCGCCTTAAAATCCAGCAGACTGACAGTCTTCTGGATGAAATCAAAGCTCCAAACCTCCCCCGCAGGCGTCAAATCGGTTTCAGCCGACTCCATGATGAAGTAGCACTTGCTTCCGCTCACCACCGCAGGGAAAGGACTGCACCATGGCTTCACCAGCCCCACTTTCTTGCGAGACATGTTCGTTTGCTGACTTCCAGGGGTGAAGTAGTACAGAAACTCATGCTGTAAAAGCATGACTTGAGTCTCCCAAGCGAATATGAGGGTGTTACTGGATTGGCGAGGCAGCGGGAAGTTAGGGTTTTTTAGCCTGCCAGTCTCAATTGAGCCGACATCTATAGGCGAATTGGGAGTGGTTTGGATTTCGAGAATACGAGAAATGGGGACTTTTTCAAGAATATCGTTGGTTGTGTCGAATTTGTATATAGCCCGGCTACTGCCTGCTAGGTATATCCAATCGCGCAGCACTGTCGCTGTCAAGTCCGGCACTTCCTCCATCTCTCCCTTTGGCGTCCACCTCGACCCTGTCCAGTCCCCGTCCACCAGCGGCAAGCACTCAATTCCGCTTCCATCCCCAGGCGACTCATCGAAATGGCCTCCAAAGGCATACACGGCGTTTCCATTGCAAATCAGTGCGTGTCTGTGTCTGGGCAGGACCATTTTCGCACTCCCAGCTCTCTTTATTTCCTGGTCGTCATTTACTCTGCTGGTGTCGATGAAATCGCACTGATTGACGGGTTTGCCGCTTAGTAGGCCGCCTGTGTATGCGTAGGAGTGGTCGTTTACTAGGCACCAACGGGCGTCCACTCGGAAAGGGAAGTCAGGTCGGCAAGGAATCATTTTCCGCTGGGGGACTGAGCCTGACAAGTCCGTTATCAATATATTGCGTGTGTCAATGGGCATGATTAGCATCGTGTCTTCTTCCAGCCTCCGCGGAGAGTCTTGTCTCGGTCCACTTTCAGACTGCTCTGCATTCTTTATATTGTCTTTTTTTATTATCGGGACAGGGACCATCAGTGCCGCTTCATATCCCTCCAACTCCCCCGGAACTTCCATAAACCTTGGGAAATCGAGCTTGTTTTCCTTGTAAAAGTAAGTCACTAGGTAGACAATTGCTCGGTTCAGCGTGAGGTTATCCAACAAACTCTCCACGTCCTTAATAACAACGTTAACATGCTGGACTTCAGTGGCTTCTGACTCATTGACTTCGGCCATTACCTTCGCCTGCGTTTCCGTGAGTCTTTGAATCAGGGTGCTAAAGACCTGTTCGTAGCGACTGCGCACACTTTCCGCTTCTTCCATGACCCGGGCTTGGTACGTAGAGAGTCCTTTTACTACTTCGCTGCATTGAGAATTGAGTTTGTCCACGTCTATTTTGACTCTGCCCTGGGTGATCTGGATGCAGGTGCAAGGGACTGCGGAGCTGCCGGGGAAGTAGGCTGTTTTGAAGCAGGCGGAGCAGAGGTAGTTGATGGTTGCGTCAGGGTTGTCTTTTGGGATAGTGACTAGTTCTGCGGAGTTGTGGCACCAGTTGCATTGAGGCTCCATCCCTATTTTCTATAATGTGGCTTTTTCGGGATTGCAAGCTGAATGTTCCAGGGAATGGGCTATTGAATTGCCGAGCTTCTAATTTACTCAAATTCACACAGTGAATGCTTCGCTTCCCAAATACTCCCAACATTAGTCTACAGATCAGACCAAGAGGTCAAGCCAGTACTACTTTGCAGCTTTCCTACTGTCAACACTGACTCAGAGATATGCAGGAACAGTGTTGAAGCCAGTGCTTGGGTTATATGGAAATCAGCATTTCGCGGTCAATACAGTAACATAGCATCTACAAAAAGAGGCGATTTCGCATCTAAGCCCAGTCCCGAAGTGCGAATTCCCTATTCCCTATGAGCTCTTTCCCAACCATCCATTTCCCTAGCTCCCGTCCATCCTCTCCCAGCCCTCATAATGGTAAAGCACTTCCAAACCAGCACCGAAGAGTACGAAGTCGAGTCGATCCTCAGCAAGCGCGAGTACCACAACCAGTCGCAGTACCTTGTGAAGTGGTCCGGCTTCCCTGAGTCCGAAAGCACCTGGGAGCCGCTGAGCCACTTGGAAGGAAGTGCGGATATGATCAGGGACTATGAGGAAAAGCACGGCCGGAAGCTGGCGGTTGCGAAGAAAAGGGCCCCTGCGCCAAGTCAGGAAAACGCGCAGAAGGCGGAAAGAGCCGTTAATAAGGAGGAAAGGCCGGAGCCTGCGAAAGCGCCCAAAACGGCATCGAAATGTCTGCAGAAGTCGCCTATGAGAAGTGAGTTGAAGCCTTGTCCCGTCCCTGCCAAGTCCCTGCCCCATCCTGAAGCCGCCAAGAAGACCTGCCTCCCTCCCCAGCCCCATCCTCTCAAGAAGGCCTGTCAGTTCAATGTCGAGAACTGGCACATCGCCAGCGAGCCGAAACATCTGAGTCCCGGCAGCTTCCCTAAGCACAGGGTCGGCCGTGTGCTGCGGTCCTTCCGGGAGCAGGGCGAACTGCGCTTCGAGGTGCAGTGGCAGGGCGAGGCTGCGAACACTGTGGTGACTTTGGAGGACTTTGCGAAGAACGAGCCGATGCCATTGATTGAGTACCTGGCTGGGTTTGTCTAGCTAGCTACCATGCACTTTGATACTCTCTCTGGGCACGATTTGCTCTTCTAGCAGGAACTGCGCCACTTGCTTTCTGCGGTCGCCGGTCAGTTGCATCACCTTGTTGTCGTCTTCATCTGACACGATAGTGCCGTTGCATTGGTAGTTCTTCTTGAAGTAGCGCAGCACTTTCTTCAGATCAATGTCTTGGGGGAAGCCTTCGATCAGGGTGATGCACTTGCGGCCGTTGCGCTGCTGCATGCGGAGGTGCATGTGCTCCTGGGGGGTCTGAGCATGGTCGTCGTCCTCGAAATCGTTTACGCTTCCGAACGTCACGACTTTCTCGGTCATATTTTTATATTAGCTACTGCAGCCTGATAGCAGCGAACCAGATCTGTCCTGAATGCCACATCCACATCCGTCCTCTTTAGCACATGCAGCAGCTCCCTAAACTCAGTCGCGCTGTCCTCCTTCACTAGATCAGACGCTTCCCAGAGCAATTGGAAAGCCTCGGCTCCGGTCAACTCTCTCATATCTGAGTCTAAACTGGTGTGCTTGATTTCCATGTCGTAGACGAAATGCATCCACTCTGAGTCGCTGGTGGTTTTGCGGTAGGTGTAGATTTCCTCTCTGCTGAATGCAGGTAAGGAATGGCATTGGTAGTGGCGATAACCGTCTTCGCCCAGTAGGACTGCAGGGGAAAAGCGACTTATTAGACGTTTGTCTTGATAGCTTTTCAGTTCATATGTCCACTTCCCACTAAAAGTCATCCCATACTTTGTCGCAAGTCCCCGACCGTCTCCAAAGTTCACAAGTTGCAGCAAATCTGCAGAAGGCTCATATAGCATCAAGCTAATCGGCAGGTCAAACAGCCTTGCCTTGGCACAGGCTATCACATTCAGTGCTAAGATAGGACCTTCTTGCACTGCGTGAACTCCGGTTTTGGGGGGAAAGCCGTGGGGCATACCCTGCATTGTCACACAGTCCCCACCTGCAAAGATATTGTCGAAGTCCATCACTTGCAGGCTTTGCTTGACCTTGATAAAGCCGCGGTGACAGGAGTCTAGGCCTGTTTCTAAGGGCTGGGGCTCTGGACCTGTGGCCCAAATCACTATGTCTCCCCTGATATGACGCCCGTCTTCTAGCTCTAAGTCTCCTGGCCCACAGACCTGCCTGACTCTGCAGTTAAACATCGCCTGAATGTCATATCTTTCTAGGTTCTTCTGAGCGACGGCTTTGTAGGGAGGCTGGATAGCAGTAGCCACCGCAGCGTTCTTATCCACCAAAGTGGCAACCACTCCCTGCGGAAATTTGCTGAGTAAGCGGTATTTGAGTGAGCAAATGAGCTCAATGCCCGACACTCCGCTGCCCACTACCAATAGCTGAACTGGGCCTTCTTTGTGCTTGAGCTGGTCCTCCAAAGCCGCTAGTTTCTCTATGAACAGATTCATCGGCCTGGTCAAAATGGCCCATTTCTCGACTCCAGGCACACTACACGTCCCCAAAGTCCTGGAGCCGATATTGATGGACAGTATGTCGTAGTCAATGCTTTGTCCATTTTGCATCACGACTCGCCTAGCCCGAGGGTCGATACTCACAGCGGTTCCTAGTAGGAATTCGGCGTTGCAGGCGTAGGCCAAAGGCCGGAGGTCGATGCGAGTGTCTTCTTCGCGGTATTGGCCTGAGAGAACGCCTGGGAACATGGCTGAGTAGTAGGTGTAGTCCCAGTTGGAAATGAGAGTGAGACGGATATTCGGACATTCCAGCATCAAGAAGTCATGTATGACTTTGATGGCCACAGAGTGCGCCAGCCCACCTCCCAATAGCACTATATGCTGCATAGAGCAACCAGCTATTACCATGGCTGCCAGCGATAATTATGCAGCACACACCAGACCTCTCACTATGGGACCTGCCCAAGACCCCGCCCAGGCAAATGCTGTTCACCCAGGAATGCAAGGTGTCCCCAGAGGCAAGCCGCTTTCAATCAGAGGACCACCTAGCAGACCTGGTGAAAAGCTCGTTGGTGGATTTCTACTGCAGAGGGAAGGGACTGGTGGACTTCGACCTGAGGGAACTGCTGGGAGAGCCTGTGGAGGCAGTAGAGCCTGTGGAGGCAGTAGAGCCTGTGGAGTACCAGTTCAGCTCCCCAGTCTTCGAGGATCCACAGGACCAAATCGCTTCCCCTGCAGTCACTACAGACAGCAAGCGACCGAAGAGGAAGAGAGTCGCCCCGGTGAGGCCCTATATGGAGGAAGGATTTGTGGGTAGTCCAGAGGGCTTGCAGGGCATTGGAGTGGAAAGCTCCACCCCTCGTAAACGCCACAAGCCGCTTCCCTCTACCCCCGCAACTGACCTGGCGCACTCTTCCAAGCCCACTCCCAGTGCAAAAGTGGACTACAGACAGTACAGAGACACGGATGTTCTCTGCACCAGTTTGATCTCTACTGCCGCTTACACCACTTACTGCTTCCTAATCCCGGCCAATCGTACCCTCCAGTACACGGTCAGTGCCTCGGAAGTGGTGTTTGGTGTAGTGCTTGAGTGCTCTCCGAAGCGCTCACTGACCCTCCAGACCTCTACCGAGTCTCGCGTCCTCCACAAGCACGACAGCTTCAACTACTCCACTGCAACTTCGCTAGAGCTCAAGAACGGCAAGGGGAAGCTGGCCCAGGTCCTCTTCACGTGCTTCACTTGTAGTTAATATATGGTTAATGTTGCCTGGCTACTGAGGGAAGTGGGAATATAATCGATTTACACCTACTAAAATGTCAATTATATCAAAAAAAGACAAATTATAGTGAATTTGACCAGGGATTTTCCTGCAATTTTCCAATTCTAAGTTATCAAAGGTCAAATTAAGTCCTTTATGCCCTTCACCTCATTTCACAGAGGCAGTTTCTATGATTTATCCATAAAATCAACATAATTTGTAAGTAAACGCGACTAGAAAGTCCCAACTTCCCACTTTCCCAAGCCTTTTCTCTACTTCGCCTATATTACTACATGTCCAATCCCTCTTCCCCGAACTACCTGCGCCAAATCGAGGCGGAAAACTTGGCTCTGGACCAAGAACTCACTCGCCTCCAGCTCCAAGTCCCGGACTCTGACTCTCTGCGCTACAGCGCCCTCTCAAGCCGTCCATTGCAATTGCCCGCTCACAGGTGCAAAAGGACCCCTTCAGCCCCTGTGCTACGGACCGGGGAGTCTCTGGGCAGGCGAGTCAAAGGAGTTGAAGCCGCCGCAAGGGAATTACAGGCCAAAATCAGCCAAGAAGAGGAGCGAATCCGCACCCTTGAGACTACCTTAGCGGACAAGCAGGCGGAAATCGAGGACCTGCAGGCCAGGGCGGACCCGCACCTCTACCACCCCTCAGTAGTCGCCAAAACCTCCCTCACCCAAGTCACCAGGAAAAAACAACGTGCTTTGGAGGAGAAAATCCGCTCCCAAGCCGCACAAATCGAGGAAAACCGCAAAACCATGCAGCGCTTCCAGCAACTCAACCACGACCTTCTCTACCGGGCGAAGGGCAAACTGGACGAGGAGACCGAAACGCAGTTCGCACTCCGAAGTGACCAAGAAGTCCTGCAGAAACTCAAAGAGTTGAGACGGGATGGGGAAATCATGCGAGGGAAAAACGAGGGATTGGCTCGGGAGGTGAGGGAAAAGGGGGGAGAAGTGGGGAATTGGATGGGAAGGAGGGAGGACTTGGAGGCGGAATTGAGGCGCTTTGAGGAAAGCACGAGGTCCCTGTATCAGGCCAATAAGACGCTTAGGGAAAACCTGATAAAGCTGATGCAGACTGTGTAGGCTAGTAAGGCTGCGCTAGGCAGAATGCAGTTCTGTAGTAGTACAGTTGCCCTTTTCCCACATATTCGTACAATTATGCAAAATGGCTACTGCGGCACTAGAGCCTTGCATCGACCTGTCAGCTATTCGAGTGTGCAGATGATTTGTGGGGAATTCTCCTGAATACACTAAAGAACTGGCAAGTAATCGCAGTTTCGCCGCTTTGTTGATTTTCGACCTTTTTGCTAGTATCGGAATAATAATTTTGTGAAGTAGGTTCAAAACGATGTGGTGAATGTTAGGTAAGGAGAAGGTTCTGAATGAGTAGATTATATGCACTTGTCTTCTTATGTAGTCAATTGAGTCACTGAGCTGTACTCATCTCTCCGTCAGTTCCCTTTTCAGCCAAAATCGGCAGTGAAGCTGCCTGATCATATGGAAAAAATGCTTTCAACTTCCGAATCTCGGGCTCGCCTGCACCCGTTGGTCGCTAGGCTGGTGCAGGAGTTCTCTTGTCCCAGTCCTGGCCACGTACCTAGAGACCCAGAGCAGCCTCGGCAGGGCTGTCTAAGGGAGCTGAAGCGTCAGAGAGAGTACAGTGCAGTGCGGGCGAAGTCAGCCAACCAAGCCAAGGAACTCCTGCTGAAGCAGCTCAAACTGGACAACACCGCCCTCAACCCGGTCTTAAGGACTGAGTCGCAGCTGGAAGCGCCGCTGCAGAGCAGTATTTTGAAGAGAAGGGCACTCAGTAGAGCCTCGAAAGAACCTAATTCCGCTTAAAATCGCTTCATCACTTGAGTCTATATTCGACTGGAGAGTGGCTGAAGGAGAACCTGCCTGTCAGTTTGGCTAAAAAAGCCTCGGTTAGTCCATAGGGAACTCACTAACCGTTATCGATAGGATTTCCCCCCACAAACAGAGCATTTGCAGCAGTACTTGACCTTTACCTTTATCAAACGATGCAAATTCCCCAGTTTCCTGTACCTTTATCAAACGATGCAAAGTCCCAGTTTTCAAACGTCAACTTCGCACAAAAAAATTACTTGCAGAGGTAATTTCATCTGACGGGTTCGCAATATCCCTTCCAATTTGAAGTATTTTGCACAACAGCAGCAGAAACATCTCTTCCAGCTTCACCTTTTCCCTCTATTTGCATAGACTGCGGGCGGGATTGCTTTTCCTTGAGGCACTGCATATGTATTTTTCTGGTAATTCTACTGAGATATAGCTGATTTTAGATGCATGCATGGAGGAGATTTTTATAGAGAAATACTTCCAAAGGTGTATTTTCTCGCTAGAAATGGCTTTTATGTGAAAATTACATACTTTTGACTGATCTAATATCCAAATCAAATCATAAATAGGCAAATAGCGTCTATTTCGAAGAAATAAGTACAAACTTAGTGGATGCAGCAGACTCACAGGATTCCCTTTCCGTAGGAACTGCCTATATCCCCACCCTCTCAGTGTCTATTAAAATACTTCTTCAACGACCATTTCGTCTCTTTCTTTCCTTCGCGTCCATTAATCCTATTAAATTGCAAACTCAGCTTCTTTGTAACAAGTAGTTGCATTTCGCACTTCTCCAAGGCTGCACTATAGCCGACCAGGGTGGATGCCTAGGCTCTATCGAACTATATTAAGTCTATATGCTTGCAGTGATTCCTCGGATTTGATGTATGTAAATGATCGAATGGACTACATGCAACGTTAGCAAACCCAATTCCCTCTATTAAGTTCTAACAACTTTTGTCTTGTAGCGACGAACTAATTCCCCGCGAAACGCCACATCAGCCTCAGCTCTATTCAAAATCTGCAGTTGTTCCCTGAACTCAGTCGCACTGTCCTCCTTCACTAGATCAGACGCTTCCCAGAGCAATTGGAAAGCCTCGGCTCCGGTCAAATCTCTCATATCTGAGTCTAAAGGGGTGTGTTTGACTTCTATGTCGTAGACGAAATGCATCCACTCTAAGTCAACGGTGGTTTGACGGTAGGTGTAGATCTCAGGGCGGGAATTTGGAGTGGAAAAGAGCTCTTGGTAGCGGCGATAGCCCAACTCACCGAGTAGGACTGTGGGGGAAAAGCGAGTGATTAGACGTTTGTCTTGGTAGCTTTTCAGCTCAAATACCCACTTCCCGCTAAGTGTCATCCCATACTTCGTCAGCAGTCCCCGACCGTCTCCAAAGTTCACAATTTGCAGCCAATCTGCAGAAGGTTCATATAGCATCAAGCTAATCGGCAGGTCAAACAGCCTTGCCTTGGCACAGGCTATCACATTCAGTGCTAAGATAGGTCCTTCTTGCACTGCGTGGACTCCGGTTTTGGGGGGAAAGCCGTGGGGCATACCCTGCATTGTCACACAGTCCCCACCTGCAAAGATATTGTCGAAGTCCATCACTTGCAGGCTTTGCTTGACCTTGATAAAGCCGCGGGGACAGGAGTCTAGGCCTGTTTCTAAGGGCTGGGGCTCCGGACCTGTGGCCCAAATCACTATGTCTCCCCTGATATGTCGCCCGTCTTCTAGCTCTAAGTCTCCTGGCCCACAGACCTGCCTGACTCTGCAGTCGAAAAGGATTTGAATCCCGTACTTTACCATGTTCTGTTGAGCGGCGGCCTGGAAAGGGGACTGAGGAAATGAAGAGGCGTTTTTATCCACTAAAGTGGCAACCACTCCCTGCGGAAATCTACCAGATAAGCGGTATTTGAGTGAGCAAATGAGCTCAATGCCGGACACTCCGCTGCCCACTACCAATAGCTGAATTGGGCCTTCTTTGTGCTTGAGCCGATCCTCCAAAGCCGCTAGTTTTTCTAGAAAGACATTCATAGGTCGAGTCAAAATCGCCCACTGCTGAACTCCCGGCACACTGCCAGTCCCCAGAGTCCTGGACCCCACGTTAATGGAAAGCACGTCAAAATCCACCACCTCTCCACTCTGCAGCTCCACCCGCCTAGCCAGCGGGTCCACCCGCACCGCTGTCCCCAGTAGGAAGTCGGCATTGCAGGCGTAGGCCAGCGGCCTGAGACTTATGCGAGTGTCTTCTTCGCGGTACTGGCCGGAAAGCACACCTGGGAACATCGCTGTGTAGTAGGTAAACTCCCAGGAGGAAATGAGAGTCAGGCGGATATCAGGGCAGTCGAGCAGCAGGAAGTCGTGGATGGCCTTGATAGCGACGGAGTGGAGCAGTCCTCCTCCCAGCAGCACGATGTGCATTAACTATGGCGAGAGGCCTAAAAAACAGTTACAGGCTAGTAATCGTCAAACTTTGGGAACCTGATGTTGAAGCGCAATATCGGACATTAATGACTAACAGGGGGAAATATGGAATCGCAGTGTTAACCTCTTAGCGTTTATTACCCAGAGCACTGTCAGAAGCACCAAATTTCCAGCTTTTCGCTATATAGGGAAATTTTAGGCAAAATTGCAGTTTCGGGCAGATAGTGCGTATTTTATCAGAAACATTTGAGAAGTTCAAAGGGGCAAATTGAAGATTGAGCGATTTGGCTAGAAGACTGGAAAAGGGCTTTCTTCTGCTGTGGGCTTGGGTAGGTACGCAGCCTTTTAGCCAAGTTGTATGAAAAAGTAACGAATTAAACCTAGTTTTACTCTAAATTGCGGAACTGAAGCAGAAATACAGGGAAAACAACCCAAATATTGGAGATTTACGATATTTTAGGGGAGAAGCGGTGGAAATATGTAAGCTTAGTTCTTTTTGGGACTTGCGCCTTTTCTTTAGTTCAATAGCTGCTGTATCTGTCTGCTATAGCTATATTTATAAAAAAATTTGAGCAATAGATGGAAACTTTCAACAATTTCTTGTCAATAACTCGAGAAAACCAAAAAATCGCCTCGAAATCCCTGCAAAATTGGCAAAATTTTGCTATTTCCCAGGGAAGGTAAGATTGAAGACAGCAAAAGACTCTTTCTTTCGTCAAATACACTTAACAGATGGGAAATACGACTGCCAGGTACAGCAACTCTCTCATTTCGCTGCAATTTCCGCGGATTTCGCTATCGTTCGCAGGGGAAATTAAAGTCGGAAACTATGTGGATAGCTTGCAATAGGTCTAGGTAAATATGTGTAAAAAACAGGCTGTGGGTGAAGTCTAGAATCTGAATACCGCAGAAGTCGCCCTTGCTTGGGGGTGACTTTGAAGTAACTAAGAAACTGGGCAGCAGCTGCTTTTGGACTCTATAGAAAGCGATCAGAATCGTGATTCGCTAAAAATTACGCGAAGAGTGGGACGAAGTCCGTGGGTGCGATTACGCTATGGCTTATACACAAGTTTTTTCCCTCCGTCTTTCACACCTATTTAATTGCTTCGTTGGGCTATTTTCCCCATACCGTCAAAACCCCGTTCCATGGCTTCCCGACAATAATATGCTAAAGATGATAGGCACTTCCGAATCTCGGGTTCGCCTGCACCCGTTGGTCGCTAAGCTGGTGCAAGAGTTCTCTTGTCCCAGTCCTGGCCACGTACCTAGTGACCCAGAACAGCCTCGGCAGGGCTGTCTAAGGGAGCTGAAGCGTCAGAGAGAGTACAGTGCAGTGCGGGCGAAGTCAGCCAACCAAGCCAAGGAACTCCTACTGAAGCAGCTCAAACTGGACAACACCGCCCTCAACCCGGTCTTAAGGACTGAGTCGCTGCTGGAAGCGCCACTGCAGAGCAGTATTTTGCAGAGACGTGCCCTCAGTAGATTGCCTAAGGAGCCTTATTCCGCCTAAGTCTCTTTCATTCTTTAAGTGAGGTTTAAAAGGAAGTCTCTGCAGGACAGGAATCGCGGGTAGGACCCATTTTAGTGCAACTTGACCCATTCACCCAATCCAGACATAACGCTAGATACACTCTTCCCTAACCCCTGACCCCCCTCATCCTTTCAATTCCCCTGTTTCAGCTGCAACTCTGCTTTCCCTATCTCCCAAAGTCTACTTCACTTATGCAACTACTCTAGTCGCAGGCCTCCAGCTTCTCCCTCATCCTTTCCTGAAAGACATCCGCCTAATTAGCACTCACAGTGGCTGGGTCGCAGGAAATCACTCGAATTTCTCGAAGAGAAGAAAGCGGCTTCCCCTGCAAGTGCTGCGAAATAGCGTTGGCGAATATCTCGGCACACTTACTTCTGGGAAAGCCACAAATCCCTGCGGAAATGGCGGGGAAGGAGATAGAGCGAATGCGCAGTTCTTCTGCCTTTAGCAGAGAGGTGGAAATGGCTTTCTCCAGCACTTCCCGCTCGCCCTGCTTGCCGTCGTCGTAGACAGGCCCCACTGCGTGGAATATGTACTTGTAGCGGAGAGCGCCGGCGGAAGTGACGGCCACACTGCCGTAGTCCAAAGGACCGCTTTCGGAGATTAGGGCGTTGCTTTCGTTCTGCACTTCCTGCCCTGCCTTGCGCAGGATCGCTCCAGCCACGCCCCCGGAGTGGTGCAAGTTGATATTGGCGGAATTGACGATAACTTCCACCGGCTCCTCGGTAATATCGCCCAGGACGGTGGAAACACACACACTCCCAAGGTGTTTGCGGTAGCGGACGAGGGAAACTGAGGGTAGTTCCGGCGCTGAGCTACAACACCCCATCTATATAAGCCTATGAGAAGTCTATAGCGATTCCTGCCTCTTGCAAGGCCTCAGCCACCCAATTCGGCACTTCCGTGCGAGTCTTGAACCAGCCCAGCAGAAAGGCACTGAATAGGCACTTACTTGACATAGGCCGGCAGCCGCTCCTCCAAAATGGCCTGTCTCAGTCCAGTCATCAGGTCCAGGAGGTAGTAAAAGTTGTGTAGAGTCAATAGGTGCGCAGCTGTCTCTTCCCTGCAGACAACAGTGCTGAGGAAGGACTTCGTGTACTGCTTGCAGGTCTAAATGGAGGTCACAGGACACCTGCAGTCCTCTTGAATCGGGGTGAAGTCGTTGAAGTGGTGTTCTCTTTTGATGCGTAGGAAGCCGGATTTGGTGATCGCCTGTCCAAAGCGGGCGGTGCGACTAGCAAACACGCAGTCAAACATGTCGACTCCGAGACAGGCGCAGACGACAAGGTCCACAGGGTACCCGACGCCCATCAAGTACCTGGGCTTGTCCTGGGGGAGTCGCGCTGTGCACTGCGCAACAACCCTCCAGAACTTGTCCTTCTCCTCGCCTCCTGATAGTCCGCCAATCGCATACCCCGGTAAATCTCTCGATATCAACTCGTTGAGACAGTAGTTGCGCAGTTCGTCATTCAGGCCTCCTTGCACGATGGCGAATAGGTTCTGTTGGTCCTTCCTTTGGTGGGCGGCGAGGCAGCGGTCTAGCCAGCGCACTGTGCGGTAGCAGGCTTCTCGCACTCGGTCTGGGGCTGTGTCAGGCGAAACCACGTCGTCCAGGGCCATCATGATGTCTCCGCCAATACTGTTCTGCACTCGCATGGACTCTTCAGGAGTCAGCAGCATCTTCGACCCGTCCACAGGACTAGCAAACTCCACGCCTTCTTCAGTCATCTGGGAAAGCTTGAGCAGGGAAACCATCTGAAAGCCGCCACTGTCCGTCAATATGTTCCGCTCCCAGTCCATGAACCGATGCAGGCCTGCGAACTCCTCCAGCACTGCAGTTCCCGGCTGGTTCGCCAAGTGGTAAGTATTGCCCAGGAGGATCTTGCACCCCATTGTCCGCATTTGCTCCGAGGTCAGGCCCTTGATTGTGCCCTTAGTGCCGACTGGCATGTACACCGGGGTGTGCACTTCTCCGTGTGGCAGGGTCATTGTGCTGGCCCGGGCTCGGTTGAACCGTTTGAGGACGGAAAACTGCAGTGGCCAGGCCAGTTTGCGTCTCTTGACAGGGGAGGCCATGCTTACTACCTATCCTAGTACTTGGTCGACCTGCGGTCTCGCTCCCTCGTCAACTCTCGGTACTTCTTAATCAGAGAGTCTCTGTCAGTCGCTGCTTCCGCATAGCGAGTCGTGGCTTCCACCGCCGTTTTCTCCGCGTCCATCAAAGCAGTGCGAAGCGTGTTGTTCTCCTCCGCCCACATTTCCTTGGAAAGCAGCAGTTCCGTCTGCAGTCGCCGCAGTTCCGCCTGCAGAGTGTCGACCTGGGACTGGAGGGCTGGGTTACTGCCCCTGCCTTGTGTCAGTCTGGCAGTTTCCGTCGCTATCATCCGCTCCTGTAGTCGACTCGTTTCCGCAATTGAGACTGATAGTTCTTCCTCTAATTTGGCGATTTTCTCATATAAAGGACTGCATAAATCTCCTGTTTCGCTGAGTTTTTTCGTCAAAGCCGCATTTTCCTGCCTCCAAGTCTCGATTTCTCCCTGCGCAGTTTGCACCAGGAACTCCTTCTCACTCTGCCTACTTCCCTACCAGTTCCACCTTCAACTGCTCAATCTGCTTTTCCAGGCCACTAGTGGCAGGGAACACACTCATCCTAGAGGGCTTGTAGCCTCCGGTGTCTTCCAACTGCCGAAGTTCGTCTTGTAATGAAGGCGCGTCGAAAAAGGACCGTTTTTGTATGTCAATAGTGTCTTGCAGCTCTTCAAGCCGGGACTCGAGGTCGACTTTGTCTTGTTTCAGGGAAATTATGCGAGACATCATTTCCTCAATTGTGTCGTCGCGGACTTGCTTCAGTTTGTCGTCGAAGTACTTGATTTCGGCTTCTGCGTCGACGAGTCGAGACCGCAGGTCTTCGTTTGTCTCGAGCAAAGTGGCTTTTTCTCGCTCCAGGGAGGCGACTTTCCCTGCCAAAGTGTGCTTTTCCTGTCGACTTTGGACCAAACTGCCACTCACAGTCATAACTTCCTCCTCCAACTTCCTCTCCCGCTCCTTCAAGTCCGCAATAACCTCCCCATTCCTTCTCCTGCCCTCCCTCAGTCCCTCCGCGTCCTTCCCCTCCTGTCGCACGCAGTTGAGTTCATATTCCAGCGTCTCAATAGCCTTATTTTTCTCACTTAGTTGTTTGCGCTGGGACTGGATTGTGTCCTGCATAGTGGCCAAATTGGCCTCCAACTCCTTCACATCGTCGAAGATCTGGCCTTTGTAGGACCTGGCTTCCGTCACTTTCGCCTGCAAAGAGGCGATTTCCTCCTCCTTTTCCACTAACTGTCTATTCAGTCTGCCTGTGGATTCACTGGCTTCTCGCAGTTCCTTGGCTGTCCTTTGCTCAGCCAGTTTCCTGCCTTCCAGCGCAGCTTTGAGGTCGGCTTCCAGGCTTTGGACTGCAGTTTGAGCGGCGGAGAGCTGGTCTTTGACCTGTTCATACAGAGACCTAAGGTCATCCCTGCGCTTTTGAGTGTCGTCCTGCAGCTTCTTGATTTCCTCCACTGCACTTAGCAGCGCCTCTCTCTCCCCCGCCAAAGCCTCGCATTTGCTAGTAGTGGCTACCAGCGCAGTCTCTTTCTCCTTCACCAAAGCCAGCTAAATGTCTCTTACAGCTGAGGCTTTTACGTCTTTTAGCTGCTTTTCCAAGCCTTTCGCCTTCTGACTTAGGAGGAAATTCTCTGTTTCCAGCTCGCGGAGACGGGCTTTGACTGGGTCTTCTTCGGTGATTAGCAGACTTTTGCGGGTCATTCGGACCAGTTCAGTCCGCAGCTTCTTTTCTGTCTCTTCTGCATCCTTTACGCGGCCTTGCAGCTCGGCTGTGTCTGCTTTGCTCTGTAGAGCGCTTTCCAAAGCCTTCGATTTCTCCTGTTCTGCCCTCAGTTGAGTCATCAAAGTGGCCACTTTGCTCTCCGAATCCATCTGAAATCGACGCAGTTCTCTGGTCAGTTCCTCTATCTTCGCCTGCTCCAAGACAGAAGCAGCCGCGCTATCTGCCATTTTAGCACTAACTAGGCTTATCAGGGTTGCGCAGAGCGAGGTAATGCACGAGATGGTAATACCCCTCAGTGATGATAGGGAAATAGAGGGAGCGGAAAGGCTGTTTTGTGCGATTTCGGTCCAAAAACAGCATTTTCTTCTCTGGAATCTGAGTGAAAAGTACCCAAAGTTGCAACTCCGGCCGTAGGGGGTTTGAAGTCAAGTTGACGTCAATGACATAATCACAAGTGTTAAGGGGAACGTAGCGACTGGGTTCCTCTCTGTTTTGGTCGTTCATGTGGCTGGGCGCTATACGCGTATCGCTGAATTGAGTGGGGAGTTGGTTGGCGACTCCGTCGGAGAAGTAGGCCAAAGAGGCGTTGGGGGCGAGGAAGAAGGAGGAGGGGAAGCGGTACCACTCCCTACCCACACACACCCGTCCTGCCATAGGGTGCGACCAGACCATCAGCGGAGCGCCATAGCTGCGGACGTGCTGTACACAGGTCGACAAAGACAGCAAAATCGTGCAAATTAGCGTCAGCCGGTAGCAAATTTGTCCGAAAGCACGCAATCGAGTGAGAACATCCGCCCCAAATATGCAAATAATGGGGTAAATGAGGTACATAAAGCGCTCTTCCTGAGTAAATCGGTACCTTGTGAGGCTGCAGAGACATCAAAAGCAGCCAGCCGAAGCTGCAGGACAGCAGGCCTAGCTTCACCCAGCGGAATTTCTCGGTTTTGCAGGCCAAACCCCATAGTAAAAAGCAGGGATATACTAGAAAGCCCACAAACACTAGGTTGAAGTTCAGAAGCAGGTTAGTCAGATAGAAGTACCACGGCTCCACCCCATACAGCAACGAAGACCCCGCCAAATTGCCTCTGCCCAAGCTCGTATTATACAGCACCAAATTGAGCACCCCCAAAACCGGCTTCCCATAGTAGTACCAATCCGCCAAAAACGAGGGAACGAGGGCAGCTGCGACCGCGGCTATAGCCAGGGATAGGACTTTTACTGAGAAAAGGTCGAAAATGACCTTGTGGGCCATAGGCAATAGGAACAAAAAGATCAGAACTATGCAGAAAGGCCAGCCCACGCCCACTCCGTAGGCGCAGCTGAACAGGCAAAGTGCTAATTTGCCAGTGCTTTTGGATTTCGAGTAGTCCAGGAAGAAGCCGAGGGCCAGGAGGAGCGTATTCATAGAGAAAGTGGAGGGCAGGAAGGTGTGGGAGGCCAGGAAAAGGCCCAGGTTCAGTACTAGAACTGCCTTTGCAGTCTTCTTTTCCTCGGGTGAGTACATTCTTTTGAGGCGACTCCAGCAGAAGTGTTGGCACTTGGCGCCTATGAGGCCCAGCAGGACTCGCATAAGTCGGAATTGGGAAATTCGGTCGGAAACCAGCAGGGAAAGCAAGGAAGTGGGTAGGGCGTGCAGGAAAATATACCAATAGGACCGTAAAGCGTAGTCTGGACTGTACTCCCAGGTCTCTTGGCCCTGGCCGTGCACCAGGAAGTGCAGAGGCTCCCAGTAGTTGAACACCTCATCACAGTCAGGAATAGGCGCCAACAACGCCCCTAGCACTCTGGACGCTGCCAGCAGCCAAAACATTGCAATGGCGACTTTTCGGCACGCCTCTCGGCCGAGAGAATCCGAAGCCCGTCGTCTCCAGCGCGATTTGGACAGCTTCACGAAGACACTCAGCCTGCAAATGCGCCGCAAAGCCACTCTGGACGAGAGTCTGCGGGAGGTGGGCGGCAATGTCACTCGGAAGAAGGAGGAAATGAAGGGAGTTCTGCTGAGCAGTAGGGAGATCGGCAGTTTGGAAGTGCGTCTGGAGGTCCTGAGTCGGCAGTTAGTGGCGGAAAAGGCCAAATTGAACCAAAACTTGAGAGAAAACGAAGCTTTGAGAGACCAAATTACCGAATTTCGCAGGGAAAAGGCCAGTTTGAGTGACTTTTTCCGAGAAAAACAGCGACAAAGCCTCGAAATGTCCCAAAACGCCCAGTCCCTTCGCCTCCAACACCTCTCTTTCGAGCAATCCGAGTCCCATTTCAAACTCGAGCTCCTGACCATGCGCGAAAAGACCAGCAAACGCGCTTTCGCCCTCGAAACTCAGACCCTTTCCGCCCAAACTGAGCGCAAATCCTCCAAAAAGGCCAAAAAGCGACTAACCGCTTCCGAACTATGGGACCAAACTGTGTACAAAGACAGCATTTCCGTGCTGAAAGGACTGGAAAGGGACTGGAGACAGCGAGTTGGTATGGTAAAAGAGCGGGTTGAGAGTTATAACCGGACTATTAAGGTGCTGAGGGACTCTTTGGATGAAATTAGGACTGCGACGGGCCAGGCAGTGCTGAAAGACATAGTAACAGCTGTGGTGAAGTCGAATGAGCAGGAAAGGAGGATGGTGGAGGAGCTGGGGAAGGGCACTTCCGAGGGAGAGTTCCTGCAGGGAGCGCTGCAAAGGCTGCGGATGCAGCGAATCGCTTCGAGGGAGGGGCAGAGGGCAGTGCTGGACAAGCAGTCCACCCGGCTGAACAGTCTCCAGCAGGAGTTGCAGAAACTACGACAAATGCTCACAGCGCAGGCCACAAAGAAGCAGCAACTGACCCTTTCCCTGGAATCCGCTTTCCCCTTAGTCCAGCACCTCCTCAGCCTTTTCCAGTCCTACAACATCCCTCCAGACTACCACTTCCCTCTACAGCCACTCTCCCACACTGAGTCTGAACTACTCCCTCGCATACACGCCCTGGAAGCAGGCATCTGCTACCTACTGACCTACGTCAGTGCTGGGCTGCCAGTCCTCAACGGCAGCGACATCTCCCCTAAAGCCTTCAATTCCACTATCAAAATCGCACCCCCGCTTCGTAACTCTGAGCGGAGAGTGTCGGAGGATAGTGAGGAAATGCCATTGACAGAGACTGAGTTTCGGACTCGAGCTGCGAGAAGAGTGCCGATTCCCAAGTTATGGTAAAGTAGTAGGGAAGAAATCGCCTAAAGGAGGGAATTATCTGCAATTTCAGGGAAATACGCTGAAAATGTATGTGACTATTAGTTGAAAAGGAAATAGCTATATATAGAACTAGCAAAATGCCTTTCCAATAGACAGCTCCATACCTTTATAGGCGATTTCCACTCTTTCTATCCAATTAGGACTGCGGAAAAGCCTAGTTTCTCTATATAATTCCATGACTCTTCAAGGCACAATCGACATTGCGGTGCACCTGGGCAACTTCAGAGGCATTGAGTTGACGGCGAGCGGCCTGTATCGTCTGCGAATCACCATCGCGCACGAAGCGAACCTGCAAGCCCCCGTCTGTCCCTACGACATGGCCAAAGCCCCCGTCCCCCGCAGGTCCGAAAAGTCCTTACTGCCCGCCGTAATCGCAGCCGAGGAAAATGCCTACTTCAGCACAGTCTTCGCAGTGCGCTTCCGAGACGAATTCATCCGTCTGAACGAAATCGTGCATTTCCGGACTGAAATCCCCGCTAGGGAAGTGTTCGAGTCCGGGATGCTGCTAGTGTCCTTCGCCCTGCAGACACATGTGCTGAAAGACCCTGCGAAGAACGTGGAAATGTTGGAAGGTGCAATGAAGTATGTGGATTCGATGCAGGAGGAGGTGGAGTTTGCGACTGTGGTGAGTGAGACGTTGAGGGTGGTTTCGCCGGGACTGGGGAAACATGAGTACTACCCGCTGATGTTTAGTGAGTGGAATTGCTCGGTTACTTCGGTTGTACTGCACGTTTCCCTGCTCCAATTCACCTACCGACCCTCCCAGTCCTCCGGCGACGACCTGGACTTCTACAGCGAAATGGCCTCCATGATGTTCAACCACCTCGAAGTCCTGTCCTCCGAAGCCCTGCAAAGCATCTACAACGACTACGTAGGCGTGATCTTCCGCAGTCACGACCAGTTGCTGGCCCACTGCAGAGGCCTGACGACTGCAGTGTCCAGACATGCGAGAGGAGATGCGGAGTTCACGCTGCCGAATAGAGGGATTATGAAGGCGGACTTGGCGGAGAGGCTGCCGGAAGTGACGTTGGAGACGGTGGGGAAACTGTTCGTGGCGGATGTTAGCGAAGTGGCGGGGTCTATTTTGAGACTCAAGTCGCACCTTTTGTCCTTGGAAACGCAATTCTGCCCTGCCGCTTTCCAGTACTTCGAGCGGCAATTTCGAGTGGTAATGGCGGACTACCTAGGCGAGAACGTATTCAGAGACAAACTGCAAGTCACAGAAGCGCCTATCGTCTCTCACGTGGAAAACGTAGGGAAAAAGCACGATTTCATCGCATCAAAGCAGCGAGGAAGTGAGTACTTCGACCAAATCGCAGCTCTGCCCGTTCAAAGTCAGCGCGACTTCTCCAAAACTGCAGTCCACCCAATCCTGTTCCACGAGCAGTACTACCGGGAAACGCCTTTAGACGACCATATGACTGCCAGTCCCGCCAGCGGCCTGCACTTATTCATCCTAGTGCACGGCTTTATGGGAAATCTCTACGACATGAAGAATATTAAGGACGAAATCGCTGCGATGCACCCTGAAGCTGTGGTTATTAGCACTGATTCTGTGCAGGGCGGAGGGATGGACATTGACATTGCGGACTTGGGGGAGAAGCTGTCCAGGGACGTGCTGCAGACGATAAAGTTGTATGAGTTGCACAGACCGGTGGAGAGACTTTCCTTCGTGGGGCATTCTCTGGGGGGGATTGTAGTGAGAGCCGCACTGCCTCATTTGGAAGCGCTAAAGACTCGCTTTTACAGCTATATCTCCCTCGCAAGCCCCCACCTGGGCTACCTCGCCTCCAAGTCCAAGATGGTAAGTGCCGGCCTGTGGTTCATCAAGAAGTGGAAGCGCTCCCGCTGTCTGCGCCAACTAAGTCTCAGCGACCAAGGCAGCTACCCCGAGTCCTTCCTATACCGTCTCTCCCACCACCCAGGTCTCCAGTGGTTCAGATTCGTGGTGCTCGTGAGTTCCTACCAGGACGAATTCGTACCCTATGAATCCGCTAGGATTGAGGCCAACCCCGGACTCAGTAAAAACCGTCTAAAACAAGCGGCGGCCGAAGCTATGGCCAGGAGCCTTATAAGCCCATTGAAGCCGGAAGTGCTGCATCGTCTGGACGTCAACTACCTCATCCCCGGCAAAAGCATCGACAAGATGATAGGCAGAAGGGCGCACATCCAGCAAATCGAGAACTCGGCAGTGATGCGGCTGATGCTGTACTGCTTCCCTGGCTTCTTTGCCTAGGTTAGGTTTAAAGCACTACATACTTCGGGTGTCGGGGCGAGACTGAGAGAAACTTGTCGGGGACTATTGGGTGGAGCTGCTTGCAGGACGGCTGAGTCGGTGGCTTGGGGAGTGGTCTGGACTTCGGAGGCACTGGGTGGAGGCTGTCGCTTTACCAGGAAGTAGGCAGCTGGCAGCAAATAGGCACTATTCAGAATCAATATGGTAGCGGTAACAACGGGCTCGAGCCTGCTTTGGCCGGGTAAGTAGACAGTATAAAAGGCAAAAAAGCCAATCGTAAGCGCTATTACCAGGTACAGTCCCTGCGCTATGAAGAAGTACCAACTACTCTGATAGGCCAGTTTCGCCATCGCTGCATTGAGGATAGACACCGGAATTAGCACAGTGAAGCAGTACAGGACCTGTGTGAGCGGAGTGGAGGAAACGCTGGCTATTGCACTGGACAGCAACAAAGCCTTGCATGTATACATCAAAGCCTCCCATAGTGGCCATTGGTGTCCACAGGTCCATAGTGGGAAGTACGTGGAAAAGCTGCTCGGCCTTGCGATTCCCCACACTAGAAGAAGTGCCAGAGGCGCACAAAGGTTAATTAGCATGGAAGGCAGCACGAGTGCATAGACTAGCAAGAGATGAGTGCCTTCCCAGCACTTCACACTCCGGTCCACTACTAAGTAGCTGGCAGAGGACTCCACTGCGTCGCAAAACAGCAGCGGGAAAGTTGCTTCCAGAGTCAGGAAAGGGGTGAATTGGAGAGAGCTGGAAAGCAGCACTGCGGCTTTAAAGCGCTGCGGGCGGCTTGCGACTAGAGAAAGCAGCACAAGGCTGGGAAGCAGTGAGGAGGCGATGACTGCCTTAGTGAATTCAGGCGTTGTATCCCCAAAGCAGTCAGAAGGCAGGTCCATTAGCAGCAGTGAAGCCAGGTAATTGGTGGCTTGCAGGTATTTGGTCAGGTGGACGGAGTAGGCTATGTGGAAAAAGCAAGCGGCTGATACCAATTGCGCGTGATTTATGATGATTTTCAGGAGAAATAGTTTCTGCTGGTTGGGGAAATAGACCGCGAATCGCAGGACTGCCCATGCAAACAGTCCCACTTCGCACAAAACAGCAAGGATTTGCACCGCTGTCAATGCGGCGTTTAGGCAGTTTTGGCACTCCAAGGCTCTTATTCGAGACTGTGCACTGTCACATTGGCTGCACAGCAGACCTGTGTACCCAGGCAAACAGACGCTTTTGACCCCGCCCAGGCACTTATCAGGTAGTGGGCATTTTAGCAATTTGGTCGAAGTGAGTCCGTTCCGCCAGTAGCCGGGATTAACGCTTAGCTGGCTTCCGCCGGGGCAAAAGGCGGATAAAGGGCAAAAGGAGCATTGAGAGTCTGAGGGAAAGAAGGAGAAGTTCCCTGGGTAGCAGGGCTCACAGCGGTCTGATCGGCTTATTTCCCCAGAGGTGCAGTTACGGAAGGAAACCACGACAGAGCCTGTGAGTGTGAGGGAGACTTCCCCTTGGGAGTAGTTGAGAGTGCCTGTGAGTGTCTGCACTGAGCCCGGAGCAGCATACACTGTTAAGTCGTGGAAATGAGAAACTCCCCTGCTCAGCAGCACCGCCTGGTTGCCTCTGTACTTCACCTCTGCAGTCGCACTCAGTACGAAGAACTCAAAAAGAGTGGTGTTCACTCTTTCTCCATAGTGATCCAGCAGCTCGAAGACTAGATTGATGGGCTGTCCACTCGCTTCGGTACCTGTTAGTGTGGTAAGTCTCGACGATACTGCAAATCCATAGGAAGCGAGGTCAGGTCCATATGCAGCGCTGTTGCTTTGGAAGGATGCATTTGACAGGAGAATTTCGGAGTGACTCCACTTGATTGCCCCGCCCTCAGCTGCAGAGTTGTTGCGGAAAGCAGTGCTTTGGATAAGGCCTGTATGAGAGGGCTGAATGGTGGCTTCGATACAGCCACCACTTTTGTCCGCCGAATTCCCACTAAAGTAACTATTCGAAATGAGGAAATTGAGGTGGAGTAGGTAAACTGCTCCACCCTGCGAAGCCCTGCAGTTGACAAACACACAATTGGCCAATTGCAAGTGCAGTGGACTCCTAGCATTTTGTCCTCTAACAGAAAGCGCTCCCCCTCGTTCGGCCGCTACATCGAAAACATGCACACTTTCAATGAAGACCCTAGGACAGTCCACACAGCCCAACACACCTCCATATGCCCAGTTACTTCTCAAAGACTTCACATGGTTTCTGCCGTGTTCGAATCGAGAGTTGATCAGGGATGCGTTGGAGGAAAGACACTGAAACAGTCCCATGTCGAAATCAGTGAATTGGGAGGAATGCACGGAAAGTCGGCTTTCGGAAAGCCGCCAGCCTTGGTTTTCGCGGGTTATCAGTCCTGCAAAGACGGATTTCGATATCAACAATTCACTGTTTTCGCTGATTTTCCCTATCTCCGTGTGGCTGCTAAAGTCCGTGAAAGTGACGTTTTGGAAAGAGAGGTGAGAGTTGAACGCCCACATAGAGCCTGAGTCAGAGTGCAAAGAAAGGAAAGCTGAGTTCGAAAATGTCACATTGCTGTTAGTAATAAACAGCAACTTCGCTTCAGTGTGCTGCACGAGCAGATTCTCAAATGTAATATTCGACATCAGCGGGTTATGAAGCAGCAGGTCGAATCGACATTTTGCAATTTGCACGTTTTCAGCCAGGAAAGCAGATTGCTTGCACCGCACAAAAGCGCCCGCTGTGATATTGATGAACAGAGAACGCTTAAGGATGAATGTGGTACTGAGAGACACTTGCATGACTCCTCGGCTGCCTGATAGTACGATACTGTCCGCTAAGGAAATGTCAGTTGCAAGCATTTTTGAGGCTATTCCCGGCTGAAAGATGTGCATTTTGAAGGCGATATCCTGCATTGACAGAGTCGAAATTTCTCCTTGGGAGTAAGACGCGATCACTGCACTGCCAATGACCAAGTGGGCAAGGGTGATGTTGCGGATACTGAAATCGGAGGAGATAAAGGCAAATGCGATTCCCATATCGATCCTGGACTGCTGAATAGTCACATCTTCGATGAAGACTTGACAGACCAAAGCTCCGAAGTAGATAGGGTCGTATATATATAGTCGAGCGAAACCCAGGTTGTAGAAATCGCCCTGTGTGATAGAGCCATGGGCAGCCCACATTGACCCGTCACTGACCCCTACGTACATGCCTTCCCCTGTGTAGGGGTTCACGAACTCGAAGTGGGAGAGGTGCAGGTCGCCGATGTTCACTCCGATCAGGTAGCCAGAAGAGCCTGAATCCACGATTTCTATATCAGATAGCCACAAGGAGCCTCGAGTGGCGCCCACTAAACTGTCAATTTGGTAGTCTCTCAACGAGACCATAGTCACATTGATGATAGTGACATTGGCTAGATAGCCCAGGCAGGAGTAGACTAGTAGTACTCCCGGGATAGGCCAGTCATAGGGAAGGTGAGTATGAGTGAAGGTGGAATTGGAAAAAGACACCCGACACAGGTCAGATGCACTAACACTGTGGAAGCCGAACAGGCCTCCAGACTGATGTTGAGAGACTGAGCTGTTGTGCAGGAAAAAGTCTCCGTCGAAATGCAGCAAATCGACTGCCGCTTCGGAGTTATGCGTCAACAGACAGCCTGAAAGGTGCACATTGGAACTGCGGAGATAGCCTGTAAGCAGAGATCCATTATTGTCTAGGAAGTCGCTATTTGTCCAATTCATCGATATGCGGTTTCCGTCGATTCGCAGGAGGATTCCATCGTTATGCGCAAATTTGCAGGTGAGGAAATTAATATCCCCCGAGACTCCCAGCAGGTCGAACAAAGGCTGGTCAATCGGCTGATTCTGAGTAAAGCAACACTGCGTCGCTACAAGTTGAACGGCCGTTAAAGCCAGACGATCAGAGGTGAGGAAGGCCGCGGTAGTATTTGCCACCGTGAGATTAAACAGGGATATAGAGACAACGACGGATTTGAGCACTATAGAGACTGCGCTGCTTCCAAGTATTGCCACGTCGTTCAACTCCACCCGGCCGTATGCCCAAAAGACAGTCACGTGAAAGTTGTCAATTGTGACTTTTCGCAACTCGCAAAATCCGGCTATTTCCAAGGCTTTGGAGATAGCAAAGTCCGCAGTTACCGCAATAGTCAAGTCCTCTAGCACCAGACTTCCAATTGTAGATACAAAGATGCCAGCTCCAAGCCGGAGTATTTGGGCGTGGCCCGTCACTGTCAGAAACTGCGTGATCCTCAGGGAAGCCGTGAGGCTGAATTCAGCCAGGGAAGGTCGCAAGTGAACCTGAGCATTGGGCGCTTCAGAGGTCTGTAGAAGGACTGAGTCTAGCGTTGCGAAGTCAGGGCTGGCTGGCGGGGAAGCCACACTGAGAACAGTGGTTTGGAGGGTTCCGCCCAGCACTCCCGCAACCAACAGTCCTATCAACCCGAGAGACATTATTAGCAGTGTGAATGTGTGGAATAGGCCTGCGAGGTTATAAAAGGTCGAGAGGGTGACTGGAGATAGCATTTCTCAGTGCTGCTAAAGTGGAGCTTAATGCCTGATTTCGCCCAATAGACCATGCATTAGTCTCTGTGATGCATGTTCTAACAATCACCAATGTACTAATCTCGTGTCTTTTTAGCAGAGACAGCGGTATTAGATAGAACTACTGATACAGGACCGATACACCAAATCAGTATCCCAGCATAGAAACTCTAATAGCCTTCTCTAACCCAGCCCTGCTTCTTTCCACTAATTCACGCTTCCCCACTAGTTCACCAGACCTTTCCGTCCCAGCACACTGCTCGGAGAGTGGTAAGGAACTGGGCAGGGGGTGGAGACCATCTGTTGAAGAAATATGAAGGGACTGGTCCTGGTCCTGCTGGCTGCGGGCTGCACGGCCCTTCTGCCCCTAGGCAACAAGCGGGTCGGGCAAGAGCCACCCGGCTATACAATCACTAACTTCACTTGCTATGTTGACAACTTCGGCTTCGATCAGCGAGTCTTCAACATGCGTGTGTTCACCAATGCCCAAAACTGGGTCCTCGGCGGCCCGATTCTCTTCTACACCGGCAACGAAGGCCCTATCGAAACCTTCATTGACGCCTCTGGCAACCTGCCAGTTATGGCCAAAAGCCTGGGCGCCCTGCTGGTCTTCGCTGAACATCGCTACTTCGGAGACTCGATGCCTTTCGGAGCGAACTCCTTCAACTCGCAAGCCCAGTCGAAGTACCTGTCCCCGCACCAAGCGCTGGCGGACTACGCTCGCTATATCGCGAGTTTGAAGATTAACCCCGCTTACACGCAGTCTGCGGTGATTGTCGTGGGCGGGTCGTATGGCGGCATGCTGTCGGCCTGGTTCCGTATCAAATACCCGCACTTGGTGGACGGCGCACTCGCCGCCTCTGCTCCCATTTTCCACTTCCCTGGCACTGTCGACCCCGAGCTCTTCAACTTCATCGTCACTGAAGACTACAAAAACATCGACGTGAACTGCCCTATCAACGCCTACGCCGGCTTCCAAGCCCTGAACAACAACGCGTACAACAGCCAGTACTACTTCACCTTCCAAAGCATCTTCAAGACCTGCCAACTCATCAAGTCCTACAACGACGTGCAGAACTTGATCAACTACGTGAATAGCGCTTTGGTGTACATGGCTATGACGGACTACCCCTACCCCACTAACTTCCTGAACCCGATGCCTGCCTTTCCGGTGGATGTGGGGTGCGACATGCTGATGCTAGTGTCGAATCTCAATAATGTGACGCAGGTCCTGACTGCACTATATGATGCTTCGAATGTGTATTACAACTTTAGTAACAATCTGCCCTGCAATGACATCACTGGGAGCGGGTCTAGCTCTTTGGGAGATGACGGTTGGAACTACTTGTCCTGCTCCACACTGGTACTGCCCATGGCGCAGGATGGAATGACTAACGACATGTTCCTTCCGCAGCCTTGGGACTACAATGCCTATGCACAGTCCTGCGAACAGGCCTACGGCCGCAACCCTCAGCCTCTGTACGCCCGCACCTACTTCGGTACCAGCGTCACGCCCTACACCTCACTCCGCTACATTTCTAACATCATCTTCTCCAGTGGGTCGCTGGATCCTTGGCAGTCCGGCGCTGTGACTGGAGCGACCAGCTTCCCTATTACGACCATAACCATTGATGGAGGAGCGCATCACTTGGACCTGAGAGCGCCCAATGCAGCTGATCCGCAGTCAGTGATTGACGCACGGGCGACAGAACTGGCCACTATCAGGCAGTACATCTCTACGGTACCCTCGTAGTAAGCGTAGACTTACAACTAGGCTTCTATAGTATGGTCGACTATTGGAAGACTTTCCAGTACCTCAAGGTCATTTACCAGAATACATCCAGTGTCTTTTTGGTCCAGTTCGGCAACTTGGAAGCCGCGAAGCCTCGTCTCGGCGTCATCAAGCAGACTCCCTTGTCCGTGGAAACCCGGCGAGAAGCAGCGATTCACCACACTCTCAGCTTCGTGCTGAAAGGCGTCCTGTGGCAAAGAGACATCATCGAGTACCAAGGCCACCTCATCGAAGTCATGGACTACGCGGACTACGGCTCTTTGCGAAGTCTGATAGGCGAGAAACGCTCCCCTTTGTCGAGGGAAGACTACTTGCTGTTGGTGTATCGGTTGATGAAGGTGGTAGTGGAGTTGCACGAGCAGTGCTGGGCGCATGGCGATATTTCCCCTGACAATTTCGTCCTGGACTGCAAAAAAGAGTGGAAAATCATCGATTTCGGACAGACGAGGAAAATCCGCAAAGCAGAATCCGGACAAGTCACCAACCCCGAGCGCGTCACCAAGTTATCAGCCAAGCCGGAAAGCCTGTTTCTCGAGGACATCTGGCAGTTAGGACTGACGCTGTACTGGGCGGGCACTAGGGACTGTACGCTAGCAACCAAGCCTGCCCCTGGACAGCACTGGATACTGGAGAAGTACGTAGAGTCGAAACTGGGTTTGCACTATGATTCGCAAGTGGTATGGCTAGTGCAGCAAATGTTGCATTTGAGTGAAGGGGAAAGAGGGTCTTTGCGCTTCTTGATGGGTGTGGCGGAAACCATGGTGACCATTACAGAGCCAGAGCGGAGGGTTTCTCATAGTGTACTATGTACGCATTGCGGAAATGAAGCCCCTACTCCGGAATTCACGCTGGAACTGACCTGCACACACGTAATTTGCCTGTCTTGCTTCAAAGAAACAGTGACTTCTGCTCTTAATCAAGGCTGCAGCATCCACTCCATCCCTTGCGTCATCTGCCTCCACCCTATAGACTACGAAGTATTAAAGACTTACCGCACAGCACTGGCTCAAGACACTCGAGTACAACTATCCAATCAGTACTATTTGACCCTTACAACGTCCTGTGGCGACCAAACGTGCAAGGGCACTTTCCCCATGTTTAAAAGCGAAGGCAGCGGACTACGGGCCTATAACGCGAAGTGTCCGGACTGTGGAGAAGTGTGGTGCTCCCACTGCAAGCATCTGAAAGGACACGAACGCAATGGATATAATATCGACTGTCCACTCTTCAAACCAGAAGCCTTCTCTCACATATTCGCTAATTAGATGAAATAAAAATGATTATTGGGGAGGAAGGAGAGTATCAGTGGTGGCCATCTTGGTCCAGTTCGGGCAGTCGTCATTGTCCCAGTTGTGCTTGTCATTAGCGCATTGCCAGTCGCAGTAGCCGTTGCCGAGCATCCACTGCATGCAGCGATCTGGCTTGGTGCAGTCTCCAGCGTCGAAGTCCAGCCAGTCCAAATTGCACACGTCATCACACGAGCCGTCGCCTAGCTGGTACACCATGCAGGTGGTTGAAGGCCATTCACATTCGCCAGCGTCATTTTCGAACTGTTCAGAATAGCACGCCCAGTCGCAATACCCGTTTCCTAGCATGTCCGGGGTGCACTCAGACTTAGGAGGACGCGGGCAATCTCCGTAGTCAGAGTCGAATTCCTCACCCATGCATTGCCAATCACAGTACCCATTGCCCAGCATCCAGTCCATGCAGGGCGAAACACAGTCAAAGCCATCGTGATTGAGAGCCTCGGTGTCGCATACTTCATCACATACACCATTGTTCAGCATCGAGGCCTGGCAAGTGGTGGGCGGGTTGCTGCAGTCGCCTCCATCAAAGCCGAACTCCTCAGAGTTGCATTTCCAATCGCAGTATCCGTTCCCTAGCATCCAGTCCTGGCAGTCAGAGACGCAGTCATAGCCGTCGTAATTTAGTTCCTCAATGTTGCAGGCCTCATCACACATGCCATTTCCCAACATGCTGGCAACGCATGTTTCGGAGTCCCAACTACACTCGCCTAGGTCGTAGGAGTTCTCTTCATTGTAGCACGCCCAGTCGCAGTATCCGTTTCCGACCATTCCAGGCTCGCATTCCCACTTGTACGGCTTCCCGCAGTCACCGTCATCATATCCGAAATCTTCAGTGTTGCACTGCCAGTCGCACTGCCCATTGCCCAGCATCCAGTCCTGACACGGGCTTTGCTTCTCGAGGCAGTCACCAGCATCAAAGCCAAAGGCCTCCACGTTACACAGTTCATCACAGTTGTTGTTGCCCACCATCCACGCCTGGCAAGTCCGTATGTTCTCCCAGTCACAGTCTCCGCCGTCCATATCTTTTTCGTAGCAGACGTAGTCGCAGTACCCATTGCCCAACATGCTTGGACGACAATGAGTTTCAGTCTCTTGCCTGACGCCCAGACGAGCACCTAGAGTCACGCCGAGCAGCACACAGAGCAACACCGACTTCATACGTATGTTTATATGCCACATCCCAGCGGCTTAAATAGTACGGAAAAGTTCGTTTCTTCGTTTCTGCCTATGCACCATTTTGATGTGGAAGGAAGGAACAGCAAGAATGAAGACAAAGGGAACTGAGGCAGTGCGCATCTCTCAGTACTCCCCAAAGCTGTGAGACTATAGGGAGCAGTTACTGAAATTTGGCTGGAAACAGAGAGTTGAGCGAGGCATTTCACTGCTGCTGGGACTGCG
>Ga0247837_1000589_pt1 | contig 77692 bp, 69 predicted proteins | sample LaCtaG_2_FD_187115 | JGI IMG/M metagenome (GOLD analysis project Ga0247837, IMG submission 187115) | Freshwater microbial communities from meromictic Lake La Cruz, Castile-La Mancha, Spain - LaCruzMarch2015_14.5m | ecosystem: Environmental > Aquatic > Freshwater > Lake | place: Spain: Castile-La... | reverse complement strand
CAATGATAACGCGATGATCAATCTCTTCCTGATCGTGGTGGACAGGGATTGCAACCGCTGTCGCAATGAAGAGCGCGCACGCGATCGAGAGCGAGAGCATCCGGATCGGCTGATTGCCTGCCTTGCGTTCGAGGAAGTTGAGGTCTGGATGCTGGCGGTGCATCCGAAACGCATACGGGTGCCATGGAAGTCAATACGGGAGGACTGTGATCCGAAGGAACGATATTGCGATCCCATGCTGGACGAACTCGGCCGCGATGGTCCAGGGGGTGGACGCAAGAAGGCCATGCGGTCCTTGACCGGAAGCAGCTGGCCGGGATTGCTCAAGCGATGCCCGGAAATCGCGCTGCTCAAGCAGCGGATTGCCGCCTGGCCCGGGGAATGACGGGAACCAGAGGCGCCCCGTCCCGGGTGAAGTCTGTTGTTTTTTGCTTCTATTGCGGCAAAAAGCCCCGCCGAGGCGGGGCTTTCAGTCACCAAACCGGTGACGCCAGGCGACTTACATCATGCCGCCCATTCCACCCATCCCGCCCATGTCGCCGCCGCCAGGCATGGCCGGCCCGTCGGACTTGGGCTCGTCGGCCACCATCGCCTCGGTGGTGATCATCAGGCCCGCCACGGAGGCGGCGTTCTGCAGGGCGTAGCGGGTCACCTTGGTGGGGTCCAGGATGCCCATGGCGACCAGGTCGCCATATTCGCCGTTGGCGGCGTTGTAGCCGTAGTTGCCGGTGCCTTCCGCGACCTTCTGCAGGACTACGGACGGCTCGTCACCGGCGTTGGCGACGATCTGGCGCAGCGGCTCTTCCATGGAGCGGCAGGCGATGGCGATGCCGACGTCCTGGTCGTGGTTGGCACCCTTGAGGCTGCGGATGGCATTGAGCGCGCGCACCAGGGCCACACCGCCGCCGGGGACGATGCCTTCCTCGACCGCGGCACGGGTGGCGTGCAGGGCGTCTTCGACGCGCGCCTTCTTCTCCTTCATCTCCATCTCGGTGGCGGCGCCGACCTTGATGACGGCGACACCGCCGGCGAGCTTGGCCAGACGCTCCTGGAGCTTCTCCTTGTCATAGTCGGAGCTGGTCTCTTCGACCTGGCTGCGGATCTGCTCGCAACGCGCCTTGATGTCGGTCTCGGAACCGGCGCCGTCGATGATGGTGGTGTTTTCCTTGCCGACCTGGATGCGCTTGGCGGTGCCCAGTTCGTTGAGCGTCGCCTTCTCCAGCGTGAGCCCGACCTCTTCGGCGATGACGGTGGCGCCGGTCAGGACCGCGATGTCCTGCAGCATGGCCTTGCGACGGTCACCGAAGCCGGGGGCCTTGACCGCGACGACCTTGATGATGCCGCGGATGGTGTTGACCACCAGCGTCGCCAGGGCCTCGCCTTCGACGTCTTCGGCGACGATCAGCAGCGGCTTGCCGGACTTGGCGACCGCTTCCAGCACCGGCAGCAGTTCGCGGATGTTGGAGATCTTCTTGTCGTGCAGCAGGACATAGGGCGCTTCCAGATCCGCGCTCTGGCCCTGCTGGTTGTTGATGAAGTAGGGCGACAGGTAGCCGCGGTCGAACTGCATGCCCTCGACCACTTCCAACTCGTTGTGCAGGGAGGTGCCTTCCTCGACGGTGATGACGCCTTCCTTGCCGACCTTGCCCATCGCCTCGGCGATGATCTCGCCGATGGACTCGTCCGAGTTGGCGGAGATGGTGCCGACCTGGGCGATCTCCTTGTTCTCGGTGCAAGGGCGCGACAGGGCCTTCAACTGCTCGGTGGCGGCGATCACGGCCTGGTCGATGCCGCGCTTCAGATCCATCGGGTTCATGCCGGCGGCGACGGCCTTGAGGCCCTCGCGGACCATGGCCTGGGCCAGGACGGTCGCGGTGGTGGTGCCGTCACCGGCTACGTCGGAGGTCTGGGAGGCGACTTCCTTCACCATCTGGGCGCCCATGTTCTCGAACTTGTCCTTGAGTTCGATCTCCTTGGCGACGGAGACGCCGTCCTTGGTCACGGTCGGGGCGCCGTAGGACTTCTCCAGGACCACGTTGCGGCCCTTGGGGCCGAGCGTCACCTTGACCGCGTTGGCCAGGACGTTCACGCCTTCCATCATACGGGCACGGGCTTCGCCGCCGAACTTAACGTCTTTTGCACTCATGGGAATCTATACTCGAATCAATCTGTTGTCAGGGGCATGGCGGCGGGGGCCAGGAGGTCCGCCGGGCGGACCGTCGGTCGACGGCCGGGGGCGCTCAGGCCTCGACGATACCCATGATGTCGTCTTCACGCATCACCAGCAGGTCCTTGCCGTCGAGCTTGACCTCGGTACCGGAATACTTGCCGAACAGGATGCGGTCGCCGACCTTGACGTCCAGCGGGCGCACATCGCCATTTTCCAGGATCTTGCCGCGGCCGACCGCGATCACCTCGCCCTGGATCGGCTTCTCGGCGGCGGAGTCGGGGATCACGATGCCACCGGCGCTGGTACGCTCTTCTTCCATGCGACGGACGACGACGCGGTCATGCAAAGGACGGACATTCATCTGGATTCTCCTTGGGAGGGGTGTTCAGGGGATGGAGGGCACCCGACGCGGGCTGGCGCCTTGGTTGTTAGCACTCTCCACTTGCGAGTGCTAATAGTAGGGCCAAAAGCTCAGGTGTCAAGCTTTGCCGCACCGCGGACGGGCGCGGGGCGCCCCGCGGGCTGCCGTCGCGCCCCAAGTTCGCGCGGGTCGTCGTCGCCGGGAGCGCGGCACTGGGAGCGCCGACATCCTGTCGGCCAGCCGCCGCCAGGCGGCTCGCAACGCGCATGGCAACGGCCAGATCGCGCCTCATCAGGCGGAACGCGCCTTGAAACGCCGTCCCGAACCGCAACGGACTCCCTGAACACCCAAAGGGCGGGTCCAAACGCAGCATTCCTGGGGCATAGACGCCCTCTCCGGCCAGCCGGTGCCGGCGAGCCGACCGCGCCAGTGTTGAGCCGCCGCCCCCCTCCGCGTAGCATCGACTGAGCAAACCCGAGCGGGATCGGCCGCGTCAACCCACGATGCAGAACAAGCCTTTCACGCCGGAAATTCTGATGGCCGGTCGGCGCATCGACGTCTCCCCAGCCCCCGTTACCCCCACTAAATAAAATCTTGCATCTTTGGCACGACCGACCCCATGGCGAAGCCTCAACTCAAGAAAAGCAACAGACGAAATTGAGAGGTGGCTGGACAAAGAGTACGAGAATCCCGCGCAGCCGGTTATCGAACAAGCTGTCACACAACAATGAGGTCGCCGTCATCCGACCAAGAACTGAAGATGGCTCCATTTTTCAGGATGAACAGACCCCGTGGCGCGACTGGCACAAGCAGAACATAGAAAGGGTATGAAGCCAGACCGCCACAGCGCTCGGCACGGTAGGGGCCTGGGCCTTACGGGTCCCCGGCCCCCAGCCCGAGTTCCAAGCCCATCCGATAGAGATCGTTCTTGCGCCCGCCGACGAGCCGGGCAGTAAGCCCGGCCGCCTGGCGCAACGGCAATTCGGCGGCCAGCACGCGCAGGACGCGTTCCTGCTCCGCCTGATCCAAGCCGCCCGGGTCCTGCCAGCCCGCGACCAGGATGACCAACTCACCCAGGCGCTGCTCGTCGTCGCTCGCCAGCCGCAGCGCCAGTTCCCGGGCGGTGCCGGAGAGGAAGGTCTCGAAGCGCTTGGTGAGTTCGCGGGCGACCACGGCACGGCGGGTCTCCCCGAGCACGGTCGCCAGGTCGGCGAGGGTCGCGGCGGCCCGGCGACCGCTCTCGTAGAACACCAGGGTGCCGGGTTCGCGCTCAAAGGTCTGCGTCCAGGCGCGCCGCGCGGCGCTGGTGCGGGGCGGAAATCCCAGGAACAGAAAGCGGTCGCTGGGCAGCCCCGCCGCGGACAGGGCGCAGATGGCGGCGTTGGCCCCGGGGATCGGGATCACGGTGAGTCCCCTGGAGCGGGCGGCGACCACCAGGTCGTAGCCGGGGTCGCTGATCAGCGGGGTGCCGGCGTCGCAGACCAGGGCGACGCTGCGCCCGGACTCCAGGGTCTCGATCAGGCCGGCGGCGGCCCGGGCCTCGTTGTGGTCGTGGTAGGCGGTGAGCCGGGTGGCGATGCCGCAGTGCTCGAGCAGGTGCCGGGTCTCGCGGGTATCCTCGGCCGCGATCAGGTCCACGTCCGTCAGGACCTTACGGGCGCGCTCACTCAGGTCGCCCAGATTGCCGATGGGCGTTGCCACCACGTATAGTACACCGCGTTTCTCTTCCAACCGACCGTCCCCCTGACGTCTGTAACGGAACCCCTATCATGCACCAAGATCGCGCCTCCGCCCTCGCTCATTCCGGCCTCGTCCGGTGCTCGGTGCCCCGGCTCATCGGCGTCCTGGGCGCGACCCTGCTCCTGGGCGGTTGTGCTGGCTTCCCCTGGGGCAAGGGGCCGCCGAATCTGCGCGGCGGCTATGCCGCCGGCGCCAAGGTGGCGGTGATCCTGCCCGCCAAGGGGCCGGTGGCGGACGCGGCCAACGCCGTGCGCGACGGCCTGCGGGCGGCCGGCGGGGCGGACGACACCCCCACCCGGCCGACCCTGACCTTTATCGCGAGCGACCAGCCGAACGAGATCGCGGGGGCCTACAAGAAGGCGCTCGCCGGGGGGGCGACCCAGGTGATCGGGCCGCTGCTCAAGCCCGCCGTGGACACCCTGGCGGCCGGTCCAGCCCTGAAGGTGCCGACCCTGGCCCTGAATCAGGCGGCCAAGCCCGGCAAGTCCGCGGACAACCTCTACCAGTTCGCCCTAGCCCCGGAGACCGAGGCCTTGGAGGTGGCCAACAAGGCGAAGGCCATGGGTTTCACCCGCGCCCTGATGCTCGCCCCCCAGGGCGAGGCGGGGCAGCGCCGCGCCGATGCCTTCCGCCGCCAGTGGCAGCGGCTGGGCGGGACCCTGGTGGGGGAGGCGGGTTTCGACCCGGCCGCCGCGGACCCGGCCAAGGACTTGGGCGACCTGCTGGCCAAGGGGACGGCGGACGTCCTGTTCCTGGCCGCCGACGCCGACCAGGTGCGCAAGGTCTATCCGGCCATCCGTGACCAGGCGGTCGCGCTCCCGGTGGTCGCGACCTCCGCCGTCTATTCGGGTGACCCGGACGCCGCACGGGACAAGGCCCTAGCGGGGCTCTATTTCGTCGATGCCCCCTGGGTCCTGGGGGTGGGTGCGGCGGATGATCCGCTGGCCCGCTTCAAGCTCAAGAAGGGCGCCGCCGCGCTGGCCACGCCGCTCGGACTGCGCCTCTATGCGATGGGGATCGATGCCTACCGGCTGACCCCGCGCCTGGCGACGCTGGCCAAGACCCCGGGCGCGACCTTCCCCGGTGCGACCGGGACCCTGAGCATCGACGCCCAAGGGCGGGTGCAGCGCCAATTGACGCTGGCCCAGTTCACCCCGAGCGGGCCCCACCCGGTGACCGCCATCACGGCGGCCAAGGCGTCGCCGCCAACCAAGCCGCCAACCAAGCTGGCGGCCCAGGGCAAGCCCGCGGAGGCCGCTGCGGCGGGTAAACCGGAAGAGGAGGCTGACCCGCCCGCGGCGCCGAAGGACGCGGCGCCGCCCAAGCCCGCGGCGAGCGCCCCGTCGCCCAAGCCCGAGAAGGGTGCCGCCGTCAGGCCCAAGCCGGAGCCCGCGCGCCCAGGCCCCGAGCCCCTGGCCAAGGGCGGGTGAAGGACCCCGGGCGCCCGGTCGGCGGCTCCACGTCCGCCGTCGGCGCCGATAAAGAACGGCTCGCCGCCGCCTTTCTCAAGGGCCAGGGGCTGCGGCTGATCGGGCGCAATCACCGCTGTCGTTTCGGCGAGATCGATCTCATCATGCAAGAGGGCGACCAGCTGGTCTTCGTGGAGGTCCGCTATCGCGCCGGCACCCGCTTCGGGACCCCGGAGCAGACCGTGGACTACCACAAACAACGGCGACTCTGCGCCGCCGCCAGCCACTACCTGCAGGTTCACCCAAGCGTGCTACCCTGCCGGTTCGACGTGGTGGCGGTTGGTGCCCAAGATCGGATCCAGTGGTTCAAGAATGCATTCAATGCCGAGTTCTGAGTTGATGGCCCGACCCGGGGCGCGCCAGCGACCGGTGGCCCTGCTGTTGCTGGTTGCGCTGCTGCCGGTGCTCGGCGGCTGCGTCCCGCTGCTGGTCGGCGGGGCGGCGGTGGGCGCTGCGGCGGCCTATGACCGGCGCGGCTATGCCGCCTTTTTCGATGATCAGCAGATCGAATTCAACGCCGCCGCCGCGCTGGATTCCGAGCCCGGGCTCAAGGGGCAAGGGCGCATCTCGGTCACCAGTTACAACTACGTCGTGCTCCTCACCGGCCAGGTGCACACCGAGGCGGAGGCGGCTTTGGCGGCCGGGCTGGTGAGCCGGCTGCCCAAGGTCAGGAAGGTGGTCAACGAATTGACGATCGGGCCGGAGATCGACCTGGCGCGCAAGGGCGAGGACCTGCTCTTGACCTCGCGGGCCAAACTCGCCCTCTTCAATGTAGCGGTCCCCGGCTTCGACCCGACCCGCGTCAAGGTGGTCACCGAGAACGGCGTGGTCTATCTGCTGGGCCTGGTCTCGGTCGCGGAGGGCAACGCGGCGGTCGAGCAGGTCCGTTACGTCCCGGGGGTCGTGCGGGTGGTGAAGCTCTTTGAATACCAGGACCCCCAGACCTGACCTGAGCCCGGCGCTGCGTGCCGACCTGGCCGCCATCGCCGGACCTGGCCTGCTGCTGACCGAGCCGGCCGACTGCTGGCCCTACGGCTATGACAACAGCCGCCGTCAGGCCCTGCCCCAGGCGGTGGTCTTCGCCACGGACACCGCGCAGGTCGCCGCCCTGGTGCGCCTGTGCGCGGCGGCGGGGCTGCCGCTGGTCGCGCGTGGTCGGGGCACCGGTACCACCGGGGCCACGGTGCCGGACCGCGGCGGGGTGGTGCTGGCCTTCGAGCGCATGAACCGCATCCTGCGCATCGCCCCCGGTGACCGGTTGGCAATCTGCGAGCCCGGGGTGGTCAATGCCGACCTGCAGCGGGCGGCCGGCGCCGTGGGCCTGTTCTGGCCCCCGGACCCCACCAGTGCCGCGGTCTGCACCATCGGCGGCAACCTGGCCTACAACTCCGCCGGTCCGCGGGCGGTCAAGTACGGGACCCCGCGTGAGAACACCCTGGGCCTCACCGCCGTCACCGGGCGCGGAGAGCCCATCCGCACCGGCGTCCTCACCACCAAGGGGGTGGTCGGCTATGACCTGACCCGGCTCATCATCGGCTCCGAGGGGACGCTCGCCCTGATCACGCAGGCGACCCTGAAGCTGACCCCGCTCCCGGAGGCGACCCGGACGCTGCGCGCCGCCTACCGGGACATCGGCAGCGCGGCGGCGGCGGTCGCGGCCCTGATGGCCCAGCCGGTCACGCCCTGCGCCCTGGAGTTCATGGACGCCGCCGCCATTGCGATGGTCCGGGGTTACGCGGCGGTCGACGTGCCAGCGGCGACCGGGGCCCTGCTGATGATCGAGGTGGACGGCCCGGCCGCCTGCATCGCGGACGCGGCCACGGCCGTGGCCGCCGCCGCCCGCAACGCCGGGCAGTTGGAGATCCGGCACGCGCGCGATGCGGATGAGGTCGCGGCCCTGTGGCGCGCGCGCAGGTCGCTATCACCGGCGCTGCGGCAGGTGGCCCCCAAGAAGATCAACGAGGATGTGGTGGTGCCGGTCTCGCGCCTGGCGGAGTTCATTGACGCCCTGGCACGCCTGTCGCAGGAGTCGGGGATCCGCATCGTCAACTTCGGCCATGCGGGCAATGGCAACATCCATGTCAACCTGCTGATGAATCCCGACGACCCGGCGGAGATGGCGCGCGCCCAGACCTGCCTGGACGCGGTCTTCGTGCTGGTCCTGGGGCTCGGCGGAACCCTCTCCGGGGAGCATGGGGTGGGGCTGGCGAAGCGCGACTTTGTGGACCGTGAACTCGACGCCCCCACCCTGGCGGTGATGGCCGCGATCAAACGGGGCCTGGACCCGGCGGGGATACTCAATCCCGGCAAGGCACTGCCGGGCTAATGGGCGCTGGCGCGTACGGCCTCTTCGCGGGTGTAGAAGCGTCCGTCGCGGATGAATCCGCTCACGAGCCCGGGCCTGGTGCTGGTGACGTGCCCCGCCGCATCGCGGCCGGCGATCCAGTCTTCCGGCAGGCCGTCCAACAGATGGATCTGGGCCGGGGAGCCGTCCGCGTAGCGCGAGCGCGCCAGTTCACCGGTCGCGTCGAGGCGGAACCCGGGCACGAACCCATGTTTCCCGTTGTTGCGGCTGACGCCCCTGGTGTGCTCGAACAGGACGTTTTCGTCGCGCAGTGACAGTTCGGTCAGGGCGCCCTGGCGGCGGCGTGAGCGTTCCTGTTGCACAGGTTCGGCTATGGCGATAATCAGTTGCAGCGATTCGGTGTACATCTTGATGCTCCCAGCCCCCGGCGGGGGACCCTTGGCTGAAACGCAGCATTACGCGTGCCAACAGTCAAGGGGGGAACTCCGTTGCGCGATGCAACTGCCCTGCGGGCCGGCCCCGGGGCTGCGAATCCACCGCCCGGGCCGCGAACAACGTGAATGAACGCGAAGCATAACAATTGCGTGGGCCGCCGCGCCGGCAGTTACCCGCGGCTTGATTGGCCGATCGAAGTCATCTTTCTGTCTTGTCTAGCTTGTTTCGCGCGCCGAAGGGCTTTTTCAGGAAGTGGGAACAAGTCGGCCGGGGTCGATTGTCGTACGCGGGCGCGCGTCAGGCGTTGCAATCCGTCGCGCGGTCCTTGCAGACTGCGATGCACGGGACGCGCAACGGTGATCGCCGTCGCGACGGCCGGGTGCGTCCGTTGGGCGGACTGCACCAACGTGGTTCGCGGGCCGCGCTGTATGCTTGAGCGTTGGGGCATCCCGCCCGGAGGAGTCGAACGTGGCCTCAGCAAAAGAGATCGAAAGTCGTCCCGACCATCGCCTGAGCGTTGAGGAGGTGCTGGGCGATCTTGTCGCGGACGGCATGATTGCGCCCGCCACCGCGCAGACCCTGCTGTTCAGTGTCACCCCCAAGGACCGGGCCGATCGTCACGCGTTGGAGATCGTGGCCGACGCCAAGCTCCACCACGCCAACTCCAAACGGATCATCACCCTGGAGGAGCTGACCTTCTGGCTCGCCAAGCGCACTGGGCTTGAGTACCTGCGCATCGATCCCCTGAAGATCGACGCCCCCAACGTGGGCGACCTGGTCACCGCCTCCTATGCGACCTGGAACCGGATCCTGCCGGTGGCCATTACCCCGGGACGGGCGGTCTTTGCCACCTCCGAGCCCTATCTGACGGGCTGGATCGAGGAACTCGGCGCGATCATCAAGCGCGAGATCGTGCGGGTGGTCGCCAATCCCCGGGACATCGAGCGCTACCGCAAGGAGTTCTTCGGCGTCTCCAACTCGGTCAAGGGGGCGAGCAACGAGGGGACCGGCCGGCGCTTCGTCGGCCTCGGCAACCTCGAGGCCCTGGTGGAACTGGGAAAGGCCGGGCAGATCGACGCCAACGACAGCCACATCGTGCACATCGTCGACTGGCTGCTCCAGTACGCCTTCGACCAGCGGGCCAGCGACATCCACCTGGAGCCGCGGCGCGAGGTCGGCAACATCCGCTTCCGCATCGACGGGGTCATGCACCCCGTGTATCAGGTTCCGGCCCTGGTGATGACCGCCATCACCAGCCGCATCAAGATCCTGGGACGCATGGACGTGGCGGAGAAGCGCCGTCCCCAGGACGGCCGCATCAAGACCCGCTCCGAGGACGGACGCGAGTTGGAGATGCGCCTCTCCACCATGCCCACCGCCTTCGGCGAGAAACTGGTGATGCGCATCTTCAATCCGGACGTGCTGCTGCGCAACTTCGCCGATCTCGGCTTCGGCGAGGAAGACGCCAAGCGCTGGCAAACCATGGTCGGGCGGCCCCACGGCATCATCCTGGTCACCGGCCCGACCGGTTCCGGCAAGACCACCACCCTGTATTCCACCTTGAAGACCCTGTCCACCCCGCAGGTCAATGTCTGCACCGTAGAAGAACCCATCGAGATGGTGGAGCCGGCCTTCAACCAGATGCAGGTGCAGCACAACATCGGGCTGGATTTTGCCAGCGGCATCCGCACCCTGATGCGCCAGGACCCGGACATCATCATGGTCGGCGAGGTCCGCGACCGGGAAACCGCCGAAATGGCGGTCCAGGCCTCGCTCACCGGGCACCTGGTGCTCTCCACCCTGCACACCAACGACGCGCCGTCCGCCATCACCCGGCTGCTGGACATCGGCGTACCCCATTACCTGATCAAGGCGACCGTCATCGGCGTGGTCGCCCAGCGCCTGGTGCGTACCCTCTGCCCCCACTGCAAGCAGGAGGCCCCCGCGGACCCGGACCTGTGGGAATCCCTGGTCAACCCCTGGAAGCTCAGTGTCCCCGCGGCCCTCTGGCGCCCCCAGGGCTGCCTGGAGTGCCGCAACACCGGCTACTACGGGCGCATCGGGCTCTACGAGATCCTGACCCTGGACGCCGAGATCCGCGACCTCATCACCCCGGCCTTCGACGAGACGCCCTTGCGTCGGCTCGCCTATCAGAAGGGCCTGCGGCCCCTGCGCATCAGTGGCGCCTTCAAGGCCGCGCGCGGCGTGACCAGCATGGAGGAGGTCTTCAAGGTGGCGCCGATCCGGGCCGACTGAGCCGGCGCGGGGGCGTTGCAAACGCCGCGTTCCGACAACAAGGTACAATGGGTGCTAATCGCTTGGCTGCGCCAGGATTGGCCGTCGGTGCGCATGGCCTGCCGGGCGTCCGCCGTGCGGACCGGACCAGTGCGTGGTCCGAGCCCCTGTGCCGGGCGGCACTCCCGGAGCGCCGGTCGCGGCACTCCACCCCGAGAACCCATCCATGGAAATCGTCTTTCTCATCGGCCTGATCCTCTTGAACGGCGCGCTCGCCATGTCCGAGATCGCCCTGGTCACCGCCCGGCGCGCGCGGCTGGCGCGGCGCGCCGAGGAGGGCGACCGCGCCGCCCAGTTGGCCATCAAGCTGGGTGAGGACCCGACCCGCTTCCTCTCCACCATCCAGATCGGCATCACCTCCATCGGGGTCTTGAGCGGTATCGTGGGCGAGGCGGCGCTGGCCGAACCCCTGTCGCACCTGCTCGCGGTCCTTGGGGTAAACCCGCACGCGGCGGGGATCGCGGCCACCGTGCTGGTGGTCGTGCTGATCACCTATGTCTCCATCGTGGTCGGTGAACTGGTACCCAAGCGCCTGGGCCAAATCGACCCGGAGGGGGTCGCGCGGCTGGTGGCGCGACCCATGCACGCCCTGTCCGTCGCCGCCCGCCCGTTCGTCTGGCTGCTCTCCTGGTCCACCCGCACCCTGCTGCGCCTGCTCGGCCAGCGCGACCTGGGCGCGTCCCGGGTCACGGAGGACGAGATCCATGCCCTGTTGCAGGAGGGGTCCGAGGCCGGGGTGATCGACGCCTCCGAGCACCACATGGTGCGCAACGTCTTCCGCCTGGACGATCGGCAACTCGGCTCGCTCATGGTGCCGCGGGGCGAGGTCGCCTGGCTCGACCTCACCGCGCCCCTGGAGGAGAGCCTGGCGCGCATCGCCGGTTCGGTCCACTCCCGCTTCCCGGTCTGTCGGGGCGGTCTGGACGAGGTGGTGGGGGTCGCCGTGATGAAGAACCTGTTCAGCCAGTCATTGCGCGGCCACGGCGTCGACCTCACCGCCGACCTGGAGCCCGCCGTCTATGTACCGGAGTCGCTTACCGGTATGCAGCTCTTGGGGGAGTTTCGCGCCAACGGTGCCCAGATGGTCTTCGTCATTGACGAATACGGCGATCTCATGGGCCTCGTCACCCTGCAGGACGTGCTGGAGGCGGTCACCGGCGAGTTCCAGCCGCGCGACCCCGAGGACGCTTGGGGTCTGATGCGCGAGGACGGCTCCTGGCTTCTGGACGGTCTGATCCCCATCCTGGAACTCAAGGATCGGCTGGAATTGAAAAGCGTGCCGGAAGAGGACAAGGGCCGCTACCACACCCTGAGCGGCATGCTCCTGTGGCTCCTGGGGCGGGTCCCCCAGACCGGCGACCTGGTGGACTGGGAGCAGTGGCGCCTGGAGGTCATCGACATGGATGGGCGGCGGATCGACAAGGTGCTGGCGATGCCCAGGCCCGAGCCTCATGGGGCGCAGGACGGCGCGGTGACGGAAAGTGCTGCGGAGGCGCCCGGCCGCGGCAATGAAGCAGACTGACCGGCGGGCGTGATCGTCGTTGTCGTTGTCGTTGCCGTAATCGTAATCGGAGAAGCGATGCGATTTGACGTGCGAGCGAATTCGGGGCGCTAGGATAACCTCGACAACGACAACGACGCGACAAGCATTCCCTAATGGACTTGTTTAACATATTAGTGAACCGTTCCTAAGATCTCACCGCGACCATAGCCTGGCTGCACGTCATCCCGGGCCGTCGAACCCAGCCAGAGAGTCTTGCGATGCTGACCGCCGTTCGTCTCAAAGATTTCAAGAATCATGTCGATACCGAGATCCGGCTCGGCCGCCTGACCTGTCTGGTCGGACCCAATGGGTGCGGGAAGACCAGTGTCCTGGAGGGGATCCAGTTTGCCTGTACCACCTTCGCCCGAGGTGCGATTGCGTTTTTCCAAGGCATCTATCTTCACGACGACTTCATCCGCAAAGGTAGGAATGGGTTCATTGTCCGGACCGAGGCGATTCCAGGACGGGATCAGACAGGTTCACTGGGTATTCAACTAGACTTAAGAAACGTGGCCCTGCCGTGTTACCCGAAGAAGCCAGGAGAAGCATTCGGTGGTATTGGTGTTACGGCGGAATGGCGAACGCATCTCGCCGATGCAGGAAAGATCGGGGTTGTTACGGCACAAGGGGATGTTGTTTCGATTAAACCGACCAGCGGCACAGGCCCCGTAACGACAAATGGTTTGACAAAAGATATATTACCCCTGGACTATTGGGATAGTGTCACGTCTGCCTTTCTTTTCTGCCCTGATATTCCCCGACTTCGCTCGCCGTCATACTCTACGCATGAAATTCCAAAGTTGTCGGCAGACGGTGCAACCTTAGCATCGGTCATCGCCTACCTGATCACTACCGAACCCGAGCGATTCACCGAATTGCAGACTCGTATCCGTGACGTCATCCCCGCCATCCAGCGACTTCGAACTCGCCCCGCGAAAATCGAACTGACGGAAGCAGCAACCGTCTCCGTCAAGGGCAGAGAGATTCCCTACTCCGAAACCCGCGAGGTCATCGGGCACGAACTCCTGTTCGACCTGAAGGACGCCCCCGGCGTTTCCGCCCGGGCGGTCAGCGAGGGCACGCTGCTGGTCACTGCCCTGCTCACCGCGACCGTCTGGAATCAGGGCGCTGACGTGTTGCTGATCGACGACCTGGAGAAGGGCCTGCACCCCAAGGCGCAACGGGAATTGGTCACGGCCTTGAAGGCCCTGCTTGCGACCGACCCGAAACTCCAGATCGCCTTCTCCACCCACTCACCCTATGTGGTGGATGAACTGACCGCGGATCAGGTCTGGGTCCTGGTCCCGGACGAAGAACGCGGCGTGGTGGCACGTCAATTAAGCGACCACCCGCGGGCGGCGGATGCCCTTCAGGTGCTCACTACCGGGGAGTTCCTGAGCGCGGAGGGTGAGGACTGGGTTCGCGAAAGCCCTGCGGCCGCCTGATGTTACGCATCGTCGTCTCGGTATCTTGGCTATTCCGCATCAGGCAATCCGGGCTCTGGTTACGCCATGGCCGCGAAGGCGTTGATACTGACGGAGGTGCTGGCGGGTGCTGGCCCCGATACTTTGGCCGTGGTGATGCTCAGCGATTGCGACGCCTGCGAAGACAAGCGAGCGGGGTTGCGGCAAGCCGCCAAGGAGCCCCGATTCGCCGGCTTGAACGTGGTTGTCGGCGTTGCCGATAAGATGCGCGAGGCGTGGGTGCTGAACGGCTTTATCGCAAAACCCGGCGCCGAGACCGAAACCCTGCGTAGACTCACCACCGAACTGAGTTTCGACCCGATACGCGAGGCCGTGCGCCTGCGGGCGCCAAAGCCATCGGAACCTCGCCACCCCAAACGCGTACTATCCGAATTGACGAGCGGCGACCCGGCGCGTGAAGAACACTGCTGGCGTGCCACCCCGCTTCGCCAATTGCGTGAACGCGGAGTCGCGACCGGCCTCACGGCCTTCCTCGATGAATTGCGCGACCACTTGACACCGCTGATCGGGCGATAGCTGTCGCTGACGCAAATCGCATGGCGCGGCCTTGATCATCCCAGAAAGAGCACTTCTCACACAGAGACACAAAGATCACTAAGATTTTCAATGCGATAGGTGGGCCTAGGAGGTCGCCCGTGCGGTGATCGGCCCAACGCCTTCAATGATTTGTTTCTCTTAGTGTTCTTTGTGTCTCTGTGTGAGTAATTCCCGGACTTGGGACGAAGGCCCTCGGCGCGCGATCCGTTGCGCAAGCCGAGGGGCCCTCTCAGAACCTGGGCTTAGGCGTGTCCTTGGTCTCCACCGGGAGGATCGGATAGGGCACCTGGGGCTGTTCGCCGGTGAGTGAGGTGAGAAACGCGGCAATCATTTTGGTGTCTTGCGCCGACATTTCACTGCCGAGCTGGGCAGTCGACATGATGCCGACCGCCTGCTCCAGGTCCCACACCTGACCGGAGTGGAAGTAGGGGGCGGTGAGCGCGATGTTGCGCAGCGGCGCGGCGCGGAAGACGTATTCATCGGACGCCGTCTTGGTCACGGCAAAGCGCCCCTTGTCGCCCGGGGGCAGGATGTCGGCCCCCGGCTTCTTAATCAGACCGAAGGGGAAGTAAGCCTGGCCGCCGACGTTCACCCCACTGTGGCAGGCGGCGCACCCCTTGCCGATGAAGAGCGCCAAGCCCTGCTTCTGCGCGTCGGTGAGGGCCGCATCGTCACCCTCGAGCCAGGTGTCGAAGGGCGCGGCCGGAGTCACGAGCGTCGCCTCGAAGGCCTCGATGGCCTTGGCCACGTTGTCGAAGGTGACCGGGCCCGCTTCACCGGGAAACGAGCGTTGAAAACGCTCCACATACTCAGGCATGCTTTTCAGGGTGGTCACCACCGCTTCCGGCTTGTTGGCCATCTCCACCCCCGCCTGGATCGGGCCCTTGGCCTGAGCCTTGAGGTCCGCGGCGCGTCCGTCCCAGAACTGCGCCTTGTTATAGACCGCATTCAAGACAGTGGGGGCGTTGCGCGGACCCTTCTGCCAGCCGTGGCCGACCGAGGTGGGCAGGTTGTCGTCGCCGCCGGTGCCCAGGTTGTGGCAGGTGTTGCAACTGATCAGGCCGCTGGCGGACAGGCGGGGGTCGAAGAACAGCATGGCACCCAGATCGATCTTTTCGTGGATCATCGGGTTGCCCTCCACCTTACCCGAGCCGAAGGGCAGGGCCATGAGCCCCGCAGCCTTGGCCTGGTCGCGCAGGGCGGTATCGTCGGCCCAGGTCTGGCCGGCGAGCAACGCGGCGGAACAAGCGACGGCGAGCAGACGCAGCTTCATCGATCGACTCCCCATGATCTGTGTACTAAAAGGCGTGAACTGAGGTTGGTGTACCGCGAACGGCGCGGGCAGATTAGCGCGCGGGTCGGCGCGGGGAAATGTTATTTGGCAATGACAAAGGCCCGCCGGGCTAAACCCGATAAAAATCCCGATACCAGGCGACAAAACGGGCCACGCCGTCGGCGACCGCGGTCGTCGGCTGATAGCCGGTGTCGCGCACCAACTCGCTCACGTCCGCGTAGGTGTCCGGTACGTCCCCGGGTTGCAGGGGCAGCAGTTTCACCTGTGCCTTCAGACCCAGGCTCCGTTCCAGGACGGCGATGTACTCCAGCAACTCGACCGGGTCGTTGTTGCCGATATTGTAGAGCCGATAGGGGGCCGGGCTGGTGGCGGCATCCGGTGTCGCGCCGCACCAGTCGGGATTGGCCGTGGCGGGACGGTCCAAGACCCGGATGACGCCCTCGACGATGTCGTCGATATAGGTGAAATCGCGCCGGTGCCGGCCGTAATTGAAGACCTCGATGGGTTCCCCGGCGATGATCGCACGGGTGAACTTGAAGAGTGCCATGTCCGGGCGGCCCCAGGGTCCGTAGACGGTGAAGAAGCGCAGCCCCGTGGTCGGCAGCCCGTAGAGATGACTGTAGGTGTGGGCCATCAATTCGTTGGCCTTCTTGCTCGCGGCATAGAGGCTCAGGGGATGGTCCACGTTATGGTGAACGGAGAACGGCATGGCGGTGTTGGCGCCATAGACCGAACTGCTGGAGGCATACACCAGGTGTTCGACGCCGGTATGGCGGCAACATTCCAGGACATTGGCGAAGCCGACCAGGTTGGTGGCTACATAGGCCATGGGGTTTTCGATGGAGTAGCGTACGCCTGCCTGGGCCGCGAGATTCACCACGCGGTCGGGGCGCGTGCGCTCGAAGACCTCGCGCAGGCGGGCGCCGTGCTCGATATCCACCCGCAGATCGGTATAGGCGGGGTGGCCCGTGAGGCGCGCCAGGCGTGCCTCTTTGAGGGCGACGTCATAGTAGTCATTGAGATTGTCGAGCCCGATGACCTGGTCCCCACGCTCCAGGAGCCGCAGGGCGAGCGCGGCGCCGATGAAGCCCGCGCTGCCGGTGACTAATAGTTTCATTTCTGGCTTGCCGTGGCTGCGCGTTACAGTCGTCCGTCGACCTGATCCTTGCGAAACAACTGCTTCACATCGTAAAGCACCGCGTTGGGCTTGCCGAAGCCGCGGATCAGGTCGACACCCAGGTCGCGGAACTGGCGGTGCGCGACGGCCAGGATGATGGCGTCGTAAGCCGCCTGGGGCGGCGTGCCGATAACCTCGAGTCCGTATTCATGACGGGCGGCGGCCGCGTCGACCCAGGGGTCGTGGACGTCACAGGTGATCCCGTAGTCCTTGAACTCGGAAATAATGTCGACCACGCGGGTGTTGCGCAGGTCCGGGCAGTTCTCCTTGAAGGTCAGCCCCAGAATCAGGACTTGCGCCGCGGTGGACAGACCGCCGCGTTTAGCCATGAGTTTGATGACCTGCTTCACCACATAGGCGCCCATGCTGTCGTTGAGCCGCCGTCCGGCCAGGATGATCTCCGGGTTATAGCCGATGGCCTGAGCCTTGTGGGTCAGGTAATAGGGATCGACGCCGATGCAGTGTCCGCCCACCAGGCCGGGGCGAAACGGCAGGAAGTTCCATTTGCTCCCGGCCGCCTCCAGCACCTCCTGGGTATCGAGGCCGAGCCGGTGGAAGATGAGGGCGAGTTCGTTGATCAGGGCGATGTTGACGTCGCGCTGCGTATTCTCGATCACCTTGGCCGCCTCGGCCACCCGGATGCTGCTGGCCAGATGGGTGCCGGCGGTGATGATGGAGCGATACAGGGCATCGACCAGGGCCGCGGTCTCGGGGGTCGAGCCGGAGGTGATCTTCCTGATCGTGGTCAGGCGGTGCTCTTTGTCGCCCGGGTTGATGCGTTCGGGGCTATAGCCGACATAGAAGTCACGATTGTACTTCAGACCCGAGACCTCCTCGATGAGCGGGACGCAGACTTCCTCGGTAGCGCCAGGGTAGACCGTCGACTCATAGACCACGACATCCCCGGCCCGGATGACGCCGCCCAGCGTTCGGCTGGCCGCTTGCAGCGGCCGCAGGTCGGGTGACTTGTGGGCGTCGATGGGCGTGGGGACCGTGACGATGTAAAAATTGCAGTCGACGATGTCCGCCGCCGCATCGGTGTAGCGCAGCTGGGTGGCGCGCGCGAGGTCGTCGGGTTCGACCTCGAGGGAGCTATCCCGTCCCGCCCGCAGTTCGGCGACACGCGCACCATTGATATCAAAACCGACCGTCGGGTAGTGTTTGCCGAATTCGACCGCCAACGGCAGTCCCACATAGCCAAGACCAACCACGCCAACACGGGCGTTGTGAAGATCGACATTCAGGGTCATGAGCTAATGCCTCAGGCAATTCCGGCGCGTCGACACCGGGAGCGGGAGCGGGCCACGTGAACAGCATCCACAGCCCGCATGTTACCAGCGTGCCGCGGTTGGTGCGACCGCGCCGGGCCGCCACCCCGGATACCCCGCTCGGACGGCGACGCTTGTGTGTTAGGATAATACACTGATTTTGAGCCACCTTAGGTAGCCGGGTTTTCGCGCACGGGCGGCGGTCGTCCCAACGCCCCTGTGCGCACACGCGATACGCGGCGACTTCGGCGATAGTCGGCCTCGGCGGGACACACGTCGGCGGCCACGAATCCGCAGCACCCGCATCCCATGCACCGCCGCTGCCGTTTGGTCCCCCGCCCGCCGCTTGAGGCGCACCGGGTGTGCCAGGCCTAGAACGCTGGAACGAACGTGACGAGAACCTACGTCTACCTTGGAATCCTTGAGGCTATGGTCTTCTTCCTCGCCTCGCAACTTGGCGTCTACGCGCGCTTTGGTTGGACCTTCCCCCCCGATGTCCCGCTCGTTTCCTTGCTCGCCACCGGACTTTTTTTCACGCTCGGGATGAGTGTCGCCATGATTTCCATGGGGCTCTACCAACGTGACGCCCAAGATCAGGAGGCGGCCTTCGTGGTGCGGATCGGGCTGGCCTTCGTCCTCGGCCTGACCCTGATCGCGGTCGCTGTCTTCGCCCTGCCGTCCCTGATCATGGGGCGCGGGGTCCTCGGGCTGGGGCTGGTCTTTTCCTTCGTCGGCATCAGTGTGGTACGCGAACTGTTCGCACGGCTCGTTAACGTCGAGTCGCGCCGCCGCCGGGTCCTGGTCTTAGGGGCCGGCTTCACTGCCCACAGAATCGCCGAGTTGGTCGCGCGGGGCGGCAACCTGGGTTTCCTGGTGGTGGGCTATGTGCCCTTGCCCCGCAGCCACGCCATGGTCGAGGCGGCCCGACTGCTGCGCCCGGATCGGCCACTGGTGGAGTTGGCCATTGAGTATGCAGTCGATGATGTGGTGGTGGCCGCCGACGATCGCCGTGGGAAGTTGCCGGTGGATGACTTGGTCGACTGCAAATTGAGCGGCTTCGAGGTGCTGGACCTGCTCTCCTTTTTTGAGAAGGAACTCCAGCTCATCAAGATCGATCTGCTGCATCCGAGCTGGATTTTTTTTTCGCCGCGGGGGTTTCGCGTGGGGACGGCGGCGCGCCTGAGCAAGCGGCTTTTCGATCTGACGGCGGCGGCGGTACTGCTGATCATGACCTCGCCCTTGATGTTGCTGATTGCGGCTGCCAGCCTGATCGAATCGCGGGGGCGCGATCCCATCCTTTATCATCAAGTGCGGGTGGGGCAGCACGGCAACCTGTTTCATGTCCATAAATTCCGGAGCATGCGGGTGGATGCCGAGGCCGACGGGGTGGCGCGCTGGGCCGCCCGCAATGATTCCCGGGTGACCCCCTTGGGTTATTTCATGCGCCAGACCCGGCTCGATGAACTGCCCCAGATCTTCAATGTCCTCAAGGGGCAGATGAGTCTGGTTGGTCCCCGTCCCGAGCGTCCGGAGTTCGTGCAACGCCTCTCGGCCAGTATCCCCTATTATGCGGAGCGTCATCGCGTCAAGCCCGGGGTCACCGGCTGGGCGCAGCTCCTCTACTGCTACGGTTCCGACGACGAGGACGCCGAGCGCAAGCTGGAATATGATCTCTATTATGTTAAGCACGCCGGAGTGATGCTGGATTTAGTGATCTTGCTCCAGACGGTCGAGGTCGTCGTGTTCGGTAAGGGGGCGCGTTGATCTCCGTGCATACGGCGGACGCCCTGACCAGTGTCGGCCCTATCGGCGTACTCGGGTACGGGCTGTGCGCGGTGCTGTTCACGCTGTTGGGCCTGGTCCTGCTCACCGGCTGGCGCGGGCGCCTGCAGGGCGGGCTGCTGGTCTTCGCGGTCTTGTCCAGCGCCCTCTGGGCGGGTGTCCTCGCCGCTCAGGTGGCCTGGCACCTGATCCCCATTCAGTGGATCCGGGGTCTTGAAGCGGTTCGCAACCTTGCGTGGATGCTATTCTTGATCAGACTCTTGGAACTGCAGGCGGGGGGTGTTGCGCAGCGCACGCGCAACTTGGCGCGGGCGCGGCTCGCGGCCCTGGCGCTGACGCTGATCCTGGCCCTGCCGTTCGGGGACCTGGTGTCGATGCTGTCGATCGGCAGCGACGTAGAAAGCTCGTCGCTGCGCCTGGCCCTCCAATTGCTGACCGCGGTCGCCGGCTTGGTGCTGGTGGAGCAGGTTTTCCGCAATACCCCCTGGCAACACCGGTGGGGGGTCAAGTTCCTCTGTCTGGGCGTCGGCGGGCTCTTCGCGTTCGACTTTTTCCTGTTCGCAGATGCGCTGCTGTTTCAGCGCCTGGACCTGGATCTCTGGGCGGCCCGGGGTGCCGCCTGCTCGCTGGCCGTCCCGCTGATCGGGGTTTCGGCGGCGCGCAATCCCCACTGGTCGTTCGATCTGTTCGTCTCGCGCAAGGTGGTCTTTCATTCCACCGCCCTGTTCGCGGCCGGGGTCTATCTGCTCGTCATGTCCCTGGTCGGCTATTACATTCGCTACTACGGCGGCGAGTGGAGTTCCGTGATCCAGGCGGTCTTCTTTTTTGGAGCCGGGATGGTGCTGGTCGTGCTGCTCTTCTCCGGGCACCTGCGCTCGCGCCTGAAAGTATTTATCAACAAGCACTTCTTCAACTACCGCTACGACTATCGGGAGGAGTGGCTGCACCTGATCGACGTCCTGTCGGGACGCGTGCTGCAGGCCTCGCTGGCGGAGCGGGTGATCTTCGCCCTGGGTGAGCTCGTCGACAGCCCCGGCGGCGCCTTGTGGCTGCGCGACGAGGGCGGGCACTATGCGCAGGCGCGGGTCTGGAATCTGCCGGAGGAGACGCTCGACAAGGCCGCCGATTTCACCGATCTCACCAATTTCCTGATGCAGCGGCACTGGGTCATCGATCTCGGCGAACTGCGTCGCGACCCCGATGTCTATGACGCACTGGACCTGCCGGCCGGGGTGTACGCCGACGAGCGCCTGTGGCTGATCGTGCCGCTGCGCCACGACGACGAACTCATGGGCTTCGTCATCCTGGCGCGGTCGCGCACCGCGCAACTGGTCAATTGGGAGGTGATGGATATGCTCAAGACCGCCGCGCGCCAAGCGTCGAGCTATCTGGCCCTCGACCGGGCGGCCCGCGCCCTAGCCGATGCACGCCAGTTCGAGGGCTTCAACCGCTTGTCGGCGTTCGTGGTCCACGACCTGAAGAACCTGATTGCGCAACTCTCCTTGGTCGCGAAGAATGCCGAACGACACCGTCACAATCCGGCCTTCGTGGATGACGCCATCGCGACCATCAAGAACTCGGTGGAGAAGATGAACCGGCTGCTCGGGCAGTTGCGCAATCCGGTGGTACACGGTGGCGGTACCGGCGTGGACCTGCGCGTGGTGGCCGCCGAGGTGGTGCGTAGCCGCGCCGCTGCGGAGCCGGTCCCGATCCTGGAGATGGCGCTGCCGTCACCCTTGAAGGTGCGGGCCGACCCCGACCGTCTGGCCAGCGTCATTTCCCACATCGTGCAGAACGCGCAGGAGGCGACGCCGCGCGACGGTCGGGTGGTGGTGTACGTTGGTCGGGTGGCGGGTCAGGCGGTCATCGAGGTCCGTGACACTGGCGTCGGCATGGACGCGGACTTCGTGCGCGAGCGGCTGTTTAAGCCGTTCGACTCGACCAAGGGACTCACCGGCATGGGGGTCGGTGCCTACGAGGCCCGCGAGTTCGTGGCTGCCCTGGGTGGGCGAGTGGCGGTCGAGAGCGTCCCTGGGCGTGGCACCGTGTTCCGCCTGTTGGTTCCCATTGAGGCGATTCCGGCCGCGGCCGGAGTTTCCGTGACCGCGGGTTGATCAGCATGTACGAGAAAAATAACCGGCTGTTGATCATTGAGGATGACCCGGGTCTGCAGGGCCAGTTGCGTTGGAGTTTCGACGGCTTTGAGATCGCGCTCGCGGGTGAGCGCGAAGCGGCGCTGGCGGAGGTGCGGCGTTTCGAGCCGGGGGTGGTGACCCTCGACCTGGGTTTGCCGCCGGACCCCGGCGGTACCAGCGAGGGTTTTCGCACCCTGGAGGCGATTCTCACCATTGCCCCGACCATCAAGGTCATCGTCGTCACCGGTCATAACGATCGGGGCAATGCCATCCGTGCTATCGGTATGGGCGCCTACGACTTCTTCGAGAAGCCGATCGACCCGGAGATCCTGACCCTGGCGGTCGAGCGGGCGGGGCGCCTGAATTGGCTGGAGGCGGAGAATCGCAAGCTGTCCTCGGCGACTTCGACCTCGCCGTTTCGCGAGCTGATCGCCGTGAGTCCGGAGATGCTCAAGGTTTGCCGTACGGTCGAGAAGCTCGGGCCGACCGACGCGACCACCCTGATCCTGGGTGAAAGCGGAACGGGAAAGGAGGTACTGGTGCGGATGCTGCATTCATTGAGCGGGCGCGCCGGCAGGAAGTTGGTGGCGATCAACTGCGCCGCCATTCCCGAGAACCTGCTCGAGAGTGAGTTGTTCGGCTATGAGAAGGGCGCCTTCACGGGGGCGGTCAAGAGCACCCTGGGCAAGATCGAGCTCGCCGACGGGGGGCTCTTGTTCCTGGATGAAATCGGCGATCTGCCGCTGGCCCTCCAGTCCAAGCTCTTGCGGTTCCTGCAAGAGCGGGTCATCGAGCGGCTCGGCGGACGCAAGGAGATCCCGGTGGACGTGCGGGTCGTGTGCGCAACTCACCAGGACCTGCCGGCCCTGATCCGGGCCGGGCGCTTCCGCGAGGACCTCTTTTACCGTATCAACGAGACCACCATCGTCGTGCCCCCCTTGCGGGAGCGCCATGGCGATACCGTAGTCCTGGCGCGCGCCTTCCTGCGCCGCTTCGCCGAGCACCATAAGCGCCCGATCCGGGACTTCACCGCTAACGCCCTACGACTCATCGAGCAGCACCCCTGGCCGGGCAATGTTCGGGAACTGGAGAACCGCATCAAGCGGGCCGTGATCATGGCGGAGGGCACGGAACTCGGTCCCGCGGACCTTGATTTGGATGACACCGACAGCCCCCAAGAACCATTCAATCTGCGTGAGGTCAGGGAACTGGCCGAGCAGCGGGCGATCCAGCGGGCCATGATCTTTACCGACAACAATGTATCGCGCACCGCGGACCTGCTGGGCGTGACCCGCCCCACCCTCTACAACCTGATGAAGAAACACAACCTTTCCTATTGAGCGAGGTAACTGGTATGGCTTCTGGACGGATCAGCGCGCACACCCTGGGCGCCACCCTGGCCCTGTTGGCCGGTCTTGTGAGCGTCGCCGCCCGGGCCGAGGAGGTCACCGACAAGGCGCGCGCCTATCTCGAACGCGGCGACCTGCGGGCGGCTACCATCGAGTTGAAGAATGCGCTGCAGAAGAATCCCAACGATGCGACTGCACGCCTCCTGCTCGCGCGGCTCTATCTGCGCGTCGGCAATGGCGCGGCGGCCGAGAAGGAGATCCGCAGTGCGATCGACCTGGGCGCGGCGGCTGCGCTGTGGCGGCTCGACTTTGTCGAGGCCCTGATCACCCAGGGCAAGTTCGACGACGCCATGCAGCGTTTGGACGCCGCCACCGACCTCTCGCCCGCGGATCAGGCGCGCGCCATGACCCTGCGCGGCGACGCGGCCCTAGGGCAGAATCGCCCCGATGAGGCGCGCGCCCGCTATCAGGAGGCGCTCATGGCCGATCCCGCCAACGAGCGGGCGGGCCTCGGGACCCTGCGGGTCGCCCTGAAGGAAGGCGACCAGGCGGCCGCGATCAAGGCCGCCGATGAATTCCTCGTGCGCTTTCCGAACAACACCGAAGCCCTGCTCATGCGTGCCGAGTACTATCGGGCGGAGGGTGAGAACGCGGCCGCCCTCGCCCTGTTCGACCGGGTGCTCAGTACCGCGCCGCAGAGCATGGTGGCGCACCTGGGCCGGGCGACGGCCCTGATCGGAACGAAGGACACCGAAGGTGCGCGCAAAGCACTGGCCGCGGCGGACCAACTCCAGCCGGACGTGCCGATGACCACCTACCTGCGCGGCGTCATCGAATTCCAGGAGAAGAACTGGAGACAGGCGGGTGCCTATCTGGATCGCGTGCTGGCCGCGGTTCCCGGTCACCTGCAGAGCCAGTTGCTGCTCGGCATCATTCGCTACAGCGAGGGGGAATTGGAGACCGCCGACCAATACCTTTCCAATGTGATCAAGGCGACGCCGGAGAATCTGCAGGCGCGCAAGGTGCTGGCCGCGGCGCGCATCAAGCTGCGCGAGCCGGAGCGCGCAATCGAGATCCTGGAGCCCGTCGCCCAGGGTGCCGACCCCCAGACGATGGCCTTACTCGGCAGCGCCTACATGCTCCAAGGGGACCTGGAGCGCGGGCAGGAATGGCTCAACCGGGCCGTGGAGAGCGCACCGGATGTCGCGGCGCTACGTACCCAGCTGGCCTTGACGCTCCTGGCGGGCGGACAGACCAACAAGGCCATCGATGAGTTGCAGTCCGCGGTCGATCTGGGTCAGGACATCCTGCAGGCCGATGTGTTGCTGGTCCTGGCCCACCTCAAGAACAAGGACTTCGATGCGGCCCTGGAGGCAAGCAAAGGGCTGGAGCAGCGGCGGGCGCAGTCACCGATTCCCTATAACCTGACCGGGCTTGCCTACTTGGCCAAGGGCGATTTTCCGAACGCGCGGGAGCGCTTCGAGAAGGCGTTACAGGTGGACCCGGCGTTCGCCACGGCCGAGATCAACCTGGCCCGCATCGACGCGGCGGGTAAGGACCTGGACGCCGCGCAACAGCGCTACGAGCATGTGCTCGCGGCGAGTCCAAAGCACCTGGGTGCCTTGTTGGGGCTCGCCGCCCTGGCCGAGTTGCGTAACGACCCCGAGGCCCTGGTGGCAGCCTTGGAGCGTGCCAAGGACGCCAACCCGACCGTGACCCAACCGGGACTGCTGCTGACCCGCTTCTACATTACCCGCGGCGACTACCTCAAGGCGCTGGCGGTGGCCAACGAACTGGCTACCCGCTTCCCGGACGACGAACCGACCCTCCAGATGCTCGCCCGCGCCCAGACCTTGGGCGGGCAGGTGCCCAATGCGATGCGCTCCTTTGATCAACTTCTGCGTAAGAATCCGACGGATCCCCAGCTCAATTACCTGGCGGGTGGGGCGCGCTGGAAGGGCCAGGATCATGCGGGGGCTCAGGCGGCCTTCCGGCGCGCCCTGGAACTGAAGCCCGATTTCGTCGATGCCCAAGTGGCACTGGCCTCGGTGTCGCTGGACGCCGGTGACCCGGGCACCGCGATGCAGAGTGCCAAGACGCTGCAACAGTCCTACCCGAAGGCGGCCATCGGCTATCGCATCGAGGGGAGCGTCCTCGCCGCCAAACGCGAGTTCAAGCCTGCCGCAGCGGCCTTCAAACAGGCCTTTGTCCGGGAGCGGAGCAGTACCGTCGCGCGGCAACTCGCCGACGCCCTGAACCAGAGCGGGGACACGGCAGCGGCGGTGGCGATGCTCGGGGAGTGGGCCAAGGAGAACCCCAAGGACCTTGATGCCCAGGCGATGCTCGGGCTCTTTCTGCAGCAGGTGGGGCGTTCCAAGGAGGCCATCGCGGTCTACGAGGGCGTCGTGGCAAGCGCCGCGAACAAAAGCCCGCTGCTGCTCAACAACCTCGCCTGGCTCTACCACAAGCAGGGGGATGCACGCGCCCAGGCCGTCGCCAAGGAGGCCTATGACTTGGCGCCCAGCCGGCCCGAGATCGCCGACACCTACGGTTGGATCCTCTTTAAGGTGGGCAAGAAGGCGGAGGGTCTGTCGATCCTACAGCAGGCCTATCTGGCCTTCCCGACCCAGTCGGAGATCGGTTATCACGTGGCCGTGGCGCTGGAGTCCCTGGGGCGCAACGACGAGGCGCTCCAGATCCTGCGCAAGGTGCTGCGTGACAATCCCAACTCGGACCAAGCCGCGGACGCCACGGCGCTGCTGAAGAAGCTGGGGGGCTGAAGAGCCGTCAGCGATCAGCCGCCAGCCGTCAGCCATAAGTGCATCAGCATCTTACGAGCCGTCTTGGAGCCGCAGCCGCCCAGCCGACAGGTGATGCGCCGGGTGATCAGAAACTCTTGAAACGCAAAGCTAAATGCTGGAAGCTGACCGATGACTGCTCTTTTTAGGGTTATTTGCGGCCCTTTGCGTTCAGCGCGGCGGCAGTCGGTGCCCCGCTCCCGGACCGAGCCAGCAGGGCGGTTCCGTAAGCGGCCTCCTGGTGCTCGGCCCTGATCACCGGGAGGCCCAGTGCGCGTTCACGCAGGCGGGTCCAGGCGGGATTGGCGCTGCCGCCGCCCGTGGTGAGCACCAGTTGCGGGGGCGGCGCGCCAAGCCGCTGCAGCAGGCGGTAGCCCTCGGCCTCGATCGCGGCCATCCCCTCCAGGAGTCCGTGCAGAAAGCGGCCCCGCTCCGCGGGGCGCGGGTCGAGCCGGGGCGCGAGCCCGGGGTCGGGGCGCGGAAAGCGCTCGCCCACCCCCGGAAGAGGGTAATAATCGAGCCCGCTCGTGGTGTTAGCGTCGATCTCGAGCGAGAGTTCCTGAACCTCCGAAAGCGTGAAGTGCTGAAGCAACACGGCGCCGCCGCTGTTGGACGCCCCGCCCGCCAGCCACCTGCTTCCGAGGCGTTGACTGTAGACCCCGTAGCGGGCCGCGGCCAGCGGGTGGGCACAGACCACCTTGAGTACCAGGGTCGAGCCGAGACAGCTCACCGCCTCACCCGGGTGGGCCGCGCCGGCGGCGATCACCGCGGCCGTGCTGTCCGTGGTCCCGGCCAGGATCAGCGTCGCGGGCGACAGACCCAGGTCGGCGGCCAGCCCCGGGGCCAGGATGCCGATGCGGGTTCCGGGGGCCAGGACCCGCGGCAGCGCGATTCCGGCCGGCAGCAAGCGCCTGACCCAGGCGGGCCAGACCAGCCGTTGTGCATCAAAGCCCAGCTTGAGCGCATTGTTCCAGTCGCTGTACCCATAGCGCCCGCAGAGCCGTCCACTGACCCAGTCCGCCTGATGCAGGGCCAAGAGGGGCCGGGGGGTGCGGTGTTCCTGTGCCAGGTGGATCAGCTTGGCCAAGCTCGCACTGGGGCCCAGCGCGGGGCTATCGGCGGGTGCCGGTCCCGCGACCGCGGCGGCGGACGCCACCGCCCGGCGGTCGTTGTACATCAGCGCCGGTCCGACTGGGGCGCCGTCCGCCGCGGCCAGCAGCAGGGTCGACGAGGTCCCGTCCACCGCCAGCGCGACGCACCGCCGCTCAGGCAGTTGGTCCGCGAGGCCGCGCAGCACGCTGCGCACCGCCTCCCACCACAGCCCCGGCGCCTGCTCCGAGTGTCCCGTCGCGCTGCTGCGGGGCGGCGGGAGCCCAACCCGCGAGCCTGCCAGCGGGGTCCCCTGCGCGTCGACCGCAATGGCCCGGCAGCCCGAGGTGCCGAGGTCGATGCCGATCCAATAGCGCGCTGCTTTCGTCATCCTGAGTAATGAGTCAAAGACGGTGCAGTTCCAAAAAGGTCATGGGGATGGGGTTGCGCTCATCGGCCGGGTGGCGGTGGCGGGCGACCTCCCGCCAGGCGGCCGGGGTCCAGGGCGGGAACCAGGTATCGCCGACGGGCGCGGCATGGACCTGCGTGAGATAGAGCCGGTCCGCCGACGGCAGGGTCTGGGCGTAGAGGCTGGCACCGCCGATGACCATCAGCTGCGCCTCCCCGTGCGCTGCGGCGAGAGCCGCCGCCAGGGAGCCCACCGGGGTGGCACCCGGAGCCGCGAAGGCCGGGTCATGGGTCAGCACCAGGTGGCGCCGCCGCGGCAGGAGACCCGGCAGGGATTCCCAGGTGCGCCGGCCCATGAGGATGGTCCGCTCCAGCGTCAGCCGCCGGAAGTGGGCCAGATCCGCGGGCAGGCGCCAAGGCAGGGCATTGTCGCGGCCGATGACCCCGTTGTCGGCGACCGCGACGACCAGGCACAAGAGCGGTCGCGGGGCCTCGCCGCAGCGCCTCAGGAACGGGCGCCGGCCGATTGGGCAAGCGGCTCGGGGGCCGACCATAGCCGCTCCAGGTTGTAGAAATCACGCACCTTGGGGAGCATCACATGGACCACGACCCCGTTGAGATCCACTAGCGCCCATTCACCCTCGTTGAGCCCTTCGGTGCCCAACGGCGCCTCGCCGGCCTCCTTGGAGCGGAAGGCGACCGTTTCGGCGATCGCCTTGACGTGCCGGTCCGAGGTCCCGCTGGCCACGATCATATAGTCCGTGACGGCGGTCTTGCCGCGCACGTCCATTACCTGGATGTCCCGGGCCTTCATATCGTCCAGGGTCTCCACCACCAGTTGCCTGAGTGTTTCGAGCTGCATGCGGTCTCCTCTGCTTAAGGGTTTGTGGAAAAGGGTTCATCGATACAGGCCGGCCTGCGCGATGATGGCGAGCACCGGGTCCGGGACCAGATAGCGGGTGCTCAGTCCCTGCCGGATCAGGTCGCGCACCCGGGTCGAGGCGATGTCTACCTGGGTCACGGGCTGGAACAGGATGCGCCCGGCAGGGACGGTACGCAGCGCCCCTGGGCCGTCGCAGGTCCGTCCGGCACACAGGACCTCCAACCGCGGGGCCAGCGGGCCCGCGACCCCGGGCCGCTGCATCACCACCAGGTGGGCGAGGTCCAGGATCTCGCGCGCCCGGTGCCAGTCGGCAAAGCCCCGGAAGGCATCGCCGCCCAGCAGCAGGCACAGCGGTAGCCCCGTGCCCAGCTCGGCCCGCAGAGAGGCGAGCGTGTCGTAGGAGAAGGACCCGCCGGGCCGCTCCAACTCCCGTGCGTCCACGCTGAATCCCGGCTGGCCGGCGATGGCGGCCGCCAGCATGGCGAGCCGCAAAGGCGGCGGCGCCACCGGTTGGGGACGGTGGACCGCGTGGTTCAGCGGGATAAAGCGCACTTGCGCAAGCCCCAGCAACTGGAGGCAGTCCAGGGCCGGGCGCAGGTGCCCGAAGTGGATGGGGTCGAAGGTACCGCCCAAGACGCCGATCATGGTCGGGTGGTTCCGACCACGCGGCGCCCCGGCGCGGCGGGCAGGGCGGGGGCGAGACTAACCCACATGCCCCTGCGCGACCGCTGGCGGCGGTCCGTCCGGGGGCGGGAGCGGGGGCCGGCACCGCAGCGCCGGCCTGGTCCGCTCACCGGTGGGTCTCTGGGTCTGGGCCTGGGGCAAGGTCTCCTGGCTCTCGGACGGCGGTCATTCAGGACGCTGGTAGCCTAACCATAGCAGAACCCGCGGGGCTTGTCCCGGGACCAGCCACGCCTGCCGCGTCGAACCCAGCGCGCCGCTGCCGCGACAAGACCCCGCCCGCGCCTTATCATTGGCCCGGTCATCGACTGTCGAGGTACCTGCCACATGCCCACCCTGCGCATCCTGACCAACGCCCAGGTCGCGGCCCCGAACCGCGCCGACCTGTTCGCCCGCGCCTCGCGCACCGTTGCGGAACTGCTCGGCAAGCCCGAGGCCTACGTCATGATCATCCTGGAGGATGGGCGCGACCTCTTTTTCGCCGGCAGCTGCGACCCGGCCGCCTATGTGGAGTTAAAGAGCATCGGCCTGCCCGAACTCAAGACGGCACACTACTCCCGCGTCCTGTGTGACTTGCTTGCCGAGACCCTGGCCGTGCCCGCCGAGCGCGTCTACATCGAGTTCGCCGCCCCGCCCCGGCACCTGTTCGGGTGGAACGGCGGGACCTTTTAGCCTCGGACGGCCCGGACTTAGCCACCTGATTTCGCGAGCCCTGGTGCCACGGTTACCGGCCGCCAGGCGCACGTGATCGACCAATCGAGCCACGCACAACAGGAGCGCAAAGTGTCCGCGACTGACTCACCGCAGAGGCTCGGCAGCCTCGTCATCGGTGCCATCGGGGTGGTCTTCGGCGATATCGGCACCAGCCCGCTCTATGCCCTGCGGGAGACCTTTGCTGGCCATCATCCGATTCCGGTCACCGCGGCCTCGGTACTGGGTGTGCTATCGCTCGTCTTTTGGACCATCATGGTGCTGGTGTCGTTGAAATACGTCATTATTATCATGCGGGCCGACAATCGCGGGGAGGGCGGGAGTCTGGCCCTGCTCGCGCTGGTCACGGGAATCACGCGCAACTCGCGCCTGGCCCATGTGGTGGCCCTGCTGGGGGTCTTCGCCGCCGCCCTGTTCTATGGCGACAGTATGATTACGCCCGCGATTTCGGTGCTGAGTGCGGTCGAGGGTCTGGAGGTCGTCACGCCCCGCTTTGCGGCCTTTGTCCTGCCCATTACGATTGCGGTACTGACCGTACTCTTCGCTATCCAAAAGCGGGGTACTGGGGTGGTGGGGATGCTGTTCGGGCCTGTGATGTGCGCCTGGTTCGGGGTGCTGGCGATCCTTGGCGTTCTGAGTATTGCGCAGCGACCGGAAGTGCTGGCGGCACTCAATCCGGTCCATGCGTTGCACTTCATCGCCGCCCATCCCTGGCTGAGCTTCCTGGCGCTCGGTGCCATCGTGCTGGCCGTCACCGGCGGTGAGGCGCTCTATACGGATATGGGGCACTTCGGTCGCTTTCCCATTCGGCTCGCCTGGTTCGGCCTGATCCTGCCCGCGCTGGTCATCAACTATTTCGGTCAGGGTGCGCTCCTGCTTGCCGATCCCGCGGCGGTGCAGAATCCCTTTTATCTGCTCGCCCCGGCCTGGTCCCTGATCCCGCTGGTGGTGCTCGCCACGCTCGCCACCGTGATCGCCTCGCAGGCGGTGATCTCGGGGGCCTTCTCGGTGGCCCGGCAGGCGGTGCAGCTCGGCTATCTGCCGCGCATGGAGATCGTGCAGACCTCGGGCTCGGCCATGGGTCAGATCTATGTGCCCTTCACCAACTGGACCCTGTATCTGGCGGTAATGGCCCTGGTGCTGGGTTTTCAGTCGTCCAGCAGCCTGGCCGCCGCCTACGGCATCGCCGTCACCGGCACCATGATGATCGACACCATCCTGATCGCCTTCGTGATGCTACTGCTGTGGCGCTGGCACTGGCTGGTCGTCGCGCTGGTCGCGGGCGCTTTCTTGGCCGTGGATCTGGCCTTCTTCAGTGCCAATGCGGTCAAGATTCCGCAGGGTGGTTGGTTTCCCCTGGTCATCGGGCTGGTCTCCTTCACTGTACTGACGACCTGGAAGCGCGGTCGCCAACTGCTGTTCCGCAAGATGTCGGAACTCTCGGTGCCGCTCAAGGCATTTCTCGCCTCGATCGGCAGCGACGTCCCGCGTCCGCAGGGAACCGCCGTATTTATGACCAGTAACCAGGAAGGGGTGCCGGCCGCACTGCTGCACAACCTGGCACACAATAAAGTCATCCATGCGCGGATCCTGCTGGTGACGGTGATCACGGCGGAGATTCCGGTGGTGAATCACGCCGAGCGACTGGAGTTGACCGCCCTCGGCAAGGGCTTCCATCGCCTGATCATCAAATACGGCTTCATGGAGCAGCCGGACATTCCGGCCGCCATGCAACAGTGTGCCGCCCTGGGGCTGGAGTTGGATCTGGCGGCCACGTCCTTCTTCGTGAGTCGCGAGATCATCATGCCCAGCCTGCAACCGGGGATGGCCCTGTGGCGCGAGCGCCTGTTCCGGCAGATGTCCACGAATGCGCTCAGTGCCACCGAGTTTTTCCAGATTCCCACCAATCGCGTGGTCGAACTCGGCACCCAGATAGAGATCTGAACTCAGGCACGGTTCTTTTTCGCGCCGTTGTCGTAATCGAGGTTATCGTAGCGCCCCGGATTCCCTCGCACGCCAAATTGCAGCGATTCTTCGATTACGACAACGACAACGACAACGAGTATGTTGGTGTTTAACCTGTTCTTGACTCGCTACCTGGCGGGCCGATCAGCTCATGGCCGCCCGATCAGCACATAGATCGTACTCTCGCCCGAACTGGTGACGCCGAGCCCGAGGTACGCCAGGCCGAGCCAGGTGTCCGAGCCGAAGAAGACGCTCGCCCCGGAGCGGGTCGCCTCCCGGCTGATGACCACGCGCTCCCCGGCCGGGCGGCCGAAGTCGCCGTCGGACAGCCAGCCGGCCTCCAGCGATGCCCCCAAATAGAGCCCGCGGCCCAGCGGCGGCGACAGCGAGGCGATCTGGCGGTAGTAGACCAGGGCGCCGAAGGCCATATCATTGCCGCGGAACTGCTCGTTGGCATAGCCGGAGAGATTGAGGAAGCCGCCCAGAGAGAATTGGTCATAGTAGGGCATGTTGGCACCGAAGCTGGTTCCGCCCTTCAGCTTGAGGCTGAAGGTATTGGCGCCGAAACTGTAGGCGGCCTCGGTGTTGAGCAGCGTACGCGAGTATTGTACGTCGGCCCCCAGTGCCTTGAGCGGGTTCATGAGGTCGAGCGATAGCCGGGTGCCCGAGCGCGCCAGACCGCCGCTGTCGAGGGTGTCGTAATAGAGGCGGGCGCGCAACCCGGTGTCGGTCACCCGGCCGACCGGCAGTTGCGGCAAGCCGGTATCGAGCGCGACCTGCGTCTGCCCGTAATAGAGGCCCACGCGTACCTCGGTGCCGCCCAGGGTGGTGCCCAGGTCCGCGCCGATCCGCCCGCGCGTCACGTCGTAGCGAGCGACCCGTTGCTCACCCACGAAGACGCTGTCGGGGGTCATCTTGAGGCCCGCGAAGGGGGCGACGAAGAGCGCCCGGTCGAGGTCCAAGGGCTGGTAGAACTCACTGTAAAGGCTCGGGGCATTACCGAGCTTGATCTCGGTGCTCCAGGCCGCCCCCAACGGGTTGACCCAGGTCTGATTGTAGGTGGCGCGCAGGCCGAAGCGGCTGTCGCCCTTGTTATCGCTCAAGAGGCCCAGTCCGAAGCCCAGATAGCCCGGCCCCCAGGCCTTCTCCACCGCATTGACGATGAGCCGGTCGCTGCCGTCCGGCGCGCTCTGGAAGCGGTAGCTGATACGCTCGAAGTCGGCCCGCCCGTAGACCTTCTGAATGTTGTCCACCAACTGCTTGCGGTCCAGGGGCCGGTCGCGCTGGTCCGCGATCAAGTCATCAAAGACCCCGACATTCACCGTCTCCAGGCCCTCGATCTTCACCTCCCCGACCTGCCGGACGGGGTGGCCTGGGCCGAAGCGGCCGCGCTTCCAGGCGTCATACTGCGCCGCGCTGACGCTGTAGCGGGCGAGTTGGGGTGCCGTCTTGCGGGCCGCGGTGACGCCGGTCGCGATGGCATCCTTGGCGCGATTGAAGTCGCTGGAAGTTATATCGCCCAGGTCCGGTTCGATCAGCACGTCGCGCCCACGATCGATCTCGTTGAGCGAGACCTCGACATTCTGCTGGGTCAGGATCGCGATCATCTGCCCGGTAACCCCGAGGATATCGCCGAGCTTGTCCCGCGGCAGATAACCGCCCCCCAGATTGACCGCGATGATCGCGTCTACCCCCAGGCGGCGGGCCACGTCGATAGGCAGATTACGCACCAGGCCGCCGTCCACGTAGAGATGATTTTCCCACTCCATGGGCGCGAAGAGTGTGGGCACCGACATACTGGCGCGCATGGCCACCGGCAGGGGGCCCCGGTCGAAGACCTTCATCTGCCCGTCCTCCAGGTTGGTGGCCACGGCGCGGAAGGGGATCGGCAGGTCGTCGAAGGACTGGACCGTCTCCGCGCCCTTCACCAGGTCATTAAAAAACAACTGCACCTTCTGACCCGCGATGGCCCCCGCGGGCAGCTTGAGCTTGCCCTTGCGCACCCCGATGCTGAAGTCGAAGGTCGGGTTGGACGACATCTCCTTGCGGCGGGCCGGCCAGTCGCGGCGCGGCGGGTCGTCATTGAAGAGGACGCTCCAATCGACCTCCGTCACCCGCCGCTCCAGCTCCTCGGGCGTCAGCCCGGCGGCGTAGCTGCCGCCCACCAGGGAACCCATGCTGGTGCCCACCACCACGTCGACCGGGATACGCAATTCCTCCAGGATTTTGAGTACCCCGATATGGGCCGCCCCCCGTGCCCCGCCCCCGCTCAGCACCAGGCCGATCCGCGGACGGTGCGGCGCCGCGCCCGCATCGGCCGCCGCGGTGAGTGAGGGCGCGGCCAGGCACAGGGCGGCCAACGTGGTAGCGAGCAGGGTCAAGAGGTACCGTTTCATCGGGGTCTCGTCGGGTCGGGCGGGGTGGGCGCTCGGAGTCGTTGGCGCAGCGGCCGTACGGGTGCGCAAAGGTATCAGAAATCAATGACCGAATAGCGTACTGCTCAGCCGCCGGGCAGCGCGATGATGGCCAGTGTGCCGCGCGGCGGTGGGTATCGACAACGGTGCCCCCGGCCTGCGCCCGGAGCGAGCCACGCGGCGCGCCCTAGGCGTCCGTCGTCCTCTTCATCAGCAGGATGGCGAGCGCGATCGACTGCAACTTGCTCTGCGGGCCGTCCACGCGCGAGGGCACCACGACCGGCGTCCGGCAGCCCACCACCACCCCCGCGAAGACCACCTTCACCCAGATCTGCAGCGCCTTGTAGATGGCGTTGCCCATGTTGATGTCGTGTGCCAGCAGGATGTCCGCGCGGCCAGCCACCTCACCCGTGATGCCCTTGTGCTCGGCCGCATAGCGGGAGATCGCGTTGTCCAGCGCGATCCGCCGGATCGCCGCCGCCGGCCCCACCAGGGTCGCGTCGAGGATCCCGTGGCTCCAGGCCTCATGGATCGTCTTGATCGCGTCGGCGTCGTCGGCCGCCGCCACGGCGATGTGCGCGCGCAGGCCGAGCGCCTTCACGTGCTCGACCAAGTCTTCGGTTCTGTGAATCATCAGGTGCACCTGGTCGCTGGGCCGCCCACCGGCCCTGGCACTGCTGTCCGCGGCGAGCGGCATCCCCGAGGTGGAAACAATGGACCGATTGTGGACGATTCGCGGCCGCCGCGTCCAGTTGACCGCCTCGGTGTTGGTCATGAACGGTCTTGGACACCCCGGCGCCGCCGTAGGGGCGGGTTTGAAACCCGCCCCTGAAACCCGCCCCTGGGTGGTTGCATCGCGGCGGGACCTGGCCACCACGGATGAGCCCGACCCGACTCTCACGGGATCCTCATCGCCCCTCGGTTTTCGGTTTGTCGCGACCAAGAAACCCCAATCGATCAGAGAATTGTGCCTCGCTGATCACCGCACACTGAGCACATGATCGATATAGCGGTCATAGGCGGCCAGGGCCGCGTCATACTCGGCAAAGAAGGGGGCGGGCAGGGCCCGGGTGGCGGGGAAATCGGCGAGCCCCTCCAAGGCCAGGATGCTCCGCAGGTGCGCGCTCATGTCCGCCATGCAGGCGCGTGCGGTCTCATCGGTCTGGGTCAGGGCCAGCAGGGATTCATGGGAGACGGTGGTCATCGTGGGGTGCTCGCTCCGCTCGTGAGTGACTGCGAAAGTCGCAATGATCCCGCTCCGCCGCCGCGGGCGCACGCGACCGCCGGTCGGTTGCGGCGCGCCTGGACTGCTGCCCCGTCCGGGGAGTCGTCGCGTAACCGGCGGTTCATATGAGGGTATCCTACACGCGCCGACCGGCCGCGCACATCGTTCCCGCGGGGACCGCCGTTCCCGGGAGCGGTCTTTTCGGGCTTCCTGCTAAGATACGCGGCTCGCCCCAAGAATCTGAGTATCCGAACCATGTCCGAGACCTTGCGCATCGCCACCCGCAAATCACCGCTCGCCATGTGGCAGGCGGAGCACGTGACCGCCGCCCTGGTGGCCGTCCACCCGGGGCTGCGGGTGGAGATCATCGGTATGACCACCAAGGGGGACCGCATCCTTGATGCACCGCTTGCCAAGGTCGGCGGCAAGGGTCTGTTCGTCAAGGAGCTGGAGCAGGGGATGCTGGCCGGCGAGGCGGACCTCGCGGTGCATTCCCTCAAAGACGTGCCGGTCGAGTTCCCGGAGGGCCTGCACCTGCCGGTGATCCTGGAGCGCGAAGACCCGCGCGACGCCTTCGTCTCCGGGCGCTTCGCGTGCCTGGATGAGTTGCCCCAGGGCGCCTGCGTGGGCACCTCCAGCCTTCGCCGCCAGTGTCAGATCGCTGAGCGCCGCCCGGATCTGCGCATCGAACCCCTGCGCGGCAACGTCAACACCCGCCTGGCCAAGCTCGATGCCGGTGACTACGACGCCATCATCCTGGCCGCGGCCGGGCTGATCCGCCTGGGCTTCGAGTCGCGCATCAAGAGCTTCATCACCGCGGAGCAGAGCCTGCCGGCGATCGGCCAGGGCGCCATCGGCATCGAGTGCCGGGCGGTCGACCCGCGCGTCCATGCCCTGATCGCCACGCTCCACCACGAGCCCACTGCCCTGCGGGTGCGGGCCGAGCGCGCCATGAACGCCCGCCTGCACGGGGGCTGCCAGGTACCGATCGCGGGCTACGCGACCCTGACCGACGGGCGCCTGCACCTGCGCGGCCTGGTGGGCGACCCGGACGGTTCGCGCATCCTGCGGGCGCAGGCCGAAGGCCCGCAGGAGGACCCGGAGGCGCTGGGCACGGCAGTGGCCGACGCCCTGCTGGCCCAGGGCGCGGGCGAGATCCTGAGCGCCCTGCAAGCCTGATGAGCACCCCGATGAGCATCGCCGACGCCCTGGCGGGCATCGGGGTCCTGGTTACCAGGCCCGCGGCGCAGGCGCAGCCCCTGTGCCGGCTGATCGAGTCCGCCGGTGGCCGGCCCCTGGCCTTCCCGACGCTGGAAATCTGCCCGGTCGCCGACCCGGGGCCGGCCCGCGCCCGGCTCGGCGAGGCCTGGGACCTGATGGTCTTCACCAGCCGCAATGCGGTCGAACTGGCGCTCGCCCTCGGGTGCGAAGGGACCTGGCCGCGGGCGGCGCTGCTCGCGGCGATCGGGCGCGCGACCGCCGCCGCCCTGACCGCGGCCGGGCGCGCCCCCGATCTGGTCCCGCCCGAGCGCTCCGACAGCGAGGCCCTGACCGCCATGCCCGAACTGGCCGCGATGGACGGCCGGCGGGTCCTGATCGTGCGCGGCGAGGGCGGGCGCGCCCTGCTCGGCGACGTGCTGGCCGGCCGCGGGGCCCAGGTCCAGTTCGCGGAAGTCTATCGGCGCCGGCGCCCGGCGGTCGACGCCGAGGCCCTGATCGCGCGCTGGCCGACGACGGTCGGGCTCGCCATCGCCACCAGTGACGAGGTCCTGCTCAACCTGGTCGAGATGCTGGGTGCCGCGGGGCAGGACCTGCTGCTCGCCACCCCGCTCGTGGTGATCAGCGAGCGCACGGCGGACACGGCGCGGGGGCTCGGGTTTACGCGGGTGCGGGTGGCCGAGCGCGCCGAGGATCAGGCGATCCTCCGCGCGCTCGTTGAGTTGGCGGGCGAGGCCGGGTCCTGAGGGGTCGCGGCGGACCTGCAAACGTGCCCGTCGGCGAGAAGATCGCCGAGCCGGTCAGCGACCGGGACATCATCGCCCGCTATCGTGGTCTCGACAGTCCGCGGTGACCACCGACCACCCATCCCAGCCAAGAGGAAACAGCATGACAGCCGTCGCCTACCTGAAGCTCTACCTGCTCACGGTCCCGGTCTTTCTGGCCATCGATATGGTCTGGCTCGGGGTCATCTCCCGGGCGTTCTACCAAGAGCACCTGGGATACATCCTGAGCCCCACGGTGAACTGGCCCGCCGCCATCCTCTTCTACCTGGTCTTCGTGGTCGGCATCCTCTACTTCGCGGTGGCCCCGGCCCTGGCCCGGGGGTCCTGGTGGCGGGCGGTGCAAAACGGACTGCTGTTCGGCTTCTTCACCTATGTGACCTACGAACTGACCAATCTGGCGACTCTGCCCAAGTGGCCGCTCACCATCGTCCTGGTCGACACCCTGTGGGGCATGGCCCTGTGCGCCGGCGTGGCGCTGCTGAGCTATCTGATCGGACGGCGGCTTCAGGGCGCTTGACCGGGCCGGGTTTTCGATTCTTTGCGACCCTCGGGCGAATTCGGTTTCTGATGGGTTGGCGTCGCACGGGTCAGGTGTGGCGAGGGGATCCTGCGGGCGCGCCGCCCCGGGGTCCGCTGCGCGAACGGGTTGTCGGTGGCCACAACGACGATCAAGGCCCGGACGCCCCGAGCTTGGCCCGCGGCACCGCAGTCGGCAAATTAAGGGTTTCCCCGCTCAGGGAATTCCCTTAACATCCCACCATCCGCAAACGACCGACCGACTTCCCACCCCCGTCACCCGGGCAGGAGGGGGTGGGCCGGCCCACATAAACGGTTGGTAACGATGAGAAAGACCCTGATCAGCTCGGCCCTGGCGGCACAGATGCTCGGCGCCGGCATGGAGGCGCGCGCGAATCTCCTGCCGGACCAGTCAGGCCCCTCACAGGCCGGCGTCGCCTCCTACTACGCGGACCGCTTTCACGGTCGGCGCACCGCCAGTGGCGAGCGCTATGACCGCAACGCCTTCAGCGCGGCCCACCGCACACTCCCCATGGGGACCCAGGTGCGGGTCACCGATATCAACTCCGGCGATAGCGTAGTGGTGCAGGTCAACGACCGCGGCCCCTTCGCGCGCGGCCGTGTCATCGACCTCTCGCGTGCCGCCGCCTCCGAGATCGGACTTACCCGCCGGGGGCTGGCCGACGTTCAAGTGGAGGTGCTCAACCGCTCCGCGCCCCTGACCCTGAGCGACCTGTTCTAAGGCCCTGACCGCCCGCCCGCGTCGGTTACTGCGCGGGCTCTTCCACCCGCCGGATCGCGATGCGCCGCACCAGCACGGCAGCAATCCGCTCGACCTCGTGGGGGAAGTTGCGCTGGTAGGCTGTTTCGCGACTCGATCACTTGGGAGACCGGCATGACTGACGAGAATCCATTGGTGCTGCGCCAAGACGAGGCCGGGGTCACGACCCTGACCCTCAACCGGCCGGCGGCGCGCAACGCCCTGTCGCGCGGCATGATCGCGGCCCTGCGCGAGGCCGTGGGCGCGCTTGCCGCTGATGCAAGCGTACGCGTGGTGATCCTGACCGGCGCCGGCCCCGGCTTCTGCGCCGGCCATGACCTGAAGGAGGTGCGCGCCCACCAGGACGAGCCCGGCTACGCGGAGGCCCTGTTCGGCGAGTGCGCCGAGTTGATGCTGGCGATCGTGCGGCTGCCCAAGCCGGTGATCGCCCAGGTCCACGGTGTAGCGACCGCCGCCGGCTGCCAATTGGTCGCGACCTGCGACCTGGCCCTGGCCGCCGCGGACGCCCGCTTCGCCACCCCGGGGGTGAACATCGGGCTCTTCTGCTCGACACCCATGGTCGCCCTGTCGCGAAACGCCAGCCCCAAGCAGGCGATGCAGATGTTGCTGACCGGCGACCTGATCGACGCCCAGACGGCGTTGCGCTTCGGCCTGGTGAACGAGGTGGTGCCGGCGGAGGGGCTCGCCGAGCGCACCGCGGCCGTGGCCCGGCAGTTGGCCGCCAAGTCGGCGCTGACCCTTGCGATCGGCAAGGATGCCTTCTACCGCCAGCTCGAGATGCCGCTCGCCGCGGCCTACGACTATACCCGCCAGGCTATGGTCGAGAACCTGCAAACCCTGGATGCGCGCGAAGGGATCGCCGCCTTCATCGACAAGCGCCCGCCGCTGTGGTGTGGGCGCTAGGGCCACCAAGCGCACACGGGTTTGTAGGTCGGCCTTCAGGCCGACCGCGGTGCCCCCGGTCGGCCTGAAGGCCGACCTACAACGGGGCGCGAACCACCGCCCGGGCGGCCGGAGTGATGATCAAGGCGTGAGAAATTCCCGGACCCGGGGTTACGGAATACCCAGGATCTTGTGCGTCTGCAGGCTCAACCGCCAGCGCGGGTGGGCCTTGCAGTAGGCGACGGCCAGCGCGGTGTTGGCGGTGCGCTCCGGGCCGTCCATGGGCTGGAGGAAGAAGTGCCGGAAGGGCAGATCGGTAAAGCGCTCCGGGGGCGCGTCCGGCTGCGGGTAGACGAGCTTGAGCTCATGCCCGCGCGTGAGGCGCAGCCCGGCGGCGGCCTTGGGGCTCACGCAGACCCAGTCGATCCCCGGCGGGGCCGCCCGGGTGCCGTTGGTCTCGACCGCGATCTCGAAGCCCTGGGCGTGCAGGGCCGCGATCAGGGGCGGGTCCAGTTGCAGCAGCGGCTCACCGCCGGTGCAGACCACGTAGGGTGAGGCTTCCGGCCCGGCGTCCGCCGGCCAGGCGGCGCAGACCCGCGCGGCGAGCGCGGCAGCGTCCGGATAGCGCCCGCCCCCCTCCCCGTCGGTGCCTCGGAAGTCCGTGTCGCAGAAGGTGCAGACCGCCCGCGCGCGATCCTGGGCGCGGCCGGACCAGAGGTTGCAGCCGGCGAAGCGGCAGAACACGGCCGCCCGCCCGGTGCGGGCGCCCTCGCCCTGGAGGGTATAGAAGACCTCCTTCACCAGATAGGTCATGAGGGCAGGGCCGGACCCAGGTCACCCCAGCACAGGCTGACCCCGCAGCCGGGGGTCTCGTGCAGGTCGATGCGCCCGAGCGCGGGCAGGGCGGCGGCACACTCACCGCGGATCCAGCGCACCAGACTCCCCGCATCGGCGGCCGGCAACCCCGGCAAGGCGTCGAGCCGGTGGTGGTCGAGCCGCGCATAGACCGGCTCGAACAGGCGCTTCACGTCCCCGTAGTCCACCGTCCAGCCGAGCACCTCATCGAGCGGCGCGCACAGGTGCAGGCGCAGCAGATAGCTGTGGCCGTGCAGGCGCCGGCGCGGATCGCCCGCCGGGGCGCGCGCGAGGCTCAGGGCCCCCTCGAAGCGGCGCTCCTTCCAGATGCGGTAATGGGCGCCGTCGTAGTGGCAGCCCGCGGTCGCCGTCTCATAGACGCTCACCCAGGACAGGGCCGGCACCCCGGGCCGCAAGCGCTGCCAGAGCCAGTGCGCGAGCAGTTCGCTCGTGGGATTCTCAAGGCCTGGGAGGTCGTTCAGACACCCCTGGTGCAGTTCAGCCTGGAGCGGCGCCCAGAGGGCCTCGAGCTGGTCGAAATCCATGCCCATATCCGCCCCCGCCAGGTCCTGATCGGCGTGCAGGATGACCTCGAACCCGTGGCCGTGCATCCGTCCGCAGGGGTGCCCGGGCGGGACCCGCGGCAGCCGGTGGGCCGCTTCGAAGCGGAAGCGCCGCCACAGATGGACGTGCTCGGCGCCGTCCAGGTCCGCACCCTGGTCGTGCGTGCTGCGCACCCCCACGCTCGCGATCCCCGGCACCGCCAGGCCGCCGCGGACCCAGCGGGCGAGGTTCTCGTCGGTCGGGACCGCCAGGTGCTCGTTCAGATCCCGGTAGTCGAGCGCAGCGACACAGGTCCGGAGCGCCGCGCTCAGCGCATCCGTCTCCCCCCCGGGGAAGGGCGCCCAGTCCGTCGGCAGCGCGGCGCGCACCCGCGCGAGGAAGCTGTGCCCGTGCAGGCGCCGGGCGCGGTGTCCCGCGGGCAGGATGGCGACCCGGCGGGCGGCTTCGAAGGGCGCGGCGGCCAGGTGGAAGAGCTGCGCGTCCATCTCAGGCCCCCCCGAAACGGACCGCCAGCGGGTCGACCAAGCCCGCCTCCGCAAAGCCCTTGGCCCGCAGTTGGCAGGAGTCGCACCGACCGCAGGGGCGCGCGTCCGCCCCCGGGTCATAGCAACTGCTGGTGAGCCCATAATCCACCCCGAGTTCGAGCCCGCGCCGGATGATCTGCGCCTTCGTCAGATCGATCAGCGGCGTGTGGACCTTGAGCCGCTGCCGCCCCTCGACCCCCGCCGCGGTCGCCAGGTTCGCCAACTGCTCGAAGGCCGCGATGAACTCGGGCCGGCAGTCGGGGTAGCCCGAGTAGTCGAGCGCGTTGACCCCGATGAAGATGTCGCTCGCCCCCAGGACCTCCGCCCAGGCCAGCGCGAAGGACAGGAACACCGTATTGCGCGCCGGCACATAGGTAACCGGAATCCCCGCGCCCATCGCCGCCGGGTCCCGCCCCTTGGGCACGGCGATGTCCGCCGTCAGCGCCGAACCGCCGAAGCGGCGCAGGTCGATGTCCGCGATCACGTGCTCCGCCACGCCCAGCGCCGCCGCGACCCGCTGGGCGAACTCAAGCTCCACCAGGTGGCGCTGGCCATAGCGGAAGGACAGGGCGTAGGGGGTAAAGCCCGCGGCCTTGGCGATGGCGAGCGCGGTGGTGGAGTCGAGTCCACCGCTCAAGAGGACGACTGCGTTCTTCATGGGCTGCTGTTAGGGTGGGCTGGGGTCGGGGACGGCAACCGGAGATAGTCACATCCCGGCGGGGTCGATGACAACAGGTGCGCTGGTTCTGCCGGGTGCGGTCGGCGACGAGTGCCCCGGTCGTCGTTCGCCGCCGCGCCATCCCTGCGGGGTGCGCTATTCGGGGCCTGCCGGCCACACCCGCGCCAGCAGCGCCTCGAGGTCCGCGTCCTGGCGCACGGCCAGTGCCTGCGCCAGGCGCTGCCGCAGGCGCTCATTGCCGCGATAGGCGGCCAGGTCGCGCAGGAGTTGTTGCGCGATGCGCCGCTCGCCGTCCGCGATCAGGCCCAGCAGCCAGTCGAGGGCCGCCTCGCTGCGGTGCAGGACCGCCCCCTTGAGCAGGACCCGGGCGGCGGCATCCTTGTAGGGCTCGGCGTCCCAGCGGGTGCGCAGTTCGGCGAAGGCCTCCGGGAGCCTGGACTCGCCCAGGGCCAGGGCGGCGAGTTCGCGCAGGGTGGGATCGCCGCGGTCCAGAAAGGCCCCCACGAAGGTGGCGCAGGGTGCCGCGTCGAGCCGCAGCAGGGCGAGCAGGCAGGCCCCGGTGACCTCGGGCTCCGGGTCCCCGGCCTGGGCCTTGGTGCGCAGTACGGACTCCGCGGCGATGGGCTCGCAGCAGGCGATGGCGTCCATCACCCCGGCTCGCACCCGGGTTTCCGGGTCGGCCAGCAATGCGGTCAGTTCCGGCAGGGCACGGCCATAGGCGGTCGCGGCCAGGCCCATGGCGCAGGTCACGCGGCAGTCGACCGCGCTATCCTGGCTGCCGCCCCAGACGGGTTCCGGTTGGTGCAGGCGGATGCCCTCCAGGAAGAACTCGACATGGGTGCAATCCAGGGCCACCAGGGCGCGCGCGATGGCGCCCTTGGCGGTGCACTGGGGGTCCGGCGCGTGGGGCAAGGCCGCGAGGCGGCGGAAGGCGGCGATCAGGTCCGGCTCCAGGGGATAGACCAGCCCGTCGCCCGCGTGGCTGGCGGCGGCGGCCACCAGGCGGTAGTTGGGGTCGGCCAGGGCCGGGCGCAGGACCGCGAGGTCCGCAGCGCCGCCCGCCACGGCCGCCCGCAGGTCGGCCAGGCGCTCGGTTACGTGGGCATCGGTGTCGGTGCGGCGTTTTGCCATTGCTGTGGGAGTGGTTAGGGGCTAGTGGTCAGTGGTCAGTGGTCAGTAGTCAGTGGCCAGTGGCTGGTATCTTGGTCATACTTCTGGCTAACCGGCGTCGTCGGGTGGACCAGCGTAGCGCAGTCCACCGGCGGCGGTGCGGGATTCGGTGGACTGCGCTTGCGCTTGTCCACCCTACGGCCTGACCACTAGCCACTGACCACTAGCCACCGAAATGCTCGTCTACCTGCATGGACTCAACAGCTCCGGCCGCTCCGCCAAGGCCACGGCCCTGCGCGCGCAATTGTCGCCCTACCCGGTGCTGGCGCCGGACTATCCGGCTCACCGTCCGCACGAGGCGGTGGCGTTGCTGTCGGCCTTCTTCACGGGCCTGGGGTCGGCGTGCCCGGCCGTCATCGGCAGTTCCATGGGCGGATTCTACGGCCAATGGCTGGCGCGCCGCTTTGCCTTCTCGCACCTCTTTCTGGTCAACCCGGCCCTGACCCCCTGGGACCTGCTCCCGCCCCACCTGGGTGAGACCATGACCACGGCGGCCGGGGAGACCTATCAGGTGACCCGGGAGCTGATCGAGGCGACCCGCCCCTACGGCATCGCCGATCCCTGCGACCGGGTGCCGACGACCGTCTTCCTGGACCGTGGTGACGAGGTGATCGACTACCGGATCGCGGAGTCGGCATACCGGCGCTGCGGCCGGCTCCTGATCTGGGACGGGGGGGATCACGCATTCCAACACCTGGACGAGGCCATCGACGATATCCGCTCCCACCTGAGCGGTCATCGTGCCGAATCGCAGCAGGCGGGCTGAGTCCCGGACGAAGTGTTCTTGTCGCCGCTCAGCCGAACAACCGCCCGGCGATGTGGAACCCGCCCAGATAGGTCCCGAGCGCCGCCCCCAGGCTGCTCAGGAGGAAGACGACGAAGACCCGCGCCACCCGGTTGCGCCACCAGCCGCCGAGCGTCGCGACCTCGGTGCGCAGGCGGCTGAAGTCGCCCACACTCGGCTGGCGCAGCCACAGCTCGACGGCCCCGGTGACCATGCCGGCGCCGATGGCCGGGTGGAGTGTGGTAAGCGGCGCGGCGAGAAAGCCGGCCGCCACCGTCAGGGGATGGCCGCCGGCGATCAGGGTGCCCAGGGCGCAGAGGCCGCCGGTGATCAGGACCCAGGACAGTACGAGGTCCCAGCCCAGTTGCGGGCTCTGGACGAAGCCCCAGGCGAGTCCCCCGAGCACTAGCACCAACACCAGCCAGGGTAGCAGGGCCGGCCAGCGGCTCGGCGTCGGCACCTGCTCCAGTTCGCGCAGGTCGGCCCGGGGGTCCCCGGGGACCGCGTCCAGGTCGCGGGCAAGGCCGTGCAGGTGCCCGGCCCCCACCACCGCCAGGACGCGCCGCGCCCCCACGCGCTGCGTCTCCAGGCGCAGCCGGGCGGCCATGTAGCGGTCGCGCTCCTGAATCAAGGGGACGAACAGGTCTTTGCGGTCCTCGGCGAATTCGGCGAAGGCGGTCTCCAGTACATCCCCTTCCTTGAGTCGTTCCACCTCGTCCTCGGTTACCTTCTCGCTGGAGAGCAGGGCGCTGAAGAGCCCGGCGAACAGGGCGGCGCGGCGCCACCAGCCCAGCCGGGCGGCGATGCGTCGCAAGGTGATGCCGATCTCCCGATCGATCAGGAGGACCGGCAGGCCCCGTGCTTGGGCCAGTTGTACGGCGATGCGCTGCTCGGCCCCGGGTTCGATGCCGAACTGGTCGGCGAGGCGCTGCTGATAGGCCGCGAGCGCCAGGTTCGCCACCACCATGTAGACCCGCCCCTGCCGCATGACCGAGAACAGGTCCATGCGGGCCAGGGCGTTGGGGTCGGTGAGGGCGGCGAAGCGGCTGCGGCACAGTTCGACCGCCACCGCGTCGTAGTCTCCGCCTTCGATCAGCCGCCGCACCTGCGTGGCGCTGACGCGCGAGACGTGGGCGGTGCCCAGCAGGGTGACGCGGGTGGCGCCGATGCTCAACTCGCACTGGGGCTGCGCCGGGAGAGCGTGAGGCAGATCGTCGGACAGATCGTTGGGCGACGCGCTGGGCGGGTCTGCGGACGGTGGCGGCATGAGGCTGGTCCTGATCGGTCTGGCGCGAGGCGTAGTAGCCGCGCATCATAACCCCGGGGCTGGTGTTGGTGCGTCCGGAACGATGACGTAGAATCACCGCCATCCCCGGGTCACTACGCGCCGACCGGGCGCTCGTGCGGCGCGGCGCGGCGCGCTCAAACATTCGCCAGGAACCAGGATGAAGCCCCAACCCATCGGCCGACTCAGTCTCGTCCTTTCACTCTGCGGCCTGCTGTGCAGCGGCTGCGTCATCATGAACGACAAGCGGGCGCTGGCCCTGTATGCCGCGACCGCGGCCTACGAGTCCGCGATCCGCTGGGGCTATTTCGAGACCGCGTTCGGCTATCTGGACCCCGATCTGCGCAAGGGCAAGCAGTTGCCGCCCCTGTACAAGGACCTGCGCCTCACCGGCTATGATGTCGTGCAGCCGCCGATGGAGCAGGAGAAGGGCAAGGCGACCCAGATCGTCGCCATCGACTATCTCCACGAAGACCGGCAGGTGATGATGAGCCTCACCGACCGTCAGGTCTGGCGCTACGACAAGACGCTCAAGAACTGGTGGCTGGTCTCCGGGCTGCCGCCGTTCAAATAGCCTCGCCCGGGCGCCACACCCCGGGCCGCGGAGCGCCCCGCGCCCCCGTGCCGTGCCGCCGCACTTCCCGTTTGCGTGCGCCGGGGGTACCCTCCCGTTTTCCGCCCCGTGCCTGCACCCGCGGCCGGCATCCCAGATCCGGAGGCTCAAGGTTGGATATCGTAAGGTTGGATATCGCCGCACTCAACGCCGACTTCGCGATCCCCGGGACCCTGCACATCGCCGCCGGGCGCGGTGGTCTGCCCATGGTCGAGGTCTACAACGGCCTGGCCAACGCCCTGATCTCACTCGCCGGGGGGCAGGTCCTGTCCTACTGCCCGACGGGCTCGGCGGATGACCTGCTGTTCGTCAGCGAGCGCGCCTGGTTTACCCTCGGCAAGGAGATCAAGGGCGGGGTGCCCATCTGTTGGCCCTGGTTCGGGCCGGACTCGGACGCGGCGGACCTGGACGTGCAGGACCGGGGCATCCATGGGTTCGCGCGCACCCTGCCCTGGTCCATCCTCGCGACCGCGGCCCTTCCGAGCGGGGCCACCCGCGTCACCCTCGGCGTGGCGGACGACGCCGCCACCCGTGCCCTGTGGCCTTACCACTTCAACCTGCTGGTGGAAGTCACCGTGGGGGCGACGCTGACGGTGGAACTGATCACCCGCAATGCCGGCGACCAGGCCTTCCATATCACTCAAGGTCTGCACAGCTACTTTCGGGTCGCCGACGCGACCCAGGTGCGGGTCTTGGGGCTGGCCGGCTGCGACTATATCGACAAGGCCGCCGGGGCCCAAGACGCCATCGTCACCCAGGAGGGGCCGTTGACGGTGGCCGCGGAGGTCAATCGCATCTATGAGTCGGTGCCCCCGGTCCTCGTCATCGAGGACCCGATACTGGCGCGGCGCATCCGCATTACGAGTCGCCACAGCGCCACTACCGTGGTGTGGAATCCCTGGATCGCGACCGCCCGCGCCATGGTGGACCTGGACGACCAGGATTATCGGTACATGCTGTGCGTGGAGACCGTCAACGCCGCCTCCGAGGTGATCGGGGTGCCGGGCGGCGGCGAGGCGCGGCTGGCGGCCGAGTATGCGATCGAGCGCTTGTGATGACGGCGCGCCTGCAATGAGCGTTCTGGCGGCAGTGCACGAGGCCCCCGACCGGCTGTGGGAGGACTGGCTCGCCTGGGCGCGCGCGCAGGGCCGCGACGCGTCGCTCGCGGCCGCGTGGGCGGCCACCCGGGCGCGGGTGTGGGAGGCGAGCGAGTATGTCGCCTTGGGGGCCGCCCGCTACCCCGGTGACTTCGCGGCCCTGCTGGACTCCGGGGACCTGGGGCGCCCCTACGCCCCCGGTGACCTCGCCGCGCGGCTCGAGGCGGCCCTGACCGCCGCACTACCCGGGGACCTGGCGGACGAGCCCGGCCTGCAGCGTGCGCTGCGCAGCGCCCGCCGCCGCGAGCAGACGCGCATCATCTGGCGCGATATCGGGGGGCTTGCCGGGCTCGCGGAGACCCTGGAGGACCTCTCGGAACTGGCCGACTGCTGTATCCGTGCGGCCCTGGAGCGTCTCCAGGCCTGGACCCGGGCGGAACTGGGCACGCCCCGCGACGCCGCCGGCCGGCCCCAGTGCCTGCTCGTCATCGGCATGGGCAAGCTCGGGGCGCGGGAACTGAACCTGTCGTCCGACATCGATCTGATCTTCGCCTACCCCAGCCAGGGGCAGGTGGCGGACGGGCCGCGCCCGCTCGACCACCAGCAGTTCTTCGTGCGCCTGGCCCAGCGCCTGGTCCAGGCGCTCAACGCCCAGACCGCCGACGGCTTCGTCTTCCGGGTGGACACCAGGCTGCGCCCCTTCGGCGACTCCGGCCCCCTGGTGATGAGCCTGGACGCGCTCGAGGACTATTACCAGTCCCAGGCGCGGGAGTGGGAGCGCTACGCCATGATCAAGGCGCGGGTCCTGAACGGCGATCCGGCGGACCGCGCCGCGTTAGAGGACCTGCTGCGGCCCTTTGTCTATCGACGCTATCTGGACTTCGGCTCCATCGAATCGCTGCGCGAGATGAAGCAGATGATCGCCAAGGAACTGCACCACAAGGGCATGGACGCCAACATCAAGCTCGGCCCCGGGGGTATCCGCGAGATCGAGTTCATCGGCCAGGCGCTCCAACTGGTGCGCGGCGGGCGCGACCCGGCGCTCCAGGTCCGTCCCATCCGTCAGGTGTTGGCGTTGCTGGGTGAGCGCGACCTGCTGCCGGCCCAGGCGGTCCCCCAACTGGACGCCGCCTATTGCTTCCTGCGCCTGGTGGAGAACCGCCTGCAGGCCTACCGGGACAAACAGACCCACCTGCTGCCGCCCGATGACCCGGGCCGGCTGCGCCTGGCGCGCGCCATGGGCTTCCCCGACTGGGATGCCTTCGCACCGGTGCTCGAGGGACACCGGCGGCGCGTCCAGGGTCAGTTCGACCAGGTCTTCAGCGCCGCCCAGGCCGATGGCCCGGGGCAGGACCCGGACCTCGCCGCGCTCTGGAGCGGCGCTCTGGAGGAGTGCCGCGCCCTGGAGATCCTGGCCTCCAACCACTTCAGCGCCCCCCAGGCGGCCCTGGTGCGCCTGACGGCCTTTCGCGACGCCTGCGCCCGCAAGGGTCTGAGCACCCGGGGGGCGGAGCGGCTGCGGCAGTTGCTGCCGCTGACGCTGCGGATCATCGCCGACAGTGAGGCCCCGGACCTGGCCCTGGAGCGCGTCCTCAAGGTGCTGGAGTCCGTGGCGCGGCGCACTGCCTATCTGGCGATGCTGATGGAGCGGCCGATGGCGCTCGCCCAGCTCGCCCGGCTCACCGGCATGAGTCCCTGGATCGCGGACCAGATTGTCCGCCAGCCCTTGCTGCTCGACGAACTGATCGACCCGCGCCGACTCTATGCCTTGAGTAGCCGTGCGGACCTGGAGGCGGAGCTCGAGGTCCTGCTCGCCCCCATCGACCCGGACGACCTGGAGCAGCAGATGGAGCGACTGCGCCACTTCGCCCACGGCAGCATCCTGCGGGTGGCGGCGGGGGACCTGACCGGTGGCGTGCCCCTGATGAAGGTCAGCGATTATCTGACCGAGATTGCCGAGATCGTGCTGGGGCGCGTCCTCTCCCTGACCTTCGCCTACCTGGTGGCGCGCCACGGCCGCCCCCCGGGACTGGGCGCGGCGGACACCGGGGTCCTGGTGCTCGGCTACGGCAAGCTGGGGGGGCTGGAACTGGGCTATGGGTCCGATCTGGATCTCGTCTTCCTGCACGCCGACGCGCACCCCGGCGCCGAGACCGACGGCCCCAAGCCCATCAGCGCGGAGCAGTTCTACAACCGGCTCGGCCAGCGCCTGATCCACATGATGACCGCCCGCACGCCCGCGGGCCTCCTCTACGAGGTGGACATGCGCCTGCGCCCGGACGGCAACAAGGGGATGCTGGTGCGCTCGCTCACCGCCTTTGCCGACTACCAGGCGACCGCCGCCTGGACCTGGGAGCACCAGGCCCTGATCCGGGTTCGCGCCGTGGCCGGGGACCCGGGGCTCGCCCAGCGCTTCGCCACGATCCGCCGTGCCACCATCTGCCGCCCCCGCGACCCCGAGCGGCTGCGCGAGGAGGTCCGCGCCATGCGGGCGCGGATGCGTGAGAGTCTGGACAAGAGCGGGCGCGGGCGCTTCGACCTCAAGCAGGGGCGCGGCGGTATTGCCGATATCGAGTTTATGGTTCAATACTCGGTCCTGCGCTGGGCCGCCGAGCACCCGACCCTGGCCGACTGGTCGGACAACATCCGCCAGCTCGAAACCCTGGCCCGCCTGGCGCTGCTGCCGGGTGCAACGGCCGCCGACCTGACCCAGGCGTACAAGAGCCTGCGCGGCGCCTATCACCGCAGCGCCTTGCAGGACCAGCCGAAGATGGTCGCGGATGACCAACTGCTCGCGGAACGCGCGCGTGTCCGTGAACTCTGGCTGGAATTGTTGGGGGACTGAGTTCCCGGCGAACCTTCTTTAGACCAATAGGATGGGGCCAACGGCCCCATCCTTCGGAGTAGCAAATGGCAACGATGGCGGACCGCGACGGTCTGATCTGGCTGGACGGCGAGATGGTGCCCTGGCGCGAGGCCAAGGTCCATGTCCTCACCCACACCCTGCACTACGGCATGGGCGTCTTCGAGGGGGTCCGCGCCTACAAGACCGACCGCGGCACGGCCATCTTTCGCCTCAAGGAACACACCGAGCGGCTGTTCAACTCCGCCCACATCTTCGGCATGCCCATCCCCTGGGAGCGCGAGACGCTGAACGCCGCCCAGCGCGCGGTGGTGCGCGAGAACCAACTCGACTCCGCCTATATCCGCCCCCTGTGCTTCTATGGCGCCGAGGGCATGGGCCTGCGCGCGGACAACCTCAAGGTCCACTGCATGGTCGCCGCCTGGGAGTGGGGCTCCTATCTCGGCGAGGACAACATGAAGAACGGCATCCGCATCAAGGTGTCGTCCTTCACCCGCCACCATGTGAATGTCACCATGTGTCGGGCCAAGGCGACCGGCAGCTATACCAACTCCATGCTTGCCCTCCAGGAAGCCCTGCGCGACGGCTATGACGAGGCCCTGCTGCTCGACGCCTCCGGCTATGTGATGGAAGGCAGCGGTGAGAACCTCTTCATCGTGCGCGGCGGCGTCCTCTATACCCCGGATCTCACCTCTGCCCTCGACGGCATCACGCGCCGCACCGTGCTGACCCTGTGTGACGAACTGGGGCTTAAGGTCGAGGAAAAGCGCATCACCCGCGACGAGGTCTATATCGCCGACGAGGCCTTCTTCACCGGTACCGCCGCCGAGGTCACCCCCATCCGCGAGGTCGACGGCCGCACCATCGGCAAGGGCGGGCGCGGCCCCATCACGGAGCGGCTCCAGGCGCTCTATTTCGATCAGGTCCACGGCCGCCGGGATACCCATCCGGAATGGCTGCACCTGGTCTGAACCTGGGTCTGAGCCCGGGGGCCTGACCGGGTCCGAGCCGGCGCCCCGCAAACGCACTGCACGACGGAGGACCCCTATGACCCCAGCCATCAGCCAAGGCCCGTTCGGCACCAGCACCGCCGCCGCCGGCCCCGCCGGCCCGCCCTGCCTCATCCCGGTCACCCGCGCCGAGCTGCCGCTCGCCTGCCCACGCCCGGGGGACAGCCTCTGGAACATGCACCCGCGGGTGTACCTGCCGATCGCGGACGAGCCGGACCTGGAGGCGGTCTGTCCTTACTGCGGGGCGCGGTATCGGCTGATCGACTAGACGGCCGTCATCATAAGCACTGCCCGCGGCGAGCGGTCCGCTTTGGGCCGGTCGGGGTATGACCGATCATGTGAGACGGGACGGGGCATTTGCCCTGTCCCAAATGTTTATTACGAGGCCGATCGTTGGCGCTAGCCCGCAGGTGCGGAGAAAACGTTTCGGACGGGGCAAATGCCCCGTCCGGCCCGGATTGCGGGGTAGACCCACAATGTCACATAACTGAAAAGCACTGTCGCCCTCCCGCCAGACGCACCATGCCCAACCCTAGAACCAATTGCATAACATGAGCTTAAAGCGTTCGTTCTTAAGATCAACTTACTGAAGCGCTGGAAGCCCAGGTCACGATCGGAGGTAATCCATCATGCCACCGAGAAATTGCCGTACCCTTCCAATCAATACCCGCCGTGGCGATACATTTACCGTCGAAGAACTGTAAGCATCTGGGAAAACCTGCGGCCCGAAAATTTTTCTCGCGAAACGCCGGGGTTTCTGGGCAGCCTCCAGAGTAGAGTACCAGCTACCGATTGCGATCATATGGTTGGGGGTTTCCGGTCGCAGTAGACGCGTGGGTATGAGCCTCAAAAGCCGACCCTTTTTCCGTGAGGAGATTAAGGCGTTGGACTCCCTGGATCGCCTTCTCTTCATTCGGCGCGCAGGCTACGACAGCAAAGAATCTCCTTTCGCGGTAATCCACCGATCAATCGGAGTAGCGCGGTGTTCAACAGAATCTCGCTGATCGACTTCAAGAGCTATCGGCAAGCGATTTTGCCGCTGGCCCCGCTGACGCTCATGATCGGAGCGAACGCATCCGGGAAAAGCAACGCAATCGAGGGTCTCCGGGTTCTTTCCTCGTTGGCACGGGGTCAGAGGTTGGATGATTTGATCAGCGTGTTGCAGTCCGAAGAGCAGATGGTTCGTGGCACTGTTGCGGACTTGGTTTATCGGAAGCCGGAAGTAGTGAAACACGAGCGCAAGACTTTTGGCTTCGGCTGTGAAGACATTGCGCAAGATACTGCTTCCGATCCCCGGCTCTCTATATTTGCCATTCGGCTCGAAGTGACGGCGGACGGGATGCGCGTAGCAGCCGAGTCTTTTGGTGATGTATGTTTTGGGACAGCGAAGCGGCCGCTCTATGAGATTGTGGAACCGGCAAAGGATTATAGCCATGAGGTTTCTGTACGTTACAACAACTTCGGGCGCGGCAGACGACCTCAGATTATTTGTAGCGACCAGCAAGCGATATTCACCCAGCTTGGAACGCCCGCACGCTTCGTTAGCCCCGATGCGCAGCGGCTTATTCCTTGGGCTACGAATGAGCTACGTGGTTTTTTGGACCGCATCCTGTTTCTCGATCCGAACCCAAGTCGTATACGCAATCCGAGTTTTATCATCGAGAAGAAGCTGAAAGGCGACGGTTCCAATCTGTCGAGCGTGCTTTTTGACCTCTGCCGGGAGCAGGATCGCAAAGCCGCCGTGCTGGATTTCATCCGCGCACTCCCGGAGCAGGATATCCGCGACATCGGTTTCCTGGAGGGACCGCGCAAGGAGGTCATCGTCACCCTGACCGAATCGTTCGGCCGGCAGGATCGCCAATGGGACGCAGGTATCCTCTCCGACGGAACGCTACGCGTGCTGGCCATTGCCGCGGCGTTGCTGTCGGCGCCGGAGGGCTCGCTGGTGGTCGTCGAGGAGATCGACAACGGGGTGCACCCGAGCCGGGCCGGAATGCTCTTGGAGAATATCTTGAAACTCGCCCAGTCCCGTAAGCTCCGGGTACTGGTTACTACGCATAACCCCGCACTGCTTGACGCCCTGCCGGTCGCTGCCATCCCGGATGTGGTCTGCTGCTACCGTGACCCGGAGCGGGGAGACAGCCGCCTCATTCGGCTCGAAGACGTGCGCGATTATCCGGAACTGGTGGCGCAGGGTCCGCTCGGACAGTTGATGACCCGCGGCATCCTCGACCGCTATCTGAAGGACCGCCGCTCGGAGGACGAAAAGAAGGCGCAGGCGCTGCACTGGCTGGATTCGCTGGACCGGGCCGGCAGCGCATGACCATCTGCATCATCGATACCAGCGCCTTCTGCAATGTCCTGGATATCCCGCACAAGAACCAGCATCACACAGAGGCGAAAACGGCACTTCGACAATATATCGGGGAAGGCTATGCGCTGCTGTTGCCGCTGGCGGCCATCTTCGAGACGGGCACCCATATCTCGCATCTGGCCGATGGCCGATTGAGGCGCGAGACCGCGCTGCGCTTTGTCGAGCAGGTCCGCCTGGCGGTGGCCGGCCTTGCCCCATGGCGGACCACACCGATACCTCGGCCGGAGGACCTTGCGGTCTGGTTGGATGCGTTTCCCGAGCAAGCCATGCGCGGATTGAGCCTGGCCGATCTGTCGATGATCAAGCTGTTCGAGCAGCAATGCGCGCTCAATCCTGCCCGCCGCGTTTTCATCTGGTCCTATGACGAGGACGATCTGTCCGCGTATGACAGAACGGTTTAGCCTGTTCGGTCGGCAACATCACCGCCCGGTCCAGCCCGGGTAGGGCGGAACGCGATAGCGGTTCCGCCTTTCGGCGAGTGGGTAGCGGCGGATCGCCCGGCGGGCATCCGCGGCTGTTGGGCGTCGGCGACTTGTGCCAACAGGCGAGACCTGCAACAGCGATGACCAAGCCCGAATCCAGCGGCACTACCGAGCCTTCCTGCATCGCCAGCATCGCGGACTCGCCCCCTCGTGCTTGGCCCCGCGATAGACCTCATGCAGCACGATGGTCGGCACCAGCAACGCTGCGGTGTCGGTCGCAACTGGGGCGAAGTGCCCGGCATTGGGGGCGTTGCCGAAATATTCGATCCAGCCGGATGAGTCCAGCAGGTTCATACCCGGTCTTCCCGGGTGCGGATATCGTCGAGACCCGTGTCGGCCCCTTCCAGAAACCCGCGCAGTGCGGCGACCGGCTCGCACGGCAGCAGTTCGATCCCGTGCTCGCTCGCGCGGACCATAAACCGCTGTCCCGGCTTGAGATTCAGCGACTCCCGGAGCGCTTTCGGCAGGACCAGTTGATACTTGGTCGATAAGGTCGTGGTTTCCATCGGCAGATGCCTTGCGTGGCTGATCGATCGGATCGGTAGGTCAGAGTTTAGTCGATAAGGCGACCCCAGAGTTCCCACTGTCCCCGATTTCGCCCTAGTCAGATACTTGTGCATCAATGCATGAGGTCACAACGATGCGTTGACGAGGATCGAGCCTGTAAATCTTGAGGATTACATCGGCCAGCCAATCGTCCTCACAGTACAGGTAGGCAACGGAAACGCCCAAGACCGTGGCCAACTTCCGGGCAGTGTCGAAGGGGGGTTCGTGTACCCCTGTTTCGTAGCGGCGGATGCGAGCGCTGCTGCACCCCTCGTCCAAGCCGATCAGGACTCCAAGTTTGTCCTGCGCCAATCCAACGCGCTCCCGCGCTTGGCGCAGGCGCAAGCCGAAGCAAGACGGGGACCGCTCAGATGTACTGACCATCCCCGCATGGTCGCGAGAAGCGCTTGCGCAGACTCTACGGAAAACGTAGACTGGAAAAGCCGTATCGATACCAGGTGCTTTAAGTGTAGTCGCATCGTGTGTCGTAACCTGCGGCGACCGGTGCCGTCCGCTCCGCTCGATCGCGACGGAGCGTTACGTGTCACCGATAAGGGCAGAATGAAAAACAGAGAGGTGCGCAATGAGCAGACAATGTGTATTTCCCGCTCGGCCTTACTCCGCGTATATCGGTATCGGTGCGTGGGCGGTCGCATTCCTGGCCTCGCCGGCGAGCGCCGACGACTGCAACGAGTTGATCCGGCTCGGACTCTACAATATCTCGCACAGCGTCAGTGAGCACGACGCCTTGGTAACCGCCTACCACCACATCTGCGACGAGCAATACAGTTCCTCCAGCACCGCCGCCAGCAAAGCCAAGGGCATCTCTTTTGGCTTTATGGGCGCTTCGCTCGGTTGGGGCGGCAGCAAGGGCAGCAGTCTGACCCAGGAGTCCTGGAAGAAGGTCTGCGAGGACAGCAACCTCAGAGACGAACTTCACTCCTATAGTTCGACGACCACGCAACAGATTAACGCCGGTACCCTGAGCGCTTGGCAGAGCTGTATCGCGATGACCTCGCGAGGGCTCAAGACCGAGATCCGCCCGACTGCCAACTTCAGCGGCGTCTCGTTCGACCTCTACTGGACAGGAAGTAATACGGTCAGGTTCCAGGGCATTGAGCAGCCGGACTTCGGCTTGGCTGACTGCACCGCCACTTCCGCGACAGGCGCTAAAGGTGCCGTGGTAACCCAGCCCGTTACCGCCGGCACCAACTTCCCGCTTTCCACCAAAGTGGCGACCTTCGTGTGCAAGCGCCAGATGGCGTCGATGGCCGATGGTGCGCTCTGGTCGGATGCGACCCGCTTGACGGTGAAAACGACGGACGGATCGTTTGACATCGACCTGCCCGCGATCGGATTGAGGCAGGTGTCTATTGCCGAAATGGGCACTCTGTATCAGCGAATTCAGGGGGTTGAAAGGGTCAGCAGTTCTGCGATGCCGATCTTATGCCTACCGCCGGCCTGGGAAAACAAGCCGTATGTGCCGACAAGCGTCCTCAGCGGCGACATTTACAAGTGCAACATAACTGTTCCGTCGAAAGGCATCCTGGCGCTTGGAATGGATGCGTTCATACAAGGAGAGACGTGTCACTTCGCTATAGCGATTGACGGGAAAGTGGGAACGCCGGCCTTCACCACGGTGAAAGGAAGCTCCGGCGAATCCGGACACGCTTCAACCGTAGAAAGCGTTGGGCCGGGATCGCACGTGATCAGCGTCCGGGGATCCAGATGGCGCGGTACGGATCAGTGCTACCTGGGTGGAGGAGGGATTACCGGGATCTTTCTCCCCCAGATGTGAGAGTCCGCGTAGGGGGGAACGCGATAGCGGTTCCGCCTTTCGGTGGGTGGGTGCCGGCGGATCGCCCTGCGGGCATCCGCCCTATTAGGCCCCCCATCGGCCGGGAGGCATGATGCGATAGCGCCACTCGGATAGCCCCGGCGGCATGGGCGCAATTGCGGACCCTGCGGCCTTGGTCATGACTCCGGCCACCTGGCATCGTAGGGTGGACAAGCGCAGCGCACTCCACCAGCGGCGGCACGGGATTCGGTGGACTGCGCTGACGCTTGTCCACCCTACGGCCGGAACCATGATCAAGGCCGACCCTGCGAATGCCCCGCCTGGACTTTTCCGCATTGGCGAATCGTACCCCTCACGCGGGATGAGCCAGTTCCCAACCGCCAAGGTCGCAGGGGTATGATGAATACTGATCCCGGTCGGTGGCCGCGCCACTTGATCAAGCCGGGCGCAACGGCTACATTAGCTGCCGGAACCAGTTCAGGAAGTCTCGGCAAGCATGGTAACAGACAGCGCATACATACTCGTCGACCTCGACAACGCGCAGAAAGAGATCATTCTGCGGAAGGCGTCGTTTTTTGTGTCGGACGCCGCGACCCAGGAGGACTTGAATAATAGAAGAAAGAAGTGGATACGATTCAATAAGGCAGCCGTTGCCGATGTGATCGGAGAGCTTTCATATTATTACAACAGGAGTCGCAGCCAACGGGAGTCGCTGCTCCTGGATGAGCTGATCACGCATCTGGAGTTTTATGAGCGAGGCGGTTGACCCGCGTCGGGTCGAGCGCAACAGCAGTTCCGCCATTTCGGTGGATCGGGGACAGCGTCTTGGTTTTCTTGGCCGCCGCTGGCGGCTCCCACCCTGCCATTGCGGCCACCCAGGAGGTACAGGTCCTGGTAATCAGGATCCCCGGGAGCGCGATCAACAAGACTTGTTTGAGCATAAACCAATCAACGAACGCGACCGGCAGATAACCGGGCAGCGAGAACCTGACCAGGACGTACAAGACGACCAGTATGATCAGGAGATGGTCGAGTGCCAGTGCGAACACCAGGGGGAAAAGACCGAAACCAGCGGTGAGGACGACAAAGAGCCCGGTCAGGCTAAGCCCCAGTCCCATGCCGCCGAGCGCCACGAGCCTGCGGCCCTGGTACCAGTGATACCAGGGGCTCTTGAGTCTTCCAAGGATAAAATTTATGTGTTTCAAATATCTGCAACCATGGTTCGGTGCGGCGTTCCGTGACATACGGGTATTGGGAATCGCAGTGATTGCGTGGAGTCTTGAGCAAGGGCTAATGCGTAACCCGGCCTCGGTCCTAGTTGGGCGGGGCAGGTGTGGCGGCGGCGGTATCCCAGGACCTAGGCTGACGGGGTGGGCGCGGCTTTGATTGTGCTACACCAGCTTGGCGACCTTGAGCAAGACGCCCACTACAATGGTGGTCTGAAGGAAGCCCGCGCCAATGACCCAACGGGTCAGGTCGGCCTTGGTCTCGGCCAGCTTGGTTTCCAGCTTCAGTTCTATCTCACGAATCCGTGCGTCCAGCTTCAGTTCCGTCTCACGAATCCGCGCATCCAACCGCAGTTCGACCTCGCGTAGATCGCGCCGCAGGTTGCTTTCGTGGTCGGCGATTTCGGCCTTGGTCGCCATCTGACGATCAAGGATTTCGGCCAGTGCGCGAGACTGCGTTTCGGCTTGCTGGGGACTGAACCCGCCCGCCTTGAGAGTGTCGGTATAGGCCAGGGTGTCAAGCACGAAGGTGCTCATAGAGGCGCTCCGGGGGCGGGGTTGTGGGTTACCGTGCGGCGGTCGAACAGCTGCCATTCCTCGTGGGCCGGACTGAATGCGGCGATGCGGGCATCAGTGGGTCGAACCTTTGGCATTTCGTGCGCTCCCGGGCTCTGGGACTGAACGGGAACGGGACAAACGCGAAACCGCAGCGTCCGCGGCGCGGACCAGCGAGTTCTAGGGCAGATAGCCAGCCTTGACCAGCCCCGCGATGACGGCGGCGATGACCTCCTTGATGGTGGTCTTCTCGGAGCCGGGGTCCATGGTCTCGGAGCGGGTGGACCAGAGGAGTCGCTGGCGGGCGGTGTCATAGAGGTTGGTTTCCAACTGCAATACCGGATAGGTGGCGTAGTAGCCGGGTTCGGTCACATAGCCGTAGACGCGCTGATAATAGGGGTAGAGGCTGCCGTAGAGGTTCGGGTTGAGATAGCTGCCGGGCGGGACATAGACGGTCTGGGCGCGGGCGCCCACCAGGTGGGTGACGATGACGCCGTCGGCCCCGGACTGGCCGACCGCCCTCTTGATCGCCTTGACATCGCCCAGGCCGCCCTCGGGCAGCAGGCCATGGCCGGCACGGGCCTGGACGCCGCGCGCGCGCAGCGCGGCGACGAAGTTGTGTTCAAAGGCGCGGCGGACGTTGCCGTTGGCGGCGATGCCGAAGACCAGCAGGTTCCGGTAGGGCCTGGGGGCGCTCGCCGGGTCGCTCCAGGTGGAGGTGAGTTGGGTCGTGGAGGCACAGCCGGCCGCCAGCACTGCGGCGAGCAGGGCGAGCAAGGCGAGGGCGATGCCGGTGGGGACTGGACGCATCGGGGCGATCCTCATGAAATTGGTTGGGGCAAACCCCGGTTGGGGCGGGGAGTTTGACCGCGAAAGGGGGTCTGAGGCAAGGACCGCGGCCCCGCCGGGGCCTCGTGCGGCTCCTGACCGGGCGGGCGCCGGGTCCGGATCTCTCAACCAAAATCCGGCAATCAGTCCGCGAAAAACGCGAAAAACGCGAATTAATACAGAGAGATGACCAGGGTCGATCGCTCACCCCCAGGGTGGCGACCGTGAAATACGCAACTCATTGCTCCTTTTCGCGTTCATTCGCGTTTTTCGCGGACTAATTGCTCTTTCTAGGCTCAATCGCCCGGTTTGGCGGGCGCATCGGCCGCGTACTCAAAGGCGTCGAAATACAGGTGCTCGGGCTCCAGGCCGGCGGCCGTGAAGGCGCGGCGGCCGGCCTCGACCATCACCGGTGGGCCGCTCAGGTAGAGGTCGAACCCGCGCAGGTCCGGGTGGTCCGCCGCGACCGCCGTGTGAACGAAGCCGGTACGCCCGTCCCAGTCCGGGTCCGGCTCCGACAGAACCGGCGTGTAGGTGAAGTTGGGGTGCGCCTCGGCCCACTGCCGGGGGAGGTCGGGTAGGTACAGGTCAGGCCGGGAGCGCACCCCCCAGTACAGTTGTATGGGGCGCGCGATGCCGATATGGAAGGCGTGCTCGATCATCCCCTTGAGCGGTGCGAAGCCGGTCCCGCCGCCCATCAGGATCAGGGGCCGGTCCGACTCTTCGCGCAGGGTGAAGGTGCCAAGCGGTGCCGGGATGCGCAGGATGGCCTTTTCCTGCAGCGCCGCGAAGACGTAATCGGTGAAGCGCCCGCCGGGGACGTGGCGCACATGCAGTTCGATGAGTGCATCGTCGTGGGGGGCGTTGGCGAAGGAGAAGGCGCGGCGGCGCCCGTCGCGCAGGATGAACTCCAGGTACTGGCCGGCAAAGAACTGGAGCCGCTGCCCCTCCGGGAGCTTGAGGAAGAGTCGCACCACGTCCCGGCTGAGTTGCTCCTTGCGCTCGACCCGACAGGGCAGGGTGCGGACCTCGATCTGGGCGAGCCCCTTGACCTCCGCCACCTGGAGTACGATGTCTGCGGCAGGAACCGCCTGGCAGGTAAGGCAGGCGCCCGCCGGCTTGCCCTCCAGGCCCGCGGTCTTGCCGCTCGGGTAGGTCACCCGCCCGGCGAGCAGGTGCGCCGCGCAGGCGCCGCAGGTGCCGTTGCGACAGCCGTAAGGCAGGCCGACCGCCTGGCGCAGCGCCGCGGCCAGCAGGGTCTCGCCGGGCGCGACGCTGAAGCGGTGCCCGGCGGGCTCGGTGCGGGTCTCAAAACTCATCGCCTGGGGTTCCGGGGTGTGGCCGCGGCAAATGCCGTGGATTCTTAAGGATGGTCAAGAACCTGGTATAGCCTTCAAACCTGGTATTCAGACCTGGCCTTGGCGTAGGGGCGGGTTTCAAACCTGCCCTACATTCGGTGCTCACTTTCGACGCCTATAGCCGGCTCAGTTTGCGGACCATGTGCATGAATACAAGCGAGATTCTCATCATCGGCTGTGGCTATGTGGGCACCCGGGTCGCCCGCCGCTACTTGGAGCAGGGCCGGCCCGCCCTGGGCCTGGTGCAGACCCAGGCGGGGGTGGAGCGGCTCGCCGCGGCGGGGATCGCGGCGCGACGCCTCGATCTCGCCGACGACGACCTGAGCGACCTGCCGCTGGCCGGGGCCCAGGTCTTCCACCTGGCGCCGCCGCCGGGTGAGGGCACGCAGGACCCCCTGACGCGCCGGCTGGTCGACGCCTGCGCCCGCGCAGGGGTACCGCCGCGGGTGGTCTATATCAGCACCACTGGGGTCTATGGCGATTGCGCCGGGGCCTGGGTGGACGAGTCCTGGCCCGCGCGACCGGGCGTGGACCGGGCGCACCGCCGCTGGGACGCGGAGCAGACCCTGCAACGCTGGGCCGCGCAGACGGGCGGCGAGCTGGTGATCCTGCGGGTCGCCGGGATCTACGGCCCCGGGCGCCTGCCGCTGGAGCGGATCCGTCAGGGGGTGCCCATGGTGCGCCAAGAGGACTCCCCCTTCAGCAACCGCATCCACGTGGACGACCTGGCGGCGGCCTGTGTACTGGCCATGGAGCGCGGCCGGCCCGGGGCCGTCTATAACGCTTGCGATGACAGCCCGAGCACCATGACCGACTATTTCCTCGCGATTGCGGACGCGGCCGGCCTCCCGCGCCCGCCCCTGATCCCGCTGGCGCAGGCGGCGGGCCAGGTCTCGGCCGCGATGCTCTCCTATCTCGCCGAGTCGCGACGGCTGCGTAACGGATTGCTGCGCGAGGAACTGGGGCTGCAACTGCGCTATCCGAGCCTCGCGCAGGGGTTGCCGTCCTGTCTCTGAGCCCGGTCCCGCCCCATCCATCGACGCGCCTCTGAGCGTCCGCGGCCTCACGCCAGCCCCTTGAGCAGCACCTGCTTGGCCTCGTTGATCTTGGCCGCCAGGTAGCCCGAGCCGCCCCGGTCCGGGTGCAGGCGCTGCATCAGCCGGCGGTGGGCGTCACGGATGGCCAGCGCGTCGGCGCCCGGGTCCAGGCCCAGGATGGCCAGGGCCTCCGCCTCGTTCATGGGGCCGCCGACGCCGGCGCTGGCACGCCCGGCCCCCGGCCCCGGGTCGCGCGCGCGCCAGTCCGTTCCCCGCTCCCGGTCCAGGTAGGCCTCCAGGACCGACGCCGACTGGGCATCGGCCTCCCGATACAGTTCCAGCATCCGCAGCAGTTCATCCAGGCGCAGGTCCCGCAAGGTGCGGTCAGCGAAGGGGCCTTCCAGCACGCGCCCGTCCATCGTGCCGCTGGCGTGGTCCAGGCGCATCTCCAGGAAGCGGGTCCGGATGGACGAGCCGCGCGGGGCCCCGCCGCCGCGGCTGCTGGGATTACCGCCACTGGCGTTCCCGCCCGCCGCCGGCCCGCCGCCGAACAGACCACCGGGCAGCGGGATACCAAGCGAGCGCAGCAGGCGCCGCAGGACCGGCACCGCCTGCAGCAGCGTCAGCACGCGGATCGCGGCCGGGATCAGGGCGGCGACGAAGGCAAAGATCGGGTTCAACCGACCGGTCGCGGCCGCCAACACCAGCCCCCCGATCACCGCCCACATGGCAACCTTGCGCAGGGTGTCGGCCACCCGGGCCGACGGGGTGCGCCGGAACCAAAGGACGAACCAGAAGACCCCGAGGGCTAGGAGCGGCAGGAGCAGCAGACGAATCATCCGCCCTCAGCCTCCCGAACCCTTGCGGGTGAGTTGATGGGTCAACGCGAGCACGGCCCCGCCCCGCTCCTGCCCGTAGCGGGTCAGGGCCGCGTGGCCCCCGGCCGCATAGACCGCCACCGCCGCCAGCAGGTCGCGCAGCAGGTCGGGGCTGTTGGCGTCGAAGGGGCACCAGGCCCCGCCGCTCAGACGCGCGATCTCCCGGAAGCTGCGTTCCGCCGTCGGGTCCCGCCCCTCCTGGAAGACGAACACCGGCAGGTGCAGGAGCCCGAGCCGACCGGCCAGGTCCGCCAACGACTCCCGGTTCTCCTCCATGCAGTCGCCGACGAAGACCAGGGCGTCGCCCCGCCCGTGCCCGGCCTGTGCCAGGGCGTGCCCCAACACCCGCTCGATCTGGGTCAGACCGGCGGCGCAGAAGACCCGGTTCATGCGTTTGAGCAGGGTCGGCGAGTCCGCGATCCAGTCCGACGACTCGAACTCCTGGAAGCCCCGGTAGAAACAGAGCTGTACCTCGAGCCCGCCAAGGGCCTGGGTATCGGCGAACATGGCCGACTGGATGCGCGCCGCCTGGTCCCAGGTCGGCTCCCGGCTGGCGGTGGCATCCATGGCGAAGATCAGCCGCCCGCGGGCGCCCGGCGGCCCCACGCGGGGGGTCGCGGCCACCTGGGTCAAGAAGGCGTTCAGTTCACCGGCGGCGGCGATGTCTTGGCGATCGGCGGGCATGGGTCTCTCGGCGGGATCGCTGGTCAGGTTGAAGGATGGGGGCGGCAGTCAGGAGGCACCTATCGGACTCGATCTGGGACGCCCGGCGCCCGCATTCGCGTCAGTTTGCAGGATGCCCAGAAGCCGAGTCCGACGCAACCGTGCCGACGTGGCCCCGCGGATGACCGGTGCTGCCGAGTTTACCCAAAACTGGGGTGGATTCGATCCGCATCGATCCGCTTCACGGGAGCTCCGCGGACTGGCTGCTCGAAGCTGCTCCACTGCCTCCGCGGAGGGTGGGCAGAATCTAACGGCCTTGTGCTGCCAAAATGCCGAGATCCAGATCTAAGGGCCGATAGGCGACAGGCAAGATGAGACGGGTCTTGTAAGTACATTCACTGAGACGCTGATCCAGAGGGACTTCGAATATATCGGCCATCCGGCAGTGTTCCCGCGGGCCTTTGTCCGTTTCGCTCGGCGAGCTGGCGCGCCACGTCGATTCGATCAAGCAACGAGCGGGCTGCTGCCGTGACATAGCCAGTCGCTGGAAGATCGGTATCGCGCTGAAAAAGAATAACGTCGATGTTGACCCGCCGTTCTCCATGTGATTCGGGTATCGGCGCGGCCAATTTTTCTGGATCACGTACTGCTGGCTGGGTTCCGAGTCGTCTTTGAATCGGCGGCAGCAGTCGAGTCGTCGAGGTTACCACCGGAGCGGCCAGCATGACGCGAAAGCCAGTGTCCGCGGTCTTTACGTCTCCTTAGAGCGTCGTAGGGCTGAACCTCGACCCGACCATCTGCGTGCAGTTCATCGTCGGAGCTGGATGCCCCCTCCCATCACCATGTCGCCCCCGACCTCACCGGGGAACCGAGCGGAATTGTAGGGACCGTTCATTACCTGCCACGCGTTTCCAAACAGATCGTGCAAGCCCAGAGGGTTCGGCAGACGCCGACCGATAGGTGCAACCTCACCATCGGAGTGACGGTTGTACCAGGCGTGGTGGTCAAGCCCCTCAGGCATCGGGTAACGTTGCAACGTGAAAGTGTAATCCGACACCAGTGCCCCACCCCGGGCCGCATACTCCCATTCCAGAGGTGATCTCGTATTTGCCGATTAGTAGGTAACGTTGCGTCGCCCCAGAAAAGGGACCGATCAGCTTGGTACGCGTTGTACCTTCTGGAGTCGCAACCGCACGGAAGATCAGTGCCCCCTGCATTATGTCCCCGGCTCCAAGGCTTCAGCGGCGACTTGCTCGGGCTCATCGGCATTCTCAAGGTCCGCGAGAAATGGCTGTTATTTTTTTCAGGAAAAGGCCTAAACGCGTGAGACACTAGCATACTTTCGAACTCTTGCGATAATACCAGTGCCCGCAAACATAACCAGACTGCGACTTCTTTGTCCCGGGCTCTGCGGCCCCGCCGATCTCTTAGCCGGGAGTGACTTGCCCACCCCGGGCCTGGACCGTCTGCTGGCCCGTGCCGAGGGCCGGGAGACCGGGCCGCGGGACCCGCTGGAGTCCCTGGCGGGCGCCTTTGTCCTCGACTCGGCGCCGGATCTGGCCCCGCCCTTGGCCCCGCTCTGCCTGGTCGCCGAGGCCCCCGAACTTGCCGGGGATGGCTGCTGGTTCCACGCCGATCCGGTCCAACTGCACCCGGACCGGGATCGCTTGCTGCTCTTCGCCGGCCCGCCACTGGCGATCCTGCCGGCGGAGGCGGCGGCCCTGGTGGCGGCGTTCAACGCCCATTTCATCGACGATGGACTGTACCTGGCGGCGCCGCGGCCGGGGGCCTGGTATCTGCGGGTCGACCAGTGCCCGCGGCTGCTCACCCGGCCCCTGCACGCCGTCGCCGGTCGCCCCCTGGACGCCTTCCTGCCAAGCGGGCCTGACGCCCGCGCCTGGAACCGCTGGCAGAACGAGGCGCAGATGCTCTTCTACCAGCACCCCGTCAATCAGGCGCGCGAGCGCCTGGGGCGCCCGCCGATCAGCGGCGTCTGGACCTGGGGCGGCGGGGTCCTGCCGCGGGTTACGGGCGGCCCTGACCTCATGATCGCCGACCATCCCCTGGCGGCGGGTCTCGCGCGGGTGGCGGGCGGGCGCCGCCTGGGGCTGGACGAACTGTCCCGGACGCCGTCCGCCTGGCGGACGCCCGCACCGGGGCCTGCGCCGACGCGGGTCCTGATCTTCTGGGATGCACTCTGGTGGCCCGCACTCACGGGGGACCCCACCGCCTGGTGCGCGGCGCTCGCCGACCTGGAGACCCTGGTCACGCGGCTCGGCGCCGACCTGGCGGCCGGGCGGCTCAAGTCCCTGACACTCGATGACGGGGCGAGCCGGGTCTTCACCCTGACCGCCTGGGGACGGCACCGCTTCTGGCGCCGTGGCGGGCTGCGGGAGCGGTTACCCTAAGAAGGGTTACCGTGAAAGTCCGGCGGGGACCTTAGCCTACCAACGCTCCCCGAACGGTCGCAGATCGAGCTCGAAGGTCCAGGCGGACCTGGGCTGACGGGCGAGGAAGAAGACCGACTCGGCGATGTCGGCGGGTTTGGCGAAGAAGCTGTCCGGCGCCTCGGGCAGCATGGCGCGGGCGCCGGGCAGGTCCACCACCGCGTCGATGATCACGTAGGAGACGTGGATCCCCTGCGGGCCCAACTGGCGGGCGAGCGACTGGGCAAGGCTGCGCTGGGCGGCCTTGGCTGCACCGAAGGCGACGAAGCCCGCCGCGCCCTTGAGCGAGGCGGTGGCGCCGATGACGATGATGTTCCCCTGACCGGCGGCGCGCATGGCCGGGACCACCTGCTGGGCGGCGAGCAGCAGGCCGTAGGCATTGACCCGCCAGGCGCACTCGAAACCGTCCGGGCTGGTGGCATCGAGGTCACCGAACTCGCGGCTGGAGGCGTTGTAGATCAGGGTCTGGGGTTCGCCCAGGTCGCGGCGGATCGCGGCGAAGACGCGCTCGGTGTCCCCCGGGTCCGTGGCGTCGCAGGGGTAGGCACGGGCGTCGGCGATCTCCGCCGCCAGGGCGTCCAGGGGTTCGCGCCTGCGGGCGAGCAGGGCCACATGGTAGCCGGCGCGGCTGAACTGGCGGGCAAAGGCGGCACCGTTGCCGGGGCCGGCACCGACGATGACGCAGACTGGGACCTTCATGCAGACCTCCTCAATGACTGGGCGGACAGGTGAATTGTGGCCTCAGACCGCCATGCTGACCAGGGTCGGCGCGCAGGGGCAGGGGCTCGGCGCTCGCCAGTGAGACGCTCATCCTACATCCGGCAATTAGTCCGCGAAAAACGCGAAATAATACAAATCGATAACTCCACCCGGTCGCTCACCCCTGCGGTGACTGCCTGCCGGGCGGACAACTCATTGTTCTTATTCGCGTTCATTCGCGTTATTCGCGGACTAATTGTTCTTTCCAGGCTCATTCGTTTTTTCGCCGCCCCATCCCGGTTACCGTTGCAGCCGCGGGTCCGCCACCCGTTTCTGCCACACGAGGGTTCGATTGTTGACCGGCATGGCGTGGTCGGCGATCAGGTCCAGCCCCGCGGCGTCCGCCAGCCGCCGCAGGTCGTCGACGTCACGCACACCCATGCGCGGGTGCCGCGCCTTGAGCCAGGCGTCGAAGCGCGCGTTGCTCTCGCTGGTATGGCGTCCACCGCAGCGAAAGGGGCCATAGAGGGCGAAGACGCCCCCGGGTGCCAAGACCCGAGCCACACCGCGAAACAGCAGGGCGACATCGGATTTACCCATGATATGAGAGGTATTGGCGCTGAAGACCCCGTCGACTGGACCCGCGGGCCAGTCGCCGCCAACATTCAGGCTCAAGGGGGGCGGCAGGTTGGGCAGGCAGGCCTGCGCGAGCCACTGGCGGATGCCCGGCAGGTACTCTGGTACATCGCTGGTTTGCCAGCGCAGATGGGGCAGGTGGGCCGCGAACCAGACCGCGTGCTGGCCGGTCCCGCTGCCGATCTCCAACACCTGCCGCGCCGCGGTGAACAGGGGCGCGATCACGGCGAGGATTGGTTCCTTGTTCTCGTCGCAGGCCTCCGAATAGGGTTTATCCAAGAGTGAGTCGTCAAGCATTCGTGTTCAGCCAATAGATCGCGATGCCTTGGCGCGGTTGGCGCCTTGGCGTAAGAATGGCCTTTGCGCTCGGTCAAAGGCCCGTGACTTGCCCCAGGGACACCCTGGGTCGGGCGGAGCCCCGGTGGTAGACTGCCCCCGCGGCCCCATATCGGGTTGCTTAAGCCGTCACACCAGCCGGAGCTGGCCCCATGACCGATCCGACCCCGCTCACCGCCCCCTCGCGCGCGACCCCGCAGACCCATCAGCGGGGCGCGGACAAGGTCGCGCGCATCCCGGTCAAGGTGGAGTCGGCGGTCCCGGTATTGCGCAAGCCCGACTGGATTCGCGCCAAGGCGCCGGTCGGCCCCGAGGTCGCGCGGATCAAGCGGCTGCTGCGCGAGGCGCAACTGGCCACCGTCTGCGAAGAGGCCAACTGTCCGAATCTCGGGGAGTGCTTCAACCAGGGCACCGCTACCTTCATGATCCTGGGGGACGTCTGCACCCGCCGCTGTCCCTTCTGCGACGTGGCCCACGGCCGACCGGCGCCGGTGGACCCGGCGGAGCCCGCGCACCTGGCCCAATCGATCGCCGCCATGGGGCTGCGCTACTGCGTCATCACCTCGGTGGACCGGGACGACCTGCGTGACGGCGGTGCCGGGCACTTCGCCGCCTGTCTGGCGGCGGTGCGGGCGCGCTGTCCGCAAACGCGGCTCGAGGTCCTGGTGCCGGACTTTCGCGGCCGGGTGGCGGTCGCGCTGGACCAGTTTGCGGGCGCGGCAGTCCCGGACATCTTCAATCATAACCTGGAAACAGTGCCCCGGCTCTATGCCCAGGCACGCCCCGGGGCGGACTTTCAGGGGTCCCTGGACCTGCTGGCGCAGTTCAAGGCCCGCCACCCCGGCGTGCCCACCAAGTCCGGGCTCATGCTCGGCCTGGGGGAGGAGGCCGATGAGGTGTTGGCGGTGATGGCGGCATTGCGCGCCCACGGCTGTACGATGCTGACCTTGGGGCAGTATCTGCAACCGAGCCGCGCCCACCTGCCGGTGCGCCGCTACTGGACCCCGGCGGAATTCGAGGCGCTGCGTCTGGCCGGGGAGTCCCTGGGGTTCGCGAAGGTGGCGAGCGGGGCCATGGTCCGCTCCTCCTACCATGCCGACCTTCAGGCCCAGGGGCTGGGTACCGGGCCTCAGGAAGCGGCGGTAACCACCGCCACATAACCCCACCGCGACCGAAACATCGCGCACGCGCCTTGCCCATCCGGTCAAAATCTGGCATACCTGTAGAGATGATACGCGCGCAGAACATTTTCCTCGTGGGTCCCATGGGGGCCGGCAAGAGTACCGTGGGCCGGCAACTCGCGGAATCGCTGTCCTTTACCTTCAAAGACAGCGACCACGAAATCCAGCGACGCACGGGCGTCGACATCGCCACCGTCTTCGAGTTCGAGGGCGAAGCGGGCTTCCGTGCCCGTGAGCGACAGGTGATCGAGGACCTGGTGGCGGAGGAGCGCATCGTGCTCGCCACCGGCGGCGGCGCCGTCCTCGACGCCGAGAACCGCCAAAACCTGGCCTCCCGCGGCGTGGTGATCTACCTGCATTGCACCCCGGAGCAGCAGTTCAGCCGCACCTCCCGGGACCGGGGGAGACCGCTGCTCCAGACCGATGACCCGCTGCAGAGCCTGCGTGACCTGATGGACGAGCGTGACCCGCTCTACCGCCAGGTCGCCGACCTCGTGGTCTCCACCGAGAAGCGCGGCACCGCGTCCGTGGTCAAGGAGATCCGCCGCCGGCTCGAGTCCGAAGAGTCCTAGGGTGGATAAGGCGCGCGGCACGCTGCCGCGGGCTGGGTACGGTGGCTGGCCGCGCCGCATCCACCAACCGCGGCGGTCGCTGAATTCAGTCCGCGAAGAACGCGAATGAACGCGAATATGGACAGCGGGTTGTCGTTTCGCCCGCCAACCCCGCCAGCCACTCGAGGCTGGGGTGAAACTGCCGACATAGCATTGCTCTTATTCGCGTTTTTCGCGGACTAATTCCCGAGCCAAGGTTCTCCAGCCCATGCCCACGACCCTGAACGTCTCCCTCGGCGCGCGCAGCTACCCCATCTTCATCGGCAGCGGCCTGCTCGCGGACCCGGACTGCTATCGGCCCCATATCCCCGGTCGCCAGGTGATGATCGTCACCAACGAGACCGTCGCGCCGCTCTACCTCGCCGCCGTGCAGACAGCGCTGGACGGGCTGCGGGTCGAGACCCTGGTCTTGCCGGACGGTGAGGTCTACAAGACGCAGGGCGTGCTGGAGCTCATCTACGACGCGCTCCTGAGTGCCCGCTTCAGTCGGGACTGCACCCTGGTCGCCCTGGGCGGCGGGGTCATCGGGGATATGGCCGGGTTCGCGGCCGCCTGCTATCAGCGCGGGGTCGCCTTCATCCAGGTCCCGACCACCCTGCTCGCCCAGGTGGACTCCTCGGTGGGCGGCAAGACCGGGATCAATCACCCGCGGGGCAAGAACATGATCGGGGCCTTCCACCAGCCTCGGGCCGTAATCGCGGACACCGCGACCCTGAACACCCTGCCGGACCGGGAACTCTGCGCCGGGCTCGCGGAGGTCATCAAGTATGGCCTGATCCGTGACGGCGCCTTCTTCGACTGGCTCGAGGCCGAACTGCCGGCCCTGCGCGCCCGCGACCCGGCGGCCCTGGCCGAGGCGGTCCGCCGCTCCTGCGAGAACAAGGCGCAGGTGGTGGCCGCGGATGAACGCGAGGCCGGCGAGCGCGCCCTGCTCAATCTCGGCCACACCTTCGGCCACGCCATCGAGACCGGCACCGGCTACGGCAACTGGCTCCACGGTGAGGCGGTCGGGGCCGGCATGTGCATGGCGGCCGACCTGTCGACTCGCCTGGGCTGGCTCGGCAGCGCAGACCTGCGGCGCACCCGTGACCTGATCGAGCGTGCGGGCCTGCCGATCACCCCGCCGCCTGAACTCTCCGCCGAGCGCCTCCTGGACCTGATGGCCGTGGACAAGAAGGTCCTGGACGGCCGCCTGCGCCTGGTCCTGCTGCGCGGGATCGGCGCGGCGGTGGTCACCGACCAGTTCGGCCCGGCGCTCCTGCGCGCGACCCTGGGGGGCTGAGTGCTGCACCCAAGAGCCAAGTTCAGTCCGCGAAGAACGCGAATAGAATTCGTTGGATACGCGGGTGGTCACGCTCGTCGCACAAGTGGCAGACGTTTGGGCGTACAGCCGGCAACTAACTGTTCTCATTCGCGTTCATTCGCGTTTTTCGCGGACTGATTCTCTTCCCGGGTGCAACCGGTTACTGGCGCTCGCGGACTTCTTCCTCTCGTCGGCCCGGATGCCCCGGCCCGGATGCCCCGCAATGGTGCGCCCCGCACCCATTCGGCCCAAGCCCCGATCCCGCGCCGCCTCCCGATCGGCCCTTGTCCGCCCCCGCCCGCTCACGCGACCATGGCACACCGAATGCTTGCGCGTTATGATCGGCGGTCCCGCGTCGTCCGCCGCCCGAGGGCCGACGATGCGCCGCCCCCGTTTCCAGTTTCCCGACCGGTGGCCGCTCAAGCGGCCACCGGTCGGGGTCCGAAGACACCGGATTTCGGGGATTGTGTCGGCCGGCCCGGGTCCAGTGACCCCGGCCATAGCCAGGTGGATGCGTGACGCCCCGCGCGACACAATCCCAACCGTTAGCCAGGTACCTACGAGGTCAGCGATGAGCCTGCGTGCCCTTCCGCCCGCACAGGGTCTCTACAACCCAGCCAACGAGCATGACGCCTGCGGTGTCGGCTTCGTGTGCCATATCAAGAATCAGCGCAGCCACGCCATCGTGCGGCAGGGCCTGGAACTGTTGCAGCGTCTCACCCATCGCGGCGCCGTGGGTGCCGACCCCAGGGCCGGTGACGGGGCCGGCATTCTGCTCCAGATCCCGGACGCCTTCCTGCGCGCCAGCGTGGACTTTGAACTGCCGCCCCTCGGGACCTATGGCGTGGGCATGGTCTTCCTGCCCCAGGACCCGATAGCGCGCGACCAGACCCAGGCCACGGTGGAGCGGCGCCTCGTCGAGGGTGGGCAGCAGGTGCTCGGCTGGCGCGACGTGCCGGTGGACAACACCGTACTCGGCAAGAGCGTGCTGCCGACCGAGCCCGTGGTCCGCCAGGTCTTCATCGGCCGCGGTGCGAACTGCCCGGACGCCCAGTCCTTCGAGCGCAAGCTGTTCGTGATCCGCAAGCGCATGGACAACGAGATCCGTGCGGCCGGCTTCGACAAGACCGCCTTCTACGTGACCTCCATGTCCGCCCGCACCATCACCTACAAGGGGATGCTGCTGGCCGATCAGGTGGGGTCCTATTATCTGGATTTGCAGGACGAGCGCATGGCCTCGGCCCTGGCCTTGGTGCATCAGCGCTTCTCCACCAACACCTTCCCGACCTGGGACCTGGCCCACCCCTTCCGGATGATCTGCCACAACGGGGAGATCAATACGCTCCGCGGCAATCTCAACTGGATGGCGGCACGTCGGCACACCATGCGCTCGGAGGTCCTGGGCGAGGATCTCGATAGCATCTGGCCCCTGATCCCCGAGGGCCAGTCGGACTCCGCGAGCTTCGACAATGCGCTGGAACTGCTGGTGATGGGCGGCTACAGCCTGGCCCACGCCATGATGCTGCTGATCCCCGAAGCCTGGGCCGGCAACAAGCAGATGGACACCAAGCGGCGCGCCTTCTACGAGTACCACGCGGGCCTGATGGAGCCCTGGGATGGCCCGGCCGCCGTCGCCTTCACCGACGGCCGCCAGATCGGCGCCACGCTGGACCGCAACGGCCTGCGCCCGGCGCGCTACCTGGTCACCAACGACGACCTGGTGATCATGGCGTCCGAGATGGGCGTGCTGGACATCGAAGAGTCGCGCATCGTCAAGAAGTGGCGGTTGCAGCCCGGCAAGATGCTCCTGATCGACCTGGAACAGGGCCGCATCATCGACGACGCCGAGATCAAGGCGGCGCTAGCCGGCGCCCACCCCTATCGCGAGTGGCTCAACCGGACCCAGATCCACTTAGACGACCTGCCGACCAACGTCGCCCCCATGGCCCCGGACGCGGATACGCTGCTCAATGCCCAGCAGGCCTTCGGCTATACGCAAGAAGACATCAAGTTCCTGCTCACCCCGATGGTGGTGACGGGCCAGGAGGCGGTCGGCTCCATGGGCGCGGACAACCCGCCCTCGGTGCTGTCGCGCCGCGCCAAGCACCTGTCGAGCTATTTCCAGCAGAACTTCGCCCAGGTGACCAACCCGCCGATCGACCCGATCCGCGAGGAACTGGTCATGTCGCTGGTGTCGCTGATCGGCCCGCGACCCAACCTGCTGGGCTTGAATGAGGCCGGTACGCACTGGCGCCTGGAGGTCAACCAGCCGGTCCTGACCAACCAGGACCTGGAGCGCGTGCGCCACATAGATGACAACTCGGGCGGTGCCTTCCGCACCTGCACCCTGCACATGGTCTACCCCTCCGGGGACGGCGCGGCCGGCATGGGCGCGGCCCTGGAGCGCCTGTGCCAGGAGGCCGAGCAGTCGGTGCACGACGGCTACAACATCCTGATCCTGTCGGACCGCAACACCAACCTGGACCACATCCCGATCCCGGCCTTGCTGGCCACCTCCGCGGTGCACCATCACCTGATCCGCCAGGGCATGCGCACCAGCGCGGGCCTGGTGGTGGAGACCGGGGCGGCGCTGGAGGTCCATCACTATGCGGTGCTCGCAGGCTACGGCGCCGAGGCGATCAACCCCTATCTCGCCTTCGACACCATCGCCTCGCTGCTGCCGAGCTTCGCCGAGAAGTTGAGTTTCGAGGAGGCGCAGAAGCGCTATATCAAGGCGGTCGGCAAGGGGCTCTTGAAGGTCATGTCCAAGATGGGCATCTCCACCTTCCAGTCCTATTGCGGCGCCCAGATCTTCGATGCGGTCGGCTTGAATACGCCCTTCGTCAAGCGCTACTTCACCGGCACCCAGACCACGGTCGAGGGCATTGGATTGACGCAGGTCGCCCAGGAGGCGGCGCGCTGGCACGCCCAGGGCTACGGCAACGAGCAGATCTACCGCTCGCACCTGGACGTGGGCGGCGACTACGCCTTCCGCCTGCGCGGCGAGGACCATGCCTGGACCCCCGACAGCATCGCCAAGCTCCAGCACGCGGCGCGCGCCAACAGTTGGGAAACCTACGAGCAGTTCGCGCGCATCATCAATGAGCAGAACGAGCACCTGCTGACCTTCCGCGGACTCATGGACTTCAAGTGGGCCGAGGTACCGATCCCGCTCGACGAGGTCGAACCGGCCAAAGAGATCGTCAAGCGCTTCGCCACCGGGGCCATGTCCTTCGGCTCCATCAGCTACGAGGCCCACTCGACGCTCGCGAAGGCGATGAACGCCATCGGCGGCAAGTCCAACACCGGCGAGGGCGGTGAGGAGTCCGAGCGCTTCAACCCGCTCCCGGACGGCACCCGCAACCCCGAGCGCTCCGCCATCAAGCAGGTCGCCTCCGGCCGCTTCGGTGTCACCACCGAGTACCTGGTCAACGCCGACGACCTCCAGATCAAGATCGCCCAGGGCGCCAAGCCCGGCGAGGGCGGCCAGTTGCCCGGCCACAAGGTCAGCCCCTGGATCGCCCGGGTGCGTCACTCCACCGCCGGCGTCGGCCTGATCTCCCCACCGCCGCACCACGACATCTATTCGATCGAGGACCTGGCGCAGCTCATCCATGACCTGAAGAACGTCAACCCCAAGGCGCGGATCTCGGTGAAGCTCGTGTCCGAGATCGGGGTGGGCACGGTTGCCGCGGGCGTCTCCAAGGCCCACGCCGACCATGTGACCATCTCCGGCTATGACGGCGGTACGGGCGCGAGCCCGCTCACCTCCATCAAGCACGCCGGCTCCCCCTGGGAGATCGGGCTGGCCGAGACCCATCAGACCCTGGTGCTCAACAACCTGCGCGGGCGTATCGCGGTGCAGGTCGACGGCGGGATGCGCACCGGGCGCGACGTGGTCATCGGCGCGCTACTCGGGGCCGACGAGTTCGGCTTCGCCACCGCGCCCCTGATCGTCTCGGGTTGCATCATGATGCGCAAGTGTCATCTGAATACCTGCCCGGTCGGTGTCGCGACCCAGGACCCGGAGCTGCGCAAGCGCTTCACCGGTCAGCCTGAGCACATCATCAACTACCTGTTCTTCGTCGCCGAGGAGATGCGCCGGATCATGGCCCGCCTGGGCTACCGGACCGTCGCCGAGATGATCGGCCAGTCCGACCGCCTGGAGATGCGCCGCGCGCTCGACCACTGGAAGGCGCAGGGCCTGGACTTCACCCGGCTCCTGCTCAAGCCCAAGGTCGGCCTGGACGTCGCCCTCTACAACCGCGAGACCCAGGACCACGGCCTGGAGCACTCACTCGACCACGAGCTGATCAAGAAGGCCGCACCGGCCCTGGAGCGCGGCGAGCCGGTCGCCATTGAGACCCGGGTGCACAACTACAACCGCACCTTCGGCGCCATGCTCTCCGGCCGGGTGGCGGAGCGCTACGGCCATGCCGGGTTGCCCGAGGACAGCATCTACATCAAGGCGCGCGGCACCGGCGGCCAGTCCTTCGGCGCCTGGGGCGCGAAGGGCGTCACCATCGAGCTGGAGGGCGAGGCCAACGACTATGTCGGCAAGGGCCTGTCCGGCGGTCGCCTGATCATCTACCCGCCGCGGGACTGCGCCATCGAGCGGGCCGAGGACAACATCATCATCGGCAACACCGTGCTCTACGGTGCCATCAGTGGTGAATGCTACTTCCGCGGCGTGGCCGGTGAGCGCTTCTGCGTGCGTAACTCCGGCGCCACCGCGGTCGTAGAAGGCGTCGGCGACCACGGCTGCGAATACATGACCGGCGGCATCGCCGTGGTGCTCGGCCACACCGGGCGCAACTTCGCCGCCGGCATGTCCGGCGGCATCGCCTATGTGCTCAATGGCGACGGCACCTTCGAGGACCGCTGCAACCTCTCCATGGTCGAACTGCAACCCGTCACCCCGGAGGACACGGCGCTGGAAGCGCTCGACCACCAGGGCGGGGACCTGGAGAACCACGGCCTGGTCGACATCAGCCATGACATGACCCGGTACGACGCCCAACGCCTGAAGGGGCTCATCGAGCGCCACCTGCACTACACCAACTCCGAGGTTGCCCGGCGCATCTTGGATGACTGGGAGGCGTACCTGCCGCGCTTCATCAAGGTCATGCCGGTCGACTACAAACAGGCCTTAGCCGAGATGCAGGCCAATCAAAGCCGACCGCCCCAACCCACCAAGCAGCGCCCGATCAAGGTCACGCGGGAGATCAGCCATGGGTAAGCCGACCGGATTCATGGACTACGACCGGCGCGACCGCCGCTATGAGCCGGCGTCCGACCGTGTGGTCCACTACAGGGAATTCGTCATTCCTCTGACCGATGCCGAGGTCAGCACCCAGGGCGCCCGCTGCATGGACTGCGGCGTCCCCTTCTGTCACCAGGGGTGCCCGGTCAACAACATCATCCCCGACTGGAATGACCTGGTCTACAAGGGCGACTGGCAAGCGGCCATCGAGGTCCTGCACTCCACCAACAACTTCCCCGAGTTCACCGGCCGCATCTGCCCCGCCCCCTGCGAGACCGCCTGCACGCTCAATATCGACGACAGCCCGGTGGCCATCAAGACCATCGAATGCGCCATCGTCGACAAGGCCTGGGAACAGGGCTGGATCAAGCCCCAGGTCCCGGAGCGGCGCACCGGCAAGCGCGTCGCCGTGGTCGGCTCCGGCCCCGCCGGGCTCGCCTGCGCCCAGCAACTCGCCCGCGCCGGCCACCAGGTCGCCGTCTATGAGAAGGCCGACCGCATCGGCGGCCTGCTGCGCTACGGCATCCCGGACTTCAAGCTCAGCAAGAAACTCATCGACCGCCGTCAATCCCAGATGCGCACCGAGGGCGTGGAGTTCCACACCCACGCCCACATCGGCCGCGACATCCCGGTCGCCAAGCTGCGCGCCGACTACGACGCCCTGGTCCTGGCCGGCGGCTGCGAAGCGCCGCGCGACCTGCCCGCACCCGGCCGGGAACTCACCGGCATCCACTTCGCCATGGACTTCCTCACCCGCAACAGCAAGCGGGTCCAGGGCTCCTATGTCCCGGACGACGAGTTCATCAACGCCAACGGCAAACGGGTGCTGGTCATCGGCGGCGGCGACACCGGCTCCGACTGCATCGGCACCTCCAACCGCCACGGCGCCAAGTCGGTCACCCAGATCGAGATCCTGGACAAGCCCCCGGTCAAGGAAGACAAGGGCCTGACCTGGCCCGATTGGCCGAACAAGCTGCGCACCTCCTCCTCGCAAGAGGAAGGCTGCGAGCGGCACTGGAATGTGCTGACCAAGGGCTTCGTCGGTGACGACCAGGGCCGCGTCCAGGCGGTCAAATACTGCCTGGTCCAGTGGGACAAAGACGCCCAGGGCCGCTGGCAGATGTCCGAGGTCCCGGGCTCCGAGGCCGAGTTCAAGGCGGACCTGGTGCTGCTCGCCATGGGCTTCGTGCACCCCGTGCATGCCGGCATGATCGAGGCGCTGAAGGCCGAGACCGGGCTGGAACTGGACCCGCGTGGCAACGTCAAGGCGACAACCGAAGGCGTCGGTGCCTACCAGACCTCGGTGCCCGGGGTCTTCGGGGCGGGGGATATGCGGCGCGGGCAGTCGCTGGTCGTGTGGGCCATCCGCGAGGGGCGGCAGTGCGCGCGGGCGGTGGATGAGTGGTTGATGGGGCGGTCGGATTTGCCGCGGTAGGAGCGGGGGCGTCCCGCCCCCGGGAGTCGGAGAAAGCGGCCTGCGGGCCGCTTTTTTTGCCTTTACGTCAAGCGCGGAGAAGACTTAGGATAGCGCCGAGACAGGCAACACAGGGCCGATGACCATGGCTGACCACGTCGAAGACCTGACGACCGAGATGCTTCGCCGCGTCCACACCAAGCTGGATGACATCCAGGCTGAGATGCGCCTGCGCTTCACCGGCGTGGAGACCGGACTTGCCGCGATCGATCATCACCTCGCCGCCTTCCATGCGGTGGACGCCGTCCGCGCAGACGAACTCGCTGACCTGCGGCGTCGACTGGAGCGGGTCGAACGGCGACTGGAGTTGGCGGACGCGGTTTAGCGGAGCGGGTTGACCAAAGGGCGCACGGCTGGAGCCCATGATGACCGGTCGGATGAGTACGCACGTTGAAATCGGACGCCTGCTGCCGGCCTGGGAGCACTTCCGTCAAGCCACCGACATCAGCCCGATCCGCAATGAGGCCCACTACCTGCGTATGGTCGCCATGCTGGAGGCCCTCTTGGACGAAGCGGCCGGGGATGAGCAGCATTCGGCGATGGGGCTGGTCGATATCGTCGGCGACCTGATTGAGGACTACGAAGCGGGCCAACCCCCGCTTGCGGAGGCGTCCGGCATGGACGCACTGGCGTTCCTCATGGCGCAGCACGAACTGACACCGGGCGATCTGCCGGAGATCGGGAACGAGGGCGAGGTCGTGGACATTCTGGCCGGTCGGCGGGAACTGGCACTGGTTCAGTTTGGTTCTTCACTAACCTAATGTTTTTTTTCGTATTTTCATAGGCTGGGCTGCCGAATTCTAAGGACATCATCCCACGAGAGCCCCTGCTCGAGAATTCCCAGCGCCACCGC